>Ga0075436_100003877_pt1 | contig 10253 bp, 8 predicted proteins | sample RhiMethybrSRZTD5_FD_75303 | JGI IMG/M metagenome (GOLD analysis project Ga0075436, IMG submission 75303) | Populus rhizosphere microbial communities from Tennessee, USA - Rhizosphere MetaG P. TD hybrid SRZTD5 | ecosystem: Host-associated > Plants > Roots > Rhizosphere > Soil | place: USA... | reverse complement strand
CCGACGAGGCGCTACAAGCCGGGCCGCTGCTCTTGGCCAAGGGCTCTCCCCTTACGGTTACACGCGGCGCGGACAAGCAGTTCCGGCGCTCGGTCATCGGCATCGACACGGCGCGACGGCTGGTCATCGCCGTCACCGACAATATATTCGGCGGGCTGACATGGACAGAGCTGCAGGAGCTTTTCGGCGCCTCCGAATGGCGCATCGAAACGCCGGACTTGATGAACCTCGACGGCGGCGGTTCAACCCAGCTTCATATCAAAACCGCCGGCTTCGAGGAGTACGTTCCCGGGACCGCGGAGGTCCCGGTCGCGATCGGATTCTTCCCCAAAAGCCGTTAACCGTCAATTTTACCTGTCTCTTTGGCGGCCGAAATCCGCACCGGCGGCGTCTTGCAGTCTTGAAACCCCGGAGCTATAAGAGGTCGGTTGTGTATCGGCTTGTCTTTTCTCTATGACACTCCATCAGCTTCGGGTTCTCGTAAAAGTCGCGGAGGTGCAAAGCTTTACCGAGGCGGCGAAGGCGCTCGGCCTGACTCAACCGTCGGTTTCTTCTCTCATACAAGGCCTCGTCGACGAGCTTAAATACGAGCTTTTCGAGCGGCACGGCATCAAAATCTCGCTGACTCCCGAGGGCACCGTTTTCGTCCGCCGCGCCCGCGACGCGCTCGCAATCATCGACGGAGCATCCGACGAAATCGACGAAATCCACGGGCTCAGAAAAGGCCGGCTCGCCGTCGGCGGCTCGCCGATTCCCGCCGCTTCGTTCCTTCCTCAGGCAGTGCAAGATTTTAAAAAGAGCCATCCGGGCGTCCAGGTCGTGCTCAAGATTCAGAGCAACAGCAGCCTCGAAAGAGAGCTGCTCGACCGCGAACTCGATCTCGCGCTCGTGAGCCTGCCGCCGCATTCGCCGCTGCTCCGCTCGGAGCTCTACATCGAAGAGCAGATCGTGGCGATCGCCCCGCCTTACCACCCGCTGTCAAAAAAACGCGCCGTCAATTTGCGCACGCTGGCGAAGGAGCCTTTGATCGCGTCGGACTCGGGAATTCAAACGCGCGACATGGTCGAGCAGCGCTTCGCCCAAAAAGGCGTCCCGTTCGTGCCTGCTATCCAGGTCAGCGCCGCGATCGGCGCGCGCGACGCGATCCGCAACGCCGTCGCGAGCGGCCTGGGAATCGGCTTCATCGCGCACTGCCACGTGGCCACCGACGTGGAATCCGGACGCGTCAAGATTCTGAATGTCCCCGAGCTCAACTTGAAGCGCATCATCTATATCGTGACGCACAAAAACCGCCAGGCTGCGCCGCTGGTGAAAGCCTTCAAGGACTTTTTGCAGGATAACAAGGAACCCGCCTGAGCGGATCCCACCGCGAAGGTCGACAATCCGCCCAGGATTCAGCGCAGCGAAGCGATCGCCCCGACGCTCGCGTCGAGCGCGCTCGTCGGCAAAACGCCGAGGTAGACCGTCGCGACGGCGGCGACGGCGACCGCGGTGTAGAGATACGGCGCGTTGCGGAAGGTCTTGGCGTCGACGCCGCCCTCTTCCATATACATCATCAAGATTACGCGCAGATAGTAATAGACCGAGACCAGACTGTTGAGCACGCCGATAATGGCGAGATCGGTATGGCCGGACGCCACGGCGGCGCTGAACAGATAAAATTTTCCCGTAAAGCCCGCGAGCGGCGGGAAGCCGGCGAGCGAGAGCATGAAGAGCGACATCGCCATCGCCAAAAACGGGCGCCGGTAGCCGAGGCCGGCAAAATCCGCATACGCGTCGGCCTCGCGATTGTCCGCTTTGAGCGCCGCGAGCCCGCCGAAGGCGCCGAGCGTCATCGCGGCGTAGCTCGCGACGTAAAACAACAGCGCCTGCCCGCCCATTTCGCCGCCGGCGACGAGCGCGATCATGAGATAACCCGCGTGCGCGATGCTCGAATAGGCGAGCATGCGCTTGACGCTCGATTGGGTCACCGCAAGCACGTTGCCGAGCGTCATCGTCAGAATTGCGAGCGCTTTCACCGCCGGACCCCACTCGTCGCGCAGCGGCGACCATTCGTAGAGAAAGATCCGCGCCCAGCCGGCGAACGCGGCGGCTTTCACCGCGACGGCCATGAACGCCGTCACCGGCGTCGGCGCGCCGTCATAAACGTCCGGGACCCAGAAATGGAACGGCACCGCGGCGACCTTGAACGCGAGCCCCACGAGCAGGAGAAAGACGCCGGCGGCGAACAGGAGCGGAACTTGCGATCCGCGGAGCGCGTCGGCGATGCGGGCGAGATGGGTCGTTCCCGTCGCGCCGTAGATGAGCGCGATGCCGTAGAGAAAAAATCCGGTGGCGAACGCGCCGATGAGAAAATACTTCATCGCCGCCTCGGCCGACTCCGCGCGCGCGCGCCACATGCCGGCGAGCACGTAGACGGCGATCGACATCGTTTCCAACCCGAGGAAGAAAAGGATGAGGTCGTTCGCCGCCGCCATGACGATCATGCCGGCGGCGCTCAAGAGAATCAGCGCGTAAAACTCGCCTTCGCGAATAGCGGACTCGCGCACGTAATCGACCGATGTCAGGATCGTGAGCGCGGCGACGGCGACGAAGACCAGGATGAAGAAAACCGCGAAGCGATCGAGCAACAGAGTGTTCTCGAAAGCCCCTTCCGCGCCGCGAAAATGAAATGCGAGCCACCCGGCGAGCGCGAGACCGGCGATGCTCGTCCAGACAAGCGGCTCTTTCTCGCCCGCCGGCGTGAAGAGATCGAGCAGCAGCACGACGAGCGCCGTCACCAGCACCTCGGCGGCGGGAAGCAGCGCGACATAGTCAGCGGCCACGATTGCTCCCTTCCCCGGCGCTCTCGACGCGGACCAGCGGCGTCGCCATCGCCTGAGCCTCCACGCGCTCGAGCGCCAGACGCGCCGAGCCCTTGATCCGCGACAGAAAAGGCTGCGGATAAACCCCCATGAGAACGATCAGCGCGACCAGCGGCGCAAGCATCGCGATCTCGCGCGGGCTCATGTCCGGCATCAGCCGGTTCTCCGGACGCGCGAGCGGCCCGAAGACGACGCGGCGGAACATCCACAGCATGTACATGGCGCCGAGCACGACGCCAGTCGCGGCGATCGACGCCCAGCCGGGATGCGCCCCGAACGCGCCGAGAAGAATCAAGAACTCGCCGACAAACCCGTTCAGGCCGGGGAGGCCGATGGAAGAAAACGTCACGATGAGAAACACCGCCGACAAGAGCGGCATCTGCTTCCACAGACCGCCGAAGTCGGCGATCATGCGCGTATGCCGCCGGTCGTAGATCATGCCGACGATCAGGAAGAGTGCGCCGGTGGAGAGACCGTGATTCAGCATCTGGTAGACCGCGCCTTGCGCACCCTGGAGATTGAACGCGAACAGCCCGAGCATCACGAAGCCCAGATGGCTCACTGAAGAATAGGCGACGAGCTTCTTGATATCGTCCTGCATCATCGCCACCATCGCGCCGTAGACGATGCCGATGACGGCGAGCGCCATGATATAGGGGGCGGCCGCGAGAGCCGCCTCGGGAAAGAGCGGAATCGCGAAGCGGATGAAGCCGTAGGTGCCCATCTTGAGGAGAATCGCGGCCAGAATGACCGAGCCGGCGGTCGGCGCCTCGACGTGCGCGTCCGGCAACCAGGTATGCAGCGGAAAAAGCGGCACCTTGATCGCGAAGGAAAGCGCGAACGCGAGAAACAGCCACATCTGCTCATGGAACGGCAGTCGTAGGTTCGCGAGCTGCTGAAAATTGAATGTCAGGGTCTGCGTCACCTGGTAATTCCGCGTCGCGAGAAAAATGATCGCGACGAGCATGAGCAGGCTCCCCGCCATCGTGTAGATCACGAACTTGACCGCGGCGTACAGGCGCCGCTGGCCGCCCCAGACGCCGATCAGAAAATACATCGGCACGAGCATCACTTCCCAAAAAACGTAGAACAGAAACAGATCGAGCGCGACGAGCGTGCCGAGCATGCCGGTCTCGAGCACGAGCATGAAGAAGAGATATTCCTTCACCTTGTCGTGAATCGTCCAGGAGGCGAGGATCGCGATCGGCATTATGAGGGCGGTGAGCAGGACCAGAAACAGACTGAGCCCGTCGACGCCGACGATGTATTCGATGCCGTAAGCGGGGATCCACGCTGCGCGCTCGACCGCCTGCATGCCTGCCGTATTCGGATCGAAGCGCGAGAAAACGCATAGCGATAACAAGAACGCGATGAGGCTGACACCGAAGGCAACGGAGAATAAAACGCGGACCGCTCCGCGCGGAACCAGCAGCAGCGCCACCGCTCCGACAGCGGGCAGAAAAACCAGCAGGCTCAAACCCGTCACGTCCTCACCGCCTCAGCCAAAATACGAAAATCAAAATCGTTCCGAGCAAAAACGCGAAGAGATAATGCTGCACGTTGCCGCTCTGGAGCCGCCGGCCGGAGGCGCTGATCCCACGCACCAGTCCGGCGATGCCGTTGACGGCGCCGTCGACGAGCCTCGGGTCGAATGCGCGCGCGAGCCAGTTGGCGGCCGCCGTGAACGGACGAACGAACACAAAATCGTACAGCTCGTCGATGTAATACTTGTGCGCGAGCACGCGCCAGAGCGGCCCCTCTTCAGCGATGCGGCGCTGGCGTCCATAGACAAAATAGGCGAGCGCAATGCCGATCACGGCGATCGCGACGGTCAGCCCGACGAGCAGCGTCTCATTGACCGCCGCGCCATGCTCCACCGGATTCCCCGCGCGCAGGACGGCTTGAAGCCACGGGTCCCACACGTCCCGCGACGGCAGCGCGACCCATCCGGCGGTGATCGATCCGAGCGCGAGCACGATCAGCGGCACCGTCATCGCCGGCGGCGATTCGTGGATGCGCGACTGCACCGATTCCTCGGCGCGGCTCGTGCCGTGAAAAACCATGAACAACTGACGGAACATATAAAACGCGGTAAGCCCGGCGGTGATCCAGCCGACGAACCACAGAACGACCGAGCCGTGCGGGCTCGAATAGGCTTCGAGCAGGATTCTATCTTTCGAGAAAAAGCCCGCGGTGGGCGGAATGCCCGCGAGGGCGAGCGCAGCGATGAGATACGTCCAGTAGGTGACGGGCAGCCTGCGGCGCAGGCCTCCCATCTTGCGCATGTCCTGCTCGCCGCTCATCGCGTGCATAACGCTGCCGGCGCCGAGAAAGAGACATGCCTTGAAAAAAGCGTGCGTGAACAGATGAAATATCGCGGCGCTGAAGGCGCCGACGCCGGCCGCCAGGAACATGTAGCCCAGCTGGCTGACGGTCGAATAGGCGAGCACGCGCTTGATGTCGTTCTGCGCGACGGCGATCGTGCCGGCGAGCAGCGCGGTGGCGGCGCCGACGATTGCGATCAGGGAAAGCGTCCATGGCGCGAGCGCGAAGAGAAAATTCAGACGCGCGGTGAGATAGACCCCCGCCGTCACCATCGTCGCCGCGTGGATCAGCGCGCTCACGGGCGTCGGGCCCTGCATCGCGTCGGGCAGCCACACGTAGAGTGGAATCTGCGCCGATTTGCCCGTCGCGCCGATAAAGAAAAGCAGCGTGACAAGCACGACGCTGTCCGGCGGGATGCGCGCCGCGGTTTCTTGCAGCGCGGCGAAGTCGAGCGACGGCACGCCGAGACGGTTCATCTCCCAGAAAAGCAGCAGCATGCCCAACAAGAAGCCGAAGTCGCCGATGCGGTTGACGATGAATGCTTTGTTGCCGGCGGTCGTATTCGCGGGGTCTTCGAACCAGAAGCCGACCAACAGAAACGAGCAGAGGCCGACCCCTTCCCAGCCGACGAAGAGCAGGAGCAAGTTGTCCGCGAGCACCAGCACGGACATGAAGAAGACGAAGAGATTGAGATACGCGAAGTAGCGCGCCTCGCCCTCGTCATGCGCCATGTAGCCCGTCGAATAGAGGTGGATCAAAAAGCCGATGCCGGTGATAACGAGCAGCATCACGGCCGTGAGCGCGTCGGCCTGAAACGAGACCTGCGCCTTGAACGGCTCCGATTCGATCCAGGTATAAAGCGTGTCGCGCAATACGCCGGTCGGCGAGAGCAGCGTAAAAACCCGCAGCGAGATGAGGAACGATCCGAGCACCGCGGCCGAGGCCAAGATGCCTGCGAATTTCTTGCCCCACCGGCCGCCGAAAAAGATGTTCAGCACCGCTCCGATGAGCGGCAGCAGCGGGATCCAGCGCAGCAGATTGGTCGTCATGAGTCGGCCGTCGAAGGAGCTACCACTTCAGGAGCTGCATGTCTCTGGGATCGAGAGTCTGCCGGAAGCGAAAGACCGAGATCATGATCGCGAGCCCGACCACCGCCTCCGCGGCCGCCACGGTCATGACGAAAAACACGATCACCTGCCCTTCGACGGAACCCAGAAACCGCGAGAAGGCGATGAAGGTGAGATTGACCGCGTTGAGCATCAGCTCGATCGACATCAAGATCACGATGACATCGCGACGGATGACGACCCCGGCGACGCCGATCGCGAAGAGAACGGCGCTGAGCACCAGATAATATTCCAGCGGCGCCTGCGTCATCGCTGCCTCTGCGCCAGCACCACGGCGCCGATAATCGCGACCAGCAGCAGCACGGAAGCTACCTCGAACGGCAGCGCGAAGTCCGTGAACAGGCTCTGCGCGATACTCTCGGGGCCGCCGAACGAGGCGGGCACCGCCGCTTCGGCGAAAACCGCAGGCCGGTGGAGAAGCCCGGCGAGTTGGAGAAAGAGAGCGCCCGCGCCGAGCGAGCCGAGCGTCCACCACGCGGCCGGCCGCGCCTCGACCGACATCGGGTTCAGCAGCATAATGACGAAGAGAATCAGAATCATGATGGCGCCGGCGTAGATGAGGATCTGGAGGACGCCCAGCATCGGCGCGTCGAGCGTAAGGAACAGAACCGCAATGATGAAAAGCGTCGCGGCGAGCGCCATCGCGCTGTGAACGACGTTGCGCTGCGTCACCACGAGCAGCGAGAAAACCACCGACAGAAACGCCAGGATGAGAAAAAGAATCATGTCGGTTCAAGCCGGCCGGCGCACGACGATCCACACCGCCGTCAAAAATAGGTTGACGAGCGCGGCGGGCAGCAGCATCTTCCAGCCGAGCCGCATGATCTGATCGTAGCGGAAGCGCGGCAGCGTCCAGCGAAGAATGATCTGCAGCCAGCAGAAAAAAAGCGCTTTAATCGTGAACGCCGCCACCTGAAGGATCGTTACGGCGAGCGGCGCGAGCGGGAGCGCGCCGCCCCAGGGAAAATGAAAGCCGTCCCGCAGAAGATACGGCACCTGCCAGCCGCCGAAGAAAAGCGTCGTCACGAGTCCCGCGGCAGTGACGACTTCGGCAAACTCGCCGGCGAAGAACATCAGGAACTTGCCCCCGGAATACTCGACGTGATAGCCGGCGACGATCTCCGACTCGCCTTCCGGCGCGTCGAACGGCAGCCGCTTGGTCTCCGCGACGGCAGCCGTGAAGAAAAGCAGGAACGCGAGCGGCTGACGGACGACTCCCCAGGCCGGCAGCCATCCCCACAGCAGCTCTCCCTGCGCGCGCACCATCGCCTGCGGCTCGAGCGTACCGTAGACCATGATGATGCCGATGACCGAGAGGCCCATGGCAATCTCGTACGAGACCATCTGCGCTGCGCCGCGCACGCCGCCCAAGAGCGAGAACTTGTTGTTCGACGCCCACGCGCCGATGACAATGCCGTAGACGCTGAGCGAGGCCATCGCGAAGATGTAGAGAATGCCGATGTTGAGGTTGGCGACCTGGAGATTGATCTCGCGGCCGCCGACCACGAGCACGTCGCCGAACGGAATGACCGCGAAGGTCACGAGCGCGGGAAAAAGCGCGAGACACGGCGCCAGCGTGTGCAGCAGCCGGTCGCCGTGCGCCGGAATGAAATCTTCCTTGGTGAGCATCTTGATGGGATCGGCGAGCAGCGTGTTGACGAGCCCTAAGCCGGCGAAGCCGAAGACGGAGGCGCGGTTGGCGCCGATGCGATCCTGGATCAGCGCGCTGCCCTTGCGCTCGACCCAGCCGAGAACTCCGGCGAGGTTCAGCACCATGAAAAGGACGAGAAAGGCCTTGGCTGCGACGATAGCGAGATCGAGCATCATTGCCGTTGCGCTTCGAGGTCGGCGCCGAGGGCGCCGATCTTTTGGTAGTCGAGGCCGCTGTACGCCGGGATTTCTCGCGCGAGCGCCGCGAAAATCTCGTCCGGCCCGGCGTAGCTCTCGTCAAGCAGCCGCGCGAAGATTTGCCAGTCCTGCAGCGCGCCGGCAGGCGGAACGAGCGCGGCGTTCAGCTTCTGCACCCGGCCGCGGCGGTTGGTATACGTGCCTTCCTTCTCGCCGAAATGCGTCGCCGGGAGCACCACGTGCGCGAGCGCCGCGGTCGGCGTCATGCGCGTGTCCTGCACGACGAGGAAAGAAAGCTTGGCGAGAGCCGCCTCGAGTTCGCCGCCGAGGTCGGGCAGCGACGCGAGGTCTTCGCCCGCAATGTAAGCCGAGCGGAATTTGCCATCGATCATATTTTTCAGCAGCGGCTCGACACCCGCCTCGGAGCCCACGCCCATGTGGCGCGCGCCGCGGAAATTCGGCGAGCGGTCCGGGCTCATCAGGACTTTTTCGACCTCCGTCAGCTCGCGCTCGCGGTAGAAAACCTGCGTAGAGCCATCGGACGAATATTTCTTCATCAGCCGGCCGAAAAGAAAGGCTTCCTCGTTCGTGTTTCGCCCCGAGAGGATCGCCGCGGCGGGAGCGTTCGCCGCGAGCCCCGCGGCCACCGCTTGCAGTGCCGTGTCCCAGTCGACGGCGACGAGCCCGCCTTCCTGGCGGATCATCGGGGAGGTCAGCCGATCGCCCTCGGCGAGTGCGTGAAACGAGTAGCGCCCTTCGTCGCACAGCCAGTGGCTGTTGACGGCTTCGTTAATGCGCGGCTTAAAGCGCGCGATGCGGTTCTGATACGTCTCGACGGAGATGTTGCAGCCGGTGCTGCAGCCCGGGCAGATCGACGGCGTCTTCTTCAGATACCAGACGCGCACTTTGAAGCGAAAATCGCGGTCGGTGAGCGCGCCGACAGGACAGATATCGACCACGTTCACGGACAGCGGATTGTCGAGGGTTTTTCCCGGGAACACTGCGATCGTGGCATGGTCGCCGCGGTTGACCACGGCGAGCTCGTCGGTGTGCGTGACCTCCTGGAGGAAACGCACGCAGCGCGTGCACTTGATGCAGCGCTCGCCGTCGAAGACGACGTACGGGCCGAAGATCTCGCGCTTGCGGTCATGCTCTTTGCGCTCCTCGAACCGGCTCGCGGCGAGGTCATGCTGCATGTAGTAGTCTTGTAAAAAGCACTCGCCGGCCTGGTCGCAGATCGGGCAGTCGACCGGATGATTGATAAGCAGAAACTCCAGCACCGCGCGCCGCGCTTCCAGCACTTTCGGGCTCTGCGTCTTCACCGCCATGCCTTCGGTCGCGAGCGTGTTGCAGGCGATCTGGAGCTTCGGCATCTTCTCGATCTCGACCAGGCACATGCGGCAGTTGCCGGCGATCGTGAGCTTGGGGTGATAGCAGTAATGCGGAATGTCGATGCCCGCGTCGGCGGCCGCCTGGATGACGGTCTTGCCTTTTTCCGTGACGATCTCGCGCCCGTCGACTGTGATTTTTACCGGATCCATTTCTAAGCGATCAGCTTTCTAACTTAATGTATCGTGCACTTGCCCGCCGCGATGTGCTCGTCGAACTCGCCGCGGAATTTCTTGATGAACGCGGCGGGCGGCCACGACGCGGCGTCGCCGAACGGGCAGATCGTGTTGCCGCCGATGTTGCCGCTGACGCTCAAGATCTTCTCGAGATCGCCGGGCCTTCCGGCGCCGTGCTCGATGCGGTTGAGAATTTTTTCTATCCAGTGACAGCCTTCGCGGCACGGGCTGCACTGGCCGCACGATTCGTGCGCGAAGAAGCGCGAGAGGTTCCACGCCGCGCGCACCATGCAGGTCGACTCGTCCATGACGATCACGCCGCCCGAGCCGAGCAGCGTACCGGCGGCCTGGAACGATTCGTAGTCCATCGTGATGCCGTCGAGCTCGTCGGCGCGGAGCACCGGCATCGACGCGCCGCCGGGAATCACGCCCTTGAGCTTCTTGCCGTTCGTCATGCCGCCGCAGTCTTCTGCGAGAAACTTCTTGAACGGATAGCCCATGTCGACTTCGTAGACGCCGGGCTT
>Ga0075436_100003876_pt1 | contig 10255 bp, 11 predicted proteins | sample RhiMethybrSRZTD5_FD_75303 | JGI IMG/M metagenome (GOLD analysis project Ga0075436, IMG submission 75303) | Populus rhizosphere microbial communities from Tennessee, USA - Rhizosphere MetaG P. TD hybrid SRZTD5 | ecosystem: Host-associated > Plants > Roots > Rhizosphere > Soil | place: USA... | reverse complement strand
GAGCCCACGGTCGAGCTGCTGCAGCGCCTGGCGGGCCTGCGCGGGTGAGCCCGCGTCGATCAGGTCGCCCGTCGCCTCGGCCTGCAGCACGTCGAGCTTGCCGTTCAATACGGCGCGGCGCGTGAACTCCCCGGGCACCGCCGGGCGCGCGCCGGCCGCGGCGAGCGCCGCGACCACGGCCGCCGGGACCAGCAGGCCGCCGTGCGTCGAGATTTCGACGAGGTCCTCGCCGGTGTAGGAGCGCGGGCCCGGAAAACACGCGGCCAGCGCGTCGTCCCCGACCTCGCCCGTGGCGGGATGGACCACCTGGACCCGGTGCACCGTGCGCGGCGGTTCCGGCCGGAACGGGCGCAGCGCGCGCGCCGCGACGTCGAACGCGCCGCGCCCGGAAAGACGGATCAGCGCGAGGGCGGAACGTCCGGGAGGCGTGGCGAGCGCGACGATCGGATCAGAAAGCACCGCTCACCGCCTACCGGTCACCGGTCTTACGTCTTTCCCGCCTGCTCTCGCAACCGCCGCTTCGCGATCAGGTACTGCTGAGGGATGCTGAAGAGGTTGCTCACGGCGTAATAGAGGTTCAGCCCCGACGCGAAGCGGAGGAACAGGACGGTCATGAACACCGGCATGAAATACACCATCATCTTCGCCTGCGGGTTCGGCGGCACGCCGATCTGGCCGACCTTGGAGAGCACGAACATCGAGAGCCCCATCACGATCGGGATGATGTAATACGGGTCGGCCCGAGAGAGGTCGGTGAGCCAAAGGAACGGCACCCCTCGGAACTCGATCGTGTTGGCGAACACGAAGAACAGCGCAAACAGCACCGGCATCGGCAGCAGCATCGGGAGGCACCCGCCCAGCGGGTTGACGTTGTGCTCCTTGTACAGCCGCATCATCTCCCGCTGCAGGCGCTCAGGATCATTCTTGTAGCGGTCCTGCATCTGTTTCATGAGCGGCGCGACGGCCTGCATCCGGATGCTCGACTCCATGGCGCGCTGGTTGAGCGGCCAGAGCAGCGCGCGCACCAGCACGCCGAAGATGATGAGCACCCACCCGTACGCGAGCGTCAAGCGGTCGTGCATCCAGATCAGGATGTTCACCACCAGCACCGACACCGGCTGGATGAGGGGGCGGAGCACACCGCCGTAGGGATTAGCGTCGTCCAAGTCGTGGCCCAGCTTGGCCAGCCGTCGATATTCGAGCGGCCCGACGTAGAGATCGAAGCCGAAGTCGCCCGCCGGCGGCACGGGCAGCGTGAGCGTGAGAGCCGCACGGGTCGCGACGGCCGAATGGCCGAACATCGAGGAAGCGGTCACCGTCCGCGGTCCCCCCTCGACGAGGGCGGCGCCGAATCGCGGCGCGTTCTCCTCGATCGCCAGGGCCGCGGTGAAGAAATACTTCGACTTGACACCGGCCCATTCGAAGGGCCCGTCAAGGATCTTGCGCTCTCCCGGATTGAGGGACTGGAGCGCGAGGCTCTGCGTCTTGGCCGCCTTGGTGACCACGGCGAAGTGCCGGTAGTCGTCCATCGTATCGGCTTCGACCGTTCGCAGGCCGTCTCCCATGCCGAGGAGCAACGTGCTGCCGGTCTGCCCGAACCCTTCCATGCGCCCCCGCACCGACACGCGGTATTCATCGGGGAAGAAGCGGTATTCCAGCGCGACCGCCGCGCCGGACTGCTCCCCCCGGAACGTGAGCGTCGCGCCCTCCGGCCCCACGGTGACCTGCTTGGCGCTCGGGGTCAGGCGCCACGACCCGAGCGCCGTAGTGTCGCTCCCCGCGGTCCGGGAAAATACGAGCATCGGCCGGTCCGACGGCACCAGCTGCACGGGATGCTCCGAATCGACGGGCGTGAAGGACTTGTAGTCGAGGAGCGCCGCGCTCACCAGGGCGCCGCCCTGCGTCGTGAAGCCCAGACGGTAGAGAGGAGAGGTGACCCAGACCGTCTCTGCAGCGGCGACGGAAGGAACGACAGACGGAACGACGGAACGTGGTGCCGGCCCGGTGTCCGCCCGCTGCGCCGCAATGCGGGCCGTGGTGTCACCTTCCGTCTTTCCAACGTTCCGTCGTTCCGTCTTTTTGGGCGGAAACAGGATGCTCGGCAGCACTGCGACGATGAGCATCAACAGGATGGCCAGAATGACGCGTCGGTCCACGGTGTCCTTAGGGAACGGGATCGTATCCGCCCGGATGGAGCGGATGGCAGCGGAGAATGCGCTTGACGCCGAGCCATGAACCTTTCACGGCGCCGTAGCGTTCCACCGCCTCGAATGTGTACCGCGAGCACGACGGCATGAAGCGACACTGCGTGAGCACGAGATGCGACAGCGTCAGCTGGTAACCGCGAATGAGGGCCATGACGACGAGTCGAGGCCAGCGCCGGACGTTCATGTGATACGCGTCACGCTCTCGGTCAAATCGGCACGCAGCGCTGCAAACGGGGCGGCATAGGCGTCGCGCTTCGCGCGGACCACGAGATCGACTACGGGGAGAGTCGCGAGCGGGTTACGTCGGAGGATCTCTCGTAGGCGCCGACGCAACCGATTGCGTGCCACAGCGGTGAACTGATAGCGAGGAACCACGATTGCCGTCCGCGGGTGGCCCACCGGGCTCTCGCGCCAGGCCAGGTCGAAATGCGGCGTGCGCATGCGGCGACCCTGTTCCCAGCAGGCAGTGAGGTCCGAGCCGCGCGCGAGTCGCGCGCGACGCGGGAACCGCTCTCCCGTTAGTGGCTCCGGTGTTTGGACGGCAGGCGGACCGTGAGGCGCTTGCGCCCCTTCTTCCGCCGGCGGGACAGGACGGCGCGGCCCCACACATCCTTCATCCGCGCGCGAAAGCCATGCTTATTGATGCGCCGCCGATTGCGCGGGCGATACGTCGGACCCATACATTCCTCTCGTAAGGCCGGGAAACGTACACCGGCGTCGGCGCGCGGGTCAAGGTTGACTTTTCCACATGCGAGCCGTAGTTTCGGGCCGCCCTTGCTGGACGTCCCACCTTTCGTCAATCGCGGATGGAGCAGTCTACCAAAGAAGCTTGGAAGCGCCTCCTCGACGAGGCGCGGCGTGAACTTCCCGACGCGACGGTGCGGACCTGGCTCGAGCCCGCGGTGCCGATCGCGTTGGACGACGGTCGCCTGATCGTCGGCGCTCCCGACCAATTCGCCGTCGAGTGGAACGAATCGAAGCACGCGACCGTCCTCGCGCGCGCGGCCGAGCGTGTGTTCGGCCGGCCGACCTCCGTCGTGTTCCGCGTGCAGGAGGATCGCCAGCAGCGGCCCCAGATGGATTTCTTCGTCGCGCCCCGCGAGCCGGCGGCGCCCGACAAGGCCGGCGTGCCCACCACGCCGCTCAACGAGCGCTACACGTTTCAGACGTTCGTGATCGGGAAGTCGAACGAGCTCGCCGCGGCCGCCGCGCACGCCGTCGGCGAAGCTCCCGGGAAGACCTACAACCCGCTCTTCATCTACGGCGCCACGGGCCTCGGCAAGACGCATCTCATGCAGGCGGTGGCGCACGCGGTGCTCGCCAAGTATCCCGGGACGCGCGTGCACTACTTCGGCGCGGAGCAGTTCATCAACGAGGTGATCGAATCGATTCACGCGCGAACCATGTCTGAGTTCCGGCGCCGCTATCGGAACGACGTGGACCTCTTCCTGGTGGACGACGTGCATTTCCTCGAGGGCAAGGAAATGACCCAGGAGGAGTTCTTCCATACGTTCAACGCCCTGTTCGAAGGGCACAAGCAGATCGTGCTCACGTCGGACCGTCCGCCCAAGGAGATTCCGGGCCTCGAGGACCGGCTCATCTCCCGCTTCGAGTGGGGACTCGTGGCCGACATCGGGCACCCGGACCTGGAGCACCGGATCGCGATCCTGCGCAAGAAGGCCGAGCAGGACCACCTCGAGCTCACCATCCCGGACGACGTCCTGCGGTTCATCGCCGAGCACATTCGCTCGAGCGTGCGCGAGCTCGAGGGGTGCATCATCAAGCTGCTGCTGTTCGCGTCGCTCAAGAACCGGGAAGTCACGATCGAGCTGGCGCGCGAGGCGCTCTCGGACAAGATCCGCCAGGGGGAGGAGGCCGCGAGCTACGGCCAGCCCACGCCGAGCATCGACCGCGTCCAGGAGGTCGTGGCCCGGCGGTGGGGCGTCACGCCCGAGGGACTCCGGTCGAAGGCGCGTACCAAAACCCTCACGATCCCCCGCCAGGTTGCCATGTACCTCGCGCGCAACATGCTGGGCATGCAGTTGGTCGAGATCGGGCAGGCGTTTGGGGGGCGCGATCACTCGACGGTGATTCATTCGGTGGACAAGGTGGAGCGGCAGATGATGCGAGACCGGACGTTCAAGGAGCGCGTCGAGATGGCGCGCCAGGAGTTGTCCGCACTCTAGCCAACATGCGAGCGCGGGCGATGTGGGCGGGTGTGGGAAGAGCGGCGGCGCGTGGGGAAGTCCCGGTATACCAACAGTCCCAACAACCGGGTCAGATGACAGCAGGAGGCCAGCCCTCGCGAGGGAAGCAAGTTACGAAGATTCACCCACATTCCCCGCTCTCTACTACTACTACTAGTATTCTATCTTAGTACAGCAGTAGGTACTTACTTCCACAATTCGAGGATGCGACACGACGGATGAAGTTCACGATCACGCGGGAGCAGCTGCAGGAGGGGTTGGGCGCGGTGGCTGCGGCGATCCCCGCCAAGACGACCCTGCCGGTCCTGGCGAACGTCCTCGTCGAGGCGACCAAGCAGGGGCTCCGCCTTTCCGGCACCGACCTCGACATTGCAGTGACGACCACCGTGCCGGCCGAGGTGGACGCAGAGGGTGCGGTCACCCTGCCCGCGAAGAAGCTCGTGGATATCGCGCGCGAGCTGCCCTCCGGCCCGGTGCGGTTCGCGGCGGCAGGGGAGTCGCGCGTGGGCATCGAGTGCGGTCGCTCGAAGTTCAAGTTGCTGGGCCTGCCCCGCGAGGAGTTTCCCTCGTTCCCGGCCGTCAAGTTCGACGGGTCGTGGAAGGCACCGGCGGGCGTAGTGCACAAGCTCGTGGGCCACGTGGCGTTCGCGGCGTCGACCGAAGAAAGCCGTCCCATTCTGAACGGTGTGCTGTGGGAGCTGCGGCCGGACCACATGCGGATGGTGGCGACGAACGGCCACCGACTCGCCAAGATGGACGTCCCGGCGAACGGCGGGTCGACGGCAGATCTGATCGTTCCGCCCAAGGCGCTCGAGCAAATCCGGCGCCTATTCGGGGCGGAGGAAACGCTCGACATCGCGCGGAGCGACAATCACATCGGATTCCGCGCCGACGGCACGCTCGTGTTCTCCCGACTGATCGAGGGCCCCTATCCCAACTACGAGCAGGTCATCCCGCGCGAGAACGACAAATTCGCGACGGTGGACAAGGCCGCGATGGCGGCCGCCCTGCGCCGCATGAGCGTCGTGGCGAGCGACCAGACCCATCGCATCCGGCTCGCCTTCTCGGGCGGGGCCGTCAAGTTCTCCGTGCAGACGCCCGACCTGGGCGAAGCGCAGGACGAGCTGGCGGTCACCTACGAAGGAGAGCCGCTCGAGATCGGATTCAACGCCATGTACCTGCTCGAGATCCTGAAGTACATGCCCACCGACGAAGTGCGGCTCACCTTCAAGGCGCCCGAGCGAGCCGCCACCGTAGAACCGGTAGGGTGGGACGATCCCGCGAGTTATATGGCGTTGGTGATGCCGCTGAGATTAGTAGACTAAAGTGATCAGGGCGGCGTGCTGTCCCGGCCACTGCTATCTGTTCTCCCCTGTGCGTCTGTTGTGTCTGTGCGTCTAGCCGCAAGACTGTCCTGCGTGCTGTCCAGCGGAGCGAGACTGTCGATCTGGATCGAATCCACACGTGGCAGCACAACACCCGGCACTGGCATCGTGTCGGTTTCCTCCTCCTGCGGAATGATCACGTCCACTCCCCTGTAACGCGCTAGGATCAACGTCCGCCGCGCCAGCATGCGATCGGGACGGAAGGTGGGATTGGAAGTGCGCGGATGGGGGAGCGTGGCGGCGAGCTCGGCGGCTTGCTCCTCCGTGAGTCGGGACGGCGGCACACCAAAGTAGGCGTGGCTTGCCGCATCGACACCCCAGATGCCCGGTCCCCATTCCACGACGTTCAAGTACAGCTCGAGGATGCGATCCTTCGAGAGCGTCGCTTCGAGCCGCAGGGCCGTGACGGCCTCTTTGATCTTGCGGAGTGGATTACGGGACGGTGAGAGGTAGAGGTTCTTCGCGAGCTGCTGCGTGATCGTGCTCGCGCCCCGGAGACGATCACGATGTTGCCACGCGGCGCGCACGCCGGGCCAGAATCCCCGCGCGTCATTCAACCCGAGCGCATCGGCGATCTCCACCGGATCGATGCCGTGGTGCGTATGAAACCGGGAGTCCTCGGCGATGATCACCATGCGCTGCAGGACTGGAGAGATCTCAGTAAGGGGAGTCGGACGGAATGAGGGAAGGACCGAACGTATGGACCCCGTTCCGTCGTTCCGTCCTTCCGTCGCCTCTCGCATCAGGGCCGTCTCCCGCGGCCAATGATCCCGCCACCAGACGGGCGGGGGCCAGACGCCGAGCAGCCAGACGAGGGCGGCGCCGGTCATCCCTAGCGCCACGCGACGCCCGTTCCTAGGTTTCGCGTCCTCCATGTCGCTCGATATCCCCACGCTGTCTCGCCGCCTCCAAAAAGCTCTCGGCAAGGAATTTACCGTGGGCGATCTGCTCGGAGAGGGGGGCTTCGCCGCGGTCTTCCGCGTGCGGGACAAGGCCCAGGACCGCGACGTCGCGGTGAAGGTGCTCGACCTGGGGCAGACCCCCTCGCCCGCCCTCGCCGAGCGATTCGTGCGCGAGGCCCGCACCAGCGCTCAGCTCGTCCACCCGCACATCGTGCCGATCTTCAAGGTCGGGGGCTACAAGAACGAAGTACTGTACATCGTGATGCGGTGCGTCGACGGGCCGTCGCTCCGGCATCTCCTCGAAACACACCAGCGGCTTCCGCTGCGGGACGCGGCGCGCATCGCGCGACAGGCGGCGGACGCCCTCGGCTATGCGCACCAACAAGGTGTCGTCCACCGCGACGTGAAGCCCGACAATATCCTGCTCGACGCGGCCGGTCACGTCCTCGTCACCGATTTCGGGATCGCCAAGGCGGCGCAGGAAGCCTCGGTCAGCCAGCTCACGACGGAAGGGATGGTCGTGGGCACACCCCACTATATGAGTCCCGAGCAAGCGACCGGGGAGCGGGTGGACGCCCGATCGGACGTGTACTCGCTCGGCATCGTGCTGTACCAGATGCTCGCGGGCGCCCCGCCCTTCGACGGCGATTCGGCCCAGGCGATCCTCATGAAGCAGGCCACCGCCGAGCCGGTGCCGATCCGCGACGTCCGGAGCGACGTGCCCAGCGCCCTCGCCGCGGTCGTCGACCGCACGCTCGCCAAGGATGCCGCCGAACGATTCCAGACGGCCGAGGAGCTGAGCGGTGCGCTCGTCGCGGCATTGCCCGCCGCCGCGAGCGAGACTGTGCGCGTACGGTCCAGCCGGGCCGGGTGCCTCGTGCTGGGCGGGCTCGCCGCCGCGGCGATTGTCCTCGCGTTCTCCGTCTTCTCCACGCCGCCACGGATCCAGGCGAGCGCGCCGATTCCCGATAGCGTGGTCCAAGGACTCCGGCGCCAGGGCGCCGTCGCGCCGGGCGACGTGCCGCTCTACGTGTTCGGCCCTCGAGGCGTCGACGATACCACGCTTCTGGTCGTATCACGACGCAGCGTCGCCGTGGTGACGCCCCATCGGACTCGAGCGTATTCTCGAGACGGCGTGCGCGCGCGCTTTGGCCTGCAGCTGGCCGGGGGCTTGTCGTTTCGGATGCTGCTGCTGCTGCCGCGATCGCGGCGCGACACGGTGTTCCGTCGCCTGTCGTTCCGGGATGTGTACGAGGCGGCCCCGCGGCTGAGCAAGCTACTCGGTGAGGACGCCGCTCGGGCCGATCGTTAGGGCATTCTGGGGGGACGACCGGAGCTCACGAACCGGCGGGTCGAGACGCCGTACAGACTGAGGGCATCGACGCGGCTGACGTCCCCCGGTGTGGTGGCAACCACGCCGGCGAGATCCTGGCCGCCTAGCGACAACCCGAACGCGAACCCCGCCCGGTGAAGGGACCGGTCCGTGTCGAGACGGGCCGAGAGACCGACCGGGAGGTGCGTCCCCTGACGCAATTGCGCGTGCAAGCCGAAGCCGTAGCCCAACACGCCGGCGGACGTGACGCGGCTGAGCGCCGAGAGCGCCGCGCCGCCCTGGAACAGCTGGACGGTCGCGCTCGGGGCATAGGTCACCGGAAGCAGCTCCCCGCGGACTCGCGGCTCGCCGAGGTTCTGAATCGTGCCGCCCACGGAGATCGCCGGCATCCACGCATACAACACCCCCAGATCCCACGCGGAGCTCGATGTGCCACCCCGATAGAGGGCCAGGGCTGCCCCGCCCGCCAGCTTTTTGTGACCGAAGCCTGCTCCGATGCGTAGCGTGCTGCCGCGCACCCCACCGTCGAACACGTCGCGCTGGTATCCGAGCGACAATCCGCGCGAGTTGAACCCGAGGGTGAACTGGCGCAACCGGCCGTGCGCCCCCGGATCACCCACTGTGGCATCGAGGCCGATGGACGCCTCCGGGAACAGGCCGAGCCCCGCGGGATTCACCCAGAGGGCGCGCGCGTCGCTCACGTCGGTCGGGAAGAGGTACTGTGTGGATCGATTGGGCGCGACCTGGGCTCCTGCGCCAGTCGCCATCAGAAGCAGGAGCGGTAAGGACAATCCGACCGTCCGACGCTCCGCCCGCCCGCCCACTACGGCAGCACCGCGATGGTCGTGCGCGTCAATTGAATGACCGGGATAGCGACGCCCCGGACGGTGAGCCGGACCGTGAGCGTGGTCGAGTCCTGCGACTCGCCGCCCAGGTATCGGCCGTCCGCGGCGATGTACGCGACGCTCGAGCCCGTCCCGGCTCCGGACAGCTCGAACGGCTGTCCCATATTCTTGCCGCTCCCGGACACGCGGAACGTCTGGTTCGCCACCACGCGGAGGCTGGGGGCCCCCAGGTGGTCTTCCCATCCGGCCGCCGTAGACTGGGTAATCGCGCGACGCGAGACTTCGGAGCCACTGCCCTTCTGGGTCGTCTCCACGGTGTCAGTCCATGCGGCGCCGAGCCGGAGCCCGTCGTTGGGGAGACGAGGCAGGAAGTCGCGGAAATTGCCGAGCAGCTGCACCGCCCCTTGGGCGAGCACGCTGTCCGAGGGCACGGCATTCACGAAGTCGCCCCGCGGCGCCACTCGCCCCATGAACACGAGCTTCCGGACCTTGCTCATGTTGTCCGCGATCGGCGCGGGGGCGCCGGAGTCCGCGACGATCGAATCCACGGCGAAGGTGGCCGGGTACCCGACGCTGTCGGCGGGTCCCGTGATCGCGCCGACCACGAAGATCCGTGCGCCGATGTTTTGGGACTGAGTCTGGTCGCCCGCCAGCGCCTGCTCGATATGGAGCTGCCGGTGCACGACGTATCGGAGTGCGCTCGGCCGGTAGCGGACCGCTTCCGGTGGATGCGATGCGGGTCCTGCGGTCGGGGAGGACACGGCCGGTGCGTAGGGAGTGGGGGCCGGTGTCGCGGGCGTTGGGGCGCGCGAGCCGCCACAGGCGGAGAGGAGCGCCACTGCCAGCAGCCTCGATCGCTCAGGCTTCATGGGACTCCCGCTCGGCCTTGGTGCGCCCGAAGACGGCTACCATTTCCGCGCCTTCGCTGGCCACGCGCAGCAGCTTCCATCCTCGCTTCCGCATGTCGGCCCGCCACCCGATGAGCTTCTCCCATTCCTCGGCGGTCGTACGAAATACCCGCAGGTCCGCTACCTGCTCCCAATGTGCCGGGTAGGGCTTCGAGGGTGAGGTCATTGAGAGGCGGGCGGTAGGGCCATAAGCCGAGTTCTGTTTACCCGCCGAGGCGGGCAGATGGTCATCTCTCTGGGATGGCTGTCGCCAGCCACCTCACGCGGCCTACCCGCAGCTCAGACGACCCGGGCCGGGTCTCGCTGCTTACTTGGCCTTGCTCCGACTGGGGGTTACCGTGCCACGCCTGTTGCCAAGCGCGCGGTGGGCTCTTACCCCACCGTTTCACCCTTACCCTTGGATAAAGGGCGGTCTATTCTCTGTGGCCCTTTCCGTCGCCTCGCGGCGCCCAGGCGTTACCTGGCAGT
>Ga0075436_100003874_pt1 | contig 10257 bp, 7 predicted proteins | sample RhiMethybrSRZTD5_FD_75303 | JGI IMG/M metagenome (GOLD analysis project Ga0075436, IMG submission 75303) | Populus rhizosphere microbial communities from Tennessee, USA - Rhizosphere MetaG P. TD hybrid SRZTD5 | ecosystem: Host-associated > Plants > Roots > Rhizosphere > Soil | place: USA... | reverse complement strand
CCGTCAAAGGCCAGCGGCGCCATGGTCATGCTGTAACCCGTCTTGTAGTCCAGCACTTTGGAAGACCAACGCTCGGCGCCGCTTTTCAAGTCGAGCGCAATGAGATAGCCATCGAGAGTGGCGACAAATAGTTTGTCATCCAGAACGGCGGCGCCGCGATTGCTATGGCCAAAACCGATGGAGTGGTAGTCCGAAGGAATCGGACGCTTCCAGGTCCACAGCGATTGTCCGGAACGGCCGTCCACCGCCGCGGCAGAATTGGGGCCCGTAAGGTAGAGGATGCCGTCGATGACAATGGGAGAAACTTCGTTGTGCGGATCGGGAAATTGAAGGGCCCATCTGACTTTGAGGCGGGAAACATTTTGCGCGTTGATTTCGGCGAGCGAAGAGAAACGATGGCCTTGAAGATTGCGCGAATAGGTGAGCCAGTTCCCGGGCTCTTTGTCGGCGTTGGCAATGCGTTCAAAGGGAACTTGCGCGAAAGCGGCGGAACAGAAAAAAAGAAAAAGCGCGAGAGAAAACGTTGCATTCCACTGGTGGACGCGTCTCATGGTTTGCCTCGCTGGGATGCCAGGAAATTGATGAGGTCATCGAGTTCCGCGGCGGAAAGGACGGATCCGTAAGCAGGCATGGGAGTTTCGCTACGGAGCTTTTTCAAAGTGCGGAGGTCGCTCTTGCGGAAACTGTGGAAGCGGCCCTGTTGGTCCTTGAGCTGAATGGAAAAAGTATCTTCGTTGAGACGGATGCCGCGAAACGTCTGACCGGAACTAGTGATCGCCTCGACTAAGAGAAAATCTTCGGGGATGGTTTTGGAGGGATTCTGCAAAGTTTCGCGCAGACGCGACGACCCGCGGCGTGCGCCTACGGCAGTGAGTTCAGGGCCGTAGCCGGCGCCTTCTCCTGCAAGGATATGACACGCGGAGCAGCCGCTTCGGGCGTAAACGGCTTTGCCGCGCGCAGGATCGCCGGGGAGAACCTCGGGCGGAACATTTCCGAAGCTTCGAGCATACGCCGCGACGTTGGCGATTTCTTCCGGAGAGAGATACCAGGCCGGCGGCATATCCGGCTGAATTCCATTTTCGATGAGAGATTTGAGGACTTCGTCGTCCGCAGCATGTGCGAGCTTGGGACGGCGCAGAGAAGGACCGCGGCCACCGCCGCCGTCGATTCCATGGCACAGGGCACAGTGGCCTTCAAAGAGGAGTTTGCCCGCCGCAACATCTGTAGCGGCGGGTGGCGAGGATGGAGCGGGAGGAGATGGTTGCTGAGCGCCCCGCGCAGCAACAACGGACAGGATTAGGGAGAGCATTGTTGCGGCGAGTACACGCATAAGAGCCTCGTTAGTGAGTTGCGTCCGGAAACCGGAGCGATTGGAAGGAAGCCTAACCGTCACACTACAGGCTGTCAATCCTCGCGGGCGGCAACTTTTTCCGCTTGACCGGCGTCTAAAGAAACTGGCAATATGGCGCTAGACGACATGTCGTTGGAGGATATATATGGAGGTAAGCGAGCCGGTTCTGCTGATCCTTCTGAGCCTGGCGGAACAGCCGAGGCATGGCTACGCGATCCTGCAGGACACCGAGCAGATGAGCGAAGGCCGTGTCCGGCTCAGCACCGGCACCTTATACGGCGCGCTGGCCCGTTTGCTGGATGAGAGATGGATTGAGCGCATCAAGGAAAATGACAGCTCGCGCGGCCGGCAAGCCTACCGGTTGACGGCGGCGGGGCGCCGAAACTTGCAAATGGAAATCGCGCGAATGAAGCATCTCACCCGCTTGGCCGCGCTGCGTGTGGCACGGAAGGAGACGTAACTCATGCTGGCGTTCTACCGTGCGTTACTGCGCCTCTATCCCGCCGCATACCGTTGCGAATATGGCGACGAGATGATGGACGTTCTCATGGAAGTAAAAACGGAAAATCGAAAGAAAGGTGCTTTGGCATTGCTTTTCTCCGGCGCACATGAGACCGGCGGACTATTATTTGGCGCGGCGCGAGAGCACTTCTACACCATCACGGGATCCCATGGCAGCAGAATGTCTTCTTTAAGAGGGAGGTTTGCGATGAAGTCGGAATTCCGGTTTCCCAAAGCTACAGTCGGACTGATGATGGTCATCCTGGCGGCCGTGATGCTTACGATTGAGAAGGCTAGAGCAATATCAGCCTCAATACCCCACGCAAATCCGGCGGTGGGTCCGATTCACCCCACGCAATCTATGATTGTGCAGGCGTTGCTGGCAACTCTGATCTGGGCCATTGGGGCAGGGGCGATCGGCTGGGGCATTCTGTATGTCTTGCGCCGCACCGGGGTTCAACAACTTTCGGAGATGAATCCGTCGGCGGGCCAGCGCGCGAACAAGTAAGCCGCGAGGTGCCGGACGGGTTGACATCCTTCCGCCGCAAAGAGCGCGGCCTCAGGATGACACGTTCATGGCCTTTTGCCGGATATGTTTGGCCAGTGAGAAATGCAGGCTAAGACTTGTTTTTCCACAGGCCGACGGTGTTGCCTTCGGGATCCTGCATCCAGGCGAAGGTGCCCGTGGGGATGTCTACGGGACCGACGAGCGTCTTGGCGCCCAACCCTTTTGCTTTTTCAAGATACGCGGCGACGTCGTCCACACTCACGTAGAAAATGGTGTAGTGCTCCGGCTCATGGCCAAGCGCGGTGATGTGGCCGGCGATGCCGCCCGTTTCTCCGGCAATCATCGCCGCGGGACCCATGGCTTCGATCTTCCAGTCGAAGAGTTTTTTGTAGAACTCCTGCGTTTTGACACTGTCCCTGCAACCGATTTCGAAATGCACGACCGGGTGCGACATGGGCTGGCCTCCTGTTTGATGGTCTTTCTGCTCCGGGGAAACGGGATTTCCGTGTTCCGGCGAGTCCGGGTGCGGCAACGGCGGGAAAGTCAGCGCGGCGGCGGCGCCGGTGGTCACGGTGATAAAGGTTCGTCTCTGCATTGTCCCTTCCGGAGCGAGAAATGGTGGGCGCACTTTACCACAAGTATCCCAGAGTTATGTTTAAGAGAATCTTGAAATCCCGAGCAGCGTGAGCGATCGAGCATGTACTAGCACACGGCGAATTGCACAGACTAAAGTCTGTGCTACTGGGTGGCGTATCGGCGGAAGAAAGAATCTTTATTCCACTGCGGACGCGCTTCGGCATTGGCGGTTTCGAGCAGCAGGCGGCGCGTAAATTCCTCGTAACCGGCGGCGGTTTTCAGGTCGACGGGCTGGTTCACGTCGTCGGAAGGCGCGTGATAGCGGTTGGTGAGCCAGTCTTTGAAAATTTTCTGTTCGGGCGTGCCAAGCTCAAAGCCCACGTCAACCTTGACGGAAGGAACGCCTTTCTTGATGAAGCTGTATTGATCGCTGCGGATGAACCGGTTGCGCAACGGCTCGGGATCAGCAATGGGCTTCACGCCCATGGATTGCGCGATAGCTACCGCGCGCGGGCCGAGGTCCGATTCGTCGATGCCTTGAATGGTCAGGATCTTCAGCGGAACGATGGGGAGAAACATGTCCATGTTGATGTCGGCGACGATGGATTTCGGCGGAACGGTGGGATGCGCGGCGAAATACTTGGAGCCGAGCAGGCCTTTTTCTTCGGCGGTAACGAGGAGAAAGAGGATCGAGCGTTTCGTTTCCTCGGGATGGGCCTTCAAGCTTGCCGCCACATCCAGAACCGCCGCACTGCCGGAGCCATCGTCCATGGCCCCATTGTAAATTTTGTCGCCGTTGATGGGCGCGCCGATGCCCACGTGATCGATGTGCGCGGAGAGCACCACGTATTCATTTTTCAGCGTAGGGTCGGAACCGGGAAGCTTGGCCACGAGGTTGGCAGATTCGACGGGAGTGGTTTCGATGGCCGCTTTGGCGCTGAGCGAAACGGTCAGCGGGAAATGCGGGAGCGGCTTGCGGTCTTTGCCGAGCGCGGCGATTTCGGCGAAGGTGTGACCGGAACCCACGAAGAGTTTTTCTGCGGAGGCGGGATTGCAGGCGACACCGATTTGCTGGCCGGGAGTTTCGAGAAATTCGGGATCGGCAAGGTCCATGGAAGGCTCGTTGTGGTTCGCGGAAATGCGCGACCAGGGAATGTCCATGGAGGCGGGATTGAAAATAGTGATGGTGCCGATGACGCCTGCGGCGTGAAGAGCTTTCCAGCGCTCGCCCGCGGTTTGATAGTGCGCGGAGAGAGCGGTGGGAATGTCTGAGGGAGAACCGGCGAGGTAGACAGCGATCTTGCCGTTCAGATTGAGGCCGGCGAGTTCATCGAGATTCTTTTCAGGAATTTTTAGGCCGTAGCCGACGAACACCAGGGGCGCTTCGAGATAGACAGTGGACCGAGTGGCCCGCGAACTGATGAAGGCATCGTCGGCGAAGGAGAGGGGCTCGGCTTTGCCTTTGGAGACGAGGGCGAGTGAGGATTTGGATTCGTCCACCTGGAATTGCGTGAAACGCACGAGCTGATAAAAGCCGTTGATGCCGGCGGGTTCGAGATCGGCTTTCTGGAGCTGCTCGACGGCGTAGGCTTGGGCTTTTTTGAGACCTTCGCTGCCAGTGTTGCGGCCTTCCAGCGAATCATCGGCAAAGAATTTGACGTGGGCCCACCAGGAGTTGCCGTCGAAGTGGGAGGCGGGCGAATTCTGCTGAGCTAGAGCGGCCAGAACAAAGACGAGCGAAAGCACGATAAAAGAAGATTTGCGCATGGGTTAACCTCATGAACCTCAGTGCCTAATCGTTAGCCAGGGCCGAAACCTTCAGGCAACTCTGAGAATTCCTTGGATAAATAACTTCAGCCTTGGGAAGTTTCCTACGAAGGGAATCTGCCAAATCAATTTCAAGATCGTTGGCCGACCCTTCTACCTGGATTCTGTAGAACTCCAAAATAGCCTTGTATTCCTGCTGTGCGGCATGACGGATTGCATGCAGTCGTTGATCGGTAAGGTGGTATTCCTTTTGAGGATCGCCCTCCGCATTCTCAAGCGCCACGAAACCCCCTGTATATCTACTTAATGCAAATAAGTTCTCACGATTAGGGTCAAACCAGCCAGTCAGGCTCAACTGTCCAAATGGCGTAGTACTTAAGTATGCGTTGTAAGAACCTTCAAAGAAGGGTCCAAGCTGAAAACCGAAGAGGTGAATGCCCTCCTTGGCCAAACCGTCTCGAACCTTTGTGAAACTGACTTGATGATTGCTCTCAATGGCCAGCGTCAGGACAATAACAGCGTCCCCTGCTTTGTGCGGTCGAAACCAATCGATCCCCTCAAAGATGGCATCCAGGACTCCGTTTCCCTCGTTTTTGCCAGAGGCACCGACTCCGATTTCTTCAACGGTACTTTTGAGCGTTTCTTTGCTTGTCCCAAATTGTACTTCCCTGCGTTGGCCGTGCGCGGTCAATAATGCAAATGAATCTTCCGGACGCGCGTTCTTGAGTATCTCCGTGAGAATCTCCGCTTCTACTTTCCGAACTGTAGGTGGAATTTGTTTTCCAGTCTCGACAACAAAGAGTATTTGGCGCGGGCCACGGTCGGAGATCACCCCATCAATCCTTGCAGGACCTTTCTTAAGGTGAGCGACAAAGGCGTCACTCGCTAGTCTCTGGACGAGAGTAGCGTCAGGCAACGCCACGATCGCAGGCATTTCCACTGTGCAGGGTCGCTCTTGTGCGAAAATGCCCACGCAAATGGTGAGCCAGAGCAGGCTGACAAGGCCAATAAGATAAGCCGGGTGTGCCAGCGAGCAAAACTTTTTTGAGTCAAGCTTTAGTCTTCCTAGCACGATGAGAATACTACCTACACCATAGTCATGAGACAACGCAAACCTCGCCATAATAGAAACCTCGAGATTTACGGTGTTTACGGGGCGAGAGGGCGGGAGTAAAATGAGCGGAGTGAAGTGAGATTGTTGCGTTGCGCGCTCCCGCTCGCCTATTTGAATAAGACGCAGTAACACGGAAATCCCGCTAGGAGAAACCACCATGGCCACCGCGACTCTGACCAAGCCCGCAGCAAAGGGAGGCAGCTTCCTGCTGGAAGCGCCGCAGGCGAACGACGTTTTCACGCCTGCCGATTTGACTGACGATCAGAAACTGATTGGGCAGACGGCCGAAGAATTCGTGGTGAAGGAAGTGTTGCCGCTGGTGAAGGACCTGGAGAACAAGAAGCCTGGCCTGATGCCGGAACTAGTGAAAAAGGGCGGCGAAGTAGGACTGATGGGCGGCGGCGTGCCGGAAGAATTCGGCGGCGCCGGGCTGGACAAGATTGCGACGACGGTGCTGACGGAGAAGCTGTCGATTTACGGCGGCTTCGCGGTAACGCACGGCGCGCACGCGGGCATCGGGACGCTGCCGATCGTATATTTCGGGACGGAAGCGCAAAAGAAGAAGTATTTGCCGAAGCTGGCAACGGGCGAATGGATTGGCGCGTACTGCTTGTCGGAGCCGCAAGCGGGCTCGGACGCGCAGAATTCGCTGACGCGCGCAGAACTGAACGCTGAGGGCACGCACTACATCCTGAACGGACAGAAGATGTGGATCACCAACGGCGGATTCGCGGACGTGTACATCGTGTTCGCCAAGGTGAACGGCGAAAAATTTACGGCGTTTATTGTGGAGCGCACGTTCCCGGGTTTCAAGCCCGGCAACGAAGAGCACAAGATGGGCATTCATGGCAGCTCGACGACTCCGATTTTCCTGGAGAACTGCAAGGTGCCAAAGGAAAACGTGCTGCACGAAATCGGGCGCGGGCACATCGTGGCGTTCAACATTTTGAATGCGGGGCGGTTCACGTTGGGGGCGTCGTGCGTGGGCGGCGCGAAAAACGTGCTGACAACGGCGTCGAAGTATTCGAAGGAGCGCAAAGCGTTTGGCAAACAAATCGGCGACTTCGGAATGATGAAGGAAAAGCTGGCGGAGATGGCCATCCAGATTCTGGCGGTGGAGTCGATGGTCTACCGCTCGGCGGGAAACATCGAAGGGGCGATGACGGCGGCGGCCGGTTCGGGCGATACAATCCAAAACACCATGAAAGTGCTCGAGGAATATGCAATCGAAAGCTCGATTGCCAAGGTGTACGGCAGCGAGATGCTGGACTTCGTGGTGGACGAGGCGGTGCAGATTTTTGGCGGCTACGGCTTCCATGAGGAATATCCGGTGTGCCGCGTGTACCGCGACTCGCGCATCAACCGCATTTTCGAAGGCACCAACGAAATCAACCGCATGCTGATTATCCAGATGCTGATGAAGCGCGCGATGGGCGGGCAATTGCCATTGATTCCCGCCGCGATGAAGCTGGCGGATGAGATTCTGGCGGGGCCTGCGTTTGAAGAAGCGCCGGAAGGCGTGCTGGCCGATGAGGCGCGCGTGGTGGGGAATGCGAAGAAAATGTTCCTGCAGGCGGCGGGCGGCGCGGTGCAGAAATTCCGGGAAAAGCTGGCGGACGAGCAGGAATTGATCGGTTCGCTCTCGAATATCGTGATGGAGATTTACGCGATGGAGTCCACCTTGTTGCGCGCGCAAAAAGCAGCCGCGACCAGGGGCGAGGCGGCGACGCAAACGATGATCGACGCGGCGAAGATCTTTATCAACGATGCGGCAGAACGCGTGGAGCATGAGGCGAAGCGCGCCATTGCCGCAGTGCATGAGGGCGACATGCTGACCACCCAAATGGCGGTGCTGAGACGCTTTGCGAAGCGCGCGCCGGTGAACACCATTGCCCTCCGGCGGCGCGTTGCTGCGGCCGTGCAGTCGCAGGACCGCTACCCCTTCGAAGGTCGCTAACACTTTAGAGGGCAAGAAACAGGCTGGGGTATCGTCCGGCTGCATACCTAGACCGTTTTACAACCCCGTATCGGCCAAGACACACCGCCTTGAAGCCATGTGCAAAGGCTTGCAGGCACTTCCCTAAAATAAATTCAAGCAAGAAAATTCAGTTGGAACGCGAGAGTTCAAGCAGGAATGCCCCGGAAGCCCCTGATCTTTGCCGCTGTCCTTATCGCGCTGCATCTCATTGAGGCAGCGACGCTGGGAACATCCACGAACGGATCCTTTCTCGCGAATCTCCTGGAGATACTGGCTTGCGGGTTCGCCGCGGTGATGGCGTTTGGCGCGTCGCGCCGGGGACGCGGATTGAGCCGGCCCTTCTGGCTGCTTGTCGGGATGGGCATTTCGATGTGGGGCCTGGCGAACCTTGGCTGGATGTACTACGAGGTGGTGCTGCGCAGCGAACCGCCGCAGGCTTCCGCGGTGCGATTCCTGTTCGGTCTTGAAGATGTACTCATCGCCCTGGCCCTTTTCCTGGACCAGGACAAGGATTCTCCGCGAATCGGCGTGGAAACCGCGCTCGATTTTGTCCAAATCGGCATCGTGTTCTTCTTTATTTTCCTGGAGTTTTACTTCTTGCCAGCCCGTCAGTTGGACGAGCACTCAGCATTTCTAAGGGAAATGCGCGTGGAGAACCTGGAAGACGTGATGGTGGTGGCCCTGGCGGGTTTCCGGGCGTTGACTGCCAGGAAGCAGCATCTTCGTAAACTCTATGGGGGTCTGACTCTCTATTTTCTGGTCGTAACGGTATTCGCCGCGGCGGCGCAGTATTTGCAGAGCGTTCAGCCAACTCCAACGGGGACGCTGCGCGATCTGCTGTGGACGCTGCCGTTTCTCGCGGGCGCATTATGGGCCGCTCAGTGGAAACCGGACGGCGCGGAGGAAAGTGGTCCGCCGACACGGCGAAAAACATTAAGCGAATTGTTGATCACAAACGGCACACTGGCGCTGGCGCCCTTGATCATTCTTTTTCAAGTTTCACAACTCCAGGCGGAGTGGCGATTGCTTCGCTTTTCGCTCCTCGGGATTTCCATCGTGTGTTACGCAGCCCGGCTGGGTCTCAGCCAATACCGCGAAGCAAAAAGCGCCAGCGAGGTGCAAACGCACGCCTTGGCCATGGAATCTGCGGCAGATGGGATCTCTATCGTGGGCGCGAAAGGCGAGCATGTGTACGCCAACTCCGCATTCGCGAAGATGATGGGATTCGAAAGCTCCTCGGCAATTATTGGAAAAAGCTGGCGTGAAGTTTACGACGCGAGAGACACGGAGCTGCTGGAAGACCACGTTCGCGAATCCCTCGAAAAGACAGGCAAGTGGTCGGAGCAGGTCTCGTTGAGTCGAAGGGACGGGGCGCGAATTCCGCTGGAGATGGCCGTCACGTTGATGCCTCAAGGCGGAGTGGTGTGCGTGGCTCGGGACATCAGCGATCGCCTGAAGGCGGAGCGAGCGCACTTGGAAACGGAAGCCAAGTACAAGATGTTCATCGAGCAAGTGGCGGCGGTGAGTTACATCGCTGAAGTGGGATTTCACGGCAAATGGCATTACGTGAGCCCGCAGGTAGAGGCCATCTTTGACTACACGCCGGAGGAATGGCTGGCGGACTCCGAGAATTGGACTCGCCTAGTCGTCAACGAAGACCACCCGCTCATCGAAGCCGCGGAAGAAAATTGCATGCGCGCCAAACGGTTTCAGGCGGAGTACCGGCTCAGGCGGAAAGATGGAAGGATCATCTGGGTGAGCGACAACGCGGTTTTCGTGCCTGGAAGCGAAAGCCATCCGCTGATGGAAGGCATCATCGTTGACATCACGGAAAGGCGAGTGCTGGAAGATCAGTTGCAGCAGGCGCGGCGAATGGAAGCTGTAGGACGGCTCGCAGGAGGAGTGGCCCACGATTTCAACAATCTGCTGACGATTATCAAAGGCTATGTCGAGCTTGCTTTGAACCGCGTCGGCGGACAACCGGAACTTCGTGGAAATATCCAGCAGATAGCGGACGCGGCCGAGCGCGCCGTCACGCTGGTGAGGCAACTGCTGGCGTTCAGCCGCAAGCAAGTCTTGAAACCGAAAGTGCTGGACTTGAACGGCGTCGTCTTGAACATGGACAAGATGGTGCGGCGCTTGATAAACGAAAACATTGAAATGAGAACGAGCGTCGAGAAAAATCTGGGCGCAGTGAAGGCCGACCCTGGGCAGATTGAACAAGTCATTCTCAACCTGATCGTGAACGCGCGCGACGCCATGCCGGACGGGGGCAAACTGTGGATTGAGACCCGGAATGTCGAATTGGATTCGGGCATGGCTAATGACCAGGCGTCTATCAAACCGGGGTTGTACATAATGCTCAGCGTCAGAGATACGGGCGTGGGGATCAGTGCGGAGACGCTTCCCCATATCTTTGAGCCCTTTTACACAACCAAGGAGAGCAGTCGCGGCACCGGCCT
>Ga0075436_100003870_pt1 | contig 10267 bp, 8 predicted proteins | sample RhiMethybrSRZTD5_FD_75303 | JGI IMG/M metagenome (GOLD analysis project Ga0075436, IMG submission 75303) | Populus rhizosphere microbial communities from Tennessee, USA - Rhizosphere MetaG P. TD hybrid SRZTD5 | ecosystem: Host-associated > Plants > Roots > Rhizosphere > Soil | place: USA... | reverse complement strand
GTCAGTACGTGGTTCAGGAAGCGCGCTTCCTGCCCGGTGAGATTCCCCGAGGTGCGGGTCCTGAGCATCTCGAGCATCTCGATCGAGAGCTTGGCGTGGGCCATGTCCCGTTCGATCTTCTCGGTGAACGGGTTCATGACCTTCCCCATCTGTTGCATGGCGGCCGCCTGGAACGACTGGACGAGCCCGATGAAGAGCTCCCGCTCGGGAAGCGGGCCCTCGGGGTTCGCCGCCCCTTCTTTCGTCTCGCTCATCACCGAATCCGCTCCGCGATCACCAGAGTCAGGTAGGAGGTCTCGCGCGCCGCGAGCAGCACCGGATGATCGCGGCTCTGCCCCAGCACCTCGACGAGGCGCAGCTCCGTGCGCGCGTGCTTCGCGGCGGCGCGGAGAATCTCGAGGAACGCGGCCGAATCCACGTGGTGCGAGCACGTGGCGGTGGCCAGCGTTCCGCCGGGTTTCAGGATCTGGAGCGCGGCCGCGTTGATCCCCACGTACTTCCGCGCGCCTTCCGCCAGCGCCTTCCGGCTCCGGACCAGGGCCGGCGGGTCGAGAATGATCATATCAAAGCGGGACTCCTCCCGCGCGAGCCGGTCCAGCGCGCGCTCCACGTCCTCCGTCTCGAACTGGATCGGCCGCCCCGGCGCGTTCCGGGCCGCGTTCACGCGGGCGCGCTCGATGGCGGGGGCCGAGCTGTCGATCCCCAGCACTGACTCCGCCCCCGCCATGCAGCAGTGGAGGGAGAAGAGGCCCGTGTAGCAGTAGAGGTCCAGGATCCTGCGACCCGGGGATTCCCGCGCCACCCGTTTTCGATTCTCGCGCTGGTCCAGGAACTCGCCCGTCTTCTGTCCGTGGCGAAGATCTACATGGAGCACCATGCCCTCGTAGGGCACGTCGATCTTGTCGGGGACGTCCCCGCGCTCGAGCGGCTCGAGCAACGGGAGACCCTCGAGCAGACGGGACTGCGAGTCCCGGCGGCAGAGGATCCCCCGGGGACGGAGCGTTTCGTGGAGCGTCTCGAGGATCCATTCGATGCGCCGCTCGATCCCCGCGGAGAGACTCTGCACGGCGAGGTAGTCCCCGTAGCGGTCGACCACCAGACCCGGAAGGTGATCGCCCTCGCCGTGGATCAGCCGATAGGCGGACTCGACCGGCAGGATCCGCTTCCGAAGCCCCAGCGCCACCTCCACGCGATCGCGGACGAGATTCGCGTCGATGGGCCGGATGTGCCGGGCGTAGAGACGGACGGCGATCAGCGAGTGCGGATTGTAGAGGCCCACGCCGATCGGCTGGCCGCGATGGTCCACCACGGCGACCTCGTCGCCGGGGGCCAGCCCCTCGTCCGCGGATTCGATCTCGTTGCTGAACACCCAGGGATGGCCGGAGCGCAGGCGGCGCTCCTGGTTCTTCGCGAGGCGGACCGCCGCCGCCAGGGTCTCAGCGATGGGAGCCCCGGCGCCGCTGGGACGCGGCCTTCGTTCCAGGCGGCTCGGAGGAGGAAAGTCCCAGGTACCCGAGCATCTTGTTCGCGAGCTTGGCGGCGAAGAAGTCGGAGGCGGGCTGGCCCTGGATGGGGCAGAGCTCGACGATGTCGCAACCCACGACCTGCCGACGCTCGCAGACCGCCCGGAGAAGCCTCAACCCCTCTTCCCAGGTCGCTCCGCCCGGCTCGGGCGTGCCCACGCCCGGCACGTAGGCGGGATCGAAGAAATCCAGGTCGACGGTCACGTAGACGGGGTTCCTGAGCGATGAAAGAATCGCGTCGATGGGGAGTCCCTTCTCGCGGATCTCGCGCGCGAGAAACACCTTGGCCTGCTCGTGGTGCACGTAGTCGGCCTCCTCCCGCGAGACGCTGCGGATGCCGACCGCGACCGTGGGCACTCCCAGCTCGCGGACCCGGCGCATCACGCTCGCGTGGCTCATCTTGGTCCCCTGGTACTCGTCGCGAAGATCCAGGTGCGCGTCCAGCTGGAGGACCGAGAGCGCGGGGTAGCGCTGCCGCAAGGCCCGCACGGGCGCGATGGTGAGCGAGTGCTCGCCGCCCAGGGTGAAGGGAATGATCCCCTGGTCCGCGAGGCTCGCCGCGATGCCCTCGAGTCTGAGGAGAGCGGCCCCCGGATCCAGCGGATCGATCTCGATCTCGCCCAGCGTGGCGGTCCCGATGCGGAAGGGCTCCAGGTCCAGCTCCTCGTCGTAGAACTCGACCTGGCGCGAGGCCTCGAGGATGGCCCGCGGTCCGAACCGGGTCCCGGGCATGTAGCTCGTGGTCTGATCGAACGGCGCGGGGACAAACGCGACCCGAGCCCGGCTGAGGGTGCATTCAGCCGGGCTCAGGCCCAGAAACAATAGCGGTGCGGGAGCCGGGAGTCGCGCGCGCTTAGAAGTCGTCTTCTTCCTCCTCCTCGTCTTCTTCCTCGTATTCGTCGTCCTCGTCCTCGTCGAGATCGTCTTCATCTTCCTCTTCTTCGAATTCCTCTTCCTCGTCTTCGAGCGCTTCCTCTTCTTCGTCATCGCCATACATGCGGCCGACCGGATCCTCTTCCCACTCCTCCGAGCGGTGTCGTGCGCCGTCGATTCCGCGCTCCGGGCTGGAGCCTTTGCGTTTCATTTCGAGATCCTCACGAGCTGGGTGGACTTGACCGCGACCGGCAACCTCCGGAAAAAACCGCGTCGGGAAATTACGGAGGGCGCCATTTCCCGTCAACGGAAAAAGCATGGTCCGTTGTATGGCGCGGGGCAAGCGAGAAAGCTAAGGGGATGCCCCGCCGAGATATCCCGCCGGCACCGGGTATCCCAGCTCCCTGGCCTTCGCCGCGTCTCCGAGCGCGTCCTGACGGCGGCCCAGCCGCTCGTAAGCTCTGGCTCGAGCGTAGTAGGCCGCCGCGGAGGAGGGATCGAGGGCCAGCGAGCGCCCGTAGTCCGAAACGGCGCCCGGGAAATCTCCGAGCATGTGTCTCGCCTCACCCCTCCATAGATACGCGTTCGGCTTTCCGGGTTCGAGCAGGATGGACCGATCGAAGTCGGGCATGGCCCGGGCCGTCTGATTCAGGCCGATGAGCGTGAGGGCCCGGTTCAAGTAGGCTTCCGCGTAGTCGCCCTTCAGCTCGATGGCCCGGGTGAAGTCCTGGAGCGCCAGGTCGTGCCGCTGCTCGCTCAAGTGGACCGCGCCCAGGCTGTTCCAGGGGACCGCCTCCTTGGGCTCGAGGCGGACCGCCTCCTCGAGATCGGTCCGGGCGCCCTCCAGATCTCGTTTCAGGTATCGGAGGGTTCCCCGCATCGTGAGCGCCCGGGGCTGCTTGGGATCCAGGGAGAGGGCCTTCTGGGCGTCGGCCAGCGCGAGCTCGTTTCGACCCTGCTGCATGTAGGAGCGGGCCCGCATGGTGTAGCCGAGCGGCAGGTTGGGGTAACGACCCAGCACGTCGTTCCAGAGGGTAATGTTGTCCTTCCAGACGGCGCACCGCGCCTGGGTCAGGAGAAGCGCTCCCAGGCCGGCCGCCACGAGCACGGCCACGACGGCGGCCCGAGGCACGAGGGAACGGATCCGGGGGGCGCGCTCCAGGGAATGAACCAGGCTCGCGAGGATGAACCCGACCCCGACGAACGAGAGGTAGGTGTAGCGGTCCGCGATGATGGCGCTCCCCACCGGAAGGAGCTGGAGCACCATGGCCACGTTCACGAGGAAGAAGAGCGCGCCGAACGCGACGGCCCTTCCCCGTCGCAGGCTCCACGCCACGCCCACGAGGAATGCCAGCGCGCCCAGGGGCGCCAGGTAGTACACGGCCGGCAGCGCCCCGCCGGCCACGCGCAGCGGATAGGGATAGAGCGCGGAGAGGTTCAGGGGAACGACCGCCCGGACCAGGTACGCGGAGATCCCGTAGCATGCGAAGAGGATTCGCTCATAGAGCGCGAAGGAGGCGAGATTCTGGACCGCGCCCTGCCGGGCCTGCGCCATCACCGCGACGTAGGTGAATCCCAGAGCGATCAGGAAAAAGGGCGCCTTCTCCAGCAGCACCGATTTCAGGCTCGCCTTGCGCTTGAGGTAGAAGTCGATCGCGAGGAGCGCGAGCGGGAGGCTCGCCGCCATTCCCTTCGCCAGGAGGGAGAGCACGAAGAGGATCACGGACGTGAGGTAGTAGACAGCCTTCGGACGCCGGCCTCGCACCCACAGCACATAACTGATGCAGGAGGCCACGTAGAAGAGCGCGTAGAGCATGTCCTTTCGTCCCGAGACCCATGCCACCGACTCCACGTGCAGAGGGTGGATTCCGAAGAACAGGGCCGTGATGGCCGACATCTCCTGCGACCCGGTGAGGAGAAGGATCAAGGCGAAGACCAGGAGCGTGACGAGCACATGGAGGGCGATGTTCTCGATGTGATACCCGCGGGGGTCCATCTTCAAGAAGTGATAATCCAGCGCGAAAGACGCCATGGTCAGGGGGTGGTAGTTCCCCTCCACGAACGTCGTGAACACCGCCTTGAGGCCGGCGGGGGAGAGATCCTGGATCAGGGGCTGGTCGGTGACGTAGAAGGGATCGTCCCAGTCCGTGAAGCCGTCGTGGATGGCGGGCCAGAAGGCGGCCGCGGTGACGAGAGCGATGAGGAGGGGAATCCACCAACGGCGGCGGCCCCCACGGCCCCCCGCCGGCGTGGCGCCTTGGGGCCGCCCCGCGCCGCGTGGGGGTCTGCCCTTACGGAGGCGAGCCATCGGGGCGGGAATCGCGCAGGCCTACATCTCCTCTTCCTGGAACATTTCCAGATGCACGGGCGAGCGCGTCGAAATGGCGGGGCCGACGGGACTCGAACCCGCGACCTCCTGCGTGACAGGCAGGCGTTCTAACCAGCTGAACTACGACCCCACCGCGTTTTTTCGGACGCAGAAGCGTGAGTCTAACGCGCCCCGGCGAGGCCGGTCAACGCCGTTCCCGGGGGCTAGATCCGCTCCAGCCTCGTCGACTTGTAATAGTGGCTCAGGATGTCCCGGTAGTCGATCCCCGCGCGCGCCATCCCCATGGCACCCCACTGGCACATTCCGATGCCGTGGCCGTTTCCCGCGCCGGTGGCGATGACTCTCACCGCGTGCCCATCCTCGTCGCGGAGGACACCGATCTTGAAGAAGCTGCTGCGGAGGATCGCGCCCGTGCCGGGGCGGCGGAGGACCCACCGCGTGCGGTCCCCGTGGAAGGCCAGGTCCCCGGTCGAGGTGCTGACGCCCAGGTCCTGGACGCGCCCGCACCGCGACCGCTTGTCCACGCGCACGTCCAGGAGCGTTCCCCCCAGGGAAGCCGCGGCGGGGTTCTCGGCCGCTCCGTACTGGCGAAGCATGGCCAGGAACGCGGCCGGCTCCCATTCCTCGCGCCAGCGGAAGTTCGCGGAGAGCGAGCAATAGGAGGTCGTGCCGGGCCCGGCGTCGTCCCGCACGCTTCGCAGATAGGCCGTCCAGTCCCAGGGCCAGACATCCTCCACGTTCGCGGTCCTGCCCCCGCACGCGGAGGAATAGAGGGCCCGGATGGGCTGACCCTCGGAGAGCAGAACCTCGCCGCGGGTGGACTGGACCGCCCGGTCGCTCTGTGGGTTCTCGCGGGTCCTTCCCGCGTAGACCTGGTCCTCCACCGAGGCGTAGAGATCGAAGCCCAGGGCCGCGCGTCGGCCCAGGTAGGCCATGGTGTAGGAACGGGCCGCCACCGCCTGGGCCTGGACCGCGGCGAAGTCCGACTCCGGCGGGGTGCCGATCTCGTTGGGCAGGACGCTTCGCAGGTAGTCCTCCAGTCCGACCACGTTCACGAGGGTCAGGCCCTCGGGGTAGGAGGCGTGGATCCGAAAGGGCCCGCGGTACCAGTTCCCGCTCCAGCCCGAGTAGCCGTCCCGGTCGGGGATCAGCTCGAGCGTGTCGCCGGCTCCTCCGGACCAGACCGGCTGGGGCTCCCCCTCGCGGAAGACGTCGATCGCGCCGGCGCCGGCTCGGACGACCGCGATTCGATCCCCGGAGACTCCCTGAACGATGCTCTTCCCGCCCAGGAGCCGGAGCGTCCAGGCGCGGGAGCCCGCGATCGTGAGCCGGGGAGCCCCCACCGCGAGCCCCACGCGGATCGAGGTCGCCGAGCGCCAGGCCTCGGAGACCGGGGCGGGCCGCGCGGGCACGGAGGTCGTTGGCGGCTCGGTGGGGCGCTTCGAGCCGGCGCATCCCGCCATCGTGGCCAGGATCGCGCAGGCCAGGGCCGCACGGGCTCTATCGCGGATCGGGCGACGGCGTGACCGAGCCAAGCACGACCTCCTTCCGGGCGCCGGTGGCCGAGGGCACGTTGCCGGGCCGCCCCGATATCGATTCCTGAGCCAGGAAGGCGAACGCCATGGCCTCTTTCGCGCCCACCGGCACGCCCAGGACATCGGTCGTGAGGACGCGCGAGCCCGGCAGGGCCTTCGCGATGGCCCCGAGGAGGGTCCGGTTCTTGGCCCCGCCCCCGGAGACCAGCACCTCATCGGGCTTCCGCCCCCCCGACTGCGCCACCCCGCGGGCGACCGCGCCCGCGGTGATCTCCACCGCCGTCCTCAGGCGGTCCGCGAGACTCAGGTCCGTCGTGCGCGCCAGGAAGCGCTTCAGGTAGGAGGCGCCGAATTCCTCGCGCCCCGCGCTCTTGGGAGGACGGCGCGCGATGAACGGGTCCGCCAGGAATTCCTCGACCACGTCGGCCGCGGCGCGCCCTCGGGCCGCCTCGGCCCCTTCGTCGTCGTATCGCGACCCGGCGGGCCCCAGCGTGGCCACGATCGCGTCGAGGAGCATGTTCCCGGCGCCGCAGTCGAACGCCACGACGTCGACCACCTGGGCGTTGGGCTTGAGCCGGGTCAGGTTCGCGATGCCCCCCAGGTTCAGGAGCACCCGGTCCAACTGGTCCGACACGAACTGGTGGAGATCGAACCTCGGCACGAGCGGCGCGCCCTCCCCTCCCTCGAGCACGTCCGCCATGCGGAAATTGGACACCACGGAGCAGGTGAGCGCGCGCGCGACCGCGGTCGGCTCGCCGATCTGGATCGAGAGAGGAACGCCGCAACGCTTCCCCTGGGGGTCGTGGAACACCGTCTGGCCGTGCATCCCCACGACCTCGGGAGTGAATCCGCGCGCCTCGGGCGCCGCGACCGCGTCCACCGCCGTGAGGGCGGCGTGCCGGCCCAGCTCGACGTGGAGCGCCAGGAGATCCCGCATGGGCAGCGTCCCCTCCTGGGCCTCGAGCACGCGCGCGCGAAGGGCCGGGGAGAAGGGACGGTGGCGCCAGGCGATGAGCTTGGTCCGCCGGGGCGCCAGGCCCCGCTCGACCGTGACCACGGCGGCATCGGCTCCGTCCGCCGAGGTGCCGCTCATGATCCCCACGGCGCAGGCGAAGCCCGCCACGTCGCTCCGGCTCATCGGCCGCTCCCCTGTAGGAGCCCGTCCACGATCTGCCGCTGGAAGATCACGAACGCCAGGACCACCGGCACCGTCGCGACCGTGGAGCCCGCGAGCAGGGCGCCCCAATCCACGCTGTGCTCGGTTTGCGCGAAGAGCGCCAGGCCCACCGGCAGGGTGCGCATGGATTCCGAGGTGGTCAGCACCAGGGGGTGCAGGAACGCGTTCCACGTGGTCAGGAATCCGTTCACGCCCACGACGGCGAGCCCCGGGCCCGACAGGGGAAGGACAATCCTGCTAAAGATCGCGGCGGGGCGGAGCCCGTCCGTCCGCGCCGCCTCCTCCAGCTCGGGAGAGAGCGTCTGGTAGTAGTGCGCCATGAAGAGCACCCCGAACGGGTCCGCCAGATGCGGAAGGATGAGCCCCGGGTAGGTGTCCAGGAGGCCCAGCCTGGCGAAGAGCAGGTAGAGCGGCACCAGGGTCACCTGGCGCGGAAGGATCAGGAACGCGGTCGCGAGCCCCAGGGTGACGCCCTTCCCCGCGAACCGCCCGCGCGCGAGGGCGTGCCCCGCCGCGGCGCTCAGGAGAATCTGGAGCGGCACGGCGATTCCCGTGACCAGGAGCGAATTCAACGCGAAGCGGCCCATCCCGCTCCCCTGGCCGAGCGCCCGGTAGTGCTCCAGCGTGAACCCTCCGCTCCACCAGTCCGAGGGCGCCAGGGGAAGCGCGTTCCCGACGCCGAGGGAGACGCGGGCCATGTAGAGAAGCGGGGCGATGGAGAGGAGCGCGATCGCCGAGAGGAGGATCGCGGCGCGGCTCACGCGGCGCCCCCGCCCGCGGGCGGATGGGCGATGAGCCGCCGCTGCGCGAGGAGGATCAGCCCCACCAGGAAGAGCAGGATGTAGGCGATGGCGCACGCGTAGCCCATCTCGAAATGGTAGAACGCCCGCTCGTAGAGGTGATAGACGAGCGTGAGGGTGCTCTCGAGCGGGCCGCCGCGCGTCAGGACGAACACCTCGATGAAGATCTGGAAGGAGCGGACGGTGTTGAGCAGGACCACGAAGAGGAGAACCGGCCGGACATGGGGCAGCACGATCCGCCGCTCGATCTCGAGGCCGCCCATGCCCTCGAGACGCGCGGCCTCGAGCTGCTCCACCGGGAGGGTCTTCCGCCCGGCGAGGATCAGGATCGCGTAGTAGCCGACGCTCGCCCAGATGTCCATGACCATGATGGAGGGGAGCGCGAGCCTGGGATCTTGCAGCCAGTGGACCGCGGGCAGCCCCACCGCCTGAAGCCACCCGTTCAGAAGCCCCTGCTCGGCGTAGAGGGACTTGAACACCAGGGAGATCACGACCATCGAGAGCGTGGCCGGGAAGAAGATCGCGGCGCGAAAGAACGTCTCGCCGTGCCGGAGCCGGCCCAGGAGCGCGGCCACCCCGTAGGCCAGCGCCAGGGTCACGGGCAGGGTGCCCACGACGAAGATCGCGGTGGTTCGGAGCGCGTGCCAGAACGCGGGAGACCCGAGCGCGCGGGCATAGTTTCCACCCCCGATCCAGTGCGTGAGGTCGGGGCGGAGCGGATTCATGTCGTAGAAGCTCAGCACCAGGGCCGCGAGGAGCGGGATGACCCCGAACACGGCGAAACAGAGCCACCACGGAAGGAGTCCCGCGATACGCTTCATGGCTTCCGGGCGAGGAGGGCCGCGATCTGGGCGTCCGCAGAATGGAGTGCCGCTTCGGCGGATTTCTTCCCGTAGATCGCCTGCTCCAGCTCTCCGTTCAGGATCTCCTCGATCTCGACCCAGCGCGGATGCACCGGCGGAGCGACCGCGGTCCGAAGCTGCTGGACGAAGACCTTGTCGCGCGGGTGCGAGACGAAATAGGTGTCCTGCTCCGCCGCCACCGCCGCGGGAAAGGCGTTCCCCGTCGCCACGTAGAGCGGCATGGCGTTCTCCTCCTGGACCAGGAATCGCGCGAGCTCGAGCGCCGCCGCCTTCTCCTTCGAGCCGCGGAAGATCCCGAGGGCTTCGGCCCCCGCGAACGAGGCGGGCGTGCCCCTCCCGGCCGCGGGCTTGGGCATGAGCGCGACCTCGAAATGCAGGTCCGGCGCGGAGGCGGGCAGTTTCCGGAGCATCCAGGGCCCCGAGATGGTGAACCCGACCCGCCCGCGCGTGAACGCCTCGTCCAGCATCTCCTGGCGGTCGAGGAGGGAGTGCGGCTTCAGGCTGAGGTAGAAGCGGAGGGCCTCGATGTTCTGCGGGCTGGCCACGACGCTCCGCGTGAGGGTGGAGTCCAGGATGTCCCCGCCGTTCCCCCACGCGAAGGGCATGAATTTCTTGAAGAGCACCTCGCGCTCCCCGGAATTCATCCCGAAGCCCTTCACTCCGCCGCCCAGCGCGTCGATGCGGGCCACCGCGCTCGAGAACTCGGCCCAGGTGGCGGGCGTGCGCGAGAGGCCCGCGCGCTTCATGAGATCGGTATTCACGTAGAGGGCGCGGGTCCCCAGCATCCAGGGAATGGCGTAGGCGCGCCCGCGGTATTCGGCCACGGACCAGCCGCGCAGGGCGGCCTTCAAGTCCGGGATCGAGTCCGTGAGGTCGATGAGGGTGCTGTCGGCGACCAGCCCGGGAAGGAACGTGGAGCCGATCTCGGCCAGGTCGGGCGGCCGCCCCGCGGCGATCGCGGCAACGATCTTCTCCCGGCCGCTTTGCCACGTGAGCTGCTCGACTTGTACGTCCAGATCGGGATGGTCCTTCTCGAAGCGGTCGATGACCGGCTGGATCGCGGTCAAGGGCGAGAACTGCCAGAAGACGATCGCCTGCTTCGCGGCCGGACGCTTGCCGCAACCGACGAGAGGGAAAATCGCGGCGAGCGCCAGGGCGGCGCACGCG
>Ga0075436_100003869_pt1 | contig 10268 bp, 9 predicted proteins | sample RhiMethybrSRZTD5_FD_75303 | JGI IMG/M metagenome (GOLD analysis project Ga0075436, IMG submission 75303) | Populus rhizosphere microbial communities from Tennessee, USA - Rhizosphere MetaG P. TD hybrid SRZTD5 | ecosystem: Host-associated > Plants > Roots > Rhizosphere > Soil | place: USA... | reverse complement strand
GTATTTTCTGCAAGAGGCGGGAGAGCCTCTAAAACTGCGATATGCAAAAGGCCAGTACGGTCCGTATGCGCAAAACCTCCGCCACGTACTGACCGCGATAGAAGGACACTTTACGGTTGGGTTTGGGGAAGGCGAAGATGCACCAGACAAGCAAATCGAAATCGTCGGAGATGCCGTTCAACAAGGCGAGAAGTTTTTGGCCCATCATCGTAAGACCCGCCAACGGTTCGACCGGGTAAGCGAGCTGATTTCCGGGTTCGAGACCCCCTTTGGGATGGAGCTTTTATCGACGGTGCACTGGGTCGCCCGGCAAGAAGGTGCCAAGACTGTGGACCAAGCCATCGGGAAAACTCAAGCATGGAATGAACGCAAGCACATGTTTTCCCCGGACCAGATTCACGTTGCCTGGCAAACCCTAGAAAAGACCGGTTGGCTCGAAAAATCTCGGCATTAAACTAAAGCTGTTTGCTATAAGATTACTTCCAAAAGTCGTACGTCAGTTTGAGACGCGACACTTTGCCGCCCGAAAGTAGCGCTGGCGTGGGAGTTAGGCTTGTGATTTCGCTTGCCAATTGCTTATTCCCCGGCGAGGTAAAAGGGTATGAGCATATGATCGACGACAACTACAGCACAGTCAAGACAGATTTCATCATAGCCCTTCGAATCATTTATCGGGGTGGTCTGAACGACCCGTTTGCTCATCTCAGCATTCGCAGCAACGACAGCGATGAGATGCTGTTCATGCCGCGCAAGAATCCGGCTGTGGTCCAGAACGAGGAATTATTTTTTCTCGAGTCAGATAAGCCCGTGCCGCAATCAGACTTGCATGTCTAGAGCGGCCTGGCTTTCAATCTCCCGATTTCTAAAAATCAGAAGAAAGATTCGAGACAGCCTCGAAAGATTTATCCCCACGGCTGGTGTAAGAAAACATTTGACATCTAAGGTCTATTCCCCCGCGTACTGAGACCGAGTAGGACCACTATGACAGTTCGCATTGCCCAATTCGTGCACGCCACCAACGATGTGGTGGACGAAGCTTTCCTGCGGGAATTTCCCGAAGTCGAGGCGGTCAAGGCCGACAGCCTCGAAGCCCTGTCTGAGGCACTCGTCGGCGCGGAAATCTTCCATGTCTACAATTCCGCCTTTACGTCGGAGTTTGCGAAACTTGTGCGCGAGAAAGGTCGGGCGCTCAAGTGGATTCAGTTCACGACCGTAGGCATCGATGTCGCGCTTAAAGCGGGGCTGCCTGACGGTGTCTGGATCACGAATTCCGGCGACGTGAGCCAGCGGGTGCTGGCTGGCCACGCCATCGCTCTGATGCTGGGCGTCATGCGCGGCTTTCGCCGGTTCGAGCCGCTGCGCGCTCAACGCGATTATGCGCGGCAGACCTTGCCCCGTCACATGGTCGCACCCGATGGCGCGCGCTTGGTGATCCTCGGCATGGGCCGCATCGGTCAGGACATCGCGCGCAAGGCCAAGGCATTCGATATGGAGGTGATCTGCGTCACCCGCGCGCCCGCTCCCGCCGTGCCCGAGATCGACCGAGTGGTGCCGCGGGAAAAGGTAGACGAGGTGCTTCCCACCGCCGACGTGGTAATGATCGCGATGCCGCTCGACGCCGGCACCCAGGGATTTCTGAGCGCGGCAAGAATCGCGCTCATGAAAGACACGGCGATCTTCGTGAACATCTCCCGCGGCAAGGTGGTGGACGAGGCGGCTCTGGCCCGCGCTCTCGCCGAGAACCGCATCATGGGGGCGGGGCTCGACGCTTTCGCCAGAGAACCGCTGCCCGCGGAGAGCGCACTCTGGGACCTCCCCAACGTGCTGATGACGCCCCATGTCGGCGGTAACGGCGGGCGAGAATTGTGGCGGCGGATGAGCGAACTTGTGCGCGACAATATGCGCCGCTATCTTTCGGGTGCGCCCCTCAAACATGTAGTCAGAACACCCGATGGGACGCTCCAAGGTTTTGAAAACTCGCAGTCTGGCAACTCATAGGGAGGCGGCTCTGGGGTTGTGCCTGAGTATCGACTTATTCTGCAACGCAGCGAGAAACGCTGAATAGTCACGCTGCCGCGGGGAACCCGAGGTGGTCTCAAGTCTGGATACGACAAATGCGAGGTCGTGCATAACGCGCATTGAAACATGTTTCATTATTTCAAGAGTTTCACCATCGGGTGAAACTGGCAAAGAAGCGAAATTGGATCCAAGTCAAACTGCAGGTTCCCCTTCAACTTTTAGACCTTGACTCGATGTAGCCACCCGGCTACGCTAGCCTGTGTTCGAGATTCGCAAGACCGAAGCTTTTGCCCGCTGGCTTGACGGGCTGCGCGATGTGCGGGCAAGAGCGAGAGTGCAGGTTCGGATCGAACGCCTTGCCGCCGGTAATCCCGGAGATATCCGGCCGGTAGGAGGAGGAGTTTCCGAATTACGGATCGATTACGGGCCCGGCTACCGCGTGTATTTCAAATACGTCGATCGTGAAATCGTGATTCTGCTTGCGGGAGGCGATAAGAGTACGCAATCGGCCGATATCAGGACTGCCCTACGCCTCGCTCGCAATCTTTAGGAGAGTTTTATGCGAAAGACCAAAACCACTCGCTACGACGTTGCCGAACACCTGCGAACGCCGGAGGAAATGGCGGCATATCTTGAGGCTTGCCTCGATGAGGCAGAAGGAGATGCCGCCTTTATCGCCAAAGCTCTCGGTGATATTGCACGCGCCCGTGGCATGACGCAGGTCGCGCGTGACACCGGCCTATCTCGGGAGAGTCTCTACAAAGCGCTTTCCGGTGAGCGTAGCCCGGATTTTGATACCATCCTGAAAGTGGTAAACGCGCTCGGTTTAAGATTGCACGCTGAGGCCGCTGAGAGGTAATTACGAGTCGTGCCGGAGCGTTGCACTACTGCCTGCCGTGGGAATGGAAAGGGGAAACGAAAACATGATCGACGAAAGCTATAACGCCATCAAAAATGATTTCATCACGGCGCTTCGGATCATTTATCGTGAAGGACTGAGCGACGCCTTTGCTCATCTCAGCCTCCGCAGCAGCGCGGGTAATGAGATGATGTTCATGCCGCGCAAGAGTCCGGCGATAGTCAAGAGCGACGAATTGTTTTTTGTCGACTTCGATAAATCCGTGCCGCAGTCTTCCTTGCACCAGGCGATCTACAAAGCTCGTCCCGATGTCAAAGCGGTCTTTCATTTCCACTCTCCGGCAGTGATTCTGCTGAGCGTGGTCGGCCAAACCATTCGGCCCATGCACAACTACAGCGCGATCTTCTATGAGGGCGTGCCGCTCTATACCGGAACGGGGCAGGTAGAGTCGCCGGCGCGGGCCGGGGAAATGGCCAAGTTGCTGGGCAACGCCAAGGCGCTGATGCTGCGCGGGCATGGCGCCGTAGTCGTCGGACAGTCGATTCGTGAGGTTTGCATCTTGGCGCTTTTCTTAGAGGAGTCGGCGCGGCTACAAACCGAAGCGATAAAACTGGGCACGCCGATGTTTATGGAGCGTGACGAAGCCGAGAAGATCGCCAAGCGAACCTTTAAGCCGACTTCCGTCGAACGCGCTTGGGACCATTTCGTCGCGAAATACGCCGATTGATTTTGTTGTTCGGCCGGGCAGCCGATCTCATCGACTGGAAATGGTCGGTTAATATTTCTCTCGGGGATGGTTGAAAATCCCTCGCCTTCAGGCGCAGTGTGATTCGTCATGCCGGCCCTTCGACGGATCTCAGGATAAACTCCCGCCGGCATCCAGGTTCGTTTTGGTTCAATTTCCCGAACCGCCTGGATTCCCGCCTACGCGGTAATGACGGACAACAGAAGAGTCGACTTCCAGTCGACAAATTCAGAACCCCTCGGCTTGGAGCCGGGGAGCGTTCAGTTTCCCCGGGGAAGGAATTGAGTTGGGCAGGTTGAGCTTTACCTGACCGTTTTGGTCCGGTCTCCGTGGGGCATTAAAGAAATTTAGGAGGAACTCTGATGCCTTCACTCGATCAAGTAAGCATAGCCGATCTGTCCACAGGTTTTTCGGGCGTGCTGCTGCGTCACGATGAATCCGGATACGACGATGCCCGAAAAATTCACAACGGTATGATCGACCGCAAGCCTGCGCTGATTGCACGTTGTCTGGGTACCGCCGACATCGTCGACGCCGTGAAATTCGCCCGTGCCAACAGCCTTGAGCTTTCTGTCCGCGGCGGCGGTCACAACGTCGCCGGCAGGGCCGTGTGCGACGATGGGTTGATGCTCGATCTATCACTCATGAAGGGTATTCACGTCGATCCAGTTCGTCGCACGGCGCGTGCCCAGGGCGGCGTCACGTGGCGCGAATTCAATCGCGAGACGCAGGCGCATGGGCTGGCGACGACCGGCGGCGTGATCTCCACGACTGGCATTGCGGGTTTGACCCTCGGCGGCGGCCTCGGGTGGCTCATGGCCAAGCACGGGCTGGCGATGGACAACCTGCTCTCGGCAGAGGTCGTGACCGCTTCGGGCGACATCCTGCGGGCGAGCAAGGATGAAAACGCCGATCTCTTCTGGGGTCTTCAAGGCGGGGGCGGCAACTTCGGCGCTGTCTCGTGGTTCGAGTACCGCTTGCATCCGGTTGGGACGGTCACGAGCGGGCTCATCGCCTACGCCTTCGATAGCGCTCGCGACGTGCTCAAATTTTTTCGTGAGATTACATCCCAACTGCCCGACGATCTCGCGATCTTTGGCGCGCTGCTGCACGCGCCCGACGGCGTTCAGATCGCCGTCATTTTGGCATGTCACTGCGGCACGCTCAGCGAGGCTGAGGCTGCGCTGCAACCGATTAAAAAGTTCGGCACGCCCATCATGGATACGATCGGTCCCACAACCTACGAGGCGACGAATATGATGCTGGACGCCGGATTCCCTCGCGGCGCTCTCAATTACTGGAAATCCAACTTTATGATGGAACTCAGCGACCAGGCCATTGACACCCTCATTTCGCAGTTCGCAGTTTGCCCGTCGCCTATGAGCGGACTCCTGCTAGAGCACATTCACGGTGAAGCGACCCGTGTCGGCGTGAGCGAGACGGCGTTCCCCCACAGGCGCGACGGCTACAATTTTCTGGTGGTCTCCGAGTGGCTCAACCCGGATGACAACGCGCGCAATATTGCGTGGGCGCGGGAATCGTATGACGTCATGCGGCCCTGCTTTGCGCCGGGGCGCTACGTAAACTACCTGGGAGACGACGATGGCGAAGACGCCGTCGCGGCAGCCTACGGACCGAACTACCAGCGCCTCCGCAAGCTGAAGGCAAAGTACGACCCGACTAATCTGTTCCATCTGAATCAGAATATCCGGCCGACCTGAGCGCTTAGCCGAAAAGGTTGACTACGAAGTGTACGCGCTGCCAGCAGGAGAATCCGCAAGATGAGGTCCTGAATAGTTTCAGATAGAACGCAACGGGCATTGACCGCAGAGATTGTAAAGGGAAAGAGATGAAATATCAGATGAGCTTGATCGTCGCGTTCATAGTAACTCTGTGTTTGCTCTTCGCCTCGATGGCCCCAGCTCAGGTTACACGAATCAAAGTAGGCTATTCCTCCATCGGAGTTGGCCAGTCCCTAGTTTGGGTTGCTAAGGAAGCCGGACTTTTTAAAGAGAATGGGCTCGATGCGCAGCTCATTTTTATCGGCAGCTCGAGCATCGTGACGCAAGCCGTAATCGCCGGCGACGTGCCGATCGCGATCATGTCCGGAAGCACGGCCATCAGCTCCCAACTCGCGGGAGCGGACCTCGTGATCGCGGCGAGCACCAAAAAGGACCCGGCCCAGGCGTTTCTGGTCACCGCAAAAGGTATTTCACAGGCGTCGCAACTCAAAGGCAAAAAACTTGCGGTGAGCCGGCTGGGCGCGTCATCGGATTTTATCCTCAGGGTGATTCTCAAGAAGCTCGGATTGGTCCCCGAAAAAGACGTCGCGATCATCCAAATCGGTTCTTCGCCGGTCAGAATGGCCGCGCTGGCCAACGGCGTCGCGGACGGGACTGCGCTTACCTTCGAGGAAATGATGGTCGCCAAGAAAATGGGCTTTAACGTTTTATTGAACCTCATGGATTTCGGCGTCGAAGCGCTCAACAGCGACGTCGTGACGACGCGCAAGTTTATGCGGGAGTCGCGGGAAACCGTCCAACGGTTCATCAAAGGCATGACCAAAGGAGTGAGTTTCTTCGCCGCCAATAAGAAATTCTCCATGGACGTGATCGCCCGTTATACCAAGAGCACGGATGCTGAGAAGATCGAATATGGGTACGATTTCGTCGCCAAAACTTTTCTCAAAAAGCCCTACACTCCAATCAAGGGCATCCAACTCGCGCTGGAGGAAATCGGTGAACGAAACCCAGCGGCAAAAACGGCGAACCCGGAGCAGTTTATCGACATGTCTCTGGTCAAAGAACTCGACCAGAGCGGTTATATCGACGCTCTGTATAAGTAGCACGAGCGCCAATAGTAATGAATGACTTTCGTTATCGGCCTGGTGTGGTATTTTTCAAAGCGTCACGGTCCGACTGCGGTCCAGATGCGGCCGTAATGGGATGGTAAGGTGAGAGCTGTTTCTTGAAGCGGAGCGATGTTGCTCAGGTTAAGCCCGCCGCCGTGGAGCTCTTCGAGATAGTTGCCACCGATTGGAAACCAGAACGGCACCGTCTGATCAGCGTCGCCGACGTTGATCGCGACGAGCGTGTACGCCGGGCCGTCGTAGCGCGTGAACAGCAGGACACCGCGGGATTGATAGCGCTGCCAGTCGTTGAAGAAATAATACGCGCCGCGGCGAATCTGCGCGCGACTCCGCCTGATGCGGAGCAGCTTTCGCACCAACTGCACCACCCGCTGCCCCGGTGTGTCGTAAAAAAAGTCCCAGCGCAGCGGACGCAATAGCGCAACTCGTCCGGCGCCGAAGTCGGGAAGAAAATAGTTTTCGCCGAATTCCTCGCCCTGCCACAACAGCGGCAATCCCTTGCTCATCAGCACCGCGATCAGATACGGCTGGAGCATGTACCAGAGGTTGCGCTCGCCTTCGAGGAAAAGCGGATTGCCGGCCTCGTCGGGATTGTTCATGCCGAAGTTGCAAAGAAAGCGTTCGTGGTCGTGGTTCTCGATATATTGCAGCGCGGTTTTGGGGATCGGATCGCCGTTTGTGTTCTCTTGCTCGCTGTAGCCGAACAGTCCGAGCGACATTCCCCAGTCGAAAAGCCGTCCGCGGTCGCCGCGGGCAACGGCCTTGGCGGCATCGAAGGTACGATTTTGCCAGGTGCTGTTGGAGTACGTCGTTTGCAGCACTTCTTCGGGACCTTCCAGTTGCTCAGCGCACTGAATGAGCGTGAGCGGCGCGCCGGCGCCCGCGTCGAAGCGATTCCAGAAGGGTTGAGCTTGCATGATTTTGTTTTTGGTCAACTGATAGGTTTCGTACACCAGGCTGGCATAGCCCACGCCGAGCGCGCCGTCCCAATAGTTCGGCACGCAATCGTAGCGGAATCCGTCGACGTGATAGACCTCGAGCCAGTGATGATTGACCGTGAAAAAATAATCGCGCGTGAGCTGGCGGTTGAAGTCGGTGCTCTTGCCGAAGTTGCTGAAATAATCCTTGGCGAACGGTCCCATGAACGGGTTCTCACGAAACTGGAGCCGCGTATAGGCATCGAAGTAGGGAAAGTCGACACCGGCGTGGCCGTAAACCGCGTCGACGATCACGGCAATGCCGTGCTGGTGAGCAATATCGACCATCTGCTGGAAGTCCGAGCGCTTGCCGAATCTTTCGTCCACGCCGAAGTAGCCAATGGGAAGGTAGCCCCAATCGACCGACGCGGCGACGTTGGAGAGCGGCATTACCTCGACGGCGTTCACGCCGAGGTCGCTGAGATAAGCCATCAAGTTGGTCGTGCGCTCCAGGTCGCCGCCGAGCTCGGCGATGTTGACCTCATAAAAAATTAGATCCGCGAGGGTCGGCGTGCGCCAGTTCGCCTCCGCAGCGCTCCAGATGTACGGTTGATAGCCGAGGGTGAATGCCGAAAGTTTGCCGACGCCGAACTCGCGCGCGCACGGGTCGATGATCCAGTCGAGACTGCCGACGTTCGGATTGTCGATGCGATAACGATAGAGATAGCGACCGGGACTGCCCCAAGCCGATCCCGGCGTCGCCGGCGGCGTGCCGGCGATGGGCACCGTAGCCGACCAGAAATCGCCGTAGGGCGCGCGCACGCTGTGCGCCAGCGGAAATTCCCGGGGTGGAAAATTTTGCAGGAACTGATCGCGCTCGTGAATGACCTTCACCGTGATCGCGTTGCCGTCTGCGGCGGATACCCACGGCAACCAGATGCCGAAGGTTACGGTGCCAGCGTTCTCGATCGCGCCCAGAGTGCCGAGCGGCAGCAAACTCATCGTCATCGCTTATAAAGCCTTCCACTGAATGTGACGGAATAATACTTGCCCAGTGTGGGTCTGCAGACCGATGAAGCGCGGCTGCTGCGGCGTAGAGGGCAGGCCGCGCTGGGGCGACTGTGGATCGCCGGTGAAATGAAAACGATTGACGACCAGCCCGTTGAGCGCCACCGTAAAGTCCTGGCCATCGACGGTGATCTCGTAGCCGTTCCATTCGCCGACGGGATGGACAATCAGCGGCCCATCGGTCGGTCCCTTGAAGGAATAAATCGCAGCGGTGCGATGGATCAGCGCGTTGTCGGGCCGCGCCAGCTCGTCGATCTGGATCTCGAAGCCGAAATTAATGCCGACGTAAGCCGTGTTGTCGTAGTTCTGCTGTTCGGGATGAGGGAAAGCTATGAAGACACCAGAGTTGTCGTCGGGCGCGGTCATCATCCATTCAAGACGGAGCACGTAGCGAGCCGGCGCCGGCCGCGCAAGCCACAGCATGCCCAGGTCGGTGCCGGGATGAGCCTCGAAGGCGCCACGGCGGATGAGAAAGTTGCCGGGGTTATCGTGTCCCGGTTGATTGCGGATCGTGGACATCTTCCAGTCGCCGAAGGTCAAGCCATCGAAGAGCGGCTCAAAGCCCGGATCGGCAACGAACGCGGGCGGCGCGATGATCCGATCGCCGGTGCGCCGCGCCAGCGCGATGCCGGTGAGCATCGGGTTGGGCGAGCCGATGCTCGGAAACAGGCACGGCCCCGCCGCGTAGAGATTCTCGGTGTGATGGAAACGGCCGTCGGGATCCGTGACGCTTTTCGTCGGATCGGTTCCCATCCAAAGCGTGCCGGTTTCGTGGTGCGTCGTGCCGAGCCCGTCGTGGGCGGGGGCGCCGCCGGGACCGCTTTGAATCAGTTGCATGGGCTGGCCATTGGCGAAAACGTTCGCTACCTGGCTCATCGTCGCATCCATTACAGCCCAGAGATCGTTATCGCGCTGGGTCGCTGTGAGCGTTACGAAGGCGCGCCGGATGCCGTACTCGTCGGTGCCCGAGTCGAGATCCACGCGGCTCGGATGCGCCGCTGGATCGTTGAAGTCCGCCGAGGCGATCTCGCCGATGCCGCGGATGGCAATTGCTACGTGAGTGTCGGTGGAGGTACGCAGCTGATCGAAGAAATCGACGTCCGGCACTTTCCTGAAAAGCTCATCTTCGGAGCCGATCGTATTGCCACCGCCGCTGGCGGTGATCTGCAGGTGAAAATGACCGAGCAGGTCGCCGTTTGACCTGGTGGCGCGCCCTTTCACAAAAAGCGCGGATGTTTGCAGCTCGTTGGTGGTCGCTGCAAGCCCGGGAATCGCCGCGCGGGGAACGCGAAAGACAAGATTCGAGCGGACATGGGCGATGAGATTTTTTCCCATCAACGGTTGCGTCGGGATGCCGGTGCCGTCGAAGGAGACGAGCGCCAGACGGGCGCTCTCCAAGGTGCCGAGGGCGACGACTGCGACTCCGCCCGGCGCCAGTTCGATGAAGCCGTTGCTGGTATCGACGCCGGTGACTCTCCAGCTGCCTGCCGCCGTCTGCGCCTTGCGCAGCGAAAGCACGTGGGTGTCCGTAACGATCATAAACTCTTTTTTCACGTCATCGCCGTTCGAATCGGAGACAGCGGTACGCGCCGCTTTCATGAGCAACGGCACGGTGCTGAATTTATTCAGGGGAAAGAAGCCGGCGTGGGGCGCGCGAGCCTGGACGGCGAGCGGCGCTTCAAGCTTCAACAGATTGCGCAGATCATCCATGCTAAGAGTCCCGGCCGAAGACAGTCCGAGCATGCTCAACAGGTCTGCCTGTTGTTCGCCGCCCTTGAGCAACGGCGAGGG
>Ga0075436_100003866_pt1 | contig 10272 bp, 9 predicted proteins | sample RhiMethybrSRZTD5_FD_75303 | JGI IMG/M metagenome (GOLD analysis project Ga0075436, IMG submission 75303) | Populus rhizosphere microbial communities from Tennessee, USA - Rhizosphere MetaG P. TD hybrid SRZTD5 | ecosystem: Host-associated > Plants > Roots > Rhizosphere > Soil | place: USA... | reverse complement strand
GTGGTGCGTTAGGCTCGCTCGTCGGACAGCTGTTGCGCACGACGGCCGACGAGCGGAAGGTGCTGTTGGCGGCTGGCGCGGCGGCCGGCATGGCGGCGACGTTCGGCAGTCCGGTGTCCGCGGTGCTGCTCGCCATCGAGCTGTTGTTGTTCGAGTATCGGGCGCGGTCGCTGGTGCCCGTGGCGCTGGCGGCGTCGACAGCAACCGCGGTGCGTATCGCGTTCATGGGCTCGGGTCCGATTTTCCCGATGCCCAACATCGCCCAGCCGGGCGGCGCCGCGTTAGCGACGTATATCGTCTTGGGCGCGATCGTGGGGCTGGCGTCGGTCTACGTGACGCGCGCGGTCTACGCCATCGAAGACGGGTTCGACAAGCTGCCGATCCACTGGATGTGGTGGCCGGCGCTGGGCGGGCTGGCGGTCGGCGTCATCGGGTACTTCTTCCCGCACACGATGGGCGTGGGCTACGACAACATCGAGAGCATCGTGGCCGGGAATTTCGTGGGCGTCGCGCTCCTGGGCCTGGTGATCGCGAAGTTCGTGTCGTGGGCGATCGCGTTGGGCAGCGGCACGTCTGGCGGAACGCTGGCGCCGTTGTTCACGATCGGCGGCGGGTTGGGATCGTTGCTGGGCGCGGCAGTGATCGCGATTGCGCCGGCGTTGGGCGTGGACGTGCGGGTGGCGGCGCTGGTCGGCATGGCGGCCATCTTCGCCGGGGCGTCGCGCGCGATGCTGGCGTCGGTGGTGTTCGCGTTCGAGACCACCCGCCAGCCGTTAGGCTTGTTGCCCCTGTTAGGCGGCTGCAGCGCGGCCTACCTCGTGTCCCTGCTCATGATGCGCAGTACGATCATGACCGAAAAGCTGGCGCGCCGCGGCACCGATGTGGAATCCGACTACGCCGTCGACTACCTCTCGCAGATTCTCGTCAAGGATGTGGCGTCGCCCGACGTCGTGGCGTTGGACGCGGACAACGCCATCGAGGAAGTGCGCGACTGGATGGCATCGCGCGAAGAGGAGACCCGCCACCAGGGCTTCCCGGTGGTGGACAAGGAAGGGAACCTGTTAGGCGTTGTCGGGCGCGGCGATCTGTTGGATCTCGAGCTGCCCATCGACGCGACGGTCCGCGATGTGATCAAGCGGCCGCCGGTCGTGATCTTCGCGGACAACACCGTGCGTCAGGCGGCGGACCACATGGTGCGTCAGGGCGTCGGACGGCTACCCGTGGTGACGCGCTCGGATCCCAACCACGTGGTGGGCATCGTGACGCGGAGCGATCTTCTGGCGGCGCACGCGACGCGGCTCGACTCGGCAAATCGCGCGAGCCGCACGATCAGGCTGGAGCTGCGGGCACTCCCGTGGCGCTTCCGTCAGTCGAAGGTCAGCCTCGGCGACGAACCCGGCACCATCACCACGGTGGAAACCGCACCGCCGACGGTCCCGTCCGAGGCGGACGATGAGGAGCCGCCTCGGACGGGATGATCGTCGGTCGTTAGGCGCCGCGGGTCAGCTCTCCAGGCTGGCGTTGAGATCGATCGCGACGTTGCCCTTGAGCGCGCCGGATACCGGGCAACCGTCCTTCGTCGCATCGGCGATCTTGCGGAACGTCGGCGCATCGATGTTGGCCACTTTGGCGCGCACCGTGAGCACCATGGTCGTGATCTTGAAGCCTTCGCCGACCTTGTCGATGGTGCACGCGGCCTTGGTCTCGATGCGCTGTGGCGGCGTGCCGTTCTTTTCCAAGCCGAGCGAGAGCGCCATGCTGTAGCAGGCGGCCTCGGCGGCGGCGATCAATTCTTCCGGATTCGTGCCGGGCGTGGTACCGAAGCGCGTGCCAAACGAATAGGCACCGCCGATCTTCCCGCTCTGGCCCGAAAATGACCCTGTCCCAGACTGCAGGCCGCCTTCCCACACGGCCGTCGCCACACGTGTCGGCATCGTACGCTCCTGGCTATGTTGTCGGTTCTGGACGCTACTCGTGCGCCCGACCCAAGATCTCCCGTTGTCGGAGCGGCGGCAACCGGCAGCGTCGCCGCGTGGCCGGCGGACGCAGCCGTCGAGTATCTTTCGCCGAGGAGACCTGCCGCGCGAAAGCCGATGATCGACGAGTCGAAGCCTAACCAACAGGATGCCGCCCCCCTGCCGCCCTCGATCGAGCGCGTGCTCCGGTATTTCCGCTCGCTCGGCCGGGAGGAAAAGATGCAGGCGTTGGTGTCGTACGCGAAGAAGCTCGAGCCCCTGCCTGCGCGTTACACGGCCATCGACCGGTCCAATTTCACCATCCCCGAGTGCCAGACACGGGTGGACATCTTCCCCGAGGTGCGCGACGGGCGTCTGCATTTTTTCGCCGACGTGAACGTGCGGCAGTCGCCGACCGTGGCCGCGTTCCTCTCCATTCTGTTCTCGGCGGTGAACGACCAGCCGCCGTCGACGACGCTCGCGATTCCCCCGGACATCGTGCCGACCATGATGCACGACATCGGGCTCGGGGCGCGCGAGGCCGGGCTCAACGCGATGGTGGACCGGCTCAAGCGCTACGCGCGCGCGGCGGCATGACGGCGCGCCCGGCGCTCCGTTAGGCATCGCGCGCATGCCGCAGCGTCGCGTCATGCCGTCGACTCCCGCGTCCGGTCCGGCCGGTTCGCCGGCGCCGAACACGGAGGAGGAGCTGGATCGCCGCCTCGCCGAGCCGACGCCCGCGGTGCTCGAGGCGCTGCGGCCGTTCGGCGGCGACCTGGTCGTTCTCGGCGCCGGCGGCAAGATGGGTCCGACGCTCGCGCGCATGGCCCGGCGCACGTTCGATCTGTTAGGCAGGCGCGATCGCGTGATCGCGGTGTCGCGCTTCTCGTCGCCCGAAGCGGAGGGCGCGCTGCGCGTCGCGCACATCGAAACCGTGCGCTGCGATCTCGCGGATCAGAAGGCCGTGGCGGCACTGCCACTCGCGCCGCTGGTGGTGTTCATGGCCGGCCAGAAGTTCGGGACCACCGGCGCGCCGGACACGACGTGGATGATGAACACCGTCGTGCCCGCGCACGTGGCCGAGCGCTACGCGGGCGCACGCATAGTCGCGTTCTCGACAGGCAACGTGTATCCGCTCACGCCGGTCGCGGCGGGCGGCGCAAGCGAAGCGTGCCCGCCCGCACCCGTCGGCGAATACGCCGCGTCGTGTCTGGGGCGCGAGCGCGTGTTGGAGTACGCGTCCCGCCGCGATGGGACGCCGATGGCCATCGTCCGACTCAACTACGCGGTCGAGCTCCGGTACGGCGTCCTGGTGGACATCGTGCGCGCGGTCCTGCGGAACGAACCGGTGGATGCGCGCATGGGGTACGTGAACCTGATCTGGCAGGGCGACGCAAACGCGCGCGCGTTGCAGTGCTTCGCGCACGCCGCGTCTCCACCGTTCGTGATCAACGTGACGGGCGGAGCCACGCTGTCGGTGCGCGAACTGGCCGAGCACGCCGGCCGTTTGTTAGGCCGCGTGCCGCGCATCGAAGGCGAGGAAGCGCCGGACGCGCTGTTGAGCGACGCACGCCGATCGATCGAACTGTTCGGCCCGCCGGCGGTGTCCGTTGGGCAGATGATGGCGTGGGTCACCGATTGGCTCCAGCGGGGCGGGCGCGTGCTCGACAAGCCGACGCACTTTCAGGAGCGGCGAGGCTCGTTTTGAGCGCGTCGTTCGACCTGCGCGCGCACCTCGCGGCGGGTCACGCGATTCCGGCGCATCCGTTGGCGTTGGACGCGGCCGGCCATCTCGACGAGCGCTACCAGCGCGCGCTCACGCGGTATTACGCGGCGGCGGGCGCGGGCGGCATCGCCGTCGGTGTCCACACCACGCAGTTCGCGATTCGGGAGCACCGGTTGCTCGACCCGGTGCTGTCGTTAGCCGCCGAGACGCTGGAGGCGCTCGAGGCAGGCGGACGAGCGCCGATGGCCCGCATCGCAGGCGTTTGCGGTCCGACGAAGCAGGCGTTGGCCGAGGCATCGCTGGCGCGCGATCGCGGGTATCACGCGGCGCTGGTGAGTTACGGCGGCTGGGGGGATGCGAGTGACGACGCGCTCCTTGCGCACGCCCGCGCGGTAGGCGAGGTGCTGCCGGTGTTCGGCTTTTACCTGCAGCCGGCCGTGGGTGGCCGCCCGTTAGGCTACGACTTCTGGCGCCGGTTCGCCGCACTCGACCCGGTGGTGGCGATCAAGATCGCGCCATTCGATCGGTATGCGACGCTGGAGGTCGTTCGCGCCGTGGCGGATGCCGGACGCCAGGATATCGCGCTCTACACCGGCAACGACGACAACATCATCACCGATCTGCTGACCACGTTTCCTAACGGACGTCGCATGGCCGGCGGACTGCTCGGCCAATGGGCCGTGTGGACGCGGCGCGCGGTCGAGCTCGTGCACGAGATCAAGACGCACGGCGCCGACGTGCCCGTGTCGGGATGGTTGGCGCGCGCCGCGGCGCTCACCGAAGCCAACGCCGCAATTTTCGATGCGTCCAACCGGTTCGCGGGATGCATTGCGGGCATACAAGAGGTGCTGTACCGGCAGGGGCTGCTGCGCAGCACGCGTTGCCTGAATGCGCGCGACGTGCTTTCGCCCGGTCAAGCGGACGCGATCACGCGCGTGAGCGCCGCGCATCCCGAGCTACGCGACGATGAGTTCGTTCGCACACATCTGCACGATTGGCTGCGCTAACGGCCCTCGCGCGCTCCGGTGCAGTCCGGTAGTTTGTCGCCGACGTTTCGACCTCGAACCATTTCCACGGCGACCGCATGACAGAGATCGCGTCTCCTCCCGTCCGTTCCCGCCGCGCGTTCATCGAGTATTTCGCGTCCATCGGACTCGGCTCGACGCTCCTGCCCGGCATTCTGTGGGCGCAGACGGCGCATGCCGCAGAAATCACGAGCGAATCGGTGGCCAAGGCCGCGGAGCTGGCGGGACTCGACTTCGATGATGACGAACGCGCGATGATGGTGGCCGGTCTCACGCAGCAAGAGAAGCAACTGGCGACGCTGCACGGCATCGCATTGGCGAACGACGTCGTGCCCGCTGTGCACTTCAATCCCGTGCTGCCGGGCACCGCCATCGCGAAGGAGGGACCAAGGATCGTGCGCTCCAGCGTGTCGCCGCGCGCTGTACCCTCCTCGCACGCCGAGCTTGCGTTTCTGCCGGTGACGGAGTTGTCGTCGCTGGTTCGGCGCCGCAAGGTGACGAGCGAGCAGCTGACACGCCTATCGCTCGATCGATTGCAGCAGTTCGACCCAACGCTGCACTGCGTGATCACGTTGACCGCCGATCGGGCGCTCGAGCACGCGCGGGCGGCGGACGAGGAGCTGCGCCGCGGCCGGTGGCGCGGGCCGTTGCACGGCATTCCGTGGGGAGCCAAGGATCTGCTCGCCGTGAAAGGCTATCCCACCACGTGGGGCAGCACGCCGTACCGCGATCAGATGCTCGACGAGGACGCAACGGTGGTGCGGCGGTTGGACGACGCCGGAGCGGTGCTGGTGGCGAAGCTGTCGTTAGGCGAGCTCGCGATGGGCGACGTGTGGTTCGGCGGGATGACGCGCAATCCATGGAAGCCGGATCAGGGCTCGAGTGGCTCGTCCGCGGGACCGGCGTGCGCGACATCGGCGGGGCTGGTGGGTTTTTCGATCGGCAGCGAGACGTTGGGCTCCATCTCGTCTCCGTCGACGCGGTGTGGTGCGACGGGGTTGCGTCCAACCTTCGGCCGTGTGCCGCGCACGGGCGCGATGGCACTCTCGTGGACCATGGACAAGCTCGGCCCGATTTGCCGGAGCGTGGAAGACTGCGCGCTCGTTCTCGATGCGATCCGCGGCAGCGACGGCCGCGATCCGACCGCGGTGGATGCGGCGTTCCCCTACGATGCGCGAATGACGCCGGCCTCGCTGCGCATCGGCTACATCAAGAGCGCGTTCGAGGCGGACCACCCGACGAAGCAATTCGACGATGCCGCGCTCGATGCCTTACGCACGATCGGCGCGACGCTCGTTCCGATCGAGCTGCCCGACCACCCCTGGAGCGCCATGACGATCGTGCTGCGCGCGGAAGGCGCGGCGGCGTTCGACGAGCTCACGCGCTCGGGCCGCGACAAGCAGATGGCCCAACAGGGCGCGGATGCGTGGCCCAACACGTTCCGGGTGGCGCGGTTCATTCCGGCCGTCGAGTACGTCAACGCCAACCGCGCGCGCACGCTGGCCATGCGGGCCATGGAGCAGACGTTCCACGACGTGGATGTCGTCGTGACGCCGACGTTCGGGGCGCAGCTCGTCGCCACGAATCTGACGGGTCATCCGGCGGTGATCGTGCCTAACGGCTTCCGCGACGATGGCACGCCGGTATCGCTCACGTTCCTCGGCCGGTTATTCGGCGAAGCGCCGGTGCTCGCGCTGGCGCGCGCCTACCAAAACCACACGGGGTTCCATCTCAGGCATCCGGACTGGCTCAAGGCTGACTGACGGCGTCAGGCGCCCTCGCGCCGCACCCGCAATTCCTCGAGCACGCGCTCGATCTTGCCCTCGAGGCGGTCCATGCGCTGTGTGATCAGATCGTGCCAGCCTTCTTCGCCCGTCGGGTGCTTCATCGCGAACGTGAGCGTGCCGCCCACCTCGAGGCGCGCACAGTCGACGGTGCGCAAGTCGTCGATGCCTTGTTTACGCGCGGCCGAGGCGAGCTCGGTCCGCGTGATGAGCTCACGGCGCAACCGGTTCTCGAGCAGCTTGCCGTTCTTGATCAAAATGACTTCGCGGCCTTCCGCGATGCGATCGAGCCGCGGGTGCAGGAAGAGGAAGCGCACCACGGCGTAGTTGAGCACGAGGAGCAACGCCGCGCCGAACAAGCCGCCTAACAGAGAATTGTCGTTGCCGATGATCGCGTTCTGAACCGTGTTGGACAGCACCAGCAGCACGACGAGGTCGAACGGGTTGAGCTGACCGAGCTCCCGCTTGCCGGCGAGTCGGAGGCCAAGGAGCAGAAAGACGTACACGACCACGGTCCGCACGGCCTTGTCGACCAACGGAATACCGGGCGTGAGGATGTCGGTCCAGATGGGATGCATGGCAAGAGGCGGTGGGAGGAGGCGAGCGAGAAAGGATAGTATGGCACACGCGGCCGCCGTGACCAGAGGCGTGTAAACCCTTCGCGCCCATCCTGTGTCGAATCACTTGAAACCGAAGGCGACCTGTTCGGAGCGTGCCGATGAGTACGATGGCTTTGAATCTGTGGATGCTCGACCGCGGCCTGTCAGGCCGTCGCGCCATTACAACGCTGCGCGTGGTCGAGCGCGCGTCCGAAACGCAGCTCGAAGGCTGGTTGGGCCGTCATGGCATCGAGTCCGCGGCAATCGGACCGGACGGGTGCGGTATCGTGGAGCTGCGCAAGTTCGTCGGCACGCCTGCCGCGCGCGCGAGCGCGATCGCAGCCATGACGCGGGTGGCGAGTGCGCAGCGCGTCGTGTTGGACCTGCGGCGTCACCGTGGCGGCGATGAATCGATGGCCGCCCTCCTCACCAGTCTGCTGTTCGACACAGAATCGCTGTACGCCGATGAGGTGCAGCTCTGCGGCGAAGCGCTGCCTGTGACGCGGCCAGAGGCACGGTGTGCGCGGCAGCCGGTCGAGGTGTGGGTCAGCGGCGCGACGAGCGCGCTGGGACTCGCGTTCGCGACGAACCTCGGTCGCCTGGGACGCGCGACGGTCCGTCACTGGAACGTCTAGGCGCGCGTCATTCCGAGATTGCCGGCGCGGGGCACTCGCGGCCATCATTCGAGTCGATCTCGACTCGAGGCTCGTAGGGCATGCACCCGGACGCAGGGCCGCTCCGCGATTGGCAGCATCGGTGGGTTTCCGGCGCCGCCGGACAGGCGTCGCCGACCGTTCTCCTTTTGCACGTTACCGGCGGCGACGAATCGGACCTCATTCCGTTAGGCGCGGAGCTCGCCCCCGGCGCGTCCCTGCTGAGCCCGCGCGGCCCGGTGAGCGAGCGCGGCATGCCGCGGTTCTTCCGCCGGCACGCCGAGGGCGTGTTCGATGAGGCCGACATTCGCGCACGCGTGCCGCAGCTCGCGGCTTTCGTCCGCTCCGCCGCCGGCGCCTACGGGTTCAGCCTCGATTCGCTGTTTGCGTTAGGCTACTCGAACGGGGCGAACATGGCGGCGAGCCTCCTGCTCCTCGAGCCAGGCCTGCTCCGGGGCGCTGCGCTGCTGCGGGCCGTGATGCCGCTCGAGCCCGACGCGACACCCGAGCTCGCGGGTACATCGGTGCTCATTTCCGCCGGAAAGACAGATCCCTTTTCGCCGGTGCAGCGGGCTCAGCGCCTGGCGGACTGGCTCGCGACGGCCGGCGCCGACGTAACGCTGCGCTGGCAGCGAGCTGGGCATGAGCTCGTGCCCGGCGACCTCGAGGACGCGCGGGGCTGGCTCAGCCAGCATTTGGCCCGGGTCGGCGCGTAAACTCCGAGCTGGAGCTCGTCACCCTTCAAGCAGCGTCATCCATGCCGTCGTATCAACGCGTCGTCTACACCGCCCTGCGCGTCATCGCGTGCTTCATCATCATGCAGCACGGTGCGCAGAAGCTGCTTGGCCTGTTGGGCGGCGTAGGACCGCAGCACGGCAGCGCCCCGCTCGTGTCGCTGATGGGGCTTGCCGGCATCGTCGAATTTGTGCTCGCGGCGCTCGTGCTCGTGGGTCTCTTCACACGGCCGGCCGCGTTCATTGTTTCGGGCGAGATGGCCGCGGCGTACTTCAAGGTGCATGCGCCGCGCGGTTTCTGGCCGATTCAGAACCATGGCGAGCTTGCCGTGGTCCTCTGCTTCACGTTCCTGTTCTTCGCGGCGTTCGGCGGGGGCACGTACAGCCTGGACGCACTCTTCTTTGGCGCAAAGGCCGAGCGAAGCGCCGAAGCGCTACGCCTCGTCTGAGCGCCCCGGCGCTCAGAGCTCGCCGCTGTCGATCAGACGACGCGCCAGCGCATCCAGCATCTGCGGCGTGTCGTAAACTCCGCTCCGAAGCCGGCGCTTGATCTCGTCGACCTGGCGGGACGAGACCGCACGAGCAGCCGACCAGTGCGTGCGGCTGTGGGCGACAGAGCCGTCGCGAGCGCGATCGTCGCTCCTGCCGCCAGCATCGTTCCTACGCGGTGTGGTCATCATGCCATGATGATCGGTCAGGACCGGCGGAACTTTAGCGGCCTGTAGCGGGCTCGAACGCACGTGCGCCCGAGGGCGTCACTGCCGCCCGGCAGGCGTGTCTCGGAAATTGTTGCCGGACGCGGCTTCGACGCGTCATCCTCACGCATGGCTACCATCCTGTGCGTTGATGACGATGAGTCCATCTCGCTTCTGCTCGCGGAGACGCTCAAGCAAGCCGGGCACGAGCCGCTGAGCGCGGCTAACGTGCCTGACGCGTTGACGATTCTCGCGCGCGGCAACGTCGATCTCATCATCTCGGACTACCGCATGCCCGGCAACACCGGGCTCGATCTGCTCGCGCATCTCGAGCGCGACGGCATCGACACGCCGGTCATCATGATGACGGGATACGCGAGCATCGAGCACGCAGTGGCATCGATCAAAGCGGGCGCGGTGGATTACATCACCAAGCCGGTACGCGCCGCGCAACTCTCGCTCGCGGTGGATCAGGCGCTGGAGCTCGTGCGACTGCGCCGAGAGAACGCGGCGCTCAAGCGGGAGATCATCGAAGCGCGCACGGAGCGACAGATCATCGGCGAGAGCCAGGCCATTCGCCGAGCGCTGCAGGCTGCGGCATCCGCTGCTCCCACGCGCGCGACCGTGCTGTTGCAAGGCGAGTCGGGAACAGGGAAGGAGCTTTTCGCGCGCGCCATCCACGAGTTGAGCGAGCGTCGCGAGAAGCCGTTCATCAAGCTGAATTGCGCTGCATTGCCAGAGGGGCTCGTGGAGAGCGCGCTGTTCGGTCACGAACGGGGCGCATTCACGGGCGCGCTCAAGCGAGTCGAGGGCGCGTTCGAGCGTGCGCACGGCGGCACGCTGTTGCTGGACGAGATTTCGGAGATGCGCCTCGATCTCCAGGCGAAGCTGCTGCGCGTACTTCAGGAGCAGGAGTTCGAGCGCGTCGGCGGATCGACGGCGATCAAAGTGGACGTTCGCATTGTGGCGACCACGAACCGCGATCTCGCGACGTACGCCGCGGCGGGCCAGTTCCGACAGGACCTCTACTATAGATTGAGCGTCATTCCGGTCCGGCTCCCCGGGCTCCGCGAGCGTCGCGACGACATTCCGCTCCTCGCC
>Ga0075436_100003865_pt1 | contig 10272 bp, 7 predicted proteins | sample RhiMethybrSRZTD5_FD_75303 | JGI IMG/M metagenome (GOLD analysis project Ga0075436, IMG submission 75303) | Populus rhizosphere microbial communities from Tennessee, USA - Rhizosphere MetaG P. TD hybrid SRZTD5 | ecosystem: Host-associated > Plants > Roots > Rhizosphere > Soil | place: USA... | reverse complement strand
CCGAGTGGGACGCTCCGACAGTGGCGCGCTCTCAGCTAGAGCGACCTTTTCGGCCGTATTCATCTTCATCGCTTTAGCGCAACAACCGTCTCAGAACGTTGGCTGTAACAGCAGAAGTCCCGTCGTCTACAATCACCGAGAGCGGCCAGCACAGAAAACCCACGGAAAAAACACCGCCCTAGCTGGGAGTCTCAAATACTACCATGTCCGCACTACTACAATCTGGATTATCTCCCTTGACCATTGGACCCATGACTAAATGGCTCTGATGCAAGGCGACAAGTGAGATTTCGGCGAGCTTAGACGGTGTCTCGCTCGTAGTTGAAGGTTGAGGCGGCGGTTCCCCCTTGATTCTGAATAGAATCGGGGTGACAAAACCTTCAAAAGGAGAACCGCCGTGAGACGAAACTACCATACGATTGACCACCACGGAAAGGTCGGCGAGCGCAAGCTTACCGAGTTTCTGGTCCGCAACGGCCAAGCATTGCTGCCCATGATGGAGCTGATCGAGCACAGCCGCATGGCCATTGATGAACTCATTGACGTGATGGGCCGCGCCGAGGGCCGCAAACACGTGCTGGCGTTGCGCGAGGGTGCGACGGAAAACGCCGAGGCGGCCAAGGATCTGCTCCAACATCTGGTCGAGCACGGCGTCGATCCGGCGCACCGGCGTTTATTCATCATCGACGGCTCGAAGGCGCTGCGTGCGGCGATCAATGCGGTGTTCGGCGCTGACACACCGGTACAAAGGTGTAGGAATCACAAGCTGCGCAATGTGCTGGGACGGCTGCCGCGCGAGCAGCAAGCGCAGACCGCTTCGCTGATGCGCGCGGCTTGGAAGATGAACCAGAAGGACGGCATGGCTAAGTTTCACCAGATCACCGGTTGGTTGGAGCACGATTATCCGGATTCTGCCGCGGCGCTACTGGAAGGACTGGAGGAATGCTTCACCATCAACCGGCTGGACATTCCGGGTTCGCTGCATCGTTGTTTGGCCACCAGCAACATCGTGGCTAATCCGCATTCCGGAGTTCGCGATCGCACTCGCCGGGTTTGCCGCTGGCGTCCCGGCATGCCGGCGCGCTGGTCGGCGGCCGCATTCTTGGAAATCGAAAAGTCGTTCCGCAAGATCATGGGATTTCGAGATCTCTGGGCCCTCAAAGCGATTCTGGATGGATCGCAGCCAGCCACCCGGCAGGCGGTGGCGTAAAATAACCATGAACTGCCGCTATCAACCTCCCACTGCGCTCAGGACGCCGTCCGAGCTTACTGGACTGCTGATAAGCAATCTCAGTGCTCCCGTTATCAGGATTGTCACCCTTTGTTGGCAGCCTCGTAATACAGTGTGAAAATTCACTACGTTCGTCGGTCTCAAGTTTCTATCGGAGTGAAGAGTGGCCTCAGCCATTGCTTCCCCGCAAGTACACCTCACGACAGTACTCGGGGTGCACCGCCATGATCCGCACACGGTAAGCACTTCATGGAAGCGCATCGTGGAGTTGGACCAGCCACCCGAGCATGGCCAATCGTCGGCGGCTTGCCCGCACTGTACGTGGCTCAGCGAGATCGCAGTAACTGTTCCCTCGAGAGGAAGAGGCCCGTACACTGACTACCCCACTGGACCGTTCATCCTCGGCACGGGTGTCCGGTGTTGGATGTACATTTCATCGGTAATGTTGGCAGGGATTCCCGCGAAGTCTTTCTATGTCGCAGGCGACCTGAGCGACAGGTGGCCACGGGCACGTCGAATACCGGCGCGAGCTCGTCGCAGCTTACGCCCTGCACAAAGAGCAACAACGGGATATCATACCCCGATGATGCGCATAATTTCCGGAGGATTGTTTTTCGCGCAAGATCGAGATGGCGTCGTGCACACGCCGCCGGTTGCCCACGTATTCATAGGGCATGTTTGTGGAAGTGGTCCACCCGATGGCCGCAGCCTGAATGTGAAGGTTGGTTGAAATATGGTGGGAGCGTCCGCCTGCGAAGCCTAGATCATGAAACCAAGTCGTCTGCTCTTTGCTGAGATGCCTCGCGCGGAACTTCGCGCAATTGCCGCCGAAACGACCGTGGTGCTACCGCTCGGCGCGACCGAACAGCATGGCCCACATTTGCCGTCGGGAACGGACTTCCTCACCATCGAAGACCTGGCGCATGTTGCGGCGGCACGAGCTGCGACAGAGATTTCAATAACCGTGGCGCCGGCGCTTCCATTCGGCTCGTCGGATCACCACCTGATCTTCGGCGCCACGCTGTCTCTGGGCACCGAAACTTACTACCGGGTTCTCACGGATCTCATGCGCTCTTTGGTAACAGACGGTTTCCGTCGAATTTTCCTACTGAACGGGCACGGGGGCAATCACGAGTTGGCCCAACTGGCGGCGCGCGATGTCGCGCTGGATCTTCCCGCGCGTATTGCTGCCGGATCGTATTGGACCATCGCCTGGGACGCGCTGGTGGAACAGAAAGCGCACCTCGGCTGTCGGCTGCCTGGTCATGCCGGCATTTTTGAAACTTCGATGATGATGGCCTTATGGCCCGAACTAGTCGCAGCGGAACGGCCCCATCGGGAATACACCCAAGACACAGACCCACGGAATTTTCAATCGCCATACCGCCTCGAGTGTCACGGCTCGTGGAAGGAGATTGATGGCTATTCGGATAGTCCGGACGGAGCTTCACCCGAGAGAGGGCGCCTTTACCGAGAAGCAATTCTTGCAGCGTTGGCCGCGGCTTTCGTGAAGTTTGCCAATGGCGACGCATGAGATGATGCGAATATCAGGCGCGGGAGATTGAGGAGAGTGCGCGTTGCTATTCTTCAACTGCCGGAGAAGTTTAAACTGTTGTCTGGCGAGTTGCGGCTGATGCTTCACGTCGTGGTCAATCTAACCCAGGAGATCATCCGCAAACTGGTTAGGCAGTTCGATACAACCGGCGGAACCGCCGCAAGACAGCTTGGCTGCATTTAATGCTTGAATGGGCATACATGGCGACGCTCCTGCTGAAGGAAATGTGGATAGGCGGCTGCCCCTGTCACGCCGGGCGACATTCACTCAGCCTAGGGTGGCAGGAGACGACACTGCCTGTTCCATTGAGCACGGACCGGCTAGTAATCCAGCCGCAATGCGAACAACATTTTTCGCATATTGCCGGCGTAGGTTACCAGGCCAAAGGCTCCGCCGCTGATATTGGTGTCTGGATTGCCGAAATTCGCCCGGTTGAAAGCGTTGAACATCTCCCAGCGGAACTGGAGCCGGACCTGTTCCGTTAAGGAAAAGTTTTTGGCAAGGACCGTGTTCCAAGTTTGCGCTCCGGGTCCGGTCAAAATGTCGCGGGCCGAATTCCCGTAAAAGCCCCGCCCATCTTCGGGCTGTATAAAAGCGGCGGAGTCAAAAATCGGTACTCCGGTCTTGATTCGGTCGCGCATGCCACCGGCGTCAAAGTTACCGTCCCCGACGCGATCGGGACGCCCACCGAACTGATTGGTGTTCGCAGGATCTGTCCCGGAGAACGAGGGGCTGAGCCGTTTTCCGGTGGACATGGTAGTGATACCGGAAAGTTGCCAGCCGCCCAAAATGTGGTTACCCACAGTCGGCAGGCTATGCAAGAACTTCTGACCTTTCCCAAACGGAAGCTCATAGATGTAGCTGAAGCGGAGCTGTTGCCGGCGGATCCAGTCGTCGTCTCCACGCTCCAGATAGCGTGCATATTGGTTCTGGGTGAAACCTGTTGCGTAGTTGGTAAGGGACACATCCGTCAGCCCTTTGGCCAAAGTGTAATTCGCGTTGAAGGATAATCCCTGGGCGATTCTCCGCTCCGCCTGAATATTGAACCCGTGGTAGATTGAGGAACCACCAGACTGAGTCAGCGACACGCCGTTGAACAACTGATAGGGTCGCCGCGAGGAACTGTAGGGCTCTGTGCTCGGGTATAAGAGGTTCAGATCTTGCACAAAGGGAATGTTCTGGCCCTTGGAACCCACGTAGCTCAGCTCAATGGCTGTATTCCAGATCTGGCGTCCCGCCGAGACATTCCACTGCGATGTCCTTTCATTAGGGAACCTCACGCTCAACCCGCCAATGTCTTGTAACCCGGAAAATTGTGAGGTTGTAAGGAATGGATTTGGAAATCGTATGCTAGGCTCATTGCGTTCGATGAAGAAGGACTGAGTGGATTGCCAGGGACCGCCGGTCGCATTCAGAGCCAGTGAGCCAGGCCACATCTGCGAATACATGCCGTAGCCCAAACGAAATACCGTGGTGGCGTTTGCAAAGGGCCGAATCGCCAATCCCACACGCGGACTCCAGTTGTTGCCGTCGGTCTTCATCAGGCTGCGAGTGGGGAACCCGGCTTGCGAGGCAGAAACAATGGGCAGGGTAGCCGCCAGAGCGGGAACCAGGTCGGTCGGAATCGCCTTTCCGGCGGTCACCAGGCTGCCGGTCTTTGGGTCAAAGGTAAAGAGCCGGTCATACTTGTCGACCCATGGGGTCTGGTACTCGTACCTGAGTCCGTAGTTGAGCGTGATGCGCGCATTCACCTTGAAATCGTCCTGAAAATAGAATCCGAGCTGGGAGCTACGAAGGTAGGCGTTGGGCCGGGCGATGCTACGCTCCGCGTAACTAGGAAGTCCCAGCAGGAAGTTGGCGTAGGCCAGACCGCTTAACTGATCATCAAAACTAAACGAACCTCGCAATGACGCGGGCTTATTCTCGTCGTTGACCTGGTAGCGTCGAACATCGGCGCCCATTTTAAAGCTGTGACGGCCGCGATACCAGGAAAGGTTGTCGATCAATTGATAAGTATTCTGTGGTTGGGAAACTGAATTCAACCAGGAAACTCCGCTGCTTTCGAAAGGAATCACGCCCGAAAAACTGAAGATCGGCAATCCTCCGATGGCCGGATCATTGCCTGGGTTGTTGATCCCTTCGAGCCCAATTTTCGGCTGCTTGCCGAAGTTGTAATCCGTGTCGAAGTAGCCGTTTCGGCTAAAGCCTAATTTAGCTTCATTGACCAACGTTGGACTAAAGGTATGGGTGTCCGAGACAACGACGGTTTTCCCGGGAACATTACCCAGCAGGCTGAAACTTCCATATCCGTCCTTCAGCGCCCCCTTGTATACATCGTGGTTATGGATGGTCAGGCCGACCCGGACAAACAGCATGTTCTTGTTCGAGATTTTCTGATCCACCCTGGCCGAAAGTCCGTCCGCGTCAAACTGATATCCCGGATCTGCATAGAAGTTCTCCGTTAAGCCAAAATCGCCCAACCCGGTCAGGTTGGGATCGGGATAGATCAGGTCCTGAACCGTCTTGGATACCGAACTAATGCGATTGGCTGGGATCTTGTTATCGGGAAAGGGCTTCCCTGTGAGAGGATCGACAATAGTGATCTTCCCCAGGAGGGCTGAAAAATCCCCCTGCCGGAAGGCTGCGGTCGGGACCGATGTGCGCGTACGGTTACCTGTCCGGTAACGCGAGCCGCTGTAATGGAAAAAATAGAAGGTCTTGTTGTGGCCATCATACACGTGCGGAATGTACACAGGCCCGCCGTTGTTTACCGCAAACATGTTGTGGTTTTCAAATGACGGTTTGGTGGGATCGTTCCAGGCCCGGGCGTTGAACTTAGAATTGAAATTACCCCAGTAGAAGCTACCGTGAAACCCATTGGAACCGGACCGGCTGATCATCGAGAGCTGGGCTACCTGCGGGTATTCGGCCGAGTTGTTGGCGGTCATGATCTTCATTTCCTGGTAGCTTTCTATGTCACCACCGGGAAAGCCATTCGCGGTCTGGCGGCTGCCGACTACGTCGTTCACCGAGATGCCATCGGAGCTGAAATTGTTGGCGGTATCGCGCGCGCCATTGACCACAACTCCGCAGCAATTGTTCGTAGCGGCGTCGCCGCTTTGCACGCCGGCGGTCACGAACACTACATTCGGCCATCCTCGGCCGTACACGCTCTGCGGGAGTTGGGTAAAATCTTGCACGGTTTTGACGTTGGAGAGCGAGGCCGTCTCGGTTTCGAGTTGACCGATGTCTCCTGTCACCGTTACCGTACTGGTCGCTTCACCCAGTTCCAGATTCGCGTCCACTCGTTTGATCTGGCTCGAGTCGAGAACGATCGGGCTTCGCACAAAGGACTTGAAACCAGGGGCGCTCACGCTAACCTGGTAGCTTCCCACCCCCAAACCGGCGATGCGATAGTCCCCATTTTCGTCGGTCTGCATCGTTCGTTCGAAGTTCGTGCCCTCGTTCTTGATGGTGACTCCGGCGTTGGTAACCGACGCCCCCGACGGATCGGTGACTTTTCCCAGAATCGTACTCTGGATGGCCTGTCCCTTTGTCTCAACCGCTGAAAGCAGCAAGAGAACGGGAACCAGTAACCCCAAGTAGCGCCTTGAACAGTAGTTCATCATCTTGCCTCCAAATGGAATAGCCCTTCGTTTCTTGACGGTGTCTTGGCCGTTCGGAACGCCTGCACCAAATCGAGCCCACGATCACTCCCCGAATACCGCTCTGCTGCCGTGCCCAGCCGTCTGTCGTGGACGAAACCAGAAACCAAGCCATTCAGCCTATATCGTCAACGAGACGACACCGGGACCCTCCCTGAGAGTTTATTGCATTACTGTATATATTAGAACGGCAAGCGTGTCAAGGGGTTTTTTTGGTTGACTCTGCTTTCGGGGAACCAGCCAAACCTGTGCGCTACCGTACACTTCGGGGCTTCCGCTCCCGTTCCGTCTATGCCGTTGTAATGATTTAGTCGCGCCCCCTCCGTCGTCGCGCTAGGACAAAGCGCCGCTGCCTCATATAATTACTTCAGTAACCGCTTCAAAATAGCGATGTCTCTGCCTGTCTGGGAAACCGTCGGCGACATCAGCGGGATCATTCCGTGCAGCCAGCGCCTCCACGATTTCAGGAAGACCCGGCTGAAACCAGCGCCGTATTCGGCAGAGACGCCCCTGTTTGCCTGCGGCGTGAAAATCGCATGGCCGCTTTGATCTTGCTCTGTGTTTCCGCGCTCTCGGCGGTTCCCCCTTTCGACTATGCCAAGATTCAACAAGCGATTCAGGAAGGCCGGTTTTCCTGGGCCCAGCAGCAGCTCAAAGCCCAAATTCTTGCCGAACCCGAAGATTTCCGCGCCCATATGCTCCTGGGGGGTATTTTCAGCGAGAGAAACCAGTTCTCCGCGGCGTTAGCTGAATTCCAGAAGGCGGTGCGGCTCGCGCCGGGTGATCGTTCCGCGTGGCTCAGCGTGCTCCAAGCCCAACTGGCGCTGAAGAGATTTCGAGAGGCGCAGACCAGCGCAGAGCGAATTAGCCAGATGGACCCAACTTCCGCAGATCTACAGAACAGGTTGGGGGCGGTGCAAGCTGAATTCGGAGATTACGCAGGCGCCATCAAGAATCTGGAGAAAGCCAACGCACTGCAGCCGGATTCCTACGAGTTTCGATACAACCTGGGACTGGCCTACCACCGCAAGGGCGATGGGGCTCGCGCACTACAGATTCTGGAGCCGCTGCGGAGGCAACGGGACGCGGGCGAGATCGAAAATCTGTTGGGCGAGGTCTACGAGAAGAAAGGGCAGTACCTGGAAGCCGTGCGCGCTTTCCAAAGAGGCGCGGAACTGGAGCCGGCAACTGAGAGCTATCGTTTTGATTTTGTTTACGAACTTCTCGCCCACCAGAATTTCGATGCGGCGATCGCTGCTGCCGAACCGGCCGTTCGCGATTTCCCCCAATCTCTGCAGTTCCGGCTCGCGCTGGGAGTGGCCTATTTCGGCGCTAAACTCTTCGATCAATCCGGCGAGATCTTCCTCGAAGCCGCCAGGAGATCTCCCGATGCCGACTTGCCGCTTCGCTTGTTAGCCATGGCGGTGGATACCGGTCCCGTCAAGCCGCAGGAAGTGCAGGCCTTAGTTGCCTCTTACCTTAGACGCCACCCGAAGCAGTTCTGGCCTCACTATTTCCTGGGGCGGAAGGCTTTTCAAGACGGCGACCTGGCGCGCGGACTGGAATTTTTGAAGCAGAGCGTCGCGCTCGCGCCAGACTACCCGGATTCCCAATTCGAGTTGGGAAATGTCTATTTCGAAATGGAGCGATGGAAGGACGCCATTGCCTGCTACGAAAAAGCAGTCCAGCTAAAGCCCGGCCTGGCCGAGGCCCATTATCGGCTTTTCCGAACGTATCGCCGGGCGGGAGAACCGGGACAGGCCGATCGGGCGCTACAGACCTACCAAAAGCTGCAGGTGAAGAAGCAAGCTGACGACGTGGTCATGCAATTCGTCTACAAATTGCGACAATAGGCTGACGCTACATCTAGCCGGCCAGGATCAGTCTTCGAGTTCCGGCGATCTGGCCCGAGTGGAGTGGAGGCTGTCAGAAAGATGACTTTGCAGAAGCCGACCCACGGTTCCACGGCTATCGATGCGAGATGGCACTTCGGCTGGGGTTCGTATCCAGTCGTGAGTTTGCGGGCATGACGTCTGAAGAAAACCCTGTCCGGCTGAAGCGCGTCCTGAGCCGGGGCGATCTGGTCCTCTTTGGTATCACCTTCGTTGGACCGACCGCTCCGTTTCCGGTCTTCGGCATCGTCAGCAGCATATCCCGCGGACACATGGTGCTCGCCTACCTGATTGCCATGGCCGCGATGCTCCTCACGGCGCTCAGCTATGCCCGGATGGTCGAGGCATTCCCGGTAGCTGGTTCTGCTTACAGCTATGCCAGGCGGACGCTGCATCCGCTAGCCGGTTTCCTGACAGGGTGGTTGATGCTTCTCGACTATTCGCTCATCCCGCTGATGAGTGTGATTTATGGGGCGCTCACTGCTACTCGATTCGTTCCTGAGGTGCCTTACGGCGTCTGGCTGGTGCTTTTCGGATTAGCCATTACACTGATGAACTGGTTCGGCCTCAAGGTCACAAACCGGGCCAACTTTGTGATGACCGCCATCATGGGCGGTGTGGTGACGTACTTTGTTTCGGCGGCGATTATGGCGCTCCGCGCGGGGGCCGGTGAGGGGGTGCTCTTCTCGACTAAGCCGTTTTACAACCCAGACCAATTTTCTGTTCGAGCGGTTATGGCTGGAACGTCCATCGCCGTTTACAGCTACCTGGGCTTCGACGGCATCAGCACGCTGGCCGAGGATTCCTGTAACCCCAGGAGGGATGTTGGCCGCGCGATCGTTTTAGTATGCTTGATTTCGGCCGCCGTCTTCGTCCTGCAGGCCTATCTGGGTCAGCTTGTCTGGCCGGATTTTACCAGCTATCCGCGAGTCGAGCTCGCGTTCTTAGACGTGTCTCGCCGGGCCGGCGGTGCTACACTTTTGACTGCTGTCTCTTTGGTGCTTCTGGTGGCTTGCGTTGCCAGTGCTGTCACCGGCCAAGCGAGCGCTTCGCGACTCTTGTTCGGAATGGGTCGCGATCGTTTACTGCCGCCCAGGATTTTCGCTTATATCCATCCCAAGTATTCCACTCCAACTTACGGTGTTCTCGCGGTGGGCGTCGTGACAACCCTCGGGGGATTTTTGTTGTCGTTTCAACTTGCTGCAGAGGCCATCAACTTCGGCGCATTGCTAGGCTTCATGTCAGTAAACTTAAGCGTGATCAGCCATTATTTCGTGAAGAGCAAGCTGCGCGCCCGTGGATTTTTCCGTAACTTCGTTTTGCCGCTTGCTGGCTTTACAGTGTGCTTCTATATATTTGCGAACTTGTCGAATGTTGCAAAAGTAATTGGGGCAGCCTGGTGCGCTAGCGGGATAGTCTACGCCGCCTTCCTCACGGGAGGCTTCAGGCGGGGGCTCACGACGGCGCTACCGGAGCCTTTGGATTGACACTTCGTTCTATCACTGAAATAATTGAAGCCGGTGCGGTGATAACCAGCTGAACCATTTATCAGATGCCTGCAGTTGTTTTTACAACCCGGGGAGCGCTCAGCAAATCAGCGTTACGCCAGGCGAACGAACGCCTGATTCTCAATGCCATCCGGCAAAATCCCTCAATGTCCCGGGCTGATATCGTCCGGATGACTGGCCTTTCTCCGAGTTCGGTCACCTTCATTGTGGAGCGCCTCAAGCGTGACAAGATGATTTGCGATCATGAGCCGGAGAATCACTCGCGCGTTGGCCGGCCGCCAACCGCCCTCCGCCTGCGGCCCGATGCCAAGATGGCCGTCGGTATCGAGATCACCTTGTCCGGAGCGAATATTGCCCTTGCCGATCTGACTGGCCACGTGGTTCGAAAGACGCTGGTGCCCTGGGATGCCAACTATGAGCT
>Ga0075436_100003864_pt1 | contig 10274 bp, 10 predicted proteins | sample RhiMethybrSRZTD5_FD_75303 | JGI IMG/M metagenome (GOLD analysis project Ga0075436, IMG submission 75303) | Populus rhizosphere microbial communities from Tennessee, USA - Rhizosphere MetaG P. TD hybrid SRZTD5 | ecosystem: Host-associated > Plants > Roots > Rhizosphere > Soil | place: USA... | reverse complement strand
CCGATGGCCACATTTGTCAACCCCAGCCTCCACGGCCGCCCAAACGTGTCGCTGATAATCACAGCAACGTGTTTTCCCGTTTTTTCTCGCAGTTCCAGCGCCAGCTTTTCTGCAGACCCATCCGGATTCCGTGGCAGCAGCGTCACCAGATGTTTGCCCGGCACGTTCGAATGATCGACCCCCGCGTTTGCGCACACAAAACCGTGATGCGTCTCCGTAATCAGCACCCGCTCGCTGCGCAAAACGCGCCGCGACTCCCGCAACACCACTTCGATCGTGCGCGCATCTTTTTTCAATTCCTCGGCGAGCGTCAGCGCTTTCTCCGACGGCTTCACGGTTCGCAGCGAGACGACCGCGCCTTCCGCCTTCGAAACAATTTTCTGCGCAACCACCACAATGTCGCCCTCTTCAAAGCTCAGCCCCGCTTTCTCCCCAGCATCCACAATCCGCGTGGCCAAATCTTCTCCCTTGCGAATCTCCGGCATCCCCGGAATCGCGTACAGCTGTAACTCGGAAACGTTACGCACGCCAGCGCGCGGCTTTATTCGTGATTTTGCCGGGCGCTTTTTCCTCGAGGGTTTCTTCATTGTCTCAGCCGACAAATACTACGTTAGCCGCGCCAATCTTTCACGCAGGAATCGTTGACTCATGGGAAAGCAACGAGGCGCAAGGGCGCAAGAAAAGGCGAGCAATGCACCGCCGAGAACTTTTAGGCACGAGGAAAGAACCGAGGTTCAATCGAGAAAAAAACTGTTTGGGCGCTCGCCGCTGGCGTACGCCTGGCCCCAAGATTACGTGATGTAAAAACGAAAGAGGCGCCCGCCACCGGCGAACGCCTCATTCGAAAGTTGCGTTGCTCTTAGTGGTGCGGCTTATCCTTTTCTTTTTCTTTCGACGGTTTGTCTTGCTTCGCCGGCTTATCCTGCTTTGCCGGTTTTTCCTGCCGCTGACGTTCTTGTTGCTGCTTTTGTTCCATTTTTTGCTGCTGTTGATCGTGTTTTTGTTCGAGTTGCTGCAATTGCTGTTGTTGCTTTTGTTCTAATTGTTGCTGTTTTTGTTCTTGTTGACGTCCCTTCTTGTCATCTGCCGGAGGCGGCTGCTTTTGCTCAGCCTGAGGCTGACGCTGCTCGGCCTGCGGCGGCCTTTGTGCATTTGAATTGTTTTGCTCTGTCGACCTCTGGGCATTCGAATTGTTCTGGTCGAGTTTTTGCCTTTGCTGGACTTGCTGCTGCTCGATTTTTTGGCGTTCCTGGTCCTGTTTCAGGCGCAAATCCTGGAGCTGTTGCTCGTGTTTTTGGTCGAGTTGCGGATTCGCGTTGCCGGAATTGTTCGCGCGCGAAGAAGGCGGCCGGTCGTTGTAGCCGCGCGGATTACCTTGGTTCGCAGGAGCATTTGCCGGCTTGTTGCCCTGGTTCGCGGGAACGTTGTTCGGGCGATTCGCATTGCCCTGATTCGGCGCATCTTCCCGGACTGGCGGGTTTGGCGGATTCGTGTTTCCAGGGCCAGGCCGATTCGCATTCCCTTGCTGCACGTCCTGGCGATTGTTCTGGCCCTGCTGGTTCGGCGGATTTGTATTGTTCGGCGGATTTGTATTGTTCGGCGGCCCCTGCCGGTTGGGGTTTCCCTGCTGGTCGGGGCGGTTGTCGCGCGCGTTTTGCGGTGGTCCCTGGCGCACCGGAGGCGCCATCTTGATGTTGGGCCGCTCGACTTGCGCATTTTCCTGCTGCTGCTGCACGCGCCGCATCTCGGAGATCGCCGCAGGCCTGCCACCGTTCTCCCGAACGATTTCTTGCTGTTTGGCGAAAGTGACAGGAGCTGGCGGCGGAGTGGCTTTTGCCACGACAGCGCGGTTCGCGACCGCAGCTGGCGGCGTAACTCTCGCCGCCGCGCCTGCGCCAACCACGCTGCGCTGCTGCGGCGCAACCGTTGGCGTCATGGGAGCAACGGACGCAGACATCACCTCTTTCTGGCTCACGCGAATCATGTTGTTGTGCACAGATCCTGCGGAGACGAAAGTTTCGCGCGAAGTTGCCGTCACGGCGTTCACTTGCGTTTGGTTCTGATACGTAACGTTGGTCACGTTCACGGTCTTGTTCACGTAAACGTTGTTGTAGACGTTCGTGACTTGGACTCTGTTGATGACCGTCGTGTTCGTAACATTGACGCGTTCCACATAACGTTGGCTGACGTGGTACGACGGGCAGTACACGTCACGAGGTCCCAGCGGGAACCACGCTACGCCCGCCGCCGGCCCGCCACCAGCCACCACTCCAACTCCCCAATGCGCGCCGCCAACCCAAGCCACCAGCGCTGGCGCATACACGGGCCGCACGTACGCCACACCAACTACCGCTCTCGGTGGAGACGGCACCCAACCCCACACGCCGCCGACAACGACCCAGCGGCCGTAGTGGAACGGAGCAAAGCCCCACGGCTCATCGTCAACCCAAGTCCATCCCCACGGCGCAATCCAGACCCAATGGCCATAGCGATAAGGAGCCCAGCCGACGACGACGGTGTGCGGGAACCACACGTTGCCGTATTCCGGCACGGGGCGCCAGCCGCCGTATTCATCGAGGTCTTCGTAGCCGACGACATCATCGGAAACGTATCGCGCCGAAGCGGAATGTTCTTCGCGGCGATCGCGGTCATAGCACCACTGGTCGAAGTCGTCTTGGTCCCCTTGGAAACGCTGAATATCGGCGTCGAGTTGATCGATCCCATTGAAGAAGCCTTCTTCGCGCGAGTGAATCGTATAGGCGGAGCCACCGCCGGTGATTTCGCCCTGGCCGTCGCGGACAGCCACAATCGTGGCGTCGCCAGCTTCGTTCACATTAATCCGGTAACTCCCGGGACGCAGAATGGACAGCGCCAGGTTCGGCGTATCCACTTCAAACGTTTCGTCATCGCCAAGCCGGCGCACGCGAATGTTGAGCGTGCCTTCGGTCAGGCGCAGTTGCGTAACCTCGTCGGTCAAATTCAAAAAGGAGAATCCCGTGTGATCGGAAAGGCGGACGGTGGCGAAGCCGAGATGCAATTCGGCGCGGGAATTATCATCCGACCAAAGCTTGTCGCCTGTGGTCATCGGGCGGTTGACCACCACGGCGACCCAATCGTCGGTTCCCGCGGGATTGAACGAAATGTTGCCGCGCGCGAATGCCAGGCGCGCCACGCGGCTGGGAGGATCATCTTCATCAGCAGCGGCGCGCTGCGGAGCGAAGAAACAAACCGCGAGCGCAAGGCTGATCAAACTCAAGAAGCGTAACATCTGAGGACGAAGCTGTTTTCTCATGGCCAATCTCTCCTGAAGCTCCGCGGCAAAGTTGCTGCCGCGTCATTTCGCTTCCTTCTTCACACTGGGCTTTACACTGGGGTTAACTTCACTGGGCCAAGTTGCTGGAGTTCTCTCTTGAGCCTAACACCTCGTTTTTCAGACCTTTCGCTCGCCCCATTTCCCCTTGTCGAATGAGGAACTAGCGCCTGCGAATTGCCCTAGCTTATCTAACACGGGCGGAGGCAAAGAGTTGTAGGAAACGTTCAAAGGTTGGTTTCAGCTTGACCTAGAGTAAAGGGCCCTCACTTGACCGTACGTTCTCACTGTGAGAACCTAAGACATGCGCATCATCAAGCGGGGCGCTCTCGTGCAGTTCTGGGAAAAGCACCCGGACGCGAAAGCCAGCCTCGAATCCTGGTACGGAGTGGTGCGCAGGGCCAATTGGGAAACGCCAGCCGAAATGAAGCAGGTGTACGGTAACGCGGATCTCGTTGGACGAAGAACGGTATTCAATATCGCGGGCAACAAATACCGTTTGATCGCAAGGGTAAACTACCAGACGCAGCGCGTCTTCGTCCTTTATGTTTTGCCCCACGCCGAGTATGACCGGGGAGATTGGAAACCATGAGTACAACGACCGTCGATCTGGACGAGAAAACCTACGGGCAACTTCTGCGGCGTGCGCTTCCCCACGTTATCCGCACGGAAGCAGAGCACGCGCGCTTTACAGACGAACTGCTACGTCTCGATGAGCGCGAAGACCTCACGCCCGAAGAACATGAACTCGCCGAGCTGCTAACTGTCCTGATTGACGAATATGAAGAGCGCCGCTATCCGATTCGGAAGGCGAGTCCTCAGCAAAACCTTCGGCACTTGATGGAGGCTCGTAATCTGACGCAGAAGGACCTCTGGAGAATTTTCGGCTCCAAAGGAATTACCTCCGAGGTATTCCACGGCAAGCGTTCGATTAGCAAAACGCATGCGAAGAAGCTGGCAGCCTTCTTCCACGTCAGCGCCGACCTCTTCATTTAAGCAAGGCGCAAATTAACAATCGCCAGTTCGGCCACCCGCCCCAGAATATTCACCCTCTCCAGGTACGCTTCTTGCCCTTTGCCGCTTTAGCCGCGATGCCCCAAACGCGGAGCAAATCATGACATCCATCATCAAAGCTGGCGCGGAAGTCAATCCTTTCGATCTGATCCAAGGTCCAAGAAAGGCGTTGAAATTGACAGTCCTTCACTAAAATGGGGACGATGCGATCTTCGTAGCGGGAATTGTTCAAGGCAAACAGCAATTCCCTTTTTACCCAACGAGAGTTGACCGACCGTGGTGTAAGGACCACGACAAACCAATCGCATCTCGCGAGGGCCTTTCCTATTTCGTCGTGCCACTGTGCGGCTCCGATGATGTGTTTGGGGCTATACCAGAAGGTGATCTTGTTCTTGCGCAGGAGCGCAACGAGGCGTGTTACGAAGGCGCGATCCCGGTTGGAATGAGAGATGAAGACTTCCGCAGGCTTCTTCCCCTTCTTCGACATTCATCGACTCACGGCGTACCTGTTCTCCCTAAGGGCCTTGGCGATCCGCTTGCTGGTTTCAGATATAGTCTTCCCCGATTCGATTACCGTCAGCTTGTTGAGGATCCAGGGAACGCTATCCGATGGAATGCGGTTGATGGGCGGCACAAGCACGGAAACGACCCGTCCCTCGTAGTTGGGAGAAGCAAGAGCATATTGCACTTCGCGGCTTTGCGATTCCGATTTCGCAGAAGCGGGAGAAACGAGGACGACCATGGAGTCGGCTTCCTCTAATGCTTTCCCAATTCCGAGGGACCAGTTGTCTCCGGGCAATAGGTCTTGATCTGCAAACCAAACGTCGTAGTCAAGCTTAGATAAGCTCTTAGCCAGTTCGGCTGCGATTTTCTTGTCTGTGGCGCTGTAACTCAGAAAGATACGCATGGGCGATGCAATTCCTCGCAAGCTCGATTTTACTCCGTGCGGAGATTTGATGCCACAAGCTCTGCGCCACCCAAAGGCGTTTTTCGGAACGAAGGCGCGGTCACCCGCGAGTTGGCTGTGCAGTTTCCTGAATGCTTCAGCTGGCAGGATCGCTCAGTCCCTCTAAGGGATTCGGCTCGTCCGGATGGACTCGGACCACCACCCGCTTGTTCAACAGCATCTCAATCCAAAGTCGAAGTCCGATCATAATCGCCATCGCCAACGGGTGCGTCTTCCAGTAGCCTCGGTAAACCCGCGCTACTTCGCTTCGGTCGGTAATGATTCGCGCCGTTCCAGGAATCGCGGGACCGTCTTTGCTCCCCACATAACACACCACACGCGGATTCTTTCGTGCTCGCTTCACTTTATAGGAATTCCCCGGAGTCAGGAATTCGATCTGTCCCCCATTCACAATCAGCCACACCTGTATTTTCTTCAGTTCGCCGGAGGCCTTGTAGGACCCGAACCACTGCATGTGTCGTTTCAGGGCGCGTTCCAGTTCTGGAGTCATAGGGTGTTCGCCGTCATCTTAGGACCTCGGCTGGCAGTTTGGCAACTCGCCAGTATGTTGCAACTATGCATTGCGCCGGGTCCTCCGGCAGAGAACCCCGAGTCCGCGAAAGACGCCCCCAAAGGCATTTTTCGGAATTAAGCCGCGGCCACGCGCGTGATATACAATTGCCACAATCCATAAATACGTTATGTGTCACACATGGATCGACGGAGTTAGAGGTGAGCAGGTCCGTCCTCTGATTGAGGAAGACGCGCAGGTCCTCCGTGTGGAAGCAGGCCCGGGTACCGGCAAAACATTCGGACTAGTTCGTCGCGTAGAGCGAATCCTTCATCCCGATGGGCTGGGAGTACATGGAAGAGATGTGCTGGTTGTCGCATTCAATCGAGTAATCGCAAAACAGCTGGAATCCGAAATTAGTCACCGGTTAAATACCTTCGAGCACCAGGGAAATCCCACAATCAGAACGATCCACGCTCTGTGCCTACAAGTTATTGGGGAGGATTTGAGAATTCTCCTTCCACACGAATGGGAAGCGATGATCTACGACTTACTGACCCAACACCAGGCGCTAAGGGAGCTTTACGAAGACTTTGACGAGTCAGCTCAGGCATTACGGGACCACGAGGCACACGTAGCAGAACATCTTGTTCTATGGCAAGCTGCGCGAGAGTGGCTGACGCGTCACAATTCACAACTTCTGAGTGACCTTCCAGGACTTTTTCTAGACCGTCTTAGAGCCGGGGACCTACCGGATCAGAGGTATGAGCACATCATCGTCGATGAATTTCAGGACCTGACCCCGGGGGAGCAGGAACTGATGTCCAGACTCAGGCGTGAACAGGGACAACTGGTTGTGCTGGGAGATCCCCGGCAATCAATCTATCGGTTTCGTGGAAACGATCTACAAGGCCTCGCGAATCTTCCCCGAATCGTAGGCGTTGACGACATTGTTGACGTTCCGATGCAAGAGTGTCAGCGCTGCCCACGTGATGTCGTTCTGGCGGCTAATCGGCTGATGGCCCTGGCCGATGTGCAGGAAATGACGTCTGTCAGTGAAGTCCCAGCTAACATTCATGTTGTTGTTTGGGATTCTCTACAAGATGAAGCAGCTGGGATGGCGAGGGCAGTGGTCAATAATTTTAGACAACATCCGAACGACCAGCACCTCGTAATGACCACGCGCCGTCACTTTGGCTATTTGTTCAGAGATAGAGTAGCCGAGTTGGACCCTGCCCTGAGAATAGACTTATGTTTTTCAGAGAGCATTCTAGAAACGTGGGCGGTGCGAGAAGCATTCCTCTTCTTCTGTCTTTTGACAGACCCGGATGCCCCGACGTGGCGGGCATGGTTGGGCTACAAAAACTCCTCCACAGGACGGGAATATAAGGCATCTCGCCGGAACTCCGCTGCCTACCTGCAGTTTCTCACCTCTTCGCACGATTCCATAACAGAGGATACCGTAAGACACCTTGCACAGCAGGAACGCCTCGCACGGAGGCGAGCAGGAGGATCGTTGTTGTGGGACCGTGCACATAGATTTGTCGAATTAAAGGAGCGACTCTGGTCGGAAAATGCCTCTGCAGAAGAACTCGTCGAGACCGTTTTTGACGATAGAGTTTGGGTAGGACCGGAATTTGAGGGGCCGGATACTGCTCGAATCGACCTGGGACTGCTTAAAGCCACGACCCTAAGCATGGTTCAAGAGAGACTGGAAAGACGGCCAAGGGTGCCAAGCGCGGAGCACCTAAGAACGGTCGCAAGAAGGCTGCGGTACGCAGTGGGCACTCGAGAGGAGTTCGTCGAGGAAGCACCATGCGACATAAAAGTGGCAACACTCTGGGGAGCTAAGGGGGTTACGGCCGACCACGTGTACATCCTGGGTGTCTGCAAGGAAGCAATCCCAGGGGAAAAACGGGAGGAGTACCGGGGCACGGATGCAGAGTACCTTGAAGAGCAGAAGCGACTTTTTTACGTTTCAATAACTCGCACCAAGAGAACGTTAGTGCTTTCACGGGTTCGGCAGGTATCGAGAAGCGAAGCACAGAGGCTCGGGCTTGCCGTCTCCGGTGTCGGGGGGTGGTGGGCACGCCTGAGCATGTCACCCTTCATGCGAGACATCTTGCCGCTCCTTCCTGGAGCCGTCGCCGGGCGAGACTGGCCCGGATGCTAAGGGGCAGCTTGGCGGCTGGAGCAAGGAGATTTCCAGAATGATTCTCTGTGCCCCTTTCGTCGATTGAATAGAGTTTCATGGCCCAAAGGCACTGTGTTGCCAGGCTGTGATGTGCGGAGGCGCCAATTCGATGGCAAACGAATCCTTCGGGAAAATAGGTCGGCGTTACCCAGCAACCCCGGCAGCGAAAAATGACCATGCGGGCCCTGGCATAGCAAGAAGGGCATTCCTGCGAATGTCCGGCGGCGCAGCGTGGGTATCCACTTTAGCCGGTGCTTTCTATGCGGAACGTCTGTTTCGAAACGAAGAGACCAAGGATAGAGAACGAGAAGCACTCGAACTTCTGGACCAACTTCTCGGCTGCAATCGAGAAAAAGTGCCTCTAGCGACTGTGCCGGCGGTTAACCATCCAAATGTGCGCGGCACAAAGCAGTATTTCTCCCAGTCCGGTGAGGAGGTTTCAGGTCATTATTTCCGCGCGTTGCGGCAGGCGGGCTGTCACGTGAGGCCAGCTAGCGGGGCTATTCGATTGCACCATGCGGATACTGTAGTCGTAATTGGCAGCAGGCTCGCCAATACATATGCTGAGAAGTATCTGGGAACGGCCAACGCACTACCTGACGCGCTCCAGGTGCTCAGGGATAACCGAGGAGCGCGTGTCAGACCAAAGTGGACGTTCTACTCGGATCCAGCAACTGAGGGTGTCGAAGTTGTGCAATGGGAGAAACCTTGGCTATCGCGGAGCAGCGTCATTGTCGATTGCACCAGCACTGATCGAGTCTTTAGCTCGCCAGAACGCCTACACCCAGCATCTGGGAAAAAATACCGCGACGGCGATTATCTCCTCGTGACGGTCGTACCCAGGTACGGCAGAGACGATCCTCAGCGTGTGATAGTTTTTGAGGGCCTGCACCGAAACGGAACACGTGCGGCCGGACTCATATGCGAAGAGCCTCCTCTTGAGGACTTGCGGAAGATCGCAAAGGCCGTGAGTGCTAACCCCTATTACCAGGCGCTCTTCAGCGTGGAAACGTCCGTCGACTCAAAAGGAGAAGCAAAGCCCTTACGGGTTAGGCTTCGTGAGGAACCATTTCCACTTGCCTTCCGTAGCTAAAGCCGCCCAAAAAATCTCGGCAGTAGCTGGTTTTGGTCTTGACAAGGGGAAAAGCTGCAGTGGCGAGCAGCGAGTGACGAGCGACAGGAGCGTGCCGAACGTTTGAAACGTCCAAACGTCGGACTATGACTCCGCCGCTACCCGTTTTCGACGCCGGGAAGTAAGATCCGAGCCATGCCAAAGCAACTAGAGGCTTGCTGTAGTTCGCCAGCATCGATTTGCTACTGGTTCGTGGTGTCGCTGGTGGCGTGGGGAATGCTGAGCCTCATCGGAATCTATTGGCATCCGCTCCATGCGGCGTCACCGTCCGCGTGCCTCTTCGCGATGGCCATAGGATGCTTCGCCAACTGGGCAAAGAATCGCACCTTACACTGCGGCGTGACCGGCCCACTGTTTCTCATCGCGGGCATCGTCTTCTTGCTGTCAGGAGAGCGCTGGCTCCACATCAGCCCCACTTTGGTCTGGTCCATCGTCCTGCTCGGGACGGCGAGCGCCTTTCTGCTCGAATGGCGCTACGCCAAGCGCCCCGCGTAGGCTAACGGGCCGTCTTACAGGCCATGCCCATCCAATCCCGCCTCTGTCTCGTGCTCACAAACGAGCGCCGGAGGCGCGGCACACTTTAGCCCAGCCCGTTAGGGCTGGGTTAAAGAGCAAAAAAATCATGAGCACCGTAGGTGCGGCACCTAACCAAAAACATATTTCGGATCAAACTCGATTCCGTGTTTCTTCAACAACGCAACAAACTCCGCACCAAAATCCATTTTCTTGTGATGCTCTTCCTGATTCCGTATGTACCGAATCACGACGGGAATCACTGACGCGCTCACACTGAATGCCGCATACCCTTCCTGCCACGCGAATTTGTGACTCTCCTCACTGGCCCATCGTGAGGAATTTGCTTTGATCGTTGCAACGGCCTTCGACAAGGTTAAAACTGGCGGGATTTGAATTAGCAGATGAAGGTGATCTTCCATCCCACCGACGGAATGAACATAGATGTCCAGCTTTTTACAAACGCCCGTAACGTAGGCCCATAATCTTGACCGAAACTCGCCCTCTATCGTTTTGCGTCGGCCTTTCGTGCTGAACACCACATGCACGACGTTTTGTGCGTAGGTATGAGACACGTGCCGCACCTCCGGTGCTCCGCGTCTTATATACCACGCACCCAGCGCTTACGCGCTGGGCTAACCTATGCCGCGCCTC
>Ga0075436_100003863_pt1 | contig 10274 bp, 9 predicted proteins | sample RhiMethybrSRZTD5_FD_75303 | JGI IMG/M metagenome (GOLD analysis project Ga0075436, IMG submission 75303) | Populus rhizosphere microbial communities from Tennessee, USA - Rhizosphere MetaG P. TD hybrid SRZTD5 | ecosystem: Host-associated > Plants > Roots > Rhizosphere > Soil | place: USA... | reverse complement strand
TCGAGCTGGAATGGCAGCGGTGCCGACGGATTGAGGATCTCGAGCTCGTGCGCCAGCACCTCCACTTCGCCCGAGCGCAGGTCCGGGTTCACCGTGCCTTGCGGCCGCCGCCGCACGCGCCCGGTGACGCGCAGCACATACTCGTTGCGCACCCGCTCGGCGGCGCCAAAGGCCTCTTTGCGGTCGGGATCGCACACCACCTGCGCCAGTCCCTCGCGATCGCGCAAGTCGATGAAGATCACGCCGCCATGATCGCGGCGCCGGTGCGCCCAGCCGCACAACGTGACGGTGCGATCGACCAGCGCCGCCGAGAGCTCACCGCAGTAGTGCGTGCGCATCTAGGCCTTGGGCATTGGCGGCACCACGCCCATGGAAATGATGTACTTCAGTGCCTGGTCGACGCTCATGTCGAGCTCGATTACCTGGTCGCGCCGCACGATGACGAAGTAGCCGCCGGTCGGGTTAGGCGTCGTGGGCACGTAGACGCTCAGGCAATCCGGCGGCAGGTGCTGCACCACGTCGCCGCCCGGCGTGCCGGTGAGAAAGGCGATGGTCCACATGCCCTGGTGCGGCCACTGCACCAAGAGCGCCTTGCGAAACGCCTGGCCGCTCGAGGAAAAGAGCGTGTCCGAGATCTGCTTCACGCTCGAGTAGATCGAGTTCACCACCGGGATGCGGTTCAGCACCTCGTGCCAGAGCTGCACCAGCTGCGCGCCGAAGAAGTTGGTGGCGAAGATGCCGGTGAGAAAGACGATCGCCACCGTCAGCACCGCGCCCAGTCCCGGGATGTGCACGCCGAGCCAGTGCTCGGTCTGAAAGGAATCGGGCAGCAAGAGCAGCGACGCGTCCAGCGCGTCGAAAATGACCTTCAACACCCACAGCGTGATGACGATCGGTATCCAGATCAGCAGCCCGGTGATGAAGTAGCGCCTGAGGGCGACGGAGAAAAAACGCGTTTTCGCGGCCACGAAATAAAAAGGCCCGGGCGCTTGCCGGGCCGCTCAGTTCTTGCTGCCGCTCAGGCGGCAGCCTTGGATTCGGTTTTGGTGCCCGGCTTCGATTCGGTCTTGGAATCGCTTTTGGTGTCGCTCTTCGTATCGGTCTTGGTATCGCTTTTGGTTTCGCTTTTCTTATCCGCGGGCTTCTTCGAGCCGCCCTTGAAGTCGGTGGCGTACCAGCCGGTGCCTTTCAGCTGGAACCCGGCCGCGGAGAGCTGCTTGCGATACTCGGGCTTGCCGCACGCCGGGCAGACGCTGAGCGGCGCCTCCGACACCTTTTGCAGGTGTTCTTCCTGATGTCCGCAGGCATTGCAGCGGTATTCGTAGATCGGCATGGAACGCGATTATATCGCTGATTTTAGAACGGAATGTCGTCTTCCATGTCGTCGAACTTGCCTGCGGGCTTCTTCGCCACGCTCGCTGGCTTCGGCTCGCCCGCCTTCGCCGCCATCGGCTCCGGCCGGGGCTCGCCCGCGCCGGCGCGCGAGCCGAGCATCTGCATGCTGTCGGCGACGATCTCGGTCGTGTAACGATCCTGGCCTTCCTTGTCCTGCCACTTGCGCGTGCGCAGGCGGCCTTCGACGTAGACCTGCGAGCCCTTCCTCAGGTATTCGCCCGCGATCTCCGCGAGGCGGCCGCGAAACACGATGCGGTGCCACTCGGTCTCCTCTTTCTTCTCGCCGCTCGCCTTGTCGGTCCACTGGAACGACGTCGCGAGCGATGCGTTGGTAAGCGCCGCGCCATCGGGCATGTACTTCGTCTCCGGATCGCGCCCGAGATTGCCGACCAGGATCACCTTGTTCACCGATGCCATATCACACCTCCCCCGTTACCAGTTTTCGCACGCGCGATTCATCCCATTGTCCAGGCTCGACCTTGAGGCGCGCGATGCGCTCGTGCGCGAGCACCTCGGCTTCGCGCACGCCGCGCACTGCCGCGAGCGCTTCGCGCAAGCCTTCGAGATTTACTCCCGCTGCGATGCTTAACGTCAGACTCGAAAGATCGTTGACCGGCCGTGGCGGCGGCCGCATGCCGAGCGCCGCCACGAGCCACAGCACGCATAGTACGGCACTCATGATGAAAACGGCGTGCGGCCCGTAATGGCCGGCGAGCCAGCCGCCGAGCAAGCCGCCAAAGAACACGCCAAGCGTCTGCGTCGTGTTGTAGAAGCCGATGGCGACGCCGCGGCCCTGCGCCGGTGCGATGCGCGACACGAGCGCCGGCAGCAGCGCCTCGAGGGCATTGAAGCCGACGAAGAAGGCGAGCATCAGCACCGCCAGACCGATCAGGCCGGCGTGCCAGCCGCCGAGCGTCGCTTCGACCGCGCACAGCAGCACGATTGCGCCGACGAACACGGGCTTCGGCCGGTTGCGTCGATCGGCGTACAGGATGAGCGGCACCATCAGGATGAAAGAGCCGAGCAGCGCCGGCAAATAGAACTTCCAGTGACCGGCGACATCCAGACCCGCTGCGACGAGCATCGGCGGCACCACCACGAACATGCCGTAAAGCACGATATGCAGGATGAAAATGCCCAGGTTGAGGCGCAGCAGCTCGGGATGAAACAGACCGCTGCGTGTGGCGCGACCCCCGCCGGGGCGAGCGATGCTCGTCGTCACCTCGGGCACGAGGAACCTCACCACCGCGATGGCGGCAAGGCAAAGGACTCCGGTCAGCGCGAAAAGACCGCCCAGTCCGATCCACTGGTAGAGCAGCGGCGCGCCGACCAGCGACACCGCGAAGGTGAGGCCGATCATCGAGCCGATCATCGCCATCACCTTGGTGCGGTGCTGATCGCGCGTCAGATCAGCCGCGAGCGCCATCGCCACCGATGAGATTGCGCCGGCGCCCTGTAAGGCGCGTGCCGCGATCACCGTCCAGATGTTGGTCGCGCCGACACCGAGGAAGCTGCCGAGGGCGAAAAGCGCGAGGCCTCCATAGAGAACGGGCTTGCGTCCCCAGCGGTCCGAGGCCATGCCGAACGGGATCTGCAGGCAGCCCTGCGTCAGTCCGTAGATGCCGAGCGCGGTGCCGACCAGCGACAGATTGTCGCCGCCCGCGAGCTTCGGCGCGTGCACGGCGAGCACCGGAAGGATCAGGAACAGTCCGAACATGCGCAGGCCGAAGACGCCGGCGAGGCTCGCGCCGGCGCGCAGTTCGGCGGCGCTCATGCGTTCGGCAGACAAGGGCGGGATGCGGCGGGAAAACGCGACGCGCTATAGTAGCAAGTTTCTCTTTCCCGGCCGCACCTTTTGGACTCGATTCGCATCCGCGGCGCGCGCACGCACAACCTGAAGAACATCAGCGTCGAGCTGCCGCGCAATCGCCTGGTGGTGATCACCGGCCTCTCGGGCTCGGGCAAGAGCTCGCTCGCCTTCGACACGCTCTACGCCGAAGGCCAGCGCCGCTACGTCGAGTCGCTCTCGGCGTATGCGCGGCAATTCCTCGAGCTGATGGAGAAGCCCGACGTCGATCTGATCGAGGGCCTGTCCCCCGCGATCGCCATCGAACAGAAGGCGGCGAGCCACAACCCGCGCTCGACCGTCGGCACGGTCACCGAGATCCACGACTATCTGCGGCTCCTCTTCGCACGTGCCGGCACGCCTTATTGCCCGCTGCATGGCGTCGCGCTGCAGGCGCATACCGTTTCGCAGATGGTGGATCAGCTTCTCGCGCTTCCCGAGGACACGCGGCTCATGGTGCTCGCGCCGGTCGTTGCCGGACGCAAAGGCGAGCAGACCGAGCTCCTCGACGAGCTGCGCGCGCAGGGCTTCACGCGCGTGCGCATCGACGGCAAGGTGCACGAGCTCGATGCGGCACCGCGCCTTGCCAAGAACCGCCAGCATTCCGTGGACGTGGTCATCGATCGGTTGCGCGCGCGCGCCGATGCCAAGCAGCGGCTTGCAGAATCGCTCGAGACTGCGCTGCGCCATGCGGACGGCCGCGCCGTCGCGGTCGAGATCGACGGCGGGCGCGAGCACCTCTTCTCATCCCGATACGCCTGCCCGGTGCCCGGGTGCGATTACGCGCTTCCCGAACTCGAGCCGCGGCTCTTCTCGTTCAACAACCCGATGGGCGCCTGTCCGCGCTGCGACGGACTGGGCTCGGTCGAGTTCTTCGACGTCAAACGCATCGTTGCCCATCCGAACCTGTCGCTTGCGAGCGGCGCGATCCGCGGCTGGGACCGGCGCAACCATTTCTACTACTCGATGCTGCAATCGCTCGCGCGGCATTACGGCTTCGATATCGAGCAACCGTGGGAGGCGCTGGAGGATCGCGTGCAGCGCGTGATCCTGCACGGCTCGGGCAGCGAAACGGTTGCCTTCCAGTACCCGGGCGAGCGCGGGCGCGCCGCGGTGAAACAGCATCCGTTCGAAGGCGTGGTGCCGAATCTCGAGCGGCGCTACCGGGAGACCGACTCGCTCGCGGTGCGCGAGGAGCTCGCCAAGCTGATCGCGCTCCAGCCTTGCCCGGAATGCGGCGGCGCGCGCCTGCGCCGCGAAGCGCGCTACGTGCGCCTCGGCGAGCACCCCCTGCACGAGCTCTCGCGCTGGCCGCTCGGCAAGGCGCTCGCGTTCTTTCGCACGCTCAAGCTCGCCGGCGCCAAAGGACAGATCGCCGAGCGCATCGTGCGCGAGATCGCGAACCGCCTCGAGTTCCTGGTGAACGTCGGGCTCGACTACCTGTCGCTCGAGCGCTCGGCGGACACGCTCTCGGGGGGCGAAGCGCAGCGCATTCGCCTCGCGAGCCAGATCGGCTCCGGCCTCACCGGCGTGATGTACGTGCTGGACGAGCCCTCGATCGGCCTGCATCAGCGCGACAACGCGCGGCTCATCGACACGCTGAAGCGCCTGCGTGAGCTCGGCAATTCGGTGATCGTGGTCGAGCACGATGAGGAAGCAATCCGCGCCGCGGATTACGTGCTCGACATGGGTCCCGGCGCCGGCGAAGCCGGTGGCCGCATCATTGCCGAGGGCACGCTCGCCGATATCCTCGCGAGCCGCGAGTCGCTCACCGGCCGCTACCTGGCGCGCGAGCTCGCGATCGAGTTGCCGGCGCGGCGCAATCGTCCCGGCGAGCAGCGGCTCGTGATCAGCGGCGCGCGCGGCAACAACCTGAAGGACGTGGAGCTCTCGCTGCCGCTCGGCCTGCTGGTCTGCATCACGGGTGTGTCCGGCTCCGGCAAGTCCACGCTCATCAACGACACGCTCTATGCGGCGCTCGCGCGTGAGCTCTATGGCAGCGCCACCGACCCGGCACCGCACGACGCAGTTCGCGGCGTCGAGCACATCGACAAGGTGGTGAGCGTGGACCAGAGCCCGATCGGTCGCACGCCGCGCTCCAACCCCGCGACCTATACGGGACTCTTCACGCCGATCCGCGATCTGTTTGCCGGCGTGCCGGAGGCGCGACAGCGCGGCTACGACGCCGGCCGCTTCTCGTTCAACGTGAAAGGCGGCCGCTGCGAAGCCTGCCAGGGCGACGGCGTCACCAAGGTGGAGATGCACTTCCTGCCGGACGTGTACGTGACCTGCGATGTCTGCCACGGCAAGCGCTACAACCGTGAGACGCTCGAGATTCGCTACAAGGGCCGCAACATCTCCGAAGTGCTCGAGATGACGGCCGGCGAGGCGGCGGCGTTCTTCAGCGCCGTGCCGGCGCTCGCCCGGCGGCTGAAAACGCTGATCGATGTGGGCCTCGGCTACGTACGGCTCGGCCAGTCGGCCACCACGCTCTCGGGTGGCGAAGCGCAGCGCGTGAAGCTTTCGCTCGAGCTCGGCAAGCGCGACACCGGCCGCACGCTCTACATCCTCGACGAGCCGACCACCGGCCTGCATTTCCACGACATCAAGATGCTGCTCGCCGTGCTCGCGCGGCTGCGTGAAGCGGGCAACACGGTGGTGGTGATCGAGCACAACCTCGAGGTCGTCAAGACTGCCGATTGGGTCATCGACCTGGGGCCCGAGGGTGGCGATGGCGGCGGGCGCATCATCGCGCAGGGAACACCCGAGGCGATCGCGCAGGCTGCAGCGAGCCATACCGGCCGCTATCTCGCGCAGGTACTCGCGAACCAGCCGGATGCGATGCGCGAGGCACGGCAGGCCGCCAACGCGCATTGACAGAACCGAACGTTCGTACTATTTTATACGACGTGGACAAGCCGAGCCGCATCTCCCCCCGCGTCTCCACCCGCATCTCCACCAAAGGCGAGCAGACGCGCGCCGCGATTCTCGACCAGGCGTTGAAGATCGCGAGCCGGCTCGGGCTCGAGGGCCTGACGATCGGCAGCCTGGCCGATGCCACCGGAATGTCCAAGTCCGGGCTGTTCGCGCACTTCGGCTCGCGTGAAGAGCTGCAGCTCGCGGTGCTCGAGCACGCCGCGCAGCGCTACGGCGAAACGGTGTTCACGCCGGTGCTGAAAATCGAGCGCGGCCTGCCGCGGCTGCGCGCGCTGTTCGAGCGCTGGCTCGAGTGGACGCACTCGTCGGGCCTGCCGGGCGGCTGCATCATGATTTCGGCGGCGAATGAATACGATGACCGGCCCGGCGCCATCCGGGACGCGGTCATCGCCAACCAGCACCGCGGTATCGCCATTACCGAGAAGGCGGTGCGCCTCGCCATCGAAGAAGGCCATCTGCGTCGCGACACCGACCCGGGGCAGATCGCCTTCGAGATGCTCGGCATGGTGCTCGCGAGCCACAATCACCGGCGCCTGCTCGGTGACAGGGAAGCGCGCAAGCGCTCGCTCGTCGCCTTCGATCAGCTGATCGCGCGCCACGCCGCGCCGCGTAAAGCCCTGAGAAGCGTTTCCCGCTAAGGAGCATCGCTCATGTCTGGTTCGCTGTCGCTGTTCAAAATTAGCACGAACGTTCGCTTCGCAGCCTCGGCCTGGCTGTTCCCGGAGCTCGCCGCGGCCTGGGCCGAGCGCCTGTTCCTCACGCCGCCGCCGGCGAGTCGCGAAGCGGGCGCCGCCGCGGCGCTCGATCTCATCGAAGCGCGCGCCACGCTGATCGAGCACCGCGGCCGGCAGATCGCAGCGTGGCGCTGGGGCGAGCGCGACGCGCCGGCGGTGATCCTGGCGCACGGCTGGGGCGGCTATGCGGCGCAGATGCGCGCATTCGTGTTTCCGCTGCTCAGTGCCGGCTACCGCGTGATCGCGTACGACCAGCCGGCGCACGGCGTATCGGAAGGCCGCCTCACCGGTTTACCGGATTTCGCCGACGCGCTTGGGCACATCGCCGGCTACTACGGCGGCGTGGTCGGGTTCGTCGGCCACTCGCTCGGCGCGGCCGCGGGCGCGCTCGCCGCGGCCGAGGGCAAGCTGCGCTTCGAGCGCGCGGTCCTCGTCAGCCCGCCCGCGGATCTCGTCGGCTACTCACGGCGCTTCGCACGCTGGTACTGGATGCCGGAAGCGGTGCGCCGCGCCATGCAAGCGGCGATCGAAGAGCGCTACGGCGTGCTGTGGCACGACCTCGAGATGTCGCGCCTCGCCCATCGCCTCCCCGCACCGGCGCTCGTCATCCACGACCGCGACGATCGCCGTGTGCCATGGACGCAAGGCGCGCGGGTGGCGCAACTTTGGCCGGGCGCGCGGCTGATGAGCACCGATGGTCTCGGACATAACCGCATCCTCGCGAACGAAGCGGTGGCGCACGCCGCCGCTGACTTCATCGCCGGCCGCTCGGGCGTCGCAAGCCCCGCGGCGCCGGCGCTACCGCAGCCTGCGGCGCTTTACTGATGGAACGCGCTCTCACGATCCGCTGGGAAGATCCGCTGGCACTCGCCGCCGCCGGCCGTGCGGTGTCCGGCATCGAGTTCCTGCGCGCGATCCGCGACGGCAAGCTGCCGCACCCGCCGATCGCGCAGCTGATGGGCTTCCGCTTGGTCGAAGTCGAGCCCGGTCACGCGGTGTTCGAATGCGTGCCGGGTGAGCAGCACTACAACCCGATCGGCGTGGTGCACGGCGGCCTCGCGATGACGCTCCTCGATTCGGCGATGGGCGTTTGCATCCATACGCGCATGCCGCTCGGCGGCGGCTATACGACGCTGGAAGCCAAGACCAATCTGGTGCGCGCCATCAGCGACAAGACCGGCCGGCTGCGCGCCATCGGCAGGCTGGTGCATCTCGGCAACCGTATCGCCACGGCGGAAGGCCGGCTCGAGGACAGCGGCGGGAAACTCTATGCGCACGCGACGACGACCTGCATCGTGCTAGCCAACGGCAGCTAGCCGCTCTCCCTGCCAGGCGTACTGGCGTTCGTGATAGCCGCGCAGGCTCGCACGGTGGCCGATCGAGACGAGCGTCGTCTGCGGCAGCCGCTCCTTCAGTAACCGATAGAGCGCTTCCTGCGCATCCTCGGGCAGTGACGCGGTCGCCTCGTCGAGGAACAGCCAGTCGGGCTTGTTGAGCAGCGCGCGCGCGAACGCGAGACGCTGCTGCTCACCGCCGGAGAGGACTTGCGCCCAGTTCTCCACGCGCTCCAGATCATTCGCAAGCTGCGCGAGCCCAACGGCGCGCAGCACATCCGCAATCTCGGCATCGCTCAAACCCGCGGCGTCGCCGGGATAGGTCACCGCGCGCTTCAAGCTGCCGATCGGCAGATACGGTTTCTGCGGCAGAAAGAGCAGGCGCGCGCCCTGCGGCAGCCGCACGCGCCCTTTCCAGTAGGGCCAGATGCCGGCGAGGGCGCGGAAGAAAGTGGATTTGCCCGCACCGGACGGGCCCGTGACGAGCACATCTTCGCCCGGGCGGAACTGAATCGAGGTCGACGCGAGAAGCGGTTTGCCCTGCGGCAGCGCGAGCTGCAGGGCCTCGATGCCGATGGTTTCGCCGGCCACTTCGGGGCGCTCGCCACCGAGGTCGCGCGCTTCCACCTTGACGTGCTCGAGCGAGTCGGTGAAGCTCGTCAAACGGTCGATGGTCGCCTTCCATGCGGCGAGCTGCGTGTACGCGTCGATGAACCACCACAGCGAGCTGCGCACGTTGGTGAACGAATTGCCCACCTGGAAGATGTAGCCCATGCCCACTGCGCCGGCGAAATAACGCGGTGCCGCCACCAGGTACGGGAACGGCACGGAGAACTGGAAGAAGAACGAGACGAACCAGTTGAGCTGCTTGCGCGTGCGCATGATGCCCCACCAGTTGTCGACAACATGGCGGAAGCGGTCGCGGAAGTTGCCGAGCTCGAGCTCTTCTCCTTTGTAGAGCGCCACCCCTTCGCTGTTTTCGCGCAGCCGCACGAGCGCATAGCGGTAATCGGCCTCGAAGCGCTGCTGATTGAAGTTGAGCTTCACCAGCGGCCGGCCGATCTTGTAAGTGAGCCAGCTGCCAATACCCGTGTACACCAGCGCGACCCAGAACATGAAGCCCGGGATCGACACGCCGCCGATGGTGAAATCTCCAGAGAGCTCCCAAAGGATCACGGTGAACGACACCAGCATTACGAGCGAGGACAGCAAACCCAGCGAAAGATCGAGCGTGGTGTCGACGAAAAGCCGCAGGTCCTCGGCGATGCGCTGGTCGGGGTTGTCGACGCCGCGGTCGAGAAGCTGCAGCCGGTAATAGGCGCGGTCCTTCAGCCAATCGCCGAGGAAATGCTCGTTCAGCCACGTGCGCCACTCGATCTGCAGCATCTGCTGCAGATAGATCTGATAGACGCGCGCCACGATCCAGACGAACGCGATGATGGTGAAGACCCACAGCTGGCGGAAGAATTCCGACTGGTTCTTCTGCTCCAAGGCGTTGAAGAAGTTCTTGTTCCAGGTGTTGAACTGCACTTCCAGCCAGACGATGCCGAGAGACAGGCCGACCACGGTGGCGAGCAGCACCAGCCCCTTGGCACGCTTCTCCGAAACCCAGTACGGCTTCGCCAACGCCCAGAAAGCCGTTAGAAATCTTGCCTTTTGCATGGAGCACCTCAGGTAGGACGCAAATCAGTTTACAGAACGCTCGCGGACGCGTAAGAATTCACCTCGCATGTCCTCCGGCCGGGTCTTCCGCTTCGCTCCCGCACAGGAAGAAAAACCCGGGCACTTGTTCGTATTCCTGCACGGCTGCGGCGCCACCGCCCAGTCGATGATCCCGATCGCCTTTAAGTTCCAGGCGCGCTTCCCGAGCGCGGCGCTGGTGGTGCCAAGCGGCTTCGATCCGGATGCGCGCGGCGGCGCAGCGCAAGATTGGTACCCGACACGCGGCCTCAACTGCGATAACCATCGCGAGCGTGTCGCCGCGGTGCTGCCCGACTTCGAAGACCTGGTGCGCCGCGAGCAGACGAA
>Ga0075436_100003859_pt1 | contig 10281 bp, 10 predicted proteins | sample RhiMethybrSRZTD5_FD_75303 | JGI IMG/M metagenome (GOLD analysis project Ga0075436, IMG submission 75303) | Populus rhizosphere microbial communities from Tennessee, USA - Rhizosphere MetaG P. TD hybrid SRZTD5 | ecosystem: Host-associated > Plants > Roots > Rhizosphere > Soil | place: USA... | reverse complement strand
GCGGCGCGTCGAGACGGACGGCCGCGCGTCGAGGTGGCGGACACCGGCCCCGGCATTCCCGCGGATTTCCTCGGCCGGGTATTCGATAAGTTCAGTCAGGCCGGTGAAGGCCGCGCGCGCAAGCGGTATTCGACCGGGCTGGGTCTGGCGTTCTGCAAACTCGCCGTGGAGGCCCACGGTGGAACGATTGGCGTCGACAGCGAGGTCGGTGTGGGCAGCCGGTTCTGGTTCGAGCTCCCGGCGTAGAACGCCCGCGCTTGTTCATGGCACGGTATGGAGGCGCCGCAACCAGCGCTTCAAGTGGAACGCCCGCTGCTGAACAGTGAAGCCACCGTCGCCGCAATCGGCAGCGAAGCCGGGGCGCGAGAAGTGGTCAGGCTAGTCTTGGGCAGCTTGTTCAGGCAGCGATCCAGCGGCCGACATTTCGTCCTTGCGAGTCAGGTTCGCGAGGCGTGCTTGCCGGAGATCAAGGTGATCGAGATCACCCGCCTCACAGATGCCGAGGTTCAGCGGCATCTCGCGACCTTGGGGCTGCGTTATTTCGGTGGCGCCTCGGACTCGGAGGCCTCGAGTAGGCTCGGCGGAGGAGGATCGTCGGCAGTACCGGCGAGATTCTGGTGCGTGTCAATTCCTCGGACACCAGAAAAACTCGGAAACAAAGGAAGTTCCCGTAGTGACGGCCGACTGGTTCAGCGTTTGAACGTCCACCCGGACGCCCGAGCAACCTTCAAAACAGCATAAAAACAGTCGGTGCAACCCCACGGGTTGGGTTCTGGGGGGGCACACTGGGATCGCGGTCCACGTATGCGACCGTCGCGCCGTCGATGGATGCCGTCAGCAGCTTTCTCTCACCGATAGCCGATTCGAAGCGTGGTTGCGCTTCTGCTGGCATCGTTCCGCCCTGATCCGCTAGGCAGTGCATTCTCTCAGGGTCGGTCAACTTCACCGCTCTTCGGGCTGGAGATCGGCGACTTGAGCTCCACTTGGGTGGACGCTGATTGTCCGAACAGTAGCGGAAGAAACAGCACGAACGACACATAGCGCGTCATCTCAGCCACGATTATCTCTCGATCCACCTCGGTCGTACAGCCGAGACACGTTTCCGGCGGACCGGATCCTGACGTTCGAGGCAGCATGGAACGACGAGATCAAGCGTCGTGTCGCCGACATTGACGCCGGAAACGTCGAGACCATCTCCAGGGAAGAAGTGCGGCCGGCGGTTGCTCGACCGGCTGAATGCGCGTTAGGTTCCACCGCGGCTGAAGTTCGACGAGCGCTGGCGCGAGGAGCAATAGCGTTCCGTGATTCCACAGGACTGACCTTCGTCCCGGAACGGTTGACAGTCCTCATGATCCCGCCTACGGTGGCTTCATGACCCTGCAGGTTCCGCCCGAGCTCGAAGCGAAGCTCGCCCGTCTCGCCGCGCAAACCGGACGCACAGTTGATCAGGTTGCACTCGATCTCCTGGCGAGCTCAGTGGACCATGACGAATGGTTCCGACGCGAGGTCGAGAAGGGTCTCGCCTCCGCTCGCGAAGGTCGCCTGCTCGACCACCATGAGGTCGCCGATCGAATCAAGCAGCGCTATCGGAGCTGATGGGCGTTCGGTGGACGCCAGACGCTCCCGACGATCTCGAGCGCATTGCGACTACGTCGAACACAAATCCGGATCCTGCTCGGCGTAAAGGGAGAAGCGGCGGCGGCTTTCTCCGTCAAGCATCGCTCTTCCGACTGGATGCCGTCAGCGCCGTGTTTTCCAGTAGCCGGGACGGCGGCTCGCATGTGCGACCGCGACGATGTAGAGATCGTCTTCGCGAACCCGGTACACGATCTTGTAGGGAAATCGATCGACGTTGAACTGGCGGCTTGGTAGACGCCCCGGTCGCAGCGCACCAGCTTCTGGGTGAGACCGAATCGGGCGATGGTTGCCGTAACGCGATCGAACAGCTCCGCGCCCAGACCGAGGCGGCGGTGCTCATACCATTGGACCGCTGCGGCCAGTTCAGCGGACGCAGGCTCGCTAAAGTGGACCGGCTTCACCGACCGAGGATGTTTTTTTCGATCCGGCGCTTCACCGATTCCCAGGGCTCGAGTCGAACCTCGCCCGCTTCAATCTGGTTGATGCGGCGTTCGATCTCCGCGTCCCATGCCGACTCCGCGTCTGCGTCGGCCGGACCATCGAGGCTTGCAAGCAGTTCGGCGGCGAGCTCAGCGCGCGCATCCGTGTCGAGCCGAAGCGCGTCTGCGAGTACGGCTTGAATAGGCTTCGTCATGAAACATCTTGACGCGTGGTGACGCGTGCTGCCCAAAACAGCGGCGTCGCGCGCGAGTTCACAGATTATCGGGATCGACGTCGGTCGTCTGCCCAGCGACGCGATCGGCTCGCGCTTCGGCGCCAATTTCGTCAGCGCGCCGTGACAGGCCTCAAAACCCTGCGCCCACTGCTCTTCGTCCGCGAGCTCGTCGAGCAGCCAGCGGCCGACGCGGTCTTGTTCGTCCGGCGGGAGCGCAGCGAGCTTCGCGATCGCGGCATCGAGCGTGCGGGTCATGACTGCAGTATACCGGATGCTCGGACGCTGAACGCGGCGAGCGCAACCACACGCGCGGCCCACATTCGGGTATGCACTTGCGAAAACTGCCCATGCTCTTGAAGCTCTTCGGTCTCATTGCAACCATTGGTGCCGGCTTCGGATTAGCCGAGCACCGTTCAGAATTAGCATCGGTACAGCCATTCTCACCGGATTGCTTGCAGCAGGCGCGCAGGCGATTCTCCGCTTTGCGCTTCCGCACGAAGTGATTGAAGAGTTCGCGCAGGCACACTCACACACTGCCGAGGGACAGATCGCTTTGATCGTGGTCGCCGCTGTCGAAACGGCTGGCGTGCTATTTCTGGTGGCGTTGATGCCGTGGGCCAACGCCTCGAGCAGGGCGTGGACGACGTTGTACGTGGTCTGAGCGGCGACCCTCAGTGCGGTGGTGTACTACTTCCCATTCGACGTCGTCATCGTGAACGACAAAGTGATTGGGCCGAAGCACGCGGCGTACGAGCTCGGCCTTGTGATATGGCTGCCCTTCGGGGTGATCGGTTACCTGGTCGGGTGGTTTAAGCGGCAGCACGATGCGAGGAGTGGAACGAGATAACGTTTGCTCGATTCATTCAACGCAGTCGCCTGAACGTCCCATCTCCCGCTTTGGACGCTGACAGCTCCCGCATCGTCGCGTCACTCGCGAAGCGCAGCGTGTCCAAAATGTCCCCAAAACGCGGGTCGATTTCAGGTGTCGGTGGAGAACGTCAGTGCACTGACCAAACACGCTGAAGTGATTAAGGATCAAACTCTTAAAGCCAGAAGTTGCGCGCCATCACCATTTAGAAAAAACGCGTTACCAGATTTCGATCCCTGTAGCCCGCTCCACCTTTCGCTTGCCCGATACGCGAGCGAGCTACGGCTCGGCGAGCCACGCTCTCAAGCGAAGGCTGTCCCGAGGCAGCGTTCGACGTCGCCTCGGCCCCTGTGCCTCTCAGCGTGCAGCCGCAGGCTCAGGTCCGACGCGCGTGATGAAAGTCAGTTCACTCGCGCCCGCCGTGGCCGAGATTTGCCAGCATCCCTCGGTCGAGAACGCAAGACCACTCGCTTGAAACCCTGTCGGATAACAGCAGGGAATCGTCGCCTTTGCAGGCGACGCATTTGCGTCGAGTCGCCGCCCAGAGATTGTCAGTGGCGTTCCTTGAGGGCGAATCCAGAGCACCTTGTTGCCCTTGGGTCCCGCGACCATGCGGACAGCATCCCAGCCGGCCCAGATGTTGCGGTCAGCGTTGACGTACCACGGCCCGAGCCCGAAAGGATCCGCGTTCGGATCGCGCGGCGGCTCTGCGCGGATCGGTTCCGTCACGAGGCATACCGAAGGTTGTCGAGTGGCTGCCGTTGGAGGCCCACAAGACGTCAGCGCCACGACGCCGATAAGGAAGAGTGCGCGAGTCATGACGTAAGACGCTATCGTAGTTGATGGCGCGCTATATGAACGACGGATCTGCCGTGAGAAAGACCGACTGATGCAGTGGCAGGCACCTTCGCTTTCGGCGCGTCATTGCTGTTCGCACAATCGCAACAGCAGTGCCTTCACGAATCCGCCGAACAAGGCGAATAGCAAAGTCGGCGGCACGCGGGGGTGACGTTCCTGCGCCAAAACACCTCTTACGCGATCTAATTCACGTCAGCGACGCGATCACCTGCGACAGCTCGCGCGCGCAGGGTGCAGGTCCGCGTTCTACGAGGTCGAGTTGTCGGCAGGTCCAAACGGGTCAGCGCGGTACGTTACCCTGCATGACCAACCACAGGAACCCGAGGAGGCCGAGGACGCTTAACACGGCTTTCATCGCGCCACTCCTTCGTGCTGACACCGGCGCAGAATGATGGATCCCTCGTCGATCGCACGCGTGAATCAGACGATGCGCGGAGCGTAGCGGAAGGCGGTGCCGGCGTGTATCCCACGAAAGAGGTGTGCGTCCCGAAGGGCCGCTGGATCTGAACGGATCTGTTCAGTCATGGAGATATTCGGAATCATCTTGTCCATCCCGGTGGCGTTCGTGGCCAGCGCGGTGTACTGCTTTCTTCTGGCGAGAGTCGTGCTGCGGCTGGAGACGCTGCGTCGCGTGATGTGGCTCGTGTCCGTCGGTGTTCTCATCGCCTTCGGCGTGGAAGTCGCTCTCCTCTTCACTCTCGGCGCGGTCCGAGCGAGAGGTTCGCTCGGGCCCGGCTTTTACGTCGGCCACGTCATGGTGTTCTTTTTGGGACCGCCCGCTCTCGCGAACGTCCTGGTTTTGCGCCGAAGATCGACGCGCGCTGTGCGATGGTACCTCGCCGTCCCGTTTTGTACCGTATTCGCGTTCGTTCTCGTGTTGCTTCAATACGGTGTGAGCGAAGCCCTCTACGGAATCGACGGCGACAACGGACCCTTCAGCGCCAACACGTCGATGGTAGACGCTGTCGATCGCTCATGATGCGCTGCGACATCCGCGCTCGAGCGGATCAGAACAACATCTGCAACGCAAATCCCGCGAAGAGAAACCCACCGACCAGTTGAAGGAGGCGGAGGAACGGCGCGACCTCGGACACCGATCGACCGGGTTTGAGCGCCCACCGCTGAGCAGCCTCGGACATCTGGACGGCGAACGCAACGGCGAGCAGCATCGCGAGCGCAGCGATCATCAGCGGTCCCGGCTTCGGCTCTCTCCAGGGCGGCAGCCCCTGATCGAGAAGGCCGAGGACGTTCCATGCCACAACAACCTGCGCGACCGCAATCCATCGAAACGGCATCCCGCGCCTGGACGCCGGCGATGATGGTACGCCTGCCGTGAACCCGGCCTGAATCGCAGCGTCGAGCACGCGCTGCACGCGCCCGGCGCAGAAGAAAATGATCGTCTCAGGACAGTCGGGGCGTGTATGAACGATGCGGATGCCGTTCGAGGCGATTCCGCACCGGTCCAATCCAGAGACGTCGGACGGTGCAAAAGTGTATTGGCCGACGAATGCGAGCGAAATCGTGAGCTTGCCCGACGAGATCGAGAGCCGTCCGAATGGCCACGTGGCATGGACCCATCCCAGGCGACCACCGCCCGTGACAGTCAACGTTTCTTTCATCCACCTGCGTATCGGACGAACGCAACATCGTGTTGAGCGGTCGTTGACCTCGGAGGAAGTCTGATGACCGACTGGTTCGCCCGCCCCGTCCTTCACGTCTCGAGCGTCGAGGCCTCGCTCCGCTTCTATGTGGACCGGCTCGGCTTCACGGTCGCGTGGCGATACGAGGAAGACGGCCGGGCGTTCGTCGCTCAAGTCGATCGCGGGAGCTGCGCCCTCATCTTCTCGGACCAGTGGCCGGAGAAAGTCGGCAAGGGTCTGATGTTCATTTCCCTGAACGTCGAGCCCGAGACCTACGAGGCCGCGGTCGCGGCGCTCGACGCGTTGCGCGCCGAGCTCGAAGCCCGCGGCGCTCCGGTCAAGGACGGACGCTGGGGCTACAGGCTGCTGGTGGTCGAGGATCCCGACGGCAACCAGCTTTTCTTCAATTATCCGAACGAGCCGTGAGCCGACGTCAACGATATTCGCGGTACAATCGCCGGCACGTTCAGAGGATCCCCATGATCGATTGGCTTGGCCGTTTGATGAATGCGCTCCGCGCCCGGCCGCGCGATCCCGAGTTGCCGGGGCAGCCTTACGATCCCTTCAGCCATGTCACGGCGCCCAGGCGATCGGGCCCGTTCGGCCGCAGCTCGGCGGCCGCCGTCGTCGAGCCGTTCGACGATGAACGCGTCGTCGCGACCGGAGTGAGAAGCGGCGGGCGCGGCGCGGCACGGCCCGCGACGATCGAACGGTGACATGGTGACGGCACGCGGGCGCCGGTCGGTGTCTAACTCGCTATGCTCCGACGCTGCGACGCTCGACTGAACCCCCTTCCACTCGTTCTGGCTTCGCTGCTTCTCATTTCCTCGGGTTTCGCTCGAGGCCCGCAGCCGTCGTCTCCGGACGGGCTGCAGCTGTTTCACAGAATGCAGCAGGCGCTCGGCGGCGCGGACAGGATCGCCGCCATCCGGGACTTCGAGCAACAGGTGCGCGCGGAGTCGTGGAACGGCAACACGGGCCAGTCGATCGGCGACGTCGTCAAGCGGACGCGATGGGTGCGGCCCACCGAACTTCGCGTCGATCAGATCGGGCCGGGTTCGACCTACGTGCTCTACTTCGACGGCAAGTCAGGCTGGGAGATACTGCCCGGCACCCGAGCGGTCATCGCCATTTCCGGCGGCGAGCTCGCGTTCGCGCAGAAGTACATTCGGGACTTCAAGCTGAACACGTGGCTCGCCGACCGCGACCCGAGCTATCGCATCACGTCGCCGTCGCCGAACGTCGTCCGGCTCGCGGACGGCGAGATCACGCATCAGCTCGACATCACGCTGGATCCGGATTCGTTCCTCCCGGCGAAGATCTCCACCATCTCGCTCGCGGATCCCGCGCACCCCATTCCGAGCGACGAGGTGACCACGGAGTGGGAGACGGTGCAGGGGCTCCGCTTCGCGCGCCGCTGGACGGTCTTTCGGGGCGGCGTCCGCGTCGCGGAAGCGACGGTCGAGCGGACCGCGGTGAACACCGGCCTCCAGCACGGCGATCTCGCCGCGCAGCCGTCGGACTTCAGGCCTGTCCTGTCGTCGCACTGATCACATCCCTCGGCGCACGCCTATGACATTCGCGGCATCCGCTTGTGCCACTCCGTCGCGCGCTCGTACGCGGCGGCCAGCTGGAACACGAGGGCCTCGCCGTCGTTCGGTCCGCTGATCTGCAACCCGATCGGCAGCCCGGCGGACGTGAAGCCACAGGGCACCGAGATCGTCGGGATGCCGTACACGTTGAACGGTGACGTGTTACGAACGTACGGAGCGCCCAGTCGCAGCGACGCGCTGACGTCCGCGCTGATTTCGGCAAGCGTCGTCGGCGGGACAGGCGTCGTGGGCGTGACGAGCACGTCGACGCTCTCGAAGATCTGCTCGATGACCCGGCGCGCGTCCGCGAGATCCCGCCGACCCTGGATATACGCACGCGCGGTCACAGCTGCGCCGCCTCGCACCCTGAGCAGGGTTTCCGGCTGATACAGCTCCGGAGTCTTCTCGACCCATTGCGAGTGATACGCGTAGGCCTCGGCGGCGCGCACAGCAGCTCGGACGGATTCCTGCCTGCCGGCCGGCGCGGGCAGCACGACGTCCTGCACGCGAGCCGTGATTCTTTCGATTGTCCCAAGACTCTTCCTGATCGCCGCGTCGATCTCCGGATCCAGATCGTCGAAAAAGAAGTCGCGCGGAATTCCCACGCGGAGAGCAGACGGCGGGCGATGCAGCGCGGATCGGTAATCAGGCACGTTCACGCGAACGCTGTTCGTATCGGCCGCGTCGTAGCCGGCGACGACCTGCAGCATCAGCGCAGCGTCCTCCACCGTGCGCGTCATGGGGCCCACGTGATCGCACGACCAGGAAAGAGGAATGACGCCGCGCGTGCTGATCAACCCGAACGTTGGCTTGAGCCCGACGATGCCGCACAACGACGACGGCATCCGCACGGAGCCGGCCGTGTCGGACCCGAGCGCGCCGTAGCACAGCCCGGCGGCGACGGCGGCCGCCGACCCGCTCGAAGAGCCGCCTGGATTCCGATCGAGGCTCCACGGATTGTGCACCGCGCCGAAATGCGAGACCGCTGCGTTCCCGCCGTAGGCGAACTCGACCATGTTGGTCTTGCCGATCAGCACCGCGCCGGCCGCCTTCAACCTGCGGACGACTTCTGCGTCTTCGGCCGGAATGCGGCCTTTGAAGAGAGCGCTCGCGGCGGTGGTCTTGATCCCGGCGGTGTCGAACAGATCTTTGAGCGCGATCGGGATCCCATGCAGTCGCCCGCGCCACCGGCCCCGCTGAATCTCCCGTTCGGCTTCGCGCGCCTGCGCGAGCGCCGCGTCGTGCGTCACGGTGATGAATGCGTTCAGCACCGGATTCAGCCGTTCGATGCGGGCGAGACACGCCTCGGTCAGCTCCACCGGCGAGACTCGTCGTTTCCGCACCAGCTCCGATGCCTCCGCGAGACCGAGCGCCGTCAGATCGCCATGGTCGGCGGGGCCGTCGTTACTCTCCGCGCGGGACAGGCCGATCACCAACGAACCGGCCGCTCCGGCCGCCGTCGTCCTGATGAACGTCCTGCGGGACGCACCATGTTCGTGCATAACGGGGAGCAATATACCGACCTTCCGAAGGACGCGCTTTCACATTTTTCGAGCTTGGCTTATTGTTCATTCCGACGAGTTCGTCACACCGTGGAAGCGTCCGATCCTCGCGTGACACGCCGACGGTTCACGGCGACGGCCGCCCGCGCGCTCGGCGCCATTTCACTCGGCGCGATCGGATTCGGCGAGGCGTGCGATGTCTCGACCGAAACCGAAGACGATGCGGCGCGGATCAGCGCACGACCGCGCGACGGCGCGACGACCTCGATCGCGAGCGGACGGCTGGGTCTCGCAGAAGGTGAACGCGACGGCGTGATTCAGCTGCCGGCGTCGGCTCAGCAACGCCCCGTACCGCTCCTGGTCTTCCTGCACGGCGCGACGCAGAGCGGCGCCGGAATGCTGCGCCGCATCGGCGCGGCCGCCGACGAGGCCGGCGTCGCCGTCCTCGCGCCGGATTCGCGCGGCACCACGTGGGACGCCATCCGCGGCCGCTTCGGCGAGGACGTCGCGTTCCTGGACCGCGCGCTCAATCACGTGTTCTCGCGATTGTCCGTCGACCCGGCGCGCGTCGCCGTCGGCGGTTTCTCCGACGGCGCGTCGTACGCCATCTCGCTCGGGCTCGCCAACGGCGATCTCTTCCCGCGCGTCGTCGCGTGCTCGCCCGGCTTCGTCATCAGCGCGGCGCCGCGCGGACGCCCGCGCGTGTTCGTCTCGCACGGCCTGTCCGATCAGATTCTTCCAATCGATCGGTGCAGCCGCATCATTGTGCCGCGCCTGCGATCGATGGGCTACGACGTGACGTTCCGCGAATTCGAAGGCCGCCACGACATGCCGGCGGCGGTCGTGAGCGAAGCCTTGCAGTGGATGGCCGCGCGCTGAGCGACGGCCTCGCTTCCCCACCGAAGTTGTCAGGTCAGCGACGGATTTGACGGCGCGCGCGCCGGTGTGCGTGCCGCGGCTGTGATGCGTTCGCTGGTATGCCCCTGCCGCTGGCAACGGCATGGAGCGACACCGGACGGACCATCTCCCGTAAGAGTCGCGCGGCGGCGCGGTGCCTCCGTGTTCGTGATCTACTGCCTCGGCAGCGCGAACGCGAAGACCGCGTCGCCGGCCACGATCGCGACGTGCTGCCGCCCGTCCACGGCGAAGCTCACCGCCGCGGTGTGAATCGACGCGCCGAGCTGCACGTGCCACAGGTCGCGTCCCGATTCGGCGTCGAGCGCGATGAAGTTGCCCTGCCCGTCGCCGGAGAACACGAGGCCGCCGGCCGTCGAAAACACGCCGGCCCACGCGTCGGCGTACTCCCGGAACTCCCACTTCACCGTTCCGGTCTTCGGATCGACGGCGCGCACCGCGCTCTCCGATCGCTCCTCGGGCACGCCGAAGAACGCGCTGCCGATGAAGAGTCTCCCCGGCTGATACGGCGGCTCGAGCTTCTCGTCCGACAGGAACGTGTCGCACTGCTCGTAGCTGAAGAAGTAGACGAGGTGCGTGCGCGGGCTGTAGGACGGCGAGTGCCAGTTGGTGC
>Ga0075436_100003858_pt1 | contig 10282 bp, 10 predicted proteins | sample RhiMethybrSRZTD5_FD_75303 | JGI IMG/M metagenome (GOLD analysis project Ga0075436, IMG submission 75303) | Populus rhizosphere microbial communities from Tennessee, USA - Rhizosphere MetaG P. TD hybrid SRZTD5 | ecosystem: Host-associated > Plants > Roots > Rhizosphere > Soil | place: USA... | reverse complement strand
CGCGCCGTCTACGAGGCCTACGTGCCGAGCTTCGCGGTGGCCCAGGACCTCTTGGGCGACCAGGAGTGCTTCTCGCTGCGCTACGTCTGGGAGCTGACCATCTACTTCGCCTACTACGTCTTCCCCTTCATCAACGACCTGTTCACTCAGCGGCCGTTCGTGCCCGGCTTCCTGCAGCGTTTCAACCGCCTCGGCCCGCTCAATCGGGGCATGCAGGAATTCCTGATGGGGTATTACGGATGGAAAAAGGAGCACATGCCTCGCCCGGCCGGCGGACCGCTGTACTTCGACTTCTACGAGATCTGGGCGCTCAAATCCGCCGAGACCTGCTTCTACAGAGTCGGCGTCACCTACGACGAGGCGCGGCAGGTGCTCGACGAGCAGCTCGCCCATCTCGAGGAGCTGGCGCGCTGGGTGTACGCCTATGTCGCCGCCACCGTCCTCGGCGACGAGCGGGCGCTCACCCATCCCGGCTTCGTCGCCGCCATCGACCCGGAGAAGCTGGTCTTCGATCCGCAGCAGATGGCGGAGCGCCTCGCCGCCTGTCCCGCGACGGCGGAAAGCTGGCAGTGGGGCTTCGAGCCGCCCTCCCTTCAGCGCTTCCGCGTCGAGGCTCCGGGCGCCCCAATGGAAGCAACGGAGGCGATGGAGACCATGGAGCTGGCCCAGTGATCGCAGAGGTGGACCTGGCCCCCGGGCTGGAGCGCGCCTTCTCGTTCGTCCCCCAGGAGCGCTCCGGTCCGGTGCGGGTCGAAGGCACCCTGCCAGCCTTCCTGCGCGGCACCTACTACCTGAACGGCCCGGCCCGTTTCGAACGGGGCGGCGTGCGCTACCGCCACTGGCTGGACGGCGACGGCATGGTCTGCGCCCTGCGATTCGCAGAAGACGGTCCCCACCTCACCGCCCGTTTCGTGCGCAGCGCCAAGTGGACCGTCGAGGAGGCGGCTGGGAAGGCCCTCTTCCGCACGTTCGGCACCGCGTTCCCGGGCGATCGCCTCGTGCGTGGCGTGGCCCTCGAATCGCCGGTCAACGTCAGCGTCGTGCCCTGGCGGGACACCCTGCTGGCCCTCGGCGAGCAGGGCCTCCCCTACGAGCTCGACCTGTTCACCCTGGAGACTCGCGGCCTCCACACCTTCGGTGGCGCTCTGAATCCGGTGAGCCCCTTCGCCGCCCACGCCAAGGTCGATCCGCACACGGGCGAGCTCATAAACTTCGGCATCTCCTTCGCGAGCGCGCAGCCGCTGGTCAACTTGTACCGCTTTTCGCCCGAGGGAAGCCAAATCTACCGCCGCCGGCTATCTCTCCCCTGGGCCTGCTCCCTCCACGACTTCGCCGTGAGCCCGCGCCACGTCGTCTTCTATCTCGCCCCGTACATCCTCGACATGGAGAGCCTGATGAAGGCTGGGCGTACGCTGATGGAGTCGCTCGTCTGGCGGCCCGAGCTGGGCACGCGCCTCCTGATCGCCTCGCGCGAGACCGGCGAGGCCGTGGCCACCGTGCCGGTGGGGAAGAGGTACTGCCTCCACACCATCAACGCCTGGGAGGACGGCGACCGTCTCGTCGTCGACGTCGTGGAGCTGGACCGCCCGGTCTACGACCAGTACGAGACCGTGCCGGACCTCTTCACCGACGTCGGCCCCGGCCGGCCCGTCCGCCTCGTCGTCGATGTGGAAAGAGGCGAGCTGATCGAGCGCCGCGAGCTCGGCGCCACCCAGGCGCCTGACTTCCCGGCCATCGACCCGCACCGTTTCGGGCAACCGACCACCGACCTCTGGCTCCTCGACATCTCAACGGCCGGCCGCCCCGGCCGTAAGTTCTTCGACCAGCTCGCCCACATCGCCGTCGCTGGGAGCCGCGACGTCTGGCAGGCGCCTCCCGGCTGCTACCTGGGAGGCGAGCCCGCTTTCGCGCCCGACCCCGACGGGCCTGGGGGCGCCGTCATCTGCCAGCGCTTCGACGCGGAGAAGAGCGAGAGCGCCTTCCTGATCTTCGACGCCTTCGACGTGGCCGCTGGCCCGCGGGCGGTACTGCCGCTGGAGTCGCCGCTCCACTTGGGGTTCCACGCGGTGTTTGCGCCAGGACAGCGGGACTGAGCCAGTCGTTCTGTATACTTGATCCCGATGAGCCCGCAAGACGTGCGCCGTATGGTGGCGGGGTGGCAGGCTGTAGCGGCGCGAGAGCGCGCAGAACGCCGCAAGGCCGGGCCCGATTCTGCCGCCGCCGTCCAGGGGGCTTTTGCCTTGATGGACCTCTTCGGCGAGCTGCACGGCTGGCCACCCCCCGAGAACGCAGCTCGCCGGCGTGACGACGAGCTGGCACGAGAGCGCTGGGTCCGCGTGCGCCGCTTCTACCAAGCCCATGGCAAAGAGGCCAAGCCAAAGAATCCGTAAGACTCTTGCTGATCTGACGAAAGCTCTCCAGCAGATCGAAGCTCCCAGCATGGTCATCGGGGGGATCGCGGTCATCGCTCATGGAGTCGCTCGCCAGACCCTCGACGTCGACGCCACGATCCTTGCCGATCGACTCGATCCTGCTCAAATCCTGGAAGTTCTGGCAGGTTGGTCCATTCGGCCTCGGATCCCAAACGCCCTGGAGTTCGCCGAGAGCGCCCAGGTTCTCTTGCTCGTGCACGAGAAGACCCGAGTCACTCTGGAAATCAGTTTCGCCTTTTCACCTTTCGAGCAGGAAGCCTTGGCAAGAGCCGAAGAGATCGATTTCGGAGGAATGCAGATACGGGTGGCAATTCCCGAGGACCTCGTGATCTACAAGGCTCTCGCTTGGAGGGATCGGGATCGCTACGACATCGAGCAGCTGCTCACGTTGCACGCAGACCGTATCGACCTGGAGAGAGTGCGTGCTTTTGTTCATGAGTTCGCCCAAATACTCGACACACCTGAGCGGATTCACGAATTCGATCGACTCCTGCACGAAGTCCTTGGCCCGTCCTGAAGAACGCGCCGGCAAGTCTTTGTCAGAGCCGCCCCGCAGGGGCAAGGGCACCCAGCCCAGGGATTCATCCCTGGGTATAAAGGCCATGCGCCTCTGCCCGAGCGTCCCCTACAACCAGGCCCGGGGCCGTAAGAATCCGGAGAGGTGAGGAGGCTCAAACCGCGTCGGCCTCAGCCCCCTCCCCGCCGACGTGCCGTGTCGCCCTCGACTAGGCGAGGAGATCCGGCACGCCGTCGCCGTCGGCGTCGAGGACCGCCAGCCCGGCCGTCGCGCGCCGCCAGTCATGATGAAGTAATGCCCTGCGTAGACTTTTGTCCCGCCGGTTCCGCACCGACTCACTCACGTGATTCCCCTGCCAGCACAGGCCTGTCAATGTTCCGTCGCCGCGTCCTGCAGAACGTCGGACCAATTCTCGAATACCTTAGCCCCGGCGAAACGGTTGCTGCTCTTCTGCTCGTTGGTGACGATGTGGATGTACTCGGCCTTCTTGTGCCCTGGATAAGCCTTGCTGATGGCTGCATAGACTTCGGGGTCCTTTTCCCCCGAGTCGCCGAGCAGGATCCACGTCTTGTGCGGGAACGCTTTGTAGATCTCCTCCAGGTGGGGGTACTTGAACTTCGCGGGATCGATCGATTCCTGCGAGTAGCGGCGCAGAATCATCGCCCCGTGCGGGAATCCCGCGCGATCGAAGAAGTCCGAAATGCGCGAGTGCAGGCCCCATGGGCTGCCGGAGAGATAGAAAAGCGGAATCTTGGGCAGGCCGTCGGTGCCCTTGCCCGCCAGTAGTGTCAACGTCTCTGGCACCTCGGGGAACGCCTTGATCTCCCAGCTGCTGTTCAAGAACGTCTTCTTGAGCAATTCAACTTTGTGCAGGATGCCAGTGTCAATGAGCGTGTCGTCGATGTCGGAGATGACGCCGACGCCGGGTGAGTCGTCGAAGACCGCGACCTTCAGTGTGGCGGGCTCGGAGGTCCAACCATCGGTGGTCAAGTTGAGCGTGACAGAAAGGACGCCGGGCGAGAGCCCCGCGGGCAGCTTGAGCGAGATGAAGCCGTGCTGGTCGGCTTTGACCCTCATGATGCCCGGGATCCCCGTTACCGAGACAATGGCGCCGGGAAGTGCTTCGGGCTCGAGCGCCGCGATCGACTGTTCAAACCGCTCGTGGCGTTTCTGGCCGGGCACGGCCGGGGGCTCCTGCGTGCCGTGGTGGACGCGCGCGAAAAGCCGGCCGGTCGTCGGCGAGGCCCAACCGGAAAAGGCATCGATCCAAGCCCGCTTGGCGGTTTTGTTGGGAGGGCTGGCGCCAACGACGCAAGAGGGCGCGGAAAGGGCGAAGAGCGCAGCGGCGAAAAAGAGAACGATTGGGAGTGCCCGGTGGTGAAGAGCCATAGTATCAAGTAGATACTATTTTTGCGCGATAGTCAATAAGGCTCCCAGGGACTCGTCAAAGTCCCGGGGTGGGACTGATGGGGGCAAGAAATCCTCCGGCTGCGTGGGCAAGGGGAGTTGGAGAGACCTTGTTACGGTGTCCGCAGGCCATCCGGAGAATCTTTCCGTCGGTGGATGCGACGCTGACGGTGGCGGCGAGCGCACTGATGCCCTCGGTGGTGGAGCTTGGGTGGCTTGAGGGATCGGTCTGCCGCAGGCAGCTACAGGCCCACCATGGCCAAGGCCAAGTGGGGTCGCGCCGCCAGGTCGCGCAATGCCTGAGCGACCCAGGGGGCGGCATGGCGCAGCCGCACCAGGCTGATGGCCAGGTTGCGCAGCAGGGCCATCAGCTGCGGTCCGGCGCCGGTGCGGATCTGGCTGTGATCCTCCGCAAAGGTGACGTCGCGGACCCAGTGCAGGCGGTTTTCGATTCCCCAATGGCCCCGGTTGAGAGCCAACAACAAGCGCTCGGGGCTCGCCTCCCCGGCCGCTAGGCTGGTGATGAGATAGACCACTTCCGTTTCAGTCTTGCCAGACTTGACCTGCTGTCTTGTCCGCGCGATGCGGGCGACCTGGGCAACGTGGGGAAAGTCGAGAAAGCCGTTGAGCTGCGTGCTCGTCCAGATCTGGCGTGTCTCCAGACGGCCGTGCTGCTTTTCACGCGTTTCGTGCTGAGGGTGGAAAAGAGACGGGCTCGAACAACGTGGCAATGCCTTGCTTCAGGGTCGGCTGGTTGTCCTTGACGGTGAAGCAATAGTCGGCCCCTTTTTCCTCCACCAGCAGGCGGGCCAACTCACGCTGCGTGTGCAGGGCATCGGCCGTCACTGTCAGTCCGTGCAGCTCCATCGGCCCAAGCAGCGCCGGAGCCGCCGGGATCTCATTGCTTTTCTCGTCCACTGCGCATTGACCCAGCGTCACGCCGCTGCCATGGAGCACTGCGCCGAGCAGGTGAACCTGCCCGCCGCCCACGCGATGGGCACCGCGCAACGTCTTCCCATCTATGGCCACGGCATCGCTCTGGCCACCGCACAATCCGCGCAGCCAACTTGCCAAGGCACGGTCCACCTGCTCGGCGTCGATGCTCTGCAACACCCGCCGGATGGTCGGCTCACTCGGCGGCGCGTAGTACCTGCTGAGCGCCGAGCGGCGGCAGCACAAACGCTTCAGCAGGTTCTGTGAGCAGCGCGCCGCCCACTCCGCGATCGCCACGTAACTCCGCGCCCCGCAAAGCACGGCGCAGATCGCCACGGCCAGAATGCTGGTCTGGTCGTGACGGCGGCCCCGCAGATGGCGCCGATGTGGCAAGCTCATCAAGACCCGCAACAACTCGTCGGCCTTTGACTGACTCAGCTTCAGAGGCCTTGCCGGGACTTTCATCGGCTCTCCTCCCAGGGTGCACAGCCGCTGCGCTGCCGCAGCCACCAGCGGTCTCACCCAGACGGTCTTCGGCTCTCCATGAGCCTCGTAGCGGCCAGCGCGGCGACCATAGCCCCGCGTCGTCCCCACTTCCAGCCAACCCGCCGCCCGATAACAGGTCCCCGCGAAACGCCGCGGGTCGACAAAAGTCTCCACCAGCCACACCGGATGACCGTGGGCCAACTGCCAATCCCCTGATAACCGCTTCAGGTTCAGCGCCAACACCGTGAGGCCAGCGCCCAGTGTGGGGTTTTCGGCGGCGAGCCGTTGCACGAAACGGTCTGCGCCGCGCTCGCCGCTCCGGCAGGCCGCGGCCAGCAGGCGTTGCAGCCGCAGGTGCTGCGCCAGGCTCAGATCCTCCGGCAGGACGTCGCGGGCCAGACACCCTTCGAGGCGGGTGAAGTCGAAGAAGAACGGCTCGCCGTCGCGCGTGAAGGCGTAGTCGATGAGGAGCGGCCGGTCGGCGACGAGGAGGACGTTGCGCGGGTTGAGATCGCCGTGCACGAGAGCGGTCAACCGCCCCTTGCGGCGGTCTTCGAGAACCCGTGGCAGGGCCTCAAACGGATCGGCGACCTGGGCATCCTTGAGCTCCGGCAATCCGGCGTAGAGCCGTTCGCGATGGGTGCGCGCCCGCACCGAGCGCACCCGGCCTCGAACGTGGAAGGTGGTGCCATCCACCAGCTTGGGTGCGAGCCAACGCAGCGCGGGTCCGGGACCGCCGGGCGTCATCACTTCCAGCCGCAGCGGCCTCTGGGGTAGTTGCTCCGTCAAGCGGTCACACCGCTGGTCGTCCCGCCGGCCGATCCACCATTCCGCCTTCAGGTCGCGCACCTCGACCCAGGCGCCCGGCTCGACCTCTCCGTCGTGCCGGGCTGTGGCTTCGAGCAAGGTGAGCGGATAGAGGCGGGTGGCTTTGCCGGTGGGGCCGTCCAGCGTGAAGGTGCGCGATGCAGACTTGAAGCCGGCGACCTCGATCTCCATCGCGATGCCGAGCCGCAGGTTCCACGCCTCGAGCGCGGAGATCTCGCGATCGTCGGTCTCGTGCTTGGCGTAGAGGTCGTTCCGGATCCCTTTGAAGAGGGTGCCGAGTGCCTCTTCGGCCCTTTCGAGCGCCGGGCCGCCGTCGCGGATCGCCTGCCGCACGAGTTCTTCGAGGATTACCGGCGGCTGGTCCAACAGCCCGGCGAAATGCGCCGCGTGGTCGTAGACGACCGGCCTCGCGCTCGGTTCCAGCCGGCTTCGACGTTCCCAGCACCGCGGGAGTCGCGGCGCGGATCGGCGCGAAGAGTGCGCTGGCGTCGCGGAGGTGGTCGTTGAAGGCCTTCCACTCGTCCTTGAGCTCATGGAACGGCCCGACTTTCGCCACTATGGGCGCTTCGCGCGACCCCGTGCGGATCACGATGTCGAGCACCGCACAGCCGCTCCGCCCGTCGGTCAGCCGGCCCCGGACGTGGATCGTGTCGGGCCGCTCGCGCCAGCAGCCCGGCGCCTCGCCGGTCTCGATCCGTTGCAGCACGTCTCCGAGCTCGGCCTGCTCCTGCCGGGTGAACTCTTCGCCGAAGGTGACTTCCATGGACACATTATCCGCTGAATTGCGGCGTTCGTGACGAAGGGGCGGCAGGGTGAGAACCAGCGAGATGCAGGTATCATGGCGCGAGAGGCTCAGACCATGCCCGTCGCCAACTCTTCGGCTCCTTCGCGCGCAGCGAGGCCCATGCAACCAGCGATGTCGATTTGCTGATGGAGCTCGGCCCCGGCGTCACTTTGATCAACCTCGGCTCTCTCCAGAAGGACCTTCAGAATCTCCTCGGCCGGAAAGTCGACGATGTCGAGCCGGACGCCCTGCATTGGTCCATCCGGGAGCGCGTGCTTCAGGAGGCGGTCCCACTGTGAAGGACACCGACACCAGCGACTTACGATCGCACCCCGTTGGTGAGCATCCAGGGGCCGACGGCGTGTTGACCGTCTTTGAGAAGATCCGCGAGAGCGCGAGCTTCAGACGCACCAGGCTTGGCGCGCTGCAGATCGAGTTTGGTGCGGGCTAGACTGGACCTGGCGCGCTGCAGACCAGGCCTGGTGTGATTCGGACCGGGTTTGGTGGGCTGCAGGTCGGGCTTGGCGCGCTGCAGACCGGGTCCAGTCTGTCGCAGACTTGGTTTGGCGCGCTGCAGACCGGACCTGGTGTGTCGGAGACTGGGCCCAGTATGTCGGAGACTGGACTGATGGGTCAGAGACTGGGCCCGGTGTGTCGAAGACCAAGCCCGGTGTGTCGAGGACCAGGCTCAGTGTGTCGAGGACCAGGCCCAGTGTGTCGAGGATCAGGCCCAGTGTGTCGAGGATCAGGCCCAGTGTGTCGCAGACCGAATTTGGTCTGTAGCAGGCCAGGTTTGGTGGATCGCGGGCCGAGTCGAGCCGTCGACTACTTGTCGTAAGCGAGCTTCGGGTGGTGTGTCGCCCCACGTCCCTCGGGCGTGAGATCGAGGAGGTGCCACAAGGGCCATACCATGTCGACGTGACGGCCGTCCTGGCCGGGCTCATTGGGCGACCACAGCATTTCGGAGGTGTAGGAGTGGTAGGTCTTGCCTCCGCGCCGCACGAACACGTTGAGGAGCGGCATCTGATCACCTTTCGCGTCCTCGGCGTGGTAGTCGCGGTTGAACGTGTTGTTCGCCGAGGAGAGGAGCCGCAGGTTCCGCCAACCGCGCTGGCGCCCCACCTCGCGGATTCTCGCGACGGGCGACTTGGCGACGACGGCGAAGTTGGCGCGCTGGCGGACGTGCGGCGCCTCGCCGTCGAGACCGTCGAGGATCGACGTGCAACTGGCGCACGGCTTCTCCATCTTGGGGCTGAACATGTAGCTGTAGAGGATCAAGCTGTCCTTGTCCGGCGCGAAGAGCTGGGAGAGGCGCACCGTCGTCACGCCGTCCCCCTGCCCGCTGCTCTCTTCGAAGACGTAGTCCTCCGGCACCTCGCCGCCGAGCGGCAGCTTCCTGCGTAACGCCGCGACCTCCTCGATCTGATGCCGTAGCCCCAGCTCGGCCTGCAACAGCTCGTCGCGCGCCTGCCGGTACTCATCGCTCTCGTGGAGGAATCGAACGGAAGGATTGGGCGCCATGGATCACCTCCTCGTGCGTGTAGGGGCCAATCCTACTTGAATCCTCTGGTGACGGAGACACAGGGTACGATAGGCACGACATCGACATGAACCTCCACGACCTCTTCGCCATCGCCCGCCATCGCTCGCCAGGCAAAACCGCCCTCCGCTTCGCGGAAGCCGGCGCCGCCCCGGTCGACCTCACCTACGCCCAGCTCTTCGCCGAAGCCGACCGCCTCGCCGCCGGCTTCCGCGCCCGCGGTCTCGGCAAGGGAGACCGCGTCGCCTTCTTCCTCTCCAACCGGCCTGAATTCGTCACCGCCTATCTGGCCGTCATCCGCCTCGGCGCTGTCATGGTGCCGATCAATCTCGCCTACCGGCGCCGCGAGATCGCCCACATGCTGGCCGACGCGGCACCGCGCCTCCTCCTCACCGAGGCCGCTCAGCTCCCCATCCTCGACGAGCTGGACGCGGACGAAAAGCGGGAGCTGGAGGCGGTGATCCTCGCCGAGGATTTATCCGAGGATTGGACCGGCTGGCGCGCCGACTCGGCGCCGTTCGTCCCGCCGCTCGTCGAGGAGAGCGACCTCGCCATGCTTCTCTACACCTCGGGCACCACCGGCCGCAGCAAGGGCGCCATGATCTCCCACGGCAACGTGCTCGCCACCGTCACCGACCTCCTCGCCGCCTGGGCCTGGGAACCGTCCGACGCGCTCCTCCTCACTCTGCCGCTCTTCCACACCCACGGCCTCGTCGTGGGCCTCCACTGCGCCCTCGCCGCCGGAGCCACAGTCCACCTGCGCCGCCGTTTCGAGGCGTCCGCCGTGACCGCCGAGCTGCAGGGCGCCGCCACCCTCTTCTTCGGCGTCCCCACCATGTACGTCCGCCTGGTCGACGAGCTGGGAAAAGTGGAGGATCGCACGCCGCTGGCCCGCATGCGCCTCTTCTGCTCCGGCAGCGCGCCGCTCGCACCCGAGACCTTCGCGGCATTTCAGGAGCTGACCGGCCACACCATCCTCGAGCGCTACGGCATGACCGAAACCGGGATGAACCTGAGCAACCCCTACGCCGGCCCGCGCCTCCCGGGCCGCGTCGGCACCCCGCTCCCGGGAGTCTCCGCGCGCATCGTCGACGCGAAGGGCGCGGATGTCGCCCCCGGCACCGAAGGGGAGCTCCTGGTCCGCGGCAGCAACGTCTTCGCCGGCTACTGGAGGGCACCCGAGAAGACCGCCGAGAGCTTCCTCCACGACGATCTCGGTCGCCGCTGGTTCCGCACCGGAGACCTCGCCCGCCAGGACCCCGACGGCACCTACACTCTCCTCGGCCGCCGCACCGAGCTCATCATCAGCGGCGGCTTCAACATCTATCCTCGGGAGATCGAAGAGACCCTGACCG
>Ga0075436_100003857_pt1 | contig 10282 bp, 12 predicted proteins | sample RhiMethybrSRZTD5_FD_75303 | JGI IMG/M metagenome (GOLD analysis project Ga0075436, IMG submission 75303) | Populus rhizosphere microbial communities from Tennessee, USA - Rhizosphere MetaG P. TD hybrid SRZTD5 | ecosystem: Host-associated > Plants > Roots > Rhizosphere > Soil | place: USA... | reverse complement strand
CGCGCCTGTAGCTCAGGGGATAGAGCGTGCGCCTCCGGAGCGCAAGGTCGCAGGTTCGATTCCTGCCAGGCGCATACACCGCTTCGTTACGCGGAACGCGAGAACGTTGGCGCGTACTTCTACTGGCGAGTCGGCGGCGGCGTCGTCGCACCGAACGCACTGCGCTACCTCGAGGTGCTGTAGAGATGGCGGCGAAAACACTGGTGGCGCTCACCTCGTTCGCGTGTGAGGTGAAGGGCGTCGACCACGTCATCAACCAAGGCCAGGTCGTCGCGAGCAACCACCCGGCCGTGAAGGGACGCGAGGAGTTGTTCGAGCCGGCGAAGGAAAACGCTGCGTGATTCGGGGGCTGTGAGACGCGGTGAAGCTCCCCCGACCGGGAGGATTCCACCCGGTTACTCCTAGCCTCGCCGCGATTGGGTCACGTTGTCAGAGGGGCGCTCGGCTTATTCCTTTCACGGGCGCCCCTCATGACGCCGCTGATCTTCTGGGCACCACACGCTCGCGGAAGGGGGCCAAGCTAGAGAAGATCGCTCTCTTAACCGCTGCAGCCAGCGATGAACCGGATCCGGGTTAGTGGGTGGAGTTCGGCATAGTTGCGCGCGTGGCCGCGCTGTCCGTGCGGGAAATTCCAGAAGCCAACACCCTGGAGGTCGACGATCGCTCCGAGATCTTGCCATCGCCTCGTAGCCGTGCCGCAACGTGACTCGAATAGGTGACGAGTGTTGATGGTTGCGAGCCGGTAGCGCGCCGTCGACGGCACGCACTCTGCTGCCGGCATCTTGGCGATCATGTAGTCGCTCTTATCGAAGAGGACCAAGACGATGTCGCCGTTATGCGCGAGCTTGAAGTTGGTGATCTGGGCGACGAGCCGCCACACATGACGTTCGTAGCCACGCGAGCGAAGCGTTGGTGTGCGACGCGGCATTTGGCGCGCGTTGATCGCGATGATCGATGTGGGCCGTGGCCGAGCGTAGATCAGATTTAGCCGGGGATCGCTCAGCGTCTTTAGGTCCCACAGCTCGTGCCCGCATCGAGCACCCGTGTTGTGCGCAAACGTAGGCACCGTCGTCGAGGCGAAGACGCCGACGACAACGACTAGAAACCCGAGCGCCGCAGCCCGCACGGCGCGAACTATTACGAACGTCCGCTAGTCCTGCGTTCCCTGGTTGTTCAGTTCCGCCTCGCGCACCAGTTCGAGCGCGAGATCGCGGATCGCGCGTAGACGCGTGGCAGTCTCCTCGTCGAAGCCGCCCCGGTCGAGCAGCTGCTGTGTCATTCCGAGAATCGACGCGGCCGGGGAGCCAAGACGATACCCGTGGGCTTCTACGTCAGCCACCATTCGAGTTATGCACAAGGAGCCGTTCGGAGCAATAGGTCCAGCCAGCCACCGCTCTAGGTCCGGCGGCCAGCTCTAAGTCGGGCTGACCGTCCTACCGGGGGCGGGGTCTGTCGGTCGTCGGCTGGAAACCTCCGGCTTCACCCACGCCGGTTTTGGCGAGAGAGATTCCGAATGGGCGTTGCCGCAGACGCTAATCCCCTAGCCGCGGAGTTGCTTGAGCAGCTGGTCCTCGATGCGCTGCCAAACCGGGTAGCGCTCAAAAGAGCTCGTCTTTCGTGACTTTCTCCCAACCTTCGGGAAGTTCGTCGACCGGGTAGTCACGCGCCGACCTCGCGGGGGCAGCGTGATGATCGCTGCATCCTTCTCGCCGAGCGGTTGCACAAGGTAGTGGCTCGCGTCGAAGAACGCGAGGGACACAGTAGGTTCGTCAGCCACGACGCGGCCTACTCGGGATACCCGGCCTCGGTCGGTCCGGTCATCTTTTTGACTTCGGCGATCCCGTCGAATACACCAGATTCCTCGACCGTCAAGGACTGGATACTCATGACCCGGTATCCGATGCCCGGCAGCGTGATCCAGTCACCCACGTCTAGCGGCCGGTCTTGCTCATGCTCGAACCGGCCGCCGTCGTCTACCCGCACCTCGTAGCGCATGGCCGAACCCTAAAAGACGCAGTGGAGGAGCCAACGGGCGAATCGAAGGCGAGCGCTTACTCACTCGCCGGCTCCCTGATTCGAACTTACTTTGGCGGTTTTGCATCGCCTAGTGGCCGTTTCGGCCTGGGGCGCGGCGTGAGGACGATCCCTTGTCCCTGACGCCCGACCTCTCGGGCGGAAGGTGCATCGCGCCGCGTCCCGGCCGAACTTGCCCGTGGTTCAGCGAACGAGACGCGACGGGGCCGGCTCACGGCCTGCGAGCTCATCGCGCAGTTCGGCGAGCCCGGCGTTGTTTGTCTTGGCGATGTCTACGCACCGCTGAAGGTCACCTACAGCTCTTTGCAGGTTCCACGTCGTTCGCTCGAGCGAGAGCGTGGCGCACTGAATCGAAAGTGTTGCGTCGTCCATCGGTCGCGGCCCCTTTCGGTGAGGTCCTCCGGCGGGACTCGACACCGCCCGCGACCCTACGCCGGTCGGACGCCAACTTCAAGAAACGTTTGTGTCACCAATGCCGCTGGAGGTGGCGGTCTCGGCCAAACCAGCGATCGTTGGGAAGCTGCCGAATCTCCTTCGGCGACGTGGCGCCGACGCGCTGGTAGCTGTTGATCGCGCAGCTCGCGCGGCCGGTCTCGCGCTTTGCGGGCGGGTTCCACCAAAACTTCCATGCCGGTTTCGCCTCGATCGAGGCGACGAAGTAGAAGAACGCTGCGAGTCCCACCGCATCGAGGAAGTAGCCGGTAACGGCGCCGAGCCCGACAACGAACAGCAGGAAGCAGACGAACGACATAGGTGGTTTGTGGAACCGCAGTACTATTAGATTATGCGGCTCCCACCGAGAGAAATCCATCCGGCGCACCCTGGTCCTGGGCTCGGCCCTCGGGCCGCTGGGGAGCTCCAGGCCACGGGCTAGGGCAGTCCGTCGAGCCCGCCGCGGCGGGGGTGCGGACGTCACACACGCCGTACCCCGGCCCGGAGGGATTGCACCCCCACCCAGGCCGAGGCGAGATAGACCCTAACGCCTGCTGGTAGTTCCCCTCTTTGCGCCTTTGGTTTCTGCTTTCGCTGCCCTACCGCCTACTGGCGCGGGCAGCTCACCGGAACCGCTCTCGTTCGAGAGCAGAACACCGAATGTACTGAACGTCTAACCAAGCGCTCGTCGCGCTTTTCGCTGCCTCTGATTCGCTCGGCGGTCCGATTCCGCCCGCTACACCCAGTGAAAGGCCCAGGCTGCTGGCGACGGGGGAGCCGGGAGCTATGTAATGCTCGCAAGGCCGCACGGTTGCGTGGGTCAGGTGTGTCGGGCATGTCTCGAGATCACACTTGGTGCTGTCCCCGGTGCTGTCCCCGGTGCTGTCCTCGAGATTTCCGCGCGCACAACCAAATCCCGGAGCGTGTGCGCAGGTCGGTGTTGCCGGCCGCGAGCCGTCACCAAACCGCGGCGCAAACACGGCGCCGAACTCCGGCGGCGGACGCCCGTTCGGACTACGACCTCGGCGGGGCGGGCGCTACGACGAGCTCGCTCGCGCTCACCATGATTCCGTTCGCTTCCGCGCTCATCGGTCGTCCTCGTCCGAGCCTCCGGCGAGCGGCTGCCAGTCGGGGTAGGCGTCCTGCGCCGGATCGTCCGTCAGTTGCGTGACCTTCGTCCCGTCGGCCTTCATGCGGTAGATGTCGCCTTGATTGGTGCGAAACGAGCGGAAGACGAGCTTGGCGCCGGACGGCGACCATGCCGGCCGGAGCTCGTCGGCGGGATCGCTGGTGAGTTGTGTCTTGCCGCTGCCGTCGGCATTCATCACCCAGATGTCGCCGGACTCGGGCACCGTCAGGCCGCTCCGCCGCCAGGCGATCCGAGCCCCGTCGGGCGACCAGTTCGGCTGCGAATCGCCTCCAGGCAGGTTGGTGAGGTCCATCTGGTCGGTGCCGTCCGCATTCATGACGTAGATCTCGGTGTTGCCGTCACGACGGCTGGTGAACGCGATCTTCGACCCGTCCGGAGAGAACATCGGGAAGCGGTCGAGCGCCGGATCCGTCGTCAACCGCGTCTGCCCCGAGCCGTCCGCATTCATCACGTAGACGTCGGTGTTGCCGCCGTCGCGGTCGCTCTCGAACGCGATCTTCGAACTGTCCGGCGAGAACGTCGGGAAGGCGTCGTTCGCGGAGCCGAAGGTCAGCTGGGTCTGGCCGCTCCCGTCGGCGTTCATGACGAAGATCGCGAGCTTGCCTGCGACCATGCGCGTGAACGTGAGCCTGCTCCCGTCGGCGGACCAGCTCGGGAACTGATCCGCAGCCGGGTCGTTCGTCAGCTGGACGACGTCCTTGCCGTTCTGCTGCATCGTGTAGATGTCGAGGTCGCCGTCGCGGTTGCTCATGAACGCGATCCGCCCAGGCTCCCCCGGAAAGGACGCTCGCGCCGACTCGCCCCAGACGGCGGCGGCTGCAGCGGCGGCGGATGCCGCCAGCGCGCCGACGATCGCTGCCTTCTTGGTCATTGCTGCTCCCCTCCTCAGTGGACTAGTCGTCCTCGTCCTCAGTGTGCGGCTGCCACGCGGGCACGAACTGGACCCCGCCGGGGTGGACGGCGTACCGCCCGCTCCCGTCCGCGTTCATCACGTAGACCGTCCGGGAGCCGAAGTCGAGGAAGGCCAGCTGGGTCCCGTCCGGAGACCAGACCGGCCCGTACTCCCGCTCGGGTCCCGAGGTGATCGGGTGCTGGTCGGAGCCGTCCGCGTTCATCACCCAGATGTCGCCCCCCGCGACGTTCACGGCGCCGTTGACCGTGTAAGCGATCTGGGTTCCGTCCGGGCTCCATTCAGGAGTCTGATCCTTTTGGGTCGCGTCGAGGGTCAGCTGCGTCTGACCGCCTCCGTCGGCGTTCATGATCCAGACCTGGTTCAAACCCGTGCGCTCGCTCTCGAAGACGATCTTGCTCCCGTCCGGCGACCACGCCGGGTAGCGGTCGTTGCCCGGTGCGGTCGTCAGCTGAACGAGATCGCTGCCGTCAGCGTTCATGACGTAGACGTCGACGTTCGCCGCTCCCGCAGGGCGAGCCCCGAACGCGATTTTGCTTCCGTCAGGCGAGAAGTCCGGGAAGGTCGCGCCACCACCGAGCTGAGTCAAGCGCCGCTTGTCCTTCCCGTTCGCCTTCATCGTCCAGATGTCGAACTGGCCGGTGGGATCACCGACGCTGCTGCAGTACGCGATCTGCTTCCCGTCGGCCGAGTAGTCGGCGCACGCGTCGAAGGCTGGGTCCTGAGTGAGCTGCTTCGCGGCGCTGCCGTTCGGCAGGACGGAGTAGACGTCCGGCTGGGCGTTCCCGGGTGCCGTCACTCCGAACGCGATCCGCCCGTTCGCGCCCGGGTAGGTGGCGCGGGCCGGCCCGGCGGCGGCGACAAGCGCGGCAACCGCGAGAGCACTTATGGTCAGCCTTCCTCTCATTTCGCTCCTTCGTCTCGCTTGAGCGTGCAGTGGCCGGCTACGAATCCGCCAGTGCGGCGCAGAAGTCCGCGTACTGCCCTTCGAACACGTCGTGCGGGCCCGCCATGAACAGCTCGACCTTCGGAATCACGTCCGGCTGTGGCACGGCGGGAAGCGGGTAGACGATTCGTCCCACCTGGAGCAGGACGACTCCCGACCCGGGAACCGTCGTGTGCCGAAGCGTGCCGGTCTCGGTCCACGTGCCGTCGGCGAAGTCCCAGACGATGTGCCGCTCGCCGGCCACCGGCAGGACCTCTCCCGTGCTGTCGTTCGTCGCGGTGCCGACGAAATGGGCCTCGATCACCTCGCGCAGCACGTTTCCCTCGTCGTCGACGAACTCCGTGATCGTGCGCCGGACGTCGTAGCGGTAGGAGACCGTGAAGGCGTACCCGGACGGCTTGCAGGTCGCTGCGTGCGGTACCTCCCGGACGTACGCATGGTTCCGCTCGAGGACGCTCGGCGTGTCGGCGGACGCTGCGCCCGCGAGGACCGCAGCTGTGGACGCGGCGGCCGCCAACACGAGCGTCCACTGGTGCGTGATCTCGGTCATCTGTCCTCCCTCCGTGATTCGGGCGGCTGCGGATCGTGCTCGGTGCGCCGGCCCGTCACGCGCCAGGCCACCTTCACGTGCGGCTGGTCGGTGGCGATCGTGAAACGCCCGTCGACGAGCTGGGCGGCGACGGTGGCGGTGACTGCCGGGGCCGATGGCCGGAGCTCGTACTCGAGGTCTCCGTGCAAGCGGCCCGCCGAGCGCGGCAGGGCGACGGTCGCGTAGCCGCGCGCGTCCGTCCAGACCTCGCCGCTGTAGTCGAGCGGCCGTTCGCTGTCGGTGTCGGCGATGCGAGCCACGCGCCCGACAGTGCGCCATTGCGATAACGACAGGGCTAAGACGCGATAAAGAACCGCTCTTCGCGCTCTTTATCCGCGGCCGCGGAGGAGGTACAACCGCAGCGTGGACTTCCGCATCCTGGGCCCGCTCCAGGTCTTCGACGGCGACGCCGAGGTGCAGGTCGGCTCACCGAAGGAGCGGGCACTCCTCGCAGTGCTCCTCCTGCACGCGGGCGCGGTCGTTTCCCGCGAGCGTCTGATCGAGGAGCTCTGGGGCGAGTCGCCGCCCCCGACGGCCGCGAAGGCGCTCAACGTGCACGTCTCTCAGCTGCGCAAGTCGCTGGCGCGCAACGGCCACGATCCGATCGCGACGGACGCGCCCGGCTACGCGCTCCGGATCGACCTGGAGGTGCTGGATGTCGCCCGCTTCGAGCGCCTCGTCGCCGAGGCGCGCGGACTAGCAGCAGCAGGGGACGCGCAGTCCGCGCGTGAGCTCCTTCGGGTGGCGCTCGCCCTCTGGCGCGGACCGGCGCTGGCGGGAATCGAGCTCGAGTCGGTGGCGCGGACCGAGGTCGGCCGGCTCGACGGGCTGCGGCTCACCGCGCTGATGGACAGAATCGACTCCGACCTCGCGCTCGGTCTCCACGAGCAGGTGATCGGAGACCTGGAGGCGCTCGTCGCCGAGCATCCACTCCACGAGCGCCTGCGAGGCCAGTACATGCTCGCGCTCTACCGGGCCGGCCGTCAGGCCGATGCGCTGGGCGCATACCAGGACGCGAGGGCGACCCTCGTCGAGGAGCTCGGCCTCGAGCCGAGCGCAGCGCTGCAACGGCTCGAGCGCGGCATCCTCAACCACGATCCGGCACTCGAGCTGCCCGCGGGGGTTCCCGGGCAGTCACCCGCGCCTGGAGAGACGAAGAGGCCGCGGAGGCGTTCGCTCGCACTGGCCGCGCTCGTCGTCCTGCTCGCCGCGGCGCTCGCCGGCGTCCTGGCGACACGGGGCCACGGCGGACTGAATGTCGCACCGAACTCGGTGGCGATCATCGACCCCGCCACGAACGAGGTGACCCACACGGTCGGCGTGGGAATCGATCCGGGAGCCGTTTCCGTCGGCGCCGGGGTCGTCTGGGTCGCCAACACGAAGGACAAGACGCTTTCGAGAATCGATCCCCGCACGCGAAGGGTGACGGCGAATCTCAATCTCGAGGGGACGCCGACGGCAGTCGCCGCGACCCCGCACGCGGTCTGGGTCGCGTACGGACGCCTCGGCAGTGTGGCGAAGGTCGACCCCGAGTTCGAGAGTGTCGGACCGGCGCTGAAGGTCGCCGGTAGGGGTTACGGCTTCGCGAGCGCCGAGGCGTTCGTCGCGGCCGGAGCGCAGGGAACTTGGGCCGCCTTCGGCGACTCGACGGTCGCAAGGATCGGCGGCGACGGCACTCGGGTGCTCACGCGGGGGTACGCGGGATACCAGCCGTCCGCGATCGCATTGGGCGATCGAGCCGTGTGGGTGGCCAATGCACAGAGCAACACCGTGACGCAGCTCGATCCGGGCACCGGCAGAGCGATGAGTACCACGAGCGTCGCGCTGCGCCCACGCGGCATCGCGGTGGGCGGGGGCGCCGTCTGGGTCAGCGCCTTCGACGACGACGTCGTCTCCCGCGTGGAGAACGGCTCGTCGCGCACGATCCCGGTCGGCGACGGACCGCTCGGCGTGGCCTTCGGCGCAGGCTCGGTCTGGGTTGCGAACAGTCTCAACGGGACGGTCTCGCGGATCGATCCGGATCGAGCGCGGGTCGTGGCGACGATCCACGTCGGCCACCATCCGTTCGGGATCGCGGTCGACCGTAACTCAGTGTGGGTGACCGTTCGCGCGGGTTAGCGCTACTTCAGACAGAACGCGCTGAGATCGAGGAGCCCGGCCCGGATGCAGCCGGCGCGCTTCGAGAACAACAGGCCGTGCTCGCGTTGGACGAGGGCGACGAGCGGAGCCTCTTTCCCCGCGACCTCGGCGTCGAGTGCGGCGAATGCGCGGTAGCGGCGGGGCCCGAGTGGCAGCGCAGACGCCTGCGTGAGCTGCCGGTTGTAGCGCGGTGAGTCGAAGTAGGCGAAGTCGATGTTGTGCGAGGCAGTGATGGTCCGCCCGTCGAGTCTCCCCAGGAAACACTCGGGATCCGGGTCGCAGGTCCAGCCGAAGATTGCGATGTCGAACGGCTCTCCTCGGGTGCCGATCTTGTCGAGCGCCACGGGCGACGGGTAGGTTCTGATCTCGACGTCCAGGCCGATCTTCGCGAGGTCGGCCTTGACGATCTGGGCGACAGCCTGGTTCCGCGGATCGTCCCGGGCGTAGAAGACCGCCTTGCCGCTGCGAGTGCGTCCCCGCGCGAGCACCCGCGCCCTTCGGAGGTCCGGGCGGCTCAACGGGTAGATGTGCGCGTCCCGGAACCCCGGCACCATCGACGACACGTACTGATCGGTGGCGCTGCCCTCGTAGGGGCCGTAAGCGCGCAGGATCGCGCCGCGATCGATCGCGAAGTTCACGGCGCGCCGAAGCCTTGCATTGCCGCTGAAGAGCGGACGCGACGTGTTGAGGGCGAGGTAGTGGACGACGGGGATCGGTTGGACGAAAAACTGCGACCTGTTCACGCCGTAGCGCCTCGCGAGCTCCTCGTTGGTCGCCGGCAGCGCGTCCGTCCAATCGAGGTCGCCGGCGTCGATCGCGCGGAGCGTCGAGCCCGGCGCGCCGGCGATTGTGATCACGAGGCGATCGAGGTGGTGCGGGCGGACTCCGCCGTAGAAGCGGTTGCGTTCGAAGACGACCCTCTGACCGGAGATCCAGCTCGCGATGTAGTAGGGGCCGCCCCCGGAGAAGGGCGCACCGATCCCTTCCGGGTCGACCGGCAGGTTCGGCTCCACCGGACAGAGGATCTCGGGATCGCCCGCGATCGCGACCGGGAACATGGCGTCCGCGTGCTCGAGCGTGAAGACGAGCTTGCGTCCACGCGCGCGGACGCCGCTCACGGTCGTCGCTTGTCCCCTCAGCACAGCGCTCGCGCCCGCGATCTCGTTCCAGGGCCCCGCGGCGCCCGTGGCGATCGCCACGGCGTCGTCGGGGTGCATCCGGGGATTCAAGGCGCGGTTGATCGCGGCGACGTAGCTCCGCGCAGTCAGGGGAGCACCGGACGCGAACCGGAGACCCTTCCTGATCGTGAAGGTGTACGTCTTCAGGTCGAGCGACACCGTCGGGTAGCCGACGGCCGCCTGCGGGACGATGCGGACGCCCGCCGTACCGGTCCCCGGCGCCACCCCGAGCGGCATCTCGCAGACGGCCGTCAGGTAGCTGCCGAAGCCGCCTGCACCGCCCAGGATCGCCGGGTCGATGCTCTGCAGCGAAGAGGACGCGGTGCTAATGCGGAACGTGCCCCCCTGCCTCGTTCGGCTACCGCTGGCCAGTCCCCCAGGCAGCACGAGGGCAGAGACCGTGACGGCGAGAACTGCGACCGTGAGGGCGGAGCGCTGCCGCGATCTGCCTGCTCCGGGGTGGTCCTTCATCGTCCCTACCGACACGCTTACGTGTACCCCGGGCGTTGTCAACAATCTTGGTTGCGATCGCAGGCGCGCGGCGGCGGGGCTCGTCTTGAGCTGCCGTGGCCGTCGGCATCTCTGCGTGACTTCGCCGGTCGCGGCCGAGCCGCGGCTGTGCGCGTACACGTACACGAATTCTGAGGCGCTCTGCATCGATGATGCATCTGTGTCTGGCCTCCTATCGAGGCTGATAGTTCCTGTACGTGGAGCCGTTCGGTCGGGTCTTGGGGCCCGGTCAGCGACCGACTTCGCGGATGAGGCTGCGCTCGAGTTCGGCGAGCGTGCGGAGCTGTTGGAGCGGTTGTAGGTCTTGCTCGCGGCCGAGGGCGGCGAGCAGGCGGGCGAGGTCGCCGATCGAGGCGACTCTAGGGCGGAGGCCTTTGCCGATTGGCTCGCGAGC
>Ga0075436_100003856_pt1 | contig 10283 bp, 8 predicted proteins | sample RhiMethybrSRZTD5_FD_75303 | JGI IMG/M metagenome (GOLD analysis project Ga0075436, IMG submission 75303) | Populus rhizosphere microbial communities from Tennessee, USA - Rhizosphere MetaG P. TD hybrid SRZTD5 | ecosystem: Host-associated > Plants > Roots > Rhizosphere > Soil | place: USA... | reverse complement strand
GAGCGCCCCATCACCTCCGGCGGGTTTCCGTTCTTCCCCGCACCCTTGGCGAGCCCTGGATACATCTCCGGATTGAGAGCTATAGTACCCACGCCCTTATGAACCCCTTCCTGAGAGGAAAGTTGCGTCCGGCGTTCATCCTCTAACTCACTGGATTCACGGGACTTGGGTCGGATTGGGTCGTGCGGATTCGGCATGCGTTCTGGCCACCAAAACAGGCCGCTCAAAACTTAGACGCGCGGGGCAGTCCTCGGGAGCAGCTAATTGTACCCCACCGAATCAGTAGACTTCGTCCGAGGCTTTCATATGTCGTTGCGGCCGCGAACACCCCAGCAGCCGCAAAAACGGCGTCTGTTGGGGACCCCGGTACCGGCGCCGGTTCTGTCCCCCTTCCTTCGTGCCCTCCGTGTCCTCCGTGTTGACCAGATGTTGCTGTTGCTTTTGCCTTTCGGCGATTGCCGAGTGCCGAATGCCGAGTGCCGATATCCGGCTTTCTAGCAGCTTGCTCGGTGGAAGCCTGCACATTTATGTGCAGGCGAGGCTTTAGCCTCGTCTCGAGGGACGAAAGCGATCCCCCGGCTTTAGCCGCGGGCTTGTCCCACGACGCGAACCATTTGGAAATGTGGAGGAGCAGGATCAACTTCATTTCTTAGTCGCGCCGATGAGTACAAATATTGTTCCGGCCGCCGGACCAGCCCAGCCTTCACGGGATTCATCCAGATGTACTCGACATGCCGCGCGTAATCCGCGGCGTCTTTGATTCTGTGATCGTCGTTGCCCTTCTGCCAGATTTCGTCTTCGTACTTCAGTTCCTGCTTTGCGCGGAACGAGAATCCGCCTTTCACAAAACTGCATCGCCTTCTCCAGCGAAACGTTCGGAGCCGGAGTAAGAACCAGGTGGATGTGATTACTCATAAACACAAATTCGCGGAGTTCGTATCGTTTCAAAGCCCGATCTTCACGCATGAGATCGAGCAGTAACGCGCAGAAGCGGACCATCCGGAAGATCGGCTTTCTTTCGTCAGTAACGGAGGAAACAAAGAATGTGCGCGCCTCTTGTGGCGCAAGCGGCATGGCGGATGTTTATACCACGTCAAGCAGGAAGCGAGGAATTCGTTGGCGCGTACCGTTGTGTTTCGGCGCGAGCCAACGCATGCATGCGTGGGAACGCTGTTCGGCAAGCCAACGCTTCCATGCGCGGCAGCCCTTTCGGGTGACAGTCTACGGATTTATCCGCAGGCGAGGCTTTAGCCTCGTCTTAAAAGTTGCTTTTCATTGCGGCTTCAGCCGCGGCATTCTTCCGATTTTGAAGGAGCATGCTCTACAAAACCGAAACCCCGCGGCTAAAGCCGCAAAGATATCCACGCCTCGTTAAGACGAGGCTAAAGCCTCGCAGCTGGAAGCTAGCAGCTCCTGTAACTTTTACGGATTTCCGCACAACCGTAGCGGGTGCGTGCTTCCATGCGCGACGAAAACGTAGATTTCCGGCATGTTTCGCCAATCCAGTTCTAATTTTTGTACGAATTCCGGTACAGAGGAAGCACTTGCTCGGAAATGGCGCACAGACGTTGCAGGCGGTAGCCTTTGATGTAGCTGTTGTTCTTCGCCTTTAGCTAGCAGCTAGAAGCTAGCTGCTGGCTAAAAGCAAGATCAAAACAAAAGATCCTTCGAATGCGGTGATAAAGGAGCACTCGGCACTAGGCAGTCAGCTAAAGGAAAGACAAAACCTGAGCTACCGGCTGCCAGCTACCAGCGAATACAAGCTTCGGAGCTTCTCAAACCCGCTATTGAGTATTTCCCGCGTCGTCAGTTTTATGTTTTGCGGGTAGCGGCTGAAGGGCAGTACCCGTCAGGCGCAGGATCGTGGTGATCTCACGCAAGCCCTTAATCGCTGAGGCGGAAGCTCACTTCAATGTCGATCTGGACGGCTACCTTGTCTCCGTCTTTTTTTGCGGGTTGGAAGGTCCACTGCTTCACGGCTTCGAGGGCTTTGGCGTCGAAACCAGGACCGAGAGAACGTACCACGCGAGCGTTGCGGAGCGTGCCATCGGTTCCGACGACTGCTCGGATAACTACTGTGCCGGTCTTGAATCCGTTGCGGCCGGACTTGGGATACTGAGGTTGGGGATTGGAGACGACGCGAGGCGGTGTGATGCCGCCTACACCAGCTTTCAGTGCTTGTGCGGGTGGAGGTAAGGATGCGCCAGTTGTCCCAAAATGAACTCGCTTGGTTAGCAGGTCGTCGATGCGTGCTTCGCTGCCGGCTTCCACAGCAAAGGTCAGGATATAGAGTGATCGAAAGCCGCTATACAAGCCGCGGTAGCAGCACTTGGATTTTCCTTTCTGCAAGTCTGGTGTCTGCATGATGGTGCCGACGAGGGACACGTCGTCGATGGTTCTTGGAATGTCTTCGGCGATGATGGAAAATCCTTGTTGCTCGAACTGGTGGACGACGCTGCGGAGATACGATTGCGGCGATTTCAAATCGGGATAGCTGCTGAGCGTATCGGCAAGCAGGGTGAAGGCAAACTTGTCAGAAACGCTGGGAGCGGCGGCGATCTGCACGAGTCGCACGAGTTTCTCGCCTTTGGCAGGATCAATCGTCGCTTGCGCGTCTGGCACATCGATGGTGAGTTGCAGAACCGGGTTGACGTATTGGCCGCGATCGATGAACCCGGCCTGAGCCACCCTTGCCAGGTCGTTGCTCGCCGGCGGTTGTTGTGCACAGGCGAATGCAGCCAAGGCAATCCAGAAATAGTGGCAGCATGTGCGGAGCATGAACGGCTCTCTTCGGCGAAATCGCGGTCCGCGGCTGAAGCCGCAAATCATAAATTAGACAACATTCGACACGAGGCTACCGCCTCGCCTGCACATAAATGTGCAGGCTTCCACCAAAGGGGGCGAAGAAGGAAAACCTTCCGTAGTCCCCCGGCCTTTCCGGGAACTTACTGCACGCGGAATCCGGTTTCGTAATCTTGGCCTAAGTGGTTCTTGATCAGAACGAAGCCGATAAAGGTCTGATTGCTGAGCGAGAAGTCTTTCGCTCCATTCCCTTGTGCGTCCACATCGACTGTATTTGTGCCGAAAGAATTGCAGCGAATCCCTGCTGGTGTGGGAGCGCAGAGAAGCACCTCATAGCTCATGCTCGCCGGCACCCCGGTGAGTGCAACGTGAATGCTCTGGCCCGACGCGCTGACGCTGCCGCCTCCCGGTGGGAGGTTGACGCAACACTGCGGCAGGACGGCTGCGCGGAACGAAGTGCCGGCAGTCTGAGCGTTCGCGCCGCCGACGTAAACGGCATTCCCATTATTGAACACATAGAAGCTGCCGACGTGATAACCCGAACTCGAAGACGGTCCAGGAGGAACTTGAAACATAACGTTCGCGGAACCGCTTGCGTCCGTGCTGTAGCTGACGATGCTGGTGCAGCTGGTGGTAACCGGCTGAGTATCTGAACCTGAACAGAATCGGAATTCATAGCTGGTATTCGCCTGGGATCCGGTGATCTTCAGCGTGCCGCGACCGTCGTTGGCGCTGTCATCAACGGTGACTGTTCCTAGCGGCGGTGCGGATGCGCCGGCGGTACCGTCGCTGTTCGCGGCAAACATAGTTGCCATGTAGCTATCCGAAGAAGGATTGGCTGTTCCCGATGACCCAGCACCCGATGATCCAGCACCTGGCGAGGACGCTCCACCACCAGGTTGCGATGAACCAGTAGGCGGAGCTGCTGCAGGTGGGTTGTTCGACGTGTTGCTCATGGATGAAGTGCCGCCGCAACCCATGGAAAGCAGCGCCAGCGCAATCAGAAAAAGCGATAGACTTAGGCACTTACCAGACATCTGATCTCCCCCTCGTGCCGAGGAATTCGTAGGAGACGGTGAATCTCGACCCGTCCCCAGCCAGGGGAACTATGGAATTACCTTTCAGCAGATTCTTGCGATTTAGTCTGCACAGATGCGGGATTTTAGAAGCCGTGTTGTCTTTCCAAAAAATGGTTTCAGCGACGGTTAGATCATGCAGAGTTGCGCGTCGAAACGGCAACAGCTTTTCAACACGGAGGGCACAGAGGAGACCGGAGGTAAAAACGAAAACACGACACGGATCGCGCGGATTTGCGGACTAGCCACGAAGCCACGGGACCACGAAGCTGAAAGGCAACGGCAAAACAAAGGATCCTTCGACTCCGGTATCCCGCGCTGATGAAGGCGCGCGGGCCCTCCTTCGCTCAGGATGCTGAAAGAAGCTGCGAAGTGCTAAGCTCCTAGCTGCTAGAAAGCAAGAGCGGCAGGCGGGAAATCGCGTGCTACGATGGGGTTTACCGCAGGTTTTTGGGCGGTTAGCTCAGTTGGTTAGAGCGCCTGCTTCACACGCAGGAGGTCGTAGGTTCGAGTCCTACACCGCCCACCACGTCTTTTCTTCATACCCGCCCATACCCGCACACCATCCCGTTCGCCCACCATCGCCTCCCGTTCATCGTTCTTCTTCACTCCGCGCGGATCTGTGTTGTGCTTTTTCGTCTTCGCTTAATGGATCGTTTACTTCGAGCAAGCCTTGGGGAAGCTTCATTTCGAGAAGCTTCTTCGATGCATGGAAGCCGACGATGAATTCTTCCGCGAATGGGATTTCGAGCTCTGCGCCTGTGCTGTCGACAATCAACAGCGGAGCCGTGCCTGCGCCTTGCTGGACATCGCGAATCGTTCCGATATTCCGGTTTTGGGAAACATCGAAGAGGGTGCTGCCGATCAGGTCGGAGACGTAGGCTGCGGCGGGTTCCAGCTGCGTGCGCGATTCGGCCGGGATCTGGACCAGCATTCCGCTGAGTGCTTCGGCATCGCTGATTGAATCAACGCCCGCGAATTTCAGGACTACGCGGCTTTTGTGCAGCCAATGATTTTCCAGCGAGTACTCGCGCGGCTCGGGCCTGGCTTCTGAACTGAGCCAGAGCTGCCGGCGTTCGGAGAATTTTTCCGGGAAGTCGGTGAGGAGGTCGGCGAGAACTTCGCCGCGGCGTCCTTGCGGACGCACGACGCGGGCGATGGTTGTGAATGGATTCGGCTGCGTCAAAAGAACGTGGCCGTCGAAGTTCGAGACTAGGCTCCGGTGGCAGTGACGCTGCCCGGGAGGCCGTCTTCGATAATCTCCAGCGTATGCCGCTTGTGCAGCTTCATGCTGGCGGCGCCGATGATCGTGCGCAAGGATCGCGCGGTGCGTCCTTGCTTGCCGATCACTTTGCCCAGGTCCCGCTGTGCTACGCGCAGCTCGAGCACGGTGCTCTCCGGACCAGGAATGGATTCAACGGTTACAAGATCGGGCTCATCGACCAAAGCCTTGGCGATCTCCAGCACGAGTTCCTGCACTTCTCCGCCCTGCTCAGTCGGCATATTCGACTCCCCGGTGTGACCGGCGGCGTCGCCGGTCAGCATCCTCTTTTGAGCACAACACCCCCGCACTTGTTGGATGCTCTCCAGCAAGTCGCAACATGATGAGGGGTCGGGGGACTGGCTACTTCACAAACCAATGACTGCGTACGAATGCTTCAGGCCGCAGTGGTTGCCGGCGCTGCTTTCGACAAAAGCTTGCCAACTCGATCGGAGACTTGCGCTCCTTTGGAAACCCAATGATCGATGCGCTCGCGCTTCAAATCCACCGTTGCGGGACTGGTGCGCGGATTATAAAGACCGACGACTTCCAGGGCGCGTCCATTGCGCGCGCGTTCTTTATCGATAACCACTACGCGGTAATACGGCTGCTTGCGCGCACCCATGCGCGCCAATCGAATCATTAACACTGAACTTTATTGTCCTTTCCTGCGCAGGCTGTGAGGAGTCGCCTGCCGAATGGAGGCGCAAACAGCCAATTTAAGATTATGTCGTAATTCTAATAATACTGACAAGCACGGGGTAACCTCGTCCAAGTACCGCGTTGAGAAGCCATTACGCCATCGGCGGGTTGAGCACTGGATCAAGGAAAAGCCCGCGCGCTTCCTCCCCCTTGACTGGCTGATCGGAGGAATAGAACTCGACCCCGGATTTGCCCATCCGCATGGAGAGCATGCCCCCTTCGGGAACCCCGGCGCTCTGGCTGTTGGTGCGAGCGAAGTCGTAACGGACAATGTGATCGTCGGGATCAGCCACGATGATCACCTCCAGGCCGGAATCTGAGTTGCTGACCCGGTACTCGTTGGTGGATGGCTGGGAAAACGATGCCGAGCCTCCACCCTGATTAAATTGTTGAATATCCGCCTTGAGCTCCTGCCCGAGGCGCTGCCAATGTTGCACTGCAGCTTGTGCAAATTGGGCTTCGTTGTTGATGGGATTGGCGGCCATTTACGTGGATGGATGAATGATGAGCGGAGACTGGATGGCTAGGCCGCGAACTCTTCCTGCGCACCGCCGTTGGTCTGGCCGCGATGCGAGCGCGCCGGATCGCGGTCGGCGACTTCGACCAGCTCCGCGATCTTGGCTGCCAGGTCCGGAGTGACGGCGTTCTTTTCCAGGCGCCAGGTCCAATTGTCTTCCGGATGAGAGGGGATGTTCATACGGCAGTCGGCGTCGAGGCCTAGCCAGTCCTGCATCGGAATGACGCAAAGGTCGGCGACGGAGGTGATTGCCGCGCGCGTGAAGGCCCAGTGGATGCCGTCGTCATTGGGGTGCAGATAGCTCTCGATGGCGCGCTTCTCTTCCTCGGTCGCGCCGGATTTCCACCAGCCTACGGTCGTGTCGTTGTCGTGCGTGCCGGTGTAGACGACGGTATTGCTTTCATACCGATGCGGAAGATAGATGTGCGCGCCCGGATTCCCAAATCCGAACTGCAGAATGCGCATGCCGGGCATTTCGAAGGTGCGGCGCAGGTTATCGACGTCGGGCGTAATGGTGCCGAGATCTTCGGCGATGAAAGGCAGGGTTCCGAGCGCGTTACGTAGCGCATGAAATAGGTCGTGCTCCGGACCTTTGACCCAGCGACCACGCACTGCGGTTTCTTCATGCGCCGGGATCTCCCAATAAGCTTCAAAGCCGCGGAAGTGGTCGAGGCGAACGATGTCGCAGGTCTGCAGCGCCCATTTCATGCGCTGCACCCACCAGTCGTAGCCGCGCTGGCGAAGGACGTCCCAGCGGTAGAGAGGATTGCCCCAACGCTGTCCGGTCTCGCTGAAAAAATCGGGAGGCACGCCGGAGACGTTGATGGGCTTGCGATCGTCATCAAGCTGGAAGATGTCGGGATGGCTCCAGACATCGGCGCTGTCGAGGCTTACGAAAATGGCGACATCGCCGATGAGCTTGATGCCGCGCGACGTGCAGTACTGATGCAGCGACCGCCATTGCTCGAAGAAGAAGAACTGAATGGCGCGATCGAGCATTAGCTCGTGTTCGAGTTCCTTCTTGATTCTCTCTATGGCTGTGTGGTCGCGCCGCCGGAGTTCGGCCGGCCACTCCAGCCAACTCTTCTGATCGTGATGATTACGCAGAGCCTCGAATAAAACGTAGTCTTCGAGCCACCATCCATGCAGCCAGCAGAATTCGTCGAAGCGCTGACGCGCGCTTCCTGCGGCCCGTTTCAGGAATTGCTCGGCAGCTTTATTCAAAAGGGGGAGCTTGGTGTTCTGCGCTGTTGCGAAATCCACGTGGCAACATGCTTTCGCGAGCTGATCGAGATCCTGCTGCTCGAGCCAGCCCCGCTCCGACAAACGTTCCAGGCTGATGAGCAGCGGATATCCCGCGAATGCCGACGTCGCGGAATACGGAGAGTTTCCCACGCCTGCTGGGCTGATGGGCAGCACCTGCCACAGGCGCTGGCGAGATGATGCGAGAAAGTCGGCGAAGCGGTATGCCTCCGGACCTAAGTCGCCGATCTCTCCGCGTGACGGCAGCGAAGTGATGTGCAGCAGCGTCCCGCAGGCTCTTTCAAAAGGCATTCCGTTCTCGCAAACAATGTGTGATGAAGAAAAGAAAATAAAAAGCTGCCCAGCATGGCTGGGCAGCGATGGTACGAATGCGATGTTACTAGCTGCCGGCCGGGAGCCGCGCGCCGGGCTGGTTCCCCTCTTGCTCTTCCTTGTTGTACTTGATGCGGCCTTCTTTCGTCATGCTCTCAACCAGGTTGGTCGCGAAGAGCTGGAAGGCCTCGCCCTTCTTCTGCTCCAGCGTGCGCTCGCGGGCCGTGTCCTTGTTCTTGGCGAATTCCTCGGTTGAGGGTTCTTGCTGATCGACAATTTGAAGTACCGCGCCGTTGTTCTCGGCCATAATCGGACCGCTGATCTGGTCCTTCTGCAGCGTGAACGCGACAGAAGCTGGTCCGCCCATCGAGCCGAGATCGGGTACTTGACCTTGCTGCGTGACGAAGTCGCTGGTCTTGTACTGTGCGCCTTCCTCCGCAGCAGCTTTCTTCAAGTCGTGCAGCGCCTTGGCGCGCTCGGAGAGTTCTTGCGTCTTGCGCGTCAAGAGGGCCTGGGCCTGCTCGTTGCGGAAGGCAGTCTCAACCTTCGGCTTCGCCTCTTCAAACGTGGGCGTCTTTGCCGGCTGGTCGTCGAGGACCTCCAAAATCGCGTAGCCGCTTGGCGTGTGGGCGAGTACTGGTCCTGATTTGGGCTTGGTTGAGAAGGCTACCTGCATGAAGTCCGGAGCCTGTCCGATTGCCGGCAGCGAGTCGGTGTTGCTGAACCAGTCGGAGGTTTGCACCTTCAGATTGTGCGCTGCCGCTGCTTTGTCCAATCCTTCAGTTTTCGCCTGGGATTCCAGCGTTCGCGCCAGCTCGTCGGCGGCTTTCGATTCCTTCTGCTGTTTCAGAACAGGAACGATGTCGGCCTTCACTTCCTCAAGCAACTTGGTGTGCGCCGGCTGTTTGTCGATCAGCTGGATGATGTGGAAGCCGTAGGTGCTCTTCACCAGTCCGCTGAGCTGTCCTTTATTCTGCAGCGCGAATGCCGCCTGCTCGAACTCGGGCACCATCGCTCCCTTCTGGAATGGGGGCAGTTCGCCGCCCTTGGCTGCGCTTCCGGGATCGTCGGAATTCTTCTTCGCAAGCTCTTCGAAGCTGGCGCCGTTTTTGATTTGATTCAGCAATCCTTCAGCTTTCGTGCGGGCCGCATCGAGTGCTTTTGGATCAACTTTGCCATCTGGGCCGGGAGGCGGCGTTTTCACAAGTATGTGGCGGACGTGAACACGCTCAGGAACTTTGTATTGATCCGTGTGCTGGTTGTAGTACTGCTTGACATCATCGTCGGTCACCGTCACTCCGGGAATCGCCGAAGCGTTAATGGCGATGTAACGCGCCTTCCGCTTTTCCGGAATGGAATTAACGTATTCCTGCTTGTGCTTGTCGTAGTACGACTTCAGCTCGGTGTCAGTGACTTTTACTTCTTTCGCAACCTGGTCATGGGTAAGCACCGCATAGGCAAACTTCACCTTGCGGTTCTGCTTTATGTAATCGTCCTTCACCTGTGATTCGGGAACGGTGACCGGACCTTCGATCATTCCTATCAGCTTCTGGATAAGCAGCTGTTCTTTGACCAGGTTCTCGAAATCGGCGACGCTGAGATGGAACTGCTCGCTGACAAAGTTCTCGTAGTTCTGCTCACCCACAAAATTCCCATTTGGGAACAGCATCTGGCCGAATTGCCCTTCGTGGAGGAAATTGCGAACTTCGTCGTCAGAAGCGTGCAGGCCGATGCGGCGCGCTTCGGCGATGAGGGCATACTTTGTGATCAACTGGTTCGCCGCCTGAGGACGAATGAACGACGCGTACTCGGCGGGAATGCGCTGCTGGCGCGCCATCTGCTGGGTCGCGCGCTCCACGTCGGCGGAAGTGACATCGTGTCCCGCGACACGGGCATAAACGCCCTTACCCGCTGTATTTGAAAGTCCTTCGAAAATTCCTGGGATCAGGAAGATCACCATCGTGATGGCTACGAAGACCAGAATGGTGTTGAGGACGATTTTCTTCGTCTTGGTGGGCGTCTGCAGAAACTTAATCATTGACTGTGGATAGACTCCAGAGAGGATTGCGGGAAAATTGATTATAGCGGAAAGGTGGCTTCGGGCTTTTGGCTACCGGCTTCCGGCTAAAGCAAAGACCTGAGTATCTTTACCCACTGCTTTGCTTTCGTTTTTTTTGCGAAGAGGGATTCTCGAACTTTCAGCGGAAATAGCGATCTCGCATTGGAAACCTGCGCCGCTTTGCCAAACGTCCCGGGACTTTTTCTCGTTGACTTGCTGTTCTGGCCCGAATGCCGACAGCCGGGTTTATCCCGCCAGAGCCACGCGCTCAATTGCGTGAAAGCGTTCCAT
>Ga0075436_100003854_pt1 | contig 10285 bp, 9 predicted proteins | sample RhiMethybrSRZTD5_FD_75303 | JGI IMG/M metagenome (GOLD analysis project Ga0075436, IMG submission 75303) | Populus rhizosphere microbial communities from Tennessee, USA - Rhizosphere MetaG P. TD hybrid SRZTD5 | ecosystem: Host-associated > Plants > Roots > Rhizosphere > Soil | place: USA... | reverse complement strand
CGTTGCCGCTGAAGCTCGCCGGATTCTCGTTCGGCGGCGCGGTCGCCGTGCGCGCAGCCGCGCGCGCCGACTTCGCGCAGCTCGTGCTCGTGGCCCCGGGCTTTCGCCGCATCACCGGCCACGGCATGGGCGAGGCGCCCGATCCGAACGACGCGAAGCTCGGCGCGCCGGGGCGCCACACGAGCGCGAACACGCTCATCGTCCATGGCGACCTCGACGAGACCGTGCCGCTCGCCGACTCGATCGCGTGGGCCACGCCGCGCGAGGTCCCCGTCGTCGTCGTTCCCGGCGGCGAGCATTTCTTCCACCGCAAGCTCCACGTCCTGCGCGAGATCGTTTCGCGCTGGGTGCGATGACGAAGCGCGTGCTCGCCACGCTCGGGGCGATCGCGGCGGCCATCGCGCTCGCCGCCGCGTTCGTCGCGTGGATGATCGCCATGCCGGGTGAATCGTGGAAGGGCGCGCTCGATCCGCTCACGGACGACCAGCGCGCTCTCGCGCAACGCTTGCGCCAGCACGTCGAGACGATCGCCGCGCGCGAGCACAACATGAGCCGCGCCGCCGACTACGAAGCGGCTGCGTCATACCTGGAAACGACGCTCGGCCGCGCCGGCTTCGCCGTGCGGCGCCTCGCGCTGCCGCCGCCGCTCGCCGCGGTGCGCAACGTCGAGGTGGAAATCGCCGGCGCGCCCGATGCGGGCATCGTCGTCGTCGGCGCGCACTACGACTCGGTCGCGGGAGCTCCGGGCGCCAACGACAACGGCTCGGGGGTCGCCGCGACGCTCGAGCTGGCGCGGCGCATGGCGGCGTGGAAGCCGCGGCACACGTGGCGCTTCGTCTTCTTCGCCAACGAGGAGCCGCCGTACTTCGGCGGCGACACCATGGGCAGCGCCGTCTACGCGCGCGCGGCGAAGGAGCGCGGCGATCGCGTCGCCGCGATGTTCTCGCTCGAGACGATGGGTTACTACCGCGACGCGCCCGGAACGCAGCACTATCCCTTCCCGCTCGGCTATTTCTATCCCACGACCGGCAATTTCATCGCCTTCGTCGGCAACCTGCGGTCACGCGGGCTCGTGCGCGACACGGTCGCGGCATTCCGCGCGCACGCGCATTTCCCCTCCGAAGGCGCGGCCGCGCCCGCGTCGATTCCGGGCATCGACTGGTCCGATCACTCGAGCTTCTGGAACCAGGGCTGGAAGGCGCTGCAGGTCACCGACACCGCGCCCTTCCGCTATCCGCATTACCACACGGCCGAGGACACGCCCGACAAGATCGACTACGAGCGTCTCGCGCGCGTGGTCTCGGGCCTCGAGGCAACGTTCCGCGACCTCGACGCTTCGACTGCGCCGTGATCGTGTCTAGCGGTAGTGCACGCTGCAGCCGTACGGCGTCGTCGACGGCGTGGACACCGGCTTGCCCGCCTTGATCTCGTCGAGCGCCGCGGCGACGTAGTTCTTCGCGGTCTTCACGTCGTCGGGATTGGCCGAGCGCTTGTCGTCGATGGCGCCGTTGTAGACGACCTTGCCCTGCGCGTCGATGACGAACATGTGCGGCGTGGTCTTCGCGCCGTAGGCGAGCCCGACCTCGCCGGGGGTGTCCATGAGGTAGCGCGCCGGCTGCGCGTCGAAGCGCTTCAGGTCGGAGGCGATCGCCGCGGGCTCGGCGTAGTCGAACGCGGTGCGCGCGGTCGAATTCACCGCGAGCCAGGCGACGTCCTTGCCGTACTTCTTCTGCAGCGCCTGCATGTTGCCGCTGCGATAGTGCTTCTGCACGAACGGGCAGCCGAAGTTGTGCCACTCGAGCACCACGGTGCGCCCGCGATAGTCGGCGAGATTCACGGGCTTGCCCGAAAGGTCGGTGAGCGTGAACGCGGGCGCGGCGGCGCCCGGCGTGGCGCTTGCGAACGCGATCGATGCGGTGGCGGCCGCGACGGCGGCGGCGAGCGCGCGGATCATTGCACGGTCCTTTCCGGGGAGCGTTGCGTGAGCGATGTCGCCGGCGCCGGGAGCTTCGCGAGCTCGTCCAGCACGACCGACGGCGTCAGCACCTCGGGCAGCAGGCGCGGGTTGTCGGTTCCGGGCGCATAGAGCGCGTAGACGGGCACGGCGTTGCGCCCGAGCGCGGAGAGCTCGCGCGTGATGCGCGGATCCTGGCGCGTCCAGTCGGCCTTGAGCGTGACGACGCCGTGGCTCGAGAAGCTGTGGCGCACCGCGTCGTTGTGGAGCGCCACGCGCTTGTTCACCTGGCAGGTGACGCACCACGCGGCGGTGAAATCGACGAACACCGGATGTCCCGCGGCGGTCAGCTCGCGGACTTTCTCCGGCGACCACGGCTGCCATCCCAGCTCCTCCTGCGCGGTCGCGACCGCGTCGCCCGCAGGTGCGGCTCCCGGCCACGCGACGACGAGCCCGAGCACCGCGAGAAGCATCGCGATTCCCGAGCGCCACGCGCCGTGCCAATGCTCGTAGCGTCCGTACATCCAGGCGCCCATCGCGACCAGCACGAGCCCGAGGAGCAGCGCGAACACCGCGTCGTTGCCCGCCTGCGCTCCGAGCACCCATGCGAGCCACGCGACCGTCGCGTAAAGCGGGAAGGCGAGGATCTGCTTGAAGACGTCGAGCCATGCGCCGGGCCGCGGCAGGAGCCGCAGCATGCGCGGGAAGACCGAGAGCGCGAGCACCGGGAGCGCCATGCCGACGCCGAGCGCGAGGAAGACCGCGAGCGCGTGCGCCGTGTCCTGCGTGAGCGTGTAGCCGACGGCCGCGCCCATGAAAGGCGCCGTGCACGGCGTCGCGACCACCGTGGCCAGCACGCCCGAGAGCGCCGCGTCGGCGTAGCGGCCGCGTGCCGTGAGCTGCGAGGTGAGCGACTGGGCGAACGCGCCCCACTCGAAGACGCCGGAGAGGTTGAGCGCGAGCACGAGGAAGAGCGCGGCGAGCGCGGCGACCACGGCCGGGGACTGCAGCTGGAAACCCCAGCCGAGCTGCGAGCCGCCGGCGCGCAGCGCCAGCATGATGCCCGCGAGCGCGAGGAAGGAGGCGACGACGCCGATCGAATAGACGAGCGCCTGCATGCGCATCGCGAACGCGTCGCCGTGCGCGTGCTCGACGAATCCCATGACCTTGATGCCGAGCACCGGGAAGACGCACGGCATCAGGTTCAGGATCAGGCCGCCGGCGAGCGCGAGCACGATCGCGACCGCGACGCTCGTCGCGCTTGCCGCATCGCTCGACGAGGAGGTCGTCGCCGCCGCCGCGATCGACGCGACGACGGGGGCCGAGACTTCGATCGCCTTGCGCCGCTCGGTGCCCTTCCATCCCGACTCCGCCACCGCCACGCCTTTCACCGTCGCGACGTCCTTCAGCGGCGGATCGGCGAGCTTCATCTCGAAGCGAATCGCGGAGCCGTCGCGCGTCACCTTCTGCGGCGCCGCCGGCTCGATCAGGTTCTCGAGCTCGGGGAAGAAGCGCGCTTTCGCGGGCACCTCGACGCCCGCGGGCGGCGTGAGCTGGACGACGAGCGAGCCGTTGCGCAGCGCGGCGCGCGAATTCCATCCGGGAGGGGCGACCGGAAGGTGGCTGCGCGCGCGCTCGATGTGCGCCTGGAAGCGCGGATTCTGCGGCGGCTCCGCGTTCGCCACGGGAAGCGTGGTCTCGAGCTCGCCGCTTTCGGGCACGCAGATGTCCTTGCACACGAGCCAGTCGGCTTTCGCCGCGATGGTCGCGTTGCCGGCGGGCGCGTTCGCGGGCGGCGTGAGCTCGGCGAGGAGCACCACCTCGTCCTCGTAGCCGAAGTTCATGAGCGGGCCCACGGGAATCGGCTGCGGATACGGCCACTGCAGCGCGCCCGCCTTCCATCCCGGCGGCAGCTTCCACTGGATGCGCGTCGGCAGCCCCGAATCGCCCGGGTTCTTCCAGTACGTGTGCCACTGCGGCTCCATGCGCAGCTTCAGCCCTACCGTGAGCGGCGTGCCCGGCTTCGCCGCGGCCTTGTCGGTGACGAGCTCGGCCTCGACGTGCTCGGTCTTCACCATCGGCGCGGCTCCGATGCGCGCGATGAAACCGAGGTTCAGCGCGGCAAGCGCGAGCAGGCAAAAATGAAGCTTCCTCATCGTCGTAAAATTATCTCATGCTCTGGATCAAGGCTCTTCACATCGTCTTCGTCGTCGCGTGGTTCGCGGGCCTGTTCTACCTGCCGCGCCTCTTCGTCTACCACGCCATGTCCGACGATGCGGCCACCCGCGACAGATTCAAGGTGATGGAGCGCAAGCTTTATCGCGGCATCATGACGCCCGCCATGGTCCTCGCCGTCGCCTCGGGCCTGTGGCTATGGCTCGGCGAGGGCATCTCCGGCGGCTGGCTGAATGCGAAGGTGGCGCTCGTCGTGCTGCTCGTGATCTATCACTTCTGGCTGCGGGCGCTGATGGCCGATTTCGCGCGCGATGCGAGCCGCCACGGCCACGTCTTCTATCGCTGGGTGAACGAGCTCCCCACGGTCCTGCTGGTCGCGATCGTCGTCCTCGTCGTCGTCAAGCCCTTCTGAAGCGGTCAACAGCGCCGAGGGAAAAATCGTCCCCGACACCAGGTTTTCTTTCTTCGCGCCGTGCCCGCGCGGGCTTTCGGGCGTGCTCGCCGACGAGCTGCGGGCGCTGGAGGCGAAGGATCCGGAGCCTCGCGAGGCCGGCGTCGCGTTCACCGGCCCTTTCGACCTCGTCTACGAGACGAACCTGCGCTCGCGCGTCGCGAGCCGCATCCTCTGGCGCGTGGCGAGCTTTCCCTACAAGACGCCCGACGACATCTACGCGCAGGCGAAGGAGGTGCGCTGGCGCGAGCACTTCTCCGCCGAGCGCACGTTCAAGATCGAGACCAACGCGCACCGCAGCCCCGTGAAGAGCCTCGACTTCGTGACGCTGCGCGTGAAGGACGCGATCGCCGACCATTTCCGCGGCGTGCTCGGGCGCAGGCCTTCGGTCGCCACGCGCGAGCCGGACGTGCGCGTGCACTGCTTCCTCGACGCCTCCGAGTGCACGCTCTACCTCGACACGAGCGGCGAGCCGCTCTTCAAGCGCGGGCGGCGCGACTACGCCGGCGAGGCGCCGCTCAAGAAAAACCTCGCCGCCGGAATCCTCAGGCTCGCGGGGTGGCGTCCCGGCGTGCCGCTCGTCGATCCAATGTGCGGCGCGGGGACGTTTCTCTCGGAAGCCGCCGAGATCTCGCTCGCGCGCTCGGCCGGACGCATGCGCTCCTTCGGATTCCAGAAGCTCGCGCGTTTCAACGCCGGAGCGTGGGAGCGCGCGCTCGCGCGTGCGCAGCGCGAGGAGAAGCCCGTCGTCGCGCTTCCGATCCACGGCTCCGATCTCTACGGCCGCTCGCTCGACCATGCGCGCATGAACCTGCGCGACGCGGGACTGGCGGAGGCGGTCACGCTCAAGCAGGCGAACCTGCTGGAGCTCGCCGCGCCCGCGCCCTCCGGGATGCTCGTCACCAATCCGCCGTACGGCGTGCGCCTGGGCGAGAAGGAGAATCTCGCGCGCTTCTATCCGCAGCTCGGGGACGTGCTGAAGAAGCGCTTCGCCGGCTGGACCGCGTTCATCTTCTCCGGCGATCCGGAGATCGCGCGCCTCATCCGGCTGCAGGCATCGCGGCGCACCGTGCTCTACAACGGCGCGCTCGAGTGCCGGCTCTACGAGTACCGCATGGTGGCGGGTGGAAATCGCCGCACCCCGGGCAAAGGCGCTCCGGGGCGGGCGCGTGCGTAGGACGGCGCCGACACCACCCCGCGACACACCGTAGGCCGCAGCCGACACCCGCGAGCGTCCTTACCTGATTCCTGCTGTGGCTCGCGCGGCGGATCATGGTCGATGTGACGCCGGGCCCGTTCGCCCGGACGGACCCCCATCAACTTTTTTGGAGGCATCACATGAAAGCGTTGAAAGCGATTCTCGCGGCGATGATCGGCGCGTCGTTCTTCATGCTCGGCGGCTGCAACACCATCGAAGGCATGGGCAAGGACGTGAAGGCCGGCGGCCAAAAGGTCGAAGGCGAAGCCGCCGAGCACAAGCGGTACTAAGCAGCACTGACATCTCGCATGTCCAACATCCGCGACATGCTGGAGATTGCCGGGCGTGGCAACACGCCCGGCCAGGACATCCGCGACCAGCTCCGCCGGGACCACGAATCGGCCCTGGCGAACCTGGAAGCGTTGCGCGCGGAGACTTCCGAGTCGCGCAGCCACACGATCCTCAGGCGGCTGCGGCGCTCGTGGGTGATCCACGCGCTCGCCGAGGAGACGGTGGTGTACCGCGCGCTGGAAGGCGCGGAGCCCTCCGTCGAATCGAAGACGCGCGCCGACGAGCGCTTCATCGAGCACGAGCTCGTGGAGGGTCTCTTCGAAAAGCTCTCGCGCTGCCGCCCCGGCTCGCTCGAGTGGCAGGCGCGCATCAACGTGGCGAGGAGCCTCATCCTGCGCCACGTAGAGACCGAGCACGACGACATGTTCGCGCAGCTCGTGCGGCACTTCGACGCGGCGACGCTCGTCGAGATGGGCCGGCGCTTCGAGCTCGCGCGCGACAAGCTGCGCATGCTCGAGGAAGCGAAAGCGGCCTAGGCGGGCGGCGGCAGCCGCTCGAGGATCCGCGTCGCGTCGCTATCGGCAGCGACGTTTCCAAAAGCTCCCGAACGCCCCCAGCTGGCGATGCGCGTGCGAAACGCGTCCGCCGCGACGCCGTCCGCGTGGCGGCGCATGAGCGAGGCCTGCATCGCGACCGCCAGCGACTCGACGATCATGCGCGCATTGCGCTCGGCGTCGGCCGGGTCGCGCAGAGCCGAGCGCACGGCGCCGATCATCGGCTGGACGAGATCGTCGCCCGCGCCGATCTCGTCGGCGAGCGCCTCGAACGCCTCGGGTGATTTCGCGAACGCGCGCAACGCGTCGAGGCAGATCACGTTGGCGCTTCCTTCCCAGATGCCGTTGAGCGGCGCCTCGCGATACAGGCGCGCGAGCGGCGACTCCTCGACGTAGCCGTTGCCGCCCAGGCATTCCATCGCTTCCACGGCCACCGGCGTCATCCGCTTGCACAGCCAGTACTTGGCGATCGGCGTGAGCGCGCGCTGCAGCGCCGCCTCGCGCGCGTCGCGCCACCCCGCATCGAACGCCTGCGCGAGGCGGAAGGCGAGCAGCGCCGCCGCCTCCGCTTCCAGCGCGAGGTCGGCCAGCACGCGCGCCATGAGCGGCTGCTCGACGAGCACGCGTCCGAAGGCGCTGCGGTGGCGCGCGTGATTGAGCGCGTGGTCGAGCGCGGCGCGCATCATGCCGGCGATCGCCACGACGATGTCGAAGCGCGTGTGGTGCGCCATCTCGATGAGCGTCGGGATGCCGCGGCCGGGCTCGCCCACGAGCCATGCGATCGTATCCTCGTACTCGATCTCCGAGGACGCGTTCGACCGATTGCCGACCTTGTCCTTGAGGCGCTGGATGCGAAAGACGTTGCGCGTGCCGTCGGGAAGCGAGCGCGGGACGAAGAAGCAGGTCACGCCTTCGGGCAGGCGCGCCAGCGTGAAGAAGGCGTCGCTCATCGGCGCCGAGCAGAACCACTTGTGCCCGCTGAGCCGGTATTCCTTGCCGTGCAGCGCGGCCGTCGTCTGCACGGCGCGAAGGTCGGAGCCGCCCTGCTTCTCGGTCATGGCCATGCCGATGGTGGCGCCGTCCTTCGCGGCGACCGGAAGCGGCCGCGGGTCGTAGCGATCGGCGAGCACCTTGCCGCGCCAATCGCGCTCGATGAGGCGCGCGTGCTCGAAGACCGGAATGCTCGCGAAGGTCATCGTGACGGGGCACGACGTCCCCTGCTCGAGCTGGTTCCAGAGGTAGTTGAGCGCCGCGCGCGCGCTGAAGCCGCCGGCCTCGCGCTTCCACGCGAGCGAGTGCAGGCCCGCGCCGATCGCGTGCGACATGAGCGCGTGGTACGACGGGTGGTATTCGACCGCGTCGATGCGGTTGCCGCGCGCGTCGTGGGTCCTGAGCTCCGGCGTGAAGCGGTTCGCCGCGGCGGCGTGGCGTTGCGCTTCGGCCGAGCCGACGAAGCGTCCGAGGGCGGCGGCCTGCGGCTCGACCCACTGGACACCGCAGCGCCGGATCGCGGCGGCGAGCCATGCGTTCGACGCGAACGCATCGTAGTCCTCGAGCGGCGCCGGCTGGTTCTGCGGCTGGTGCGTATCGTTCATCGCGGTCCCTCGCGCACCCATTCCACGAGCGCGTCGAGCGCAGTCTGCGCGCCATTGGCGTTGGCGTGGTTGACCAGCATCACGACGATCCACCGCCGGCCCATGCGATCCAGCACGTAACCGGCCATGCTCTGCACACCCGTGAGCGTGCCACCCTTCAGGTGCGCGAAGCCGGCCGCGGAGAGGCTCTCGCGCGCCTTGAGCGTGCCGTCGGTGCCGAAGATCGGCAGGGAGGCGACGAACTCCGGCATCACGCGGCTGGACCACGCCTCGCGCAGCAGCGCCGTCAGCGTCGCCGCGCTCACGCGGTCCTCGCGCGACAGCCCCGCTCCGTTCTCGATCACGAAGCCGCCTGCGTCGATGCGCTTGTCGGCGAGCCAGTCGCGTATCACGCGCGCGCTCGCCTGCGCCTCGCCCGCCGTGCGCAGGCGCTCCGCGGACAGCGCGAGGAAGATCTGCCGCGCCATCACGTTGTTGGAGAACTTGTTCATGTCGCGCACGAGGTTCGCGAGCGGCTCGGAGTCGTGGCGCAGCACGAGCCGCGCATCCTCGGGCGTGGCGCCCGCGCGAACCGTGCCTCGCAGCACGCCGCCCGTCTCGCTCCACGTCCAGCGCCAGACCGATTCGGTGAAATGGGCGCTGTCGAAGACGGAGAGCGGCCAATCCTGCTCGCCGCACGCCCTCGGATAGCTGCCCTCGAAGGTCGCCGTCGCGAGCATCCCCTGCTCGTCGATCGCATAGCGGACATTGCGCCGCCACGCGCCGCACGCCTCGCCCGTCGGTTTCACGCGGCTCACGATCTCGACGTTCGGAAGGTCGGGCACGGCGACCACGCGTACGCCCGCTTCGGTGGGCACGAAGCGAAAGTCGATGGCGTGGAAATTCACCAGCAGCGCGTCGGGCCCGACGTTGTAGGCGCGCCGCGGCTGCTCATCGAAGCGCGCCGGATCGTGCCCGGCGGTCGCGAAATAGCCGCGATCGACGACGACGTCGCCGCGGATCTCGCGCAACCCTCGCGAGCGCAGGTCGTGGGCCATCATCCAGAGCTGCTCGAACGTGAGCTTGGGATCGCCGCCGCCGCGCAGCCACAGGTTGCCTTCGAGGACGCCGCCGACGGGCTCGCCCGCCGCGAGCGCGTCCGTATGGAACGTGAAGGCCGGGCCGAGGAGCTCGAGCGCCGCATACGTCGTCACGAGCTTCATGACGGAGGCGGGATTGCGGGGCTCCGTCGGCAGGTGCGCGACGATCGCTCCGCCGCGCTCGACCGGCTCGACGATGGCGCTCACGGCATCGAGCGGAACGTTGGCGCGCGCGAGCGCCTGGCGCACCGTCGCGGGCAGATCGCGCGCCGGCGCCGCGCACGCGAGCGTCGCGAAGAGCGCCGCCAGCGCGATCCTCAGCGCTCGCACAACGCCTCCACGATCGCGAGTCCCGCGGCGACGAGCTCGGCGAAGCCGGCGTCGTCGATCACGTACGGCGGCATGAAGTACACGGTCTTCCCGATGGGGCGCAGGAGCACGCCGCGCCCGAGCGCGAGCCCGAACGCCTGCTGCGCGAAGTCCGGCGCGCGCGTCGCGACCTCGAACGCCCAGATCATGCCGAGGTGGCGGAAGTCGCGCACGCCGCGATGGCGGGCGAGCGGCGCCGCGGTCGCGGAGAAGCGCGCGGCCTTGCGCTCGTTGGCGGCGATGACGTTGTCGCGCTCGAAGAGGTCGAGCACGGCGAGCGCGGCGCGGCACGCGAGCGGGTTGCCGGTGTACGAATGCGAGTGCAGGAAGCCGCGCGCAACGTCGTCGTCGTAGAACGCCCGGTAGACGGCATCGGTCGAGAGCACGCAGGAAAGCGGCAGGTAGCCGCCCGTGATGCCCTTCGACAGGCACATGAGGTCGGGAGCGATCGCCGCCTGCTCGCACGCGAACATGGTTCCCGTCCGCCCGAAGCCAGTCATGATCTCGTCGGCGATGAACAGCACCTCGTGGCGCGTGCACAGCTCGCGCGCCCGGCGCAGGTATTCGGGGTGATGGAAACGCATGCCGCTCGCGCCTTGCACCAGCGGCTCGACGATGA
>Ga0075436_100003852_pt1 | contig 10287 bp, 9 predicted proteins | sample RhiMethybrSRZTD5_FD_75303 | JGI IMG/M metagenome (GOLD analysis project Ga0075436, IMG submission 75303) | Populus rhizosphere microbial communities from Tennessee, USA - Rhizosphere MetaG P. TD hybrid SRZTD5 | ecosystem: Host-associated > Plants > Roots > Rhizosphere > Soil | place: USA... | reverse complement strand
AACCCCTCGCAGATGCCGGATGCCGACAAGGAAGACGCCTTGCTGGTGGCGGTGATGCGGGACGGCAAGATCTTTTTCGGCAACGATCAGGTTTCGCCCGATGCGCTGACCGAGAAGATCAAGGATCGCCTGGCCAACCGCGTGGACAAGCGGGTTTTCATCCGCGCCGACGCCCGCGCCAAGTACGGCACGGTGGTCGAGGTGGTGGACAATGTCCGCTCCGCCGGGGTAGATGACCTGGGGTTACTGACCGAGCAACGGAAGAACGCTTCCGGAGCCACACCCGCCGCGCCGGCGCCTGTCGCGCCTACGGGGCAGTAGGGGAAAACTATGGGAATGGCAATTGGTGGTGCGGGTGGCGGTCCTAATGCGGACATGAACGTCACCCCGCTGATTGACGTGCTGCTGGTGCTGCTGATCATCTTCATGGTTATCACCCCGCTCACGCCCAAGGGGCTGGATGCGCTGGTGCCGCAGCCGCCGCCGCCCAACCAGAAACAGCAGCAGAACCAGCCCGACCGTACTATCGTTGTGCAGGTGATTGATCGTGGCCCGGGCCAGCCGCCGGGGCTGAAGATCAACCAGGAAGATGTGACCTGGGACAACCTGCAGCAACGGCTGACCGATATCTACAAAACGCGTGCCGAGAAGGTGATGTTCGTCAAAGGCGATAGCGGGGTTCCGTTCGCTGACGTGGCCAACGTCATTGACATCGCGCACGCGGCCCAGGTGGAGAAGGTCGGACTCATCACCGCCAAGATCGAGGCGGGCAGCTAGACACGCGGGCAGTTTCCGGCTGCGGCGGCGGATGAAAGCTTCCGCCGCCGCTGTCGCTCCCCAGCGGGGCGCGGCTGCGCAAGGCCGGGAAGTCGTCCATCTACCAGGCAAAGGGGGCCCTTAGCTTATTCGGCAAAGGGGACTAATAAAAACACATGAACAGAAGCGTGCGAATACTGATGTTGTCGGCCGCCGCCCTGGCGCTGCTCTTCGCCGCCGGTTGCAACAAGCTGAAAGCGCGCGACCAGCTCAATAAAGGCGTTCAGGCCTACAAGAACGCCAAATACGAAGAAGCCATCAACCGGTTCCAGAATGCGGTGGCTCTGGATCCCTCGCTGCTCAATGCGCGGCTCTATCTGGCCACGGCCTACGCCCAGCAATATGTTCCGGGCGCGGACACGCCCGATAACAACCGCAATGCCGAGCAGGCGATTGACCAATACAAGCAGGTGCTGAGCCGCAACCCCACCCGCGAGCAGCAGATCAACAGCGTGAAGGGTATTGCCTATCTCTACCTGCAGATGAAGAAGTTCGACCAGGCCAAGGACTATTACCGCAAGGCCTCGCAGATTGATCCCAACGATCCCGAACCCTACTACTCGGTAGGCGTGATTGACTGGACGCAGAGCTATCAGCCACGCATGGAAGAACGCGCCAAGCTGGGGCTGAAACCGGATGAGACCCTCAAGGACAAGAAGGTGTGCCAACACTTGAAGGACCTCAGCGGGGCCAACATCCAGGACGGGGTTGACGTGCTCAATAAGGCGCTGCAGTTGCGGCCTGACTACGACGACGCCATGGCATACATGAACCTGATGTACCGCGAAAAGGCTGACACGGAGTGCGACACCCCGGATCAGCAGACCGCCGATTTGAAGACCGCTGATGACTGGGTGGACAAGACCATGGCCACCAAGAAAGCCAAGGCGGCCAAGGCGGCGGCCCAGCAACCGGGCGGCATCGTGGAACAACCGGCCAGCCAGACGCAGTAAGAGTTCCCTCCTCCTTAGGTCAACGCCCCTCCTGCCGTGAGGCGGGAGGGGCGTTTTGCTTGGTGCGCGAGAGGGGGCCCGCTTGACGTGACCTGTGTGGGCGCGGGGCTCTGCCCCGTGCTGGGCGGGGGCTCCTGCCTCCACCCCACCATGGTGAATTACAATCGCAAATTGGGCTTGGCTGCCCGATCGTCTACCGCCGCATGTTCAAGAAGATTCTGATCGCTAACCGGGGTGAAATCGCGGTGAGGGTAATGCGTGCCTGCCGCGAGCTGGGCATTCCCTCGGTGGCGGTGTATTCCGAGGTGGACCGGGCTTCGCTGCACGTACGCCACGCCGATGAGGCGTACTTCATCGGCCCGGCTGCGGCCACCGAGTCCTACCTGAACATCGAAAAGATTCTGGATGTTGCCCGGCGCAGCGGCGCGGACGCCATCCATCCCGGCTACGGCTTTCTTTCGGAAAACCCGCGCTTCGCCCGCGCCTGCGGGGAAGCCGGCGTCAAGTTCATCGGGCCCACGGCCGAGGCGATGGAACTGCTGGGCTCCAAAACGCGCGCCCGGCAAGCCATGGGGCGCGCCGGAGTGCCCTTTGTGCCGGGCTCGTCACAAGGCCTGGAATTTGCTGAGGCGGTGCGCGTGGCCAGGGAAGTGGGCTACCCGATCATGCTCAAGGCGGCTGCCGGCGGCGGCGGCAAGGGCATGCGGACCGTGCGGTCGGCAGACGAGCTTCGCTCCGCTTTTGACAGTGCCCGCAGCGAGGCGGAACGCGCCTTCGGCGATGGCGAGGTGTACATCGAAAAGCTGATTGAGAATCCGCGTCACATCGAGATGCAGGTGCTGGCCGACGAGCACGGCCACACGGTGTGGCTGGGGGAGCGCGAGTGCTCGGTGCAGCGCCGGCACCAGAAGGTGCTGGAGGAATCTCCCTCCCCTATAGTGGATGCAGAAATGCGCCGGCGCATGGGCGAGGCCGCGGTCAAGGTGGCGGAAATCGGCGGCTATACCAATGCGGGCACGGTTGAGTTCCTGGTGGATGAGAAGAAGAATTTCTATTTTCTAGAAGTAAACACACGGCTCCAGGTGGAGCATCCGGTGACGGAAATGGTGACCGGGCTCGACCTGGTTCATCTGCAGATTCAGATTGCCGCGGGCGAGCCGCTGCCTTTCCGCCAGCAGGAGGTGCAGCTCCGCGGACATGCCATGGAGTGCCGCATCTACGCCGAGGACCCGGACAACAACTTTTTCCCCAGCCCAGGAAAGATAACGCTGCTGCTGATTCCGGGCGGGCCGGGCGTCCGCCGCGACAGCGGCATGTATGAAGGCTGGAGCGTGCCCCTGGACTACGATCCGCTGCTCGCCAAGCTCATCGGCTATGGCAGCGACCGCCGGCAGACCATCATGCGCCTGCGCCGCGCCCTGCACGAGTACTTCGTGGGCGGCATTAAGACCAACATTTCGCTGTTCCGCCGCATTCTGAAGAACCCCGACTTCATCGCTGGCAAGCTGGACACCGGCTTTCTCGACCGCCTGCTGCAGCATCCCGAGGACGACCCGGTGAAGAAGGAACATCCGGAAATTGCCGCCATCGCCGCGGGCGTGTTTGCCGCTCTGGAACATGTGGGGGTCACACCGAATGGCGCTTCGGGCGGCAGCGCGCCCGCGCCGGCGAAGAATGGCGCCAGCAACTGGAGGCAGGCGGGGCGGGTGGAGTCGCTGCAGTAACGGAAGCTCGAGGGGGACGGCCAATGGCCAATAGCCAAGGGCTGCTTTTCGATGATCTACGACGTCAACATTGACGGCCAGGACTACCGCCTGGAACTGGCGCGGGAGAAGTCTCGCTGGAAGTGCCGCCTGAACGGGCGAGAAGTGGCGCTGGATGCCGTGCTGACGCGAGCCAACGTGCTCTCCGTCGTAATTAATGGCACGGCCTACGAAATTAAGCGGGAACTCACACCTCTGGACCTGCATTTCTGGGTGGGCAGTGCGCGTTATGAGGCCGTGGTGCGCGACCCCCGTTCGCTGCGCAGCCGGCGTCAGGCCGGTGGCGCCGCAGCCGGAGTCAAAAAGCTGCTGGCTCCCATGCCCGGAAAGGTAGTACGACTGCTGGTGTCGGAAAAAGAGCAAGTGCAGGCGGGACAGGGCGTGCTGGTGGTTGAGGCTATGAAGATGCAGAACGAGCTCAAGTCGCCAAAGAAGGGAATCGTCCAGAAGATTCTGGCGACGCCCGGCACCCCGGTGAATGCCGGCGATGTGCTGGCGATCGTGGAGTAGGTTTTTTCAAGAGGCACAGAAGCAGACAGGTTGCGATCGAAACCAACCGGCGTGCCTACTTCCCTGCCTGGTTCAGGATCTGCTCCGCGTAAAAGTTTTCCACCTTGGCCTGGTCGCGGATGACCTCGTAAAAAGCGGCTTTCAGCAGCTGTTCGCGGCGGTCGCGCAATTGCTCGCGAATGGCCTGCTGCACGCGGGGATCGTTGAGGTCGCGTTGGCCGGCCGGCTCCTTGGCAATGAGCTTCACGATGCGGTAGCCGAAGAGCTGGTGCGTGGTGGGATTCACCACCGGGATGATGCCGCTGTACTGGCCGGGCTTGAGCTTGGTAATGGCATCGCGGGTGGCGGGATCGGTGCCCTTGAGCGACGATTCCGGAGTAAAGCCCAGGTCGCCGCCATTGCCCGCCGTTTCCGGGTCCTCGGAATAGTTCATGGCCAGGGTGGCAAAATCCTCGCCGCTGTCCAGCCGGTTCACTAACATCTGGATTTTTTTGCGCGCCTCGGCCTCGTTGCGCGCCTTGTCGTTCTTGAGGTTATGCACTTGCGGGTTGGGGGCGCTGGTGACCAGGATGTGCGCCAGATGGTACTGCGGCTCGATAAGATTGAATTCTGCTTTGTGGGCGTTGTAGTAGCTGCTGATGTCCTGGTCGCTGATGTTGATTTTGGAGGTGATCTCGCGATTTAGCACTTTGTCCACGGTCAGGCTGCGGCGCAGGTCGTGCTTGAAGTCGTCGAGCGTGATCTTCTTTTCCTGCAGGCGCTTATTGAACTCCTCCTGCGTGTAGGGCGCCTTGATCTCGTTCAGCTTGCGGTTGACCTCCTCGTCAGTGGCCAGCAGGCCAAGCTTTTCGGCCCGCTGCATGAGGATTTCATCGTCAATCAGCTGGCGAAGGATGCTGAGGCGAAGGCTGTTGGCCTGCTCGCCCGCAGGGGCCTGGGGCGCGCCCGCAGTCTGATTCTCAAAATACTTCTGTACTTCGGCGCGGGTAATCTCGCGGCCATCCACCCGGGCCATCACTTCGGGGCTGGCATTCTTTTTCTGGCAGGCGGAAAACGAGAGCAGGGCGGCGGCGATGAGAATGGCCGTCAATACCCTGCGCGCAAGCGGCAACTTAATTATCAAATTTCCTCCACCCTGCGGAGAGGTAGGACTGCGGCTCCCCGCGACCACTGCCGATTCGGCCCTGGCTGCTGCGGAACACAACGGCTGGAATGGTCCCAAAGACTGGAATAACTGCACTATTTGCCCGTGTGGCCCGAATCGGATGCCGGTTTCTGCGGAGCCGCTGGCCCGGGCTGCTGCGCCGCGGGAGCCGTTTTAGCCGGTGGCTGCACCCCCGCGTCGGTCAGGGCGCGATCAATGGCCGCCCGCAGTTCCTGCGGCGGCACGGCGCCGTCCAGTTTCTCGCCGTTAATGAACAGGGCGGGGGTGGCATTCACGCCAAGTTCGTCCCCTTCCTTCATGGAGGCCCGCACCGCATCGGAATTCTGTACTTTAATGCACGACTGCAGCTTGGCTGCATCCAGGCCGTTTTTCTGACCCTGCTCCAGAGCGACACGATCGAGATTGGCAAATTGCTGCACCAGGGTGCTTTTGCTGTCACCATTAATGTCGTTGTGGTGGGCGTGCACGTAATCGGCGTAGTCCCAGTAAGCAGTATCGTTCTGCGCGGCCAGGCAGTTGGCGTCCACGGCGGCGTGCATGGCCCAGGGATGGATCTCGATCAGCGGGAAATCCTTGTAGATCACGCGGATCTTGTCCCGGTATTCGTTAAACACGCCCGGGAACATGGTTTCGTGCATGCGGGCACAGAAGGGGCACTCGAAATCGTCGTAGTTGACGATGGTGACCTTGGCGTCCTTGTTGCCGCGAACCGGGCGGCCTTTGACGTCAATCTTTCCCATGACCTCCGCGTAGGGGTCTTTGCTGAGGTCGAGCTTGGTGAAGCGCACTAGGGTTTTGCCGTCCTTAGAGAGCAGGAAATCGTGCGACTGCTTACGGGGCCCGTCGGTGAAGGTGAGCGTCACCTGGTCATAGTTGGGAAATTCGCTGGATTTGCGGCTGCCCACCGCGATCTGAACGCCGGCTGGGACCTTGTAGTAGGCACGCACCTGGCGCTCCACCCGCCGGCTGACGTCCTGGTCCACGGATTGGGCCGTGCAGCCAAGGCACAGCAACAGCAGGGCAATAAAGCCGCGTCGGACAAAAAGCACTGATAACCGCCTGTACACAGGAATATTCAGAATTATCTCATGAGCGGCGGCGGGTCTGCATTTCGCGGATCCGGATCGCGACGCAGATGCCCGAGGCATGAAGAACGTCTGGAAAACGCCTCCCGGTTCATCGCATCGGCCGCTTCACCTGTTCTAGCGACAGAAGTGCGTTCATGGAGCCGGAGCGGAATCCCTCCAGGTCTAGGGTCACGTAGGTGAAACCCAGAGCCTTGAAGACACGGGTGAACTCCGCAGCCATGTGGAGATCGAAAGCCCGCGGCAGTTCCTCGCGGGCAATCTCGAGGCGCACTATTTGCCCGTGATGGCGGACGCGGAACTGGCGGAAGCCGAGAGCGCGCAGAGCTTCTTCGCCCTGCTCCACCGTGGTGAGGGCTTCGCGGGTCACGGGGCGGCCGTACTCGATGCGTGAAGAAAGACAGGCCGATGCGGGTTTATCCCAGACGCGCAGCCCGGCGAGCCGGGCCAGTTCGCGAATTTCCTCCTTGCCGAGTCCGGCTTCGAGCAAGGGCGCAACCACCTGGTGGCGCCTGGCCGCCTCCTGCCCAGGGCGGAAATCGCCCTGGTCGTCCACGTTCACGCCATAGGCGATGCACTCGAACCCGCGCCGGTGGCGAAACTCCTCCATGAAAGTGAACAGCTCGTCCTTGCAGTGGAAACAGCGGCTGGCGTCATTGCGCACATACTCCACGCGTTCCAGTTCCTGCGTGGCCACAACCTCCAGCGGGATCTGCCGCTCCTGCGCGAAGGCAATCGCATCCTGCAACTGAAAGCGGGCGAGGCTGGGGGAATCGGCAAGTACCGCCAGCATGTTGTCGCCCAGCGCCTGGCGGGCGGCATCGGCCAGGAAGGCGGAGTCCACACCGCCCGAATAGGCGACCAAGGTGCGACCCAGCGAGCGCAGCCGCGCTGCCAGCCGCTCGCGTTTCGCCGCTAGATCCTGGGGGGCTGGGAGGTTCTCGAAACTTGCCACCGCACTATGTTAGTACGGCAGGGACGGAAATGGGGAGCCGGCCTCGCAATTCTGGATTGCGACTGAAATCAAAGACGGCGGCGAAGCTCACCGCCTCGCCGCCGGCCGGACCGCTTTGGCGCAACTTAGGCGCGCTTCGCTTTGCTCTTGCCCTTGGCCAGCTTCTTGCCGGCCTTCTTCCCTTTGACCTTCTGGGCATGCTTGTGGATGTTCTGCTTGGCTTCAGCCTTGTCGATGCCGCGCTGCCCGTTGCTGCTGGCCGTGGACTCGGCATGTTCAATGCCGGTTGACATCGGCCGGCTGCCTCGTCCCTGCGCCGCCGCGCTCAGGCTGGATACCCACAGAGCCACCGCCAGTGTCAGAAGCAACGTCAAAGTCCGTTTCATTTGCCCTCCCTGCAGCTTGCAATTGGGAACTGCTGTTCTTACCAACCCCGCGCCAGGAGCGGAGTTGCGGGAGTGATCGGCAACGGGAGAGTTACCGTGGTAACCGCTGTGCCAATTTTCAGAGCCTTACCGGCTTTGGAACTACTCGGCCGCCTGCTGGTGCTGAGCGAGGTAATTCTTGGCCGTCTGTAGTTCCGTGCGGTCAGCACCCGGCTCGCAGCTCTGCACCAGGGTGGCGTAGTATTCACGCGCTTCGGCGGCGTTGCCTGCCAGTTCGGCAGCGCGGGCCGCGCCGTAAAGGGAATTGAAGCGGCGCGGGGAATCGCGCAGGGCGGCCTTGTAGGCGGCCAGGGCTTCGGCTGGGCGCTTCAGCTCCAGCAGCATGTCGGCCTCCATTTCGCGCGCAGGCAGGCGATCGTAGCCGACGCCCTCTTCCTCTTCGCGTTTAACCGCCGTCTCCACGCTCTTCAAGGCGGCATCGCTTTTTCCTTCGGCGAAAGCCAGCCAGGCTTCGGCCTCGATCTGGTCAACGGCCTCGCCCGTATGTCCCCCATAACCCATCTCTTTATGGTGGGCATTGCGTGCAACGATGATTTCTTTAAGTTTGTCCAAGTCCTGGCGGGCACCGGCCACATCACCGCTGCGAGCGGCGCCGATCACGCGGGCGAAGTAAGTATTGTCCTGCCAGAGGAGTTTGACCTTGGGTATGGGAAGCGCCGCAGCCTGTTTCCACTGGTGCGACTCGAGCGCGTTGCGCGCGGCAGTGACCGCCTGGTGATCGGCAATGTCCTCCGCGGTGGCGCCAGGAACGCTCTTCAGTTCTTCGACCAACGCCCGCGCCTTGGAGTCCTGCCCACTCTGCAGGTAGGCATAGTCCAGAAAGTCCAGAGCGTGGAACTCGTAACCGGAGTCGGCCAGGTGGGCGCGCGTGGCATCAGCGGCCGCCTTGGCCGCCACCAGGTTGGAATTGATGCACTCCTGCCACAGTCCCAGGCGAACAAAGATGTGCGACGGCATGTGCAACGCATGCGAAGAGGCCGGCGCAATTTTGGCGTAGGCCCGCGCCGCTTCCAGTCCTTGCGAGGCCAACTGCGGGGTGTCCGTGGCATGAATCAGGTAGTGCGCCATGCCGGGGTTGTCAGGGTGCTTATGGAACAGCGGCTGCAGGATGGCGATAGCCTGCTTGCGGTTCGCCACTTCCTGCTCGCCTTCTTCAGCCAGGGCAACCAGGGAGAGGGCATAAAAGGCCGCGCCTTCATCATCGTTACGGAATTTCTGATGCAGCCGCGCCATGGCCTCGGAATAAGCCCGCCGGCGCTCGATATGGCTCAGCTTGGGATTGTTCTGATAGAAAGCCGCAGCGGCCGCTAGGTAAGCGCGCTCAAGGTCCGTACCCTGGGCAAGCTTCTTTCCCTGCTGCACGTCCTGCAGTCCGTCATGCAAGGTGGCTTCTGTGGGGAAATCCCACAACTGGTGATACAGGCCCATGGCTTTGCCCCAGTAAGCGATGGCGCAGTGCGGGTCCTGCTCGGTCGCCCGGGTGAAAGCCTGCTCCACTTGCTGGTACTGGAACGAGTGCAGCAGGGCCACGCCTTGTTCTACCGCTTTCTGAGCAGCGGGTGTGCAGGAGCTGGGGAAATCCACCGTCCCCAAAGAAATGCTGGACGGGGCGGCTTGCGGCGGAGAGGCGGCGAACCCGGGAGACAGGAACGCAAGCACGAGCAACACAGCCACAACGGGAATGCCGGGCATGGAGATACCTCCTCAGGAGCGATTAAGCGGGCCGTGAGCAGTTATCTTAAATCCTGTCCGCCGGATGCGGTACAGGACAAGAATGGCCGTGCCTAGAACAGCCGCTGCATGCGGCGCAAGGTACCGAAGGTGCCAATATTGGCCAGGGCAAAGGCGAAGCGGAACTGATTCTCGGTGCGCACCGGTCCCACGGCCCAGCGCTGCAGTTCAAAGGTGATGCCGCAACAGTTGAAATTGTAATTCGCCTCGTACATGGAATACTGCAGGGAATTGAGATTCGCGTCCACACCCGCCATGGCGGCCACGCTGAACCCGTGGCGGTTCGAGTTGCCGTAGCGCCCAATAATGCGCCACTGATTGAATTTGAGAGGAGCGGAAAGGGCATTAGCGGTGGATAGCACTTCTCCCGGAGCCTGCAGGAAGGCATGACTTCCCCCTATGCCGAATTGGCCGAACGAGTAACCTAGCAATGCCGTGCTGGCATTAATGCGGCCCTTCTGCAGGTCATAATCCAGGTCCCACTCCGCATCCGCCGGTCCGTTCTGAATTCGAAACCGGGAGATGATGGGTGAGTAGTTCGCGGGCTCAGTGAGAAAGGCGACGCCGGTAAAGCTCACCGTGCTGGTGAACACGTTCGGCTGCCCAGGCACCACGGCTCCGCTGAAGTCGGGATTAAAGAAGCGCTTCTGGGCCACGCGCCAGGTGATGAGTTCACGCGCGGGCGGTGGTTCGCACTGGTCTGGGTTGACGGCAGAGGTCGTTTCAGTTCCTCGCTTGGCCGCCGCTTCCTGCGTGCCCTCGGCTGGCGCGGGAGTGTTGGAGGAGGCGGCATTGTCGCCCGGGCTGCCAGCCTTCTCCGGCGGTTCACTGGTCAGCGCGGGCGCCGGCTGGTCCGGCTTGGG
>Ga0075436_100003850_pt1 | contig 10288 bp, 9 predicted proteins | sample RhiMethybrSRZTD5_FD_75303 | JGI IMG/M metagenome (GOLD analysis project Ga0075436, IMG submission 75303) | Populus rhizosphere microbial communities from Tennessee, USA - Rhizosphere MetaG P. TD hybrid SRZTD5 | ecosystem: Host-associated > Plants > Roots > Rhizosphere > Soil | place: USA... | reverse complement strand
CGCGTTGGTCGCAAACAAGTTCATTCAAGCGCTGAATACACAATTCGCGGCGGGCATTCCTCCTGTTTCCGTGCAGCAGATCAAGAACTCAGATCCCCTGGTGCTGCCGGGAGTGGGTCATCCCGCGTGGGCACTAGGCCATGTAGGTGCAGAGACCGCGGCATCCGTGCGCGACGTCATCGCGGGGCGCAGGTGACAATATGTCTAGCCATATCATCCAACTGCAGTACGCCTCTATTCTGATGTGTGCGCTTTGCTGCGCGGCACCGGCCGCAGTGGCATCTTCGAATCAGGTGGAGCTCAAATGGAGCGAGCTGGCGCCCCTGATAATCGGCCACAAAGTGAAATTAGTGCTACCTGGCGGGCCGGAGATTAAGGGACTAGCGGTCGCAGTTCGAGAAGACGCGTTGGTTCTGAACGTCAAGAAAACGTCCGACCGCAAGGCGTATCCGAAGGGGCAGAATGTGATTCCCCGGGCATCGCTGTCCACACTGCAGCTCGAAACCAAACAGGGTTCCGGCGGCAGAACCATTGGCGTGATTGCCGGGGCGCTGGGCGGGCTGATTCTTGGGGGCGACCTGGTGGCCCACATTGCCACTTCGGAGGCTGTAGGAATTTCTACGTTTTTCGGGGTTTCGACCGGTTCCACGATTGCCGGCTACTACCTCGGAAAGAGGTACGACCGCAATGTAACAATTATCAAGATCCTACCTGAGAGGTAGTACAGCCAGTTCCTAACCGGTCTGCGGGGCAGGGTGAAAGCCTGCCCCGCTTAATTCAGTCCAGCCCCTGGAAATTGGCGGCGGCCGTGCTCGCGGCGGGCCGCTTCCTAAATCGCCCTTCTCATGCACGCCCTGCGAGCAGAGGGTAGGGCGCTACCGCACCGAATTGTTCAGCATAGGTCGCAACTGGGTGACAATCTGCAAGACCGCCGGTCCCAGGGTTACCAAGAGGATGGACGGAAAGATCAGAAAAAACAGTGGGAAGACCATCTTCACAGCGACTTTACGCGCCGCTTCGTGGGCTTTTTGCCGCGTCCGGACCCGCAGGTAATGGACGTGCGCGCGCAGCGCTGGCGCCAGGCTGGTTCCGAAACGGTCGGCGTCGAGAAGCAGGCGCGCGAAACGACTGATCTCAATTTCCTGATTGCGGCCGGCCAGATCCTGCAGCGCCTCAGCCCGGCTTTTGCCGGCGATGATTTCGATCTCCACCATGCTGAGTTCAGCGTACAATTCGGGAAAGGTATCGCGAAGCTGGCTGCAGGCTTCGATGAGCATGGCGTCCAGGGACTGCCCGGCTTCGAGACCCAGGACCATCAAGTCCAACGCCGGCGGCAGGCCCTCCCGAAGTTTCGCGGAACGCCGCTGGATGCGGCTGTTGAGAAATCGATGTGGCAGCATGTAACCCGCCAGGGCCGCGCACAAAACAGCCAGCACCGTCCGGTACAAACCCGCCTCCTCATACGTTGCGATGCCGAATACGATCATGCTCGCGAACGCCGCGGAAGCCACGCGGATTCCGGCATAGATGGGTTCCGCCGACGGAGACCGGTATCCCGCAAAACTGAGCTGCTGGCGAAGGCGGTTGGCTTCCCGCAGCCTAACCGGCGCAGCCCGCCCGATGCGGCGCAAGGTATCGATGAGGGAGCTGGCGTTCTCGTCTTGTGCCTGGCCGCGATTCAGTACCGCGCCACGGTTGAGCACGGCGCCGCGGTCGAGCACGGCGTAACCCAAGACCAGCGTGGTGCTCATGATCAGCAGAAAGAGGCCGGCGAATATGGCGACAAGATGCATAGAGCTTAGGCCTTGATGTTCACGATGCGTCGGATAGCTAAGTGCCCCAACACCAGGCAGCACAGCGCGGCGGCGATGAGATACTTGCCGTCCGGATGCTTGAATAAAACCTCGATATATGCGGGACTGGTGACGAACATGATCAGAGTAATGACGATGGGCAGAATGGTCAGAACGGTTCCGCTCATCCGGCCCTGCGCGGAGCTGGCCCGCACGTCGCCGCGTAGCGAGATGGAATCACGCGTGGATTTGGCCAGTTCCTCCAGGATTTCGTTCAGCCGGCCGCCGAAACGGTTTTGCAGCGCCACTGCTGCCGCGAACAGGCGGATCTCGACCAGGGGCACGCGGCGGGTGAGATTCTCGAGCGCCTCATTCCAGGCGAGCCCGAGCTTCCATTCGTCATACGTCTTGCGCATCTCCTGCGCCAGCGGCTCGGGCGACTCGGAGCCCAGCAATTCCATGCCGGCCACGAACGGATGTCCGGCGCGCATGGCTCGCGACAAAGAATCCAGCGCGTCGGGAAACTGCTCTTCGATCTTCCGGAAGCGCTCGGTTCGCTTGTGGAGAATATAGAGAAACGGGACGAGGATGCCGGCCGCGGCGGCCAAAGGCACGCTGATGATGGGCGCCCAGTCCATGGCGAGCAGAATGGCGGCGCCCACCGAACCAATGAGCAGCATCACCAGCGTGGTTCGACCCACCGACCATTTCAGCCCCGCTTCGGCGATGCGCAGCTTGAGGATTTCTATGAAGTCGAAGCGCGCGAGCAGTTCATGCCAGACCGAGATCGAACTGAGCAGTTGTCGCCGCAGCAGGAGGGGTGTTTCGTCCGCCGGCGAGGGCCCGGCAAAGGTGCCGCCGGGCGCTTGGCCCAGGCGCCGCTCGAGCAGAGCCGAACCCGCCACCAGGAGGGCCCAGGCGACCAGGCACGTGATCGCGAAAAACAGGATCAGGATGGCGACCAGCATGTCCTAGCGTCCAGCCGCTGCCATCGTATGCACGGGCTCCATGACCTGCGGCGTCACCCACACCAGCAATTCGCGGTTGCCGCTCTCCCTCGGCCGGCCGGAAAGAAAACGCGCCAGGACCGGCCAATCGGCGGCGGTGGTCAGGCCGGACACCACAAAGCTCTGACCATCCACCACCTCGATCTCGGTGTCCATCTTGCGCGAGGCGACTCCGGCGGAACGCGAAACAGTGATTTTTGGTTGCACGCGGATCCGTAGCGTCCCCGTCTCATCAAGCCGGGGCCGAAACCGGAGATGCAAACCGCAGGCTCCGTCTTTGGCGGCTGCCCGAAGATTCAGCGGCCCACGTTTGCCGGCCGGCCAGGACGCGCCGGCATCCATGCTAACGGAACGGTTGCTGGCGGTCCTCAGCCGTGCGGACCAGACCACCTCGATCCGCCGGCTCTTCTCGAGGCCCCGAAAAACTTCGCCAGCCTCGCGCCCGGGTGGCATGGATACCGCCTGCAGCGCTTCACTTCGCGCCGGCCAATGCCACTTTGCGGCCAGTTCGTCCAAAACCTCCGGTGGGGCGGCGGCGACCTGTACCAGCAGTTGGATTCGTTCCGCTGGCGCCGCGGCGCGCTCCCCCATGCCACCTGGCCGTGCGTTTGTGCTCGCGAGGCCGTGCAGGGGTCGATCGTACGCCGGCCAGTCGGGTGTGTCCGCAAACACACCGGCCATGCTCAGCAAGGGACGCGCGCCGCCGCTCGGATCGAGTGGATTGCGCAGCAACAGGCGGACGCGGGCCGCGGAATCGGCCAGCCCTAGTTGGTCCGCAGCCGAGGGCGTCGCCAGTAAAGTAACGACCGGGGCGCCGGGGCGTCCGCCCGACGGATCCGGCAAATCGATCGCCAGCACTTCCAGGTTTTGCAGTGTCGTCCGCAGCATCAACTCCGTGCCATGAAGCGGGCCAACCACTTGCACGTCCACCTTATAGCCGGGCCTCAACAGGCGCAGCACGCCGCTCGAATCGGAAGCGCGCACCGAAACGGCGCGCATGCCGGCAGCTATCGCGAGCCCCTCGCTGCTATCGGGAGAGGCCAGGCGTGTCTGCGTGATCGGTTCATTCTCGACCACCGCACCGTAGACTGTCTTTCCAATCACCTGGCTGATCAAAGTGTAGCCGCCAGTGAACGGCTCGGCGCCGCTCCACGTGGAAACCTTGAGATCCTCGGACTTCACCACCGTGCCGCGTTCCAGATTGCGCGACGCCACTACCAGCGATTGGCGCGGGAGGGTCGAGGAGGCGTCACGCAACCGGCTCCCCAACAATCTATAGAAAATTCCCGTGGACGCCGCCGCAGCCACGAAGGCGATGCACAGCAGGGGAACCAGATTTCGTTTGAACGCAGACACACTCACCTCGTGGCCATTAGATCAGGCGAGCGCAGATGGTGGAATCGGATTAACGCCGTAGTGGCGCGGGGGAAAACACATTAGCCGGCCCGGGACGCGACCGGATTTTTTGCCGGCTCGCCGCCGGCGCTGCACCGTCACGGTAAACGCGGCCAGAACCGGCTGGTGTCCAGCTGGGCCCGGTTTCCTTCCACTGCGCTCGGCTGGAGGCGTCATAGTGTCCGTCATCGAAGTTGGTGATAACCGCGTCTTTCGACCACAAGTCATTGGCAGGGCTACACTGGAGCCATGTCGCGGGTCACCGCAATTCCTGTAGACATATGGCTCATGCTCCTATTTCCTTCCGTGGCGATCGCGGTCGTGGGAACAATACGTCGAACCGCTGTCTGGTTGGTGCCTCTCTCATTTTCATTGACCACGGTCATCGTTGCCGCTGCTGAGAGCTTCTACACAGTATTCGTCCTGCAGAGGTTTGACCAGAAGTTCCGGGACGCACCAGGTGCGGCATTCGAGCTTTCGTTATTCGGTGATGCCGTCATAGGGATGGTTGGGGTGCTGTTATTTGGTAGCGCTCTTGCCCTATTCAGGCGCAAGGATCTGGCTTCGGCCCCACGGAGCATCTATATCGGTTCCGTGTTGGGAGGCGTCTACATCACCTTGCCGAACGTGTTTTATTGGAGCCGCGTCGATATACCAGTCGTGCCGTTCTGGATTTTTGCCTTGCTTTTCCCGATTTTTGCGGCCCGACTAACGCTTCAGACTATGCCCACTGCTGACGCTGCTTCCACTCGGACGCCAACGACTGGGTAGAGCAGCGGCCTCGGCGTTATCGGAAGACGCAACCTGCGGAGCCGTGCCGATAGATCGCCTCGCGCGCACCGCTCAAGACGCCTGCATGGTTCCGACTCCCGACTACCTTCCCCCAACCCCTAAAACTCCCCCGTCAATACGTCGTAGAAAATCCGCACGCCCTTCTGAAACTCCGCAATCGGTATATGCTCCCGGTCGCTGTGCATCGATCCGGCCGTTGAAAGGTCGAGCACCATGGGCGTGAAGCCGTATGCGATGACGCCCTTCACGCGCAGTTTGTTTGAATCCGTTCCGTGCGGCACCAGCATCGGCGTCACAATCGCGTCCGGGTGTGTCTTCAAAATCGCTCGCCGCATGGCGTCAAAAAGCGGCATGTGGCTCGGACTCGCGCCGGGGTCGTCCGCCTCGTTGATCGCCTCAACGCTCACGCGCGGGTCGTTGATTCGCGCCTTCATGTCGGAAATAAACTCTGGCGCGTTCACGCCCGGCAGCAGCCGGCAATCCAGCGTGGCTTCCGCGGTCGAAGGAATCACGTTCACCTTCACCGGCGACCCGACGCCCGCCGTCAGTGTCGTCAGCGATACCGTATTCGCCTGTATGGCGGCTGTATATTTGTTCGCCGCCAGCGGCTCGCCGATCGTCCGGATCATCTCGGCCACCACCGGGTGCGGTTTGGCCGGCGGCAGGGCCATGGCTTTCTCGAGCGCCGACAGCAGCGTGACGTTGGCGTTGTCAGGAATCGGCTGCGAGCCATGCGCCGCCGTGCCGCGCGCCCGCACACGCAGCCACAGCGTCTGCTTCTCCCCCACCTCGATCCCGAATACCAGCTCGCCCGCCGCCAGAATGTCGCGTGTCCCGAAGCCGCCTTCGTCCAGCACGTATTCCGCGTCGATATCGGAAAAATGATTGTCGATCATCCACCGTATGCCGTACGTTCCGTTGTTCTCTTCATCGGCCGTCGAAAGCATGACGATATCGCGCGCCGGCGTGATGCCGGATTTTTTGAGCGTGACGAGCGCCATCATCTGCTGGATGCCGATGCCCTTCATATCCATGGTGCCGCGGCCCCAGATCTCGCCGTTCTGAATTACAGCCGCGAAAGGATCGAACTTCCACGCCTTGCGGTCCACCGGGACCACGTCAAGGTGATTGAGCAACAACAGAGGCTTTTTCGAATGGTCGCGGCCCGCTACGCGCGCCACCAGGTTGGTCTGTCCGTTCGGCCCGCTTGTGTATAGCCGCACCGGAATGCCATTTTCTTCAAGAAGGCGCTTGACGAAGTTGGCCGCTTCGGCCGTGTTGGCCGGAGGGTCGATGGACTCTATGCGCACGTACTGCTGCAGCAGATCGAGCGCCGTTTTCCCGATTTGGTCCCAATCCGGATCAGCCGCCGGCGCGAGCAGGGCGAGAAGAAATAATAATGACGCGAGTTTCATGGTTTCAGCTCCGGATTATCGGACAACGCGGGGTGCAGACCGGCGGCGCGATAGGCCTCCAGCAGTGCGCCCGCCGCCGGATTGTACCGCGGCGGGGCGCACCAGGTCCCATCTTCCAGTTCCACCAGCTGGCGGTAGCGCTCCAACAGCATGCCGGTCCGGAACACGCCTCCGATGTAACACACCATGGTAGCTTCCCCGGATTGAAAGAGCCGCCGCCGGACCGAAACCGCCAGCGTAGCAAGCTGTTGCGCCGCGTTCAGCAGAATATCCCGCGCCACCGCGTCACCCGCCAGCGCCTCAGTCTCCACCAGCTTCGCCAGTGCCGCCACGCGCGGTTTCGGCCACTCGCGGGTGTAAAGACGGTGCATTAGCTCGTTGGCGTCGGCGGCACCGGCGAAATCCAGAAGAGCGCGGTGCAGTGACGTCTGCGGCCCCCAGCCTTCCTCGAATCGCAGCGCTGCCCGTAGCGCCTGGCGCGCAATATCAAATCCGCTGCCCTCATCTCCGAACAGGAACCCCCAGCCGCCCGCGCGCGACGTTTCGCCCGCCGCGTTCCGTCCGAACGCAATCGAGCCGGTTCCCGCAATGGTCACTACGCCCGGTTCGCCGCCCGTTGCGCCCGAGAGCGCGATGAGCGCGTCATGGGTCACGACGAGCTTTCTGGCTCGCAGAATTTCCCCAAGAATAAGCTGCTTGTCGTCAGGCCCGCCGCTCATGCCGAAGCATGCCGCCTCGAATTGCGTCTGCGACGCATCGAGTCCCGCCTGCTTCGCCGCGAGCGCTACGCTCTCACCCACGGCGCGCGCCAGCTTCTCGCGCCCCTCGGCCGCGCCCACGTGATTGCATGGCCCGCCCAATCCCGTCCCCAACACGCGTCCCGCCTCATCGCCAATCAGCGCCTCCGTGCTCGACTGGCCCCCATCCACCCCCAGAAACAGTGCCATCAATCAGCTTTCCAAACCACGAAGCTACTGTAGCACTCGTTTTGACAAGCGCGCCCGCGTTGCGGCTCTCTATGAGATGTGAAGGTTTGGTTTAATGGTCCGCGCCCGGTGGGGCGGGAACGGGCTCCGCGTTCGGGGCCGGAGCAACACGAGTGGGACTCGGCGGCGCAGCATTCTGCGGCGTAAGAACCGGAGCGGGCCCCTGTGGGCCGATCGACGCCGGTGCGATCGGCGGCGCGCTTCCGTGCTTTGCCCCCAGGCCTAGCGCGATCAGCGAGAGCGAATTCAACTTTCCCGTAGGTTCAAGACTCTGATCCTGCTGAAAATGTTTTAAGGCATCGGCCGACTGCCCATCCCAAACACCGGATGGCGATTGCTTCAAGTAGCCGCGATCCGCCAGTGCCGACTGAATCTCCTTGTAGCGGTCCGGCGTAGGCGCTAACTGCCGCGAACGCCACGCTGCCGCGGTCTTGCTGCGCGAGCTCTTCTTGCGTTTGGCCGATGTCTTTCCCGTTTTAGTCGCTGTTTTCGCTCCCTTGGCCGGCGGCGCAGCGCTCTTCGGCTTCTTGCTGGCGGCGTGGTGAGGCTTTTTGGTTTCGGTGTCTGCGACGCTATCAGGCGGCAGAAGACAGACCAAAGCCAAAAACGCGGCGATTCGCAATATCAAGTCTCCCGATACAAAGTAAAGGGGCAGACTTTACAGCCTGCCCCTTCAAAACAAACAGCTTACTTGCCGTTAGCGGGTAGATTTCCGGAGGCGAACAGCGGCCCCCATTCCTGCGTCTGCTGGTCCCGGCCACGGCCCGCGCGCATCACCCGGAAGGCCACGGCCTGGCCAGGTTTGAGCGTATTCTGGAGCCGGATCAACTCGTCGGCTGAAGTCACCGGTTTCCCATTGATTTGCGTGATGATGTCGTTGGCCTGCAGCCCGATATCATCGGCGAATGAATCCGACTCGACTTGCGTGACCAAAACACCCGCCGGCCCCTTATAGCCCAGAGTCTGGCGTAAGGAATCGTTGAGATTCTGGATGGAGATGCCGAACTTGGCCGGAGTCCCTTCGCCCGGCTCGGACTGCTCGCTGCGCTGGCCGCCAAACTGGCGTGCAAAAACTTTGTTCCGGTCGCCGATCACAACGTCGAAGTTTTCTTTCTTGCCGTTGCGCAGCACCGTAATCTTCATGTTTTCACCAACCGACGCGTCAGCCACATGGTCCATCAGCTCGGAACCGCGCGAGACGGGTTTATTATCGAGAGCGACGATGATATCGCCCGCCTGGACCCCGGCTTTCTCAGCGGGCCCACCGGGTTCGACCTGTTCGACGAAAATGCCTTCCTTACCGCCGTATGCCTGCACGCTCGTATGGTTCTTGTCCTCATCGGGGCTGAAGGACACGCCGATCGAGCCGCGGACCACCTTACCGTTCTTGATGATCTGGTTGTAAACCTTAACTGCGGTGTTGATGGGCAGAGCGAAACCGATTCCCTGATAACCGCCGCTGCGGCTGGCAATCATGGTGTTGATGCCGATGATTTCGCCACTAATGTTGAGCAGCGGCCCACCGCTATTGCCTGGATTGATGGCTGCATCGGTCTGGAGAAAATGCTGGAATCCCGAAGTCAGCGCGCTTTCACCCGGGATATCACGCGACTTGGCGCTGATGATACCCGCGGTCACCGTAGCCTGAAAACCGAACGGAGAGCCGATTGCCACGGCCCAGTCCCCTACCTGCACGCCATCCGAATTGCCGATCTTGGCGGCGACGAGATTGGACCGGTCCACCTTCAGGACGGCCACGTCGGTAGCCTGGTCGGTGCCGATCACTTTGGCTTCGTATTCGTTTGGATCGCCGTTGAATTTCACTTGCACCCGCGTGGCCTTCTCGACCACGTGGTCGTTGGTCAGAATGTAGCCGTTCTTATCGACCACCACCCCCGAGCCCAGACTGTAGCTTTTACGGGGACCGGCCTGTGGCGGCGCATTGAACGGGTTACCGAAGAAGCGCTCAAAAAGATCCGGCATCCCGTTACCGTTGTTGTCATCGTCCTCGTCGTCCGGCTGTTGTTGCTGCTGCTGAGGCCGGCCCTTGTGGCCCCGGACGGCGGGCGCCTTCTGCACGTAGGTGCTCGATATATTCACTACCGACGGTTCTAACTGCTTCGCCAACTGGCTAAATGCGTTAGAGAGCTGCGCCGGATTCGGTATGGTAAGCGGCGTGGCCCCCGGCGCAACGGCTTGCTCCTTTGCGGCCTTCACGCCCGTCGATGCCAGCGTCCCGACCAGAACGCCAATCGACAGCGTGAACAGAATCAGGCTGAACGACAACAGTTTTTGCCTTCGCATCTTGTTAAGGAAACTCATGTATCGGAACTCCTCAGGAACCACAATTATCCTTTATTATACCTCGGGATTTGCCGCTCCTACCTGATAGATGTACTGGGGAATCAGCACGTTTCAGTTCCACGATAAAGATTCCGCAAAGAATCAGCGCGGCCCCGAGAACCGCCCGCCGGGACAGTATCTCTCCCAGCAGCCAGAATGACGTAATCCAGGCCACCACCGGCTCGAGCGAGTAAATCAAGGCGGTCCGGGTCGCCGTGGTGTGCTGCTGGGCCCAGGCCTGTACCGTGAAAGCCAGGGCGGTGGCCAGCAACCCGGTGACTCCCAGAGCGATCACGACCAAGGGCCGCAACCGTATTACCGGCGTCTCAACCCACCAGAACGTAGACAGCCCGAGCGCCGCGGCCGCGGCCACTTGCATGAAGGACAGCGACTCAAACGTAATCCGCCCGGTGAAATGTCCCACGGCAATGATGTGCGCGGCAAAGGCCACAGCGCAGCATAAAGTCAGCAGGTCTCCGCGTCCGATCCCCAGCGTCTGGCCCTGAAGCGTCATCAATCCCATGCCGGCAGTGGCGCAAACGGCGCCGGCCACCTCG
>Ga0075436_100003849_pt1 | contig 10290 bp, 10 predicted proteins | sample RhiMethybrSRZTD5_FD_75303 | JGI IMG/M metagenome (GOLD analysis project Ga0075436, IMG submission 75303) | Populus rhizosphere microbial communities from Tennessee, USA - Rhizosphere MetaG P. TD hybrid SRZTD5 | ecosystem: Host-associated > Plants > Roots > Rhizosphere > Soil | place: USA... | reverse complement strand
GCAGTGATAGACGAACAGCCGCGGCAGGTAGAGCATGCCAGCCATCCAGGCGATCACTGCGATGATGTGGAAAGCCTTGATCCACTCGTACATCCGCGTCTTCGCCCTCCGTTACCCTGTCATTCCGGGGCGCGGCCGCACGCCGCGAACCCGGAATCCATAATGCTCAGCATCCGCGGCTGGATTCCGGGCTCGCCGCTACGCGTCGCCCCGGAATGACGATGAGACTCACCCCCGCACCCGCGCCAGCATCCGCTCCACATGCGCGATCGGTGTCTCCGGCAGGATGCCGTGCCCGAGATTGAAGATGAAAGGCTTGGCCGCAAACGCCGCGAGCACCTCGTCAACGGCGCGGTCGAGCGCCGCGCCTCCCGCGACCAGCGCGAGCGGATCGAGATTGCCCTGCACGGGCCGTCGGCTCTGAATCGTATCCCGTGCGAAAGCACGATCGATCATCCAGTCGAGGCCGACGGCATCGACCGCGACTTGCTCGACGTAACGCACGAGCTGCGTGCCCGCGCCACGCGGAAATCCGATGATGCGCGCGCCCGGCGCCTCGCGCCGAACATTGGCGACGATGCGGCGCGTCGGCTCGATGCACCAGCGGTCGAATTCCTCCCCACCGAGCACGCCCGCCCAGGTGTCGAAGATCTGCACCGCATCGACACCGGCGCGGAACTGCTCGATGAGGTACGCGCTCGAGCCAGCGACCAGACGATCGATGAGCGCGGCGAACGCGGCCGGTTCCCGATAGGCCAGGAGCCGCGCCGGCGCCTGGTCGGGCGTTCCGCGTCCGGCCACCATATAGGTCGCGACCGTCCACGGTGCCCCGCAAAAGCCGAGCAGCGCCACATCGGCGGCAAGCTCGGCCCGCACGCGGCGGATGGTGGCGAACACCGGCGCAAGCACCGCGCAATCGATCGTCGGCGGCAAGGCGGCGATCTCGAGCGGACCCATCGTGGGTGAGAGCAGGGGACCCTCGCCGGCCCTGAACGTCACCCGCTGACCCAGCGCATGCGGAATGACGAGGATGTCGGAGAACAGGATCGCTGCGTCGAACCCGAACCGTCGCACCGGCTGCAATGTGACCTCGGCCGCCAGCTCGGGCGTGAAGCAGAGATCGAGAAAGCCTGCCGCCTTGTCGCGGACCGCCCGATACTCTGGCAGATAGCGGCCGGCCTGACGCATCATCCAGACAGGTGGAGGGCTGCTTCGCTCGCCCGCAAGCACGCGGATCAGCGTCGAAGAGTGCGAGGCGGGCATGTTCACGCTTCTTGTCTGAAAAGATTCTAGATTCTGTTTGTTGAGTCTTTTAGACGCGGGAAAAGACTCACGACTCGATGTGCAGCCGCTGTCCCGTGCTTGTCCGCATCCTGGGATTACTGTGGACGCGTGTGCGTCCCTTCACAATAGGCCAGGTTCATGCGTCATCTCAACGCCTTGGTCCGTGTCCGCGCACGGCGCCTGTGGGATTCTCGGTGTTGTCCAAAGGCTCGCCGGAGAGCACCGCGGAGACCGCGTGCCTGTGATCATGTGGGCTCCTGAATCGGCGCCTGGCCAACCTGCTTGCGCTCGCGCTTGCGGCGTGGCCTTCTCCACAACGGTCCACAACGTTTCACAGCCCGAATGCCGACCAAGACCGCGAGCTTCTTCCATCTTCACCTCGTCTCCGACTCGACCGGCGAGACGCTGATCACCGTCGCGCGCGCGGCGGCCGCCCAATATGCGACCGTTCATCCGGTCGAGCATGTCTATCCGGCGGTGCGCACCAACAAGCAGCTCGATCGCGTGCTCGCCGATATCGAGAACGAGCCGGGCGTCGTGCTCTATACGCTGCTGGAGCAGGATCTGATCGCGCGGCTCGAGGCCAAATGCCGCGAGCTCGGGCTTCCGTGCCTTTCGATCCTCGGCCCGGTGCTGCAGCTCTTCCAATCCTATCTCGGCGCCGAATCGACCCATCGGGTCGGCGCCCAGCACATGCTCAACGCCGAATACTTCAAGCGCATCGATGCGCTGAACTACACGATGCTGCATGACGACGGACAGCTGCCCGACGGGCTCAATGATGCCGATGTGGTGCTCGTCGGTGTCTCGCGCACATCGAAGACGCCGACCTCGATCTATCTCGCCAATCGCGGCGTGAAGACCGCCAACATCCCGCTTGTCCCCGGCATGTCGGTGCCGACGCAGCTCGAGTCGCTGACATCGCCGCTGGTGGTCGGCCTGATCGCAAGCCCGGAGCGGATCGTGGCGATCCGCCAGAACCGCCTGCTGGGCCTCAAGGCCCATCGCGTCGACGACCTCTATATCGATCGCCAGGCGGTCGCGGAGGAGATCGCGTTCTCGCGCCGGCTGTGCGCCAAGCACAACTGGCCCATCATCGACGTCACGCGGCGCTCGATCGAGGAGACCGCGGCCGCGGTGATCGCGCTGATGGGCGAGCGGCGGCGCCAGCCGGTGGCATGACCATGTCGCTCTGGCTCAGACCCGAGCCGCTGGTGCTCGCCTCGAAGAGCGCGGTCCGGCGGGCGATGATCGAGGCCGCGGGCATTCCGCTCGAGGTAGCGCCCGCCGACATCGACGAGCGGGGAATCGAGGCGCGCGCCGGCGTCGGCGCCGCAAGCGAAGCCGCGCTGTTGCTCGCGCGCGAGAAGGCGCGGGTCGCAGCGAGCCAGTCCGCCGGCCGCTTCGTGGTCGGCGCCGACCAGACCCTGGCGCTCGGCGGCACCCGGTTTTCGAAGCCGAGTAACCGCGACGCGGCCCGCGAGCAGCTGCGCGCGCTGTCCGGCCGGACGCACGAGCTGCACTCGGCGGTCGCGGTGGCGCGCGACGGCCGCGTCCTGTTCAGCCATGTCGACACCGCGAGACTCAGCATGCGGCCGCTGCCGGATCGCTTCCTTGACGCGTATCTCGCGGCCGCCGGGCCTTCGGTGACGAAAAGCGTCGGCGCCTATCAGCTCGAGGGGCTGGGCAGCCACTTGTTCGAGCGCATCGAGGGCGATTACTTCACCATCCTCGGCCTGCCGCTGTTCGCGCTGCTCGGGTTTCTGCGCCGGGAAGGCTGCCTCGCCGCCTGAGGTGTCCGTGAGGAGAACGCAGTCATGATCGTGCTCGGGCTCACCGGCTCGATCGGGATGGGGAAATCGACCGCGGCGGGATTCTTCGCCGAGGAGGGCGTGCCGGTGTACGCCGCCGACGCGGCGGTGCATGCGCTCTATGCCGCCGCGGCCGCGCCCGCGATCGAGGCCGCCTTCCCGGGCACCACGGTCGACGGCACGGTCGATCGCGATCGCCTGACCGCACGCGTGCTCGGCGACCCGGCCGCGCTCGAGCGCCTGGAGGCGATCGTCCATCCACTGGTCCGCCGCGAGGAGGAGCGCTTCCTCGCAGCCGCCGAGGCGGCCGGCGCCAAGGTCGCGGTGCTCGACATCCCGCTCCTGTTCGAGACCGGCGGTGACAAGCGCTGCGATGCGGTGGTCGTCGTCTCGGCGCCGGCCGACGTGCAGCGCGAGCGGGTGATGTCGCGGCCCGGCGTGAGCGAGGAGAAGTTCAACACGTTGCTTGGCAAGCAGATGCCTGACGCGGAGAAGCGCGCCCGGGCTGATTTCATTGTGGACACCGCGCAGGATTTCGATTCCACCAGAGCGCAGGTTCGTGCGATTCTCCGCGCCGCGGAGCGCCTGCCGAAGCGGCGAGGGTAGGGGCGTCCGTCATTCCGGGGCGCCGCGAAGCGGCGAACCCGGAATCCAGCCACACGGGATCGCTGTGGGCTATTACGTGTACCTCCTGGCAAGCCGGAAGCACGGCACGTTATACCTCGGCGTCACGAACGACCTGATTCGCCGCGTCTACGAGCACAAGACCAAGGCCGTTCCTGGCTTCACGTCGCGCTACGGCGTCGATCGGCTGGTTTGGTACGAATGCTATGACGATCCGACGATGGCGATTACGCGCGAGAAGGAGCTCAAGAAGTGGCGCCGGGATTGGAAGATCAGGTTGATCGAGGAAGACAACCCGGATTGGGCCGATCGGTATGATGCGATTACGCGCTAGGGGAACAAGCATCATTCCGGGGCGCCGCGCAGCGGCGAACCCGGAATCCATAACCCGCAGCGCTCTGGAATATGGATTCCGGGCTCGCGCCTTCGGCGCGCCCCGGAATGACGGGTGACCATGCGCGAGATCGTGCTCGACACCGAGACGACCGGCCTCGATCCGCTGCGTGGCGATCGGCTGGTGGAGGTCGGCTGCATCGAGCTCCTCAACCGCATTCCGTCCGGCCAGACCTTTCATCGCTACATCAATCCGCAGCGCGACGTGCCCGACGAGGCCTTCAAGGTGCACGGCCTGTCGACCCAGTTCCTCGCCGACAAGCCGGTGTTCGCCGATGTCTGCGACGAGCTGCTGGCGTTCATCGGCGATGCGCCGCTCGTCATCCACAATGCGAGCTTCGACATCGGCTTCCTCAATGCCGAGCTCGATCGCTGCGGCAGGGTGGCGCTCGCGCGCGATCGGCTGGTCGACACCTTGATGCTCGCGCGGCGCAAGTTCGTCGGCGTGCGTAACAGCCTCGACGACCTGTGCTCCCGGTTCGGGATCGACAACTCCAAGCGAACCAAGCACGGCGCCCTGCTCGACGCCGAGCTCCTGGCCGAGGTCTATCTCGAGCTGATCGAAGCGCGCCAGGCGCAGCTCGGGCTCACGACGGCTGCGGCAGGACCGGCCCTGGTTGGCGGCGCGCCGGCGGCGCTCTTGGTGCGCGCGGTCCCGCTTCTCGCCCGCATCAGCGAGGTCGAGCGGGCGGCGCACCGGGCCTTCGTGGCGACTCTGGGCGAGAAGGCGATCTGGCGGGATTACGTCGAGATGGGCGCCGGCGCCGCGGCGTAGCGCGTCCGTTTTCCGCTTGTCATTTCGGGGCGCGCTGAAGGCGCGAACCCGGAATCCAGCGCAGCACTCTGGAATATGGTTTCCGGGTTCGCGGGCTTCGCCCGCGCCCCGGAATGACAGGCATCAAGCCTGCGCGGTCGCCTGCTGCTGTGCGGTCGACAGCTTCTGCTGATACAGCGCGACGAAATCGATCGGATCGAGCAGCAGCGGCGGGAAGCCGCCGCCAATGATGGCGGACGCGATGATCTCGCGCGCGAACGGAAACAGCATGCGCGGACATTCGATCATGATCAGCGGCGCCACGCTCTCCTGCGGGACCCCCTGGATGTGAAAGACGCCCGCATAGGTGAGGTCGAACGCAAACAGGGTCGATCCGGCCGCCTCGGCCTTGCCGTCGAGCTTGAGCTCCACCTCGAAGTCGGTGTTGGAGAGCTGCCGCGGGTTGACGTTGATCTGGATGCTGATCTGCGGCTGCTGCGTCTGCTGGATCGACTTCGGCGCATTGGGATTCTCGAATGAGAAATCCTTGGTGTACTGCGCCAATACGCGAAACTGCGCCTGCGGCTGGGCGGGCTGTTGGGGCGGAGGCGCGGGCGTCGGGTCGCCGTTGCCGCCATTGGTCGGGATCGCCATGGTATCTTTTCTCCGGCCGCGATGGGATGACGGTGGGTTGCGGAATCGGGCGCGCGGTCTATCGCCAACCAGGTCGGGTCGGGATCGCGCGGATCGCCGTTCGGGCGGTCAGCCCGCGTGAGCGTGGCTAACACAGGCGCTCCCACCCGACAAGGACGAGGCCGCCCTGCCGGGTTCCTCGCCGGGTTGCGCCAGGGCAGCCGTGGCCGAGCCGTAAAGCCCCGATCTGGCAGCAGAATCGCCCCGAATCCGAGGGCCGCCCCCCGCGACCCCGGAGCGCCCGTCCCGCGGTTGGCGCTGCCCGTGTGATGGTCTAAGGTCGGACAGATCGGCCGAATCCGCCGCGCGAGGGCGGCAGGCCGGCGTTCCGCAGCGGACTTAAGCTTCCGCAGCGGACTTAAGCTATGGACTCATAAAGGCCCCCGGCCTCTGGATCGACAAAGTTGCGTGCCTACATGATCATGTGAGGACCGGTGCGCCGCCGCTGACCGGCGCGGAATGGCCCGGTTCCACTCCTCGGCTGCCGAAAGCATGCACGACGTGTTCGACATCTACACCATCATCTTTCTGGCGCTCGCGGTGTTCATCTTCCTGCGGCTCCGCAGCGTGCTCGGTCAGCGCACCGGGCGCGAGCGGCCGCCTTACGATCCTTATTCAGCGCGTGACGCGGTGCGCGGCTCGACCGGAGACAAGGTGGTGACCCTGCCGCCGCGGGTGGTCGAGCAGGCCGCCAAGCCGGCCGACCCGGCCGAGCCCGCGGCCGACCGGTGGAAGGGCGTCGCGTCGCCCGGCTCCGCGGTCGCGGCCGGCCTCGATGCGATCGTCGCCGCCGACAAGAGCTTCGATCCGCGCCACTTCCTGACCGGCGCGCGCGCCGCCTACGAGATGATCGTTGTCGCCTTCGCCCAGGGCAATCGGCGCACTCTGCACGAGCGGCTGTCGAAGGAGGTCTACGACAGCTTCGACGGCGTCATCCAGGAGCGCGAGACCCGCGGCGAGACCGCCGAGACGCGCTTCGTGTCGATCGACGCGAGTGACATCGCGGCCGCTGAGCTGCGCAATCGCACCGCGCAGCTCACGGTCCGGTTCGTGTCCCAGCTCGTCTCGGTGACGCGCGACAAGGCCGGCAACGTGATCGACGGCAATGCCGACAAGGTCACCGACGTCACTGACGTCTGGACCTTTGCGCGCGACGTCACGTCGCGCGATCCCAACTGGAAGCTCGTGGCGACCGACACGGGCTCCTGAGCGGCGGGGCGCGCAATTGAGCACGCCACCGGCTCGCACGGACGGTGACGCTGAGACAGCGGCCGTTTCGCTCGCCCGCAAGATTGCATCCGTCCTCGCAATCCTGACTGCGGCCGGGCTTGTCTGCGCGACAGCGGCTGCGGCGCCGCGGCACGACGGTGCCCCCAACAGCGGTATCCCCAAGTGGCGCGGGGCTGGCAAATCCCAGCCGCACCTGCGGCCCGGGCCCCCGGTGCCCGACGTGCCGGGACCGCTGAAGATCCGCGATGGCCAATACGCGCCGGTGGCGTGGAGCGACATCGCGGGCTGGCGCCAGGACGACCACGCCGCCGCCTTCGCGACATTCCGGACGAGCTGCCGTCCGATCGCGCGCGCGCCCCGCGTCCCGGGCGAGAGCCGCCCGATGTACGGCGCGCTGCATGCGGTGTGCGTTCGCGCGCTGCGCGCCGGCGCGCTCGACGCGGAGGCGGCGCGCAAGTTCTTCGAGGACAATTTCCGCCCGGTGCGCATCAGCCGGGTCGGCGAGGGCGCCGGCTTCCTCACCGGCTATTACGAGCCGATCGTCGATGGCTCGCGCTTTCCGACCGGCACCTTCCATGTGCCGATCTATCGCCGTCCGCCCGATCTTCTGCCGCCTGCCGGCGCCTCGACCGCCGGCGGCTTTCCCAACACCGGCCAGTCGCTGCGGCGCGACGCGTCGGGCGCGCTCGTGCCTTATTACGATCGCGCCAACATCGAGGACGGCGCGCTCGATGGCCAGCATCTCGAGATCTGCTGGATCAAGGATCCGACCGACGCCCTGTTCATCCAGATCCAGGGCTCCGCGCGCATCCGGCTCGAGGACGGCCTTGTGGTGCGCATCAACTATGACAGCCACAACGGATTTCCCTACACGCCGGTCGGCCGCATCCTGATCGACCGCAAGCTGGTGCCGCGCGACGAGATGTCGATGGAGCGCATCCGCGACTGGATCCGCGACAATCCGGATGGGGCGAGGGAGCTGCGGCGCCAGAATCGCTCGTTCGTGTTCTTCCGCATCGTCGGCCTGGGCGACGACAGCGAGCCACTCGGCGCCCAGGGCCTGCCGCTCACGCCGGGCCGCTCGATCGCGGTCGACAAGGCGCTGCACGTCTATGGCACGCCTTTCTTCATCGAGGCCGGGCTGCCGATCGACTCGGCCCGATCCTCGACCCCGTTCCACCGGCTGATGATCGCACAGGACACAGGCTCGGCCATCGTCGGCCCGGCGCGCGCCGACCTGTACTGGGGCGCTGGCAATCAGGCCGGCCAGATCGCCGGGCGCGTGAAGCAGTCCGGCCGGTTCACCATGCTGATCCCGCGCGACATCGATCCGGTCGAGGCAGGGGCCCGGATGCCGCTGCCCCTGCCGCGGCCCGTGACCCTGGTGGCACGTCAGCCGCAGCCGAAGCTGGCGCCGGCGCGCACCGGGCCGCAACCCGCCGATCCCATCGCGCGCCAGAATCAGCCGGCGCGAACCGGGGCGCAGGCCGCCGATCCCATCGCGCGGCAGGATCAGCCGAAGTTCGCACCCGACAAGACCGCGGCGCCCGGCTCCGTCCCGGTAACGCGCCAGCCCCAGCCGAAGCTCACGCCAGGGCGCACGGCGGGTCCGGCCTCCGATCCGATGGCGAAGCACAGGCCATGAGCACGGCGGGCGGTCGCGGATCACGGCGCGGCCCGCGCGAGCTAAGCGATGAAGAGCGCAGGCTGTGGCGTGGTGTCGCGCGCTCGGTCAAGCCGCTGCGCGGCCGCACCGTGCGCGAGGCGGAGGAGGGCGAGGGGGCGCCATTACCGACGCAGCCCGCCGCGAAACCAACCGCAAAGCCCGCCGTCAAATCGGCGCGACCCGCCAAGCCCGCGGCTCTGCCGCTCACGCCGATCGTGCCGCTTGCACGCCGCGAGCGGCAGAAGATCGCCCGTGGCGGCACGCCGATCGACGCCCGCATCGACCTGCACGGGATGACGCAGGGCGAGGCGCACGTGGCGCTGGCGCATTTCCTGCGTCGCGCGCAACGCGACGGCGCGCGCTTCGTGCTCGTCATCACCGGCAAGGGCGCGGGCCGGACTGACAGGGCGGAGGACCGCGGCGTGCTGCGCCGGCAGGTGCCGCTGTGGCTCGGCCTGCCGGAATTCCGCGGCCTCGTGGTCGGCTTCGAACCGGCACATATGGCGCATGGCGGCGAGGGCGCGCTGTATGTGCAGGTCAGGCGGGGACGCCATTCATAACCCGTCATTCCGGGGCGCCCGCGTAGCGGGCGAGCCCGGAATCCAACCGCACACGAAGTCTCTGTGACTGGATTCCGGGCTCGCGGGCTTGGCCCGCGCCCCGGAATGACGTGCCTACAGAATGAACCGGCTCAGATCCGCATTCTTGGCCAGATCCGCCACGCGCGCGCGCACATAGTTGCCGTCGATCGTCACCGTGTCGCCGGAGCGGTCGGCGGCCGCGAACGAGACATCGTCGAGCACCCGCTCCATGATGGTCTGCAACCGGCGCGCCCCGATGTTCTCGACCGTCTGGTTGACCGACACCGCGACATCGGCGATCGCATCGATCGCGTCCTCGGAGAACGCCAGCGTCACGCCCTCGGTCGCCATCAGCGCCACGTACTGCTTGATCAACGAGGCCTCCGGCTCGGTGAGGATGCGGCGCAGGTCCTCGCGCGCGAGCGGCTTCAGTTCGACCCGGATCGGCAGCCGGCCCTGCAGCTCGGGCAGGAGATCGGATGGCTTGGCGAGATGGAATGCGCCCGAGGCGATGAACAGGATGTGGTCGGTCTTCACCGTGCCGTGCTTGGTCGACACGGTGGTGCCTTCGATCAGCGGCAAGAGGTCGCGCTGCACGCCCTCGCGCGACACGTCGGCGCCCTGGCGCCCCTCGCGCGCGGTGATCTTGTCGATCTCGTCGAGAAACACGATGCCGTTGTTCTCGACCGCCTGGATCGCCTCCTGCACCAGCTGGTCCTGGTCGAGCAGCTTGTCCGATTCCTCGTTGATGAGGATCTGATAGGACTCCTTGACCGTCACCCGCCGCGTCTTGGTGCGGTTGCCGAGCTTGCCGAAGATGTCGCCGATCGAGATCGCACCCATCTGGGCGCCCGGCATGCCGGGGATCTCGAACAGCGGCAGGCCTCCCCCGCCGGCCTGCACCTCGATCTCGATCTCCTTGTCGTCCATCTCGCCGTTGCGCAGCTTCTTGCGGAAGGTCTCCTTGGTCGAGGCGCTCGCGCTCGCCCCGGTGAGCGCGTCGACCACCCGGTCCTCGGCCGCCTGGTGGGCGCGCGCCTGCACGTCGCGGCGCTTCTTGTCGCGCGTCAACGTGATCGCGATCTCCACCAGGTCGCGCACGATCTGCTCCACGTCGCGTCCCACATAGCCGACCTCGGTGAACTTGGTCGCCTCCACCTTGAGGAACGGCGCCCCGGCGAGCCGCGCGAGGCGGCGCGAGATCTCGGTCTTGCCGACGCCGGTCGGGCCGATCATCAGGATGTTCTTCGGCAT
>Ga0075436_100003848_pt1 | contig 10292 bp, 6 predicted proteins | sample RhiMethybrSRZTD5_FD_75303 | JGI IMG/M metagenome (GOLD analysis project Ga0075436, IMG submission 75303) | Populus rhizosphere microbial communities from Tennessee, USA - Rhizosphere MetaG P. TD hybrid SRZTD5 | ecosystem: Host-associated > Plants > Roots > Rhizosphere > Soil | place: USA... | reverse complement strand
AAGGGGACCCGCACGATCACGGCATTCCAGGGAGACGTCACGTTCTTCGACACCTTCGGCGACACCATCTACAGCGCGCATCTCAAGGTAGATGGGCCGCTCAAGCCCGGGCGGACGCTGCGGGAGCCCGAGCGCATCGTCAGATATGACCCGTTCCGGACCGCGCACCAGCGCCTGCGGAATACGCCCCTCAGCAAAATGAAGATCGTCTGGCAATCCACTGACGGCATCTTCGCCGAACCGTGACGGCCGAGGGTCCACGACCTCCTGACACTGTCGATGCAACCTTTCCGAGGCTTTGGACGTCTTACACGTTCGAAAGCCGTGCCGTCGGACCAGGTGTCTCGGAGGCATCTCATGCGGATTTACGCTCTCATGCTCGGTGTTGCGCTCACGACCGGCTACGGCTACGCCGCACATGTCGCCGTTTCGTCGCTCGGCACCAGTCATCGCGACACACTGCCGGTGGGCGCCGTGACTCCGGACGAAAGCCGGAGTCAGGTGTGGTACGGTGGGGTGCTCGACCCCATCACGGTGGAGTCCGAACGGGGCCCGGTGGCAGCCAAGACTCGGATTTACAGCCGGCCGACCGTCCGCTGTCCGGAGGCCGCGCACTCGCAGTTCAGCGCTGTATCCTAAAGGCTTGGGGGGCTTCGGCCCCCCTCGTCGTTTGGGCCCCCTTCCAGGGGCGTCCGAAACCCCACTTCCCCAACCCTCGTAAGACCCGCCAGTATCAAGCGGGCACAGAGAGGGAGTCGCGATGAGGGGATTCTGGGAAACCTGGCGTTCGGAGATCCTTCGCGGGGCCACGCTGTTTTGCGTGGTGCTCGCGATCGGTCTATTTGCTCGCTATCTCTTGGCCCGCGCGAAGGAGCGGGTCGTCAGCCACCTTCCCGAAGCGCTGCGCGAAATCCGCGGCGACTTCGACACGGAGTCCGAAGGCGGGCCCCGCACCACCGGCGCCACATGGATGGTGCACTCCAAGCTCACCCCCAAACACTCGCTTTGGATTCGTAACATCCGCGGCTCCGTCACCGTCGAGCCCATCAAGGGCGACTCGGTTCAGATCATGGCCGTCAAGAGCTTTCACTCCTCGGACACGGCACGGGTGCGACTGATCGCGGTCCCGTCGGACGGCGGGCTCACGGTTTGCGCCCTGTGGCCCGGTAGTCGGTCCGACTGCACCGCGGAAGGGGAATACAAGACCGGGGGGCCAGGGCGGAGCGACGTCGGCGTGGACTTCACGGTGCGTCTCCCTCGCGGCGTGCGGCTCGACGCCACCACGATCCTCGGAGACATCCATGTCGCCGGAGCCAGCGCGCCGCTGAAAATCAGGACGGTGAGCGGGGACGTCGATGTGGAAACTGCCGAGGGCCCCGTGAACGTGGGATCCGTCAACGGGGATGTGCACGCGCGTATTCGCGGTTTCGCGGATACCGGTGAGGTATCCGTCACGACCGTCAACGGCTCCGCCACGCTCGAGCTACCGGCCACGCTCGACGCCGATGTGGAAGCGAACACGATCAATGGAGCGATTTCCACCGATTACCCACTAGGGGTGACCGGGAAATTCACGAAGCACAGCATGAAGGGGACGTTAGGTCGCGGCGGGCGCGACGTGCACATCACCACCGTGAACGGCTCGGTTCAGTTGAAGAAGGCGCAGTCAGCGACTCGCTGACAGGTATCGCGCGACTTCATCGCCGAAGCTGCGCACGTCGATCGGCTTCGCGATGTAGCCATCGAACCCCGCCGCGAGCGTCTTGTCGCGATCGCCGGGCATCGCATGCGCCGTGAGGGCGACCACCTTCCAGGGATGGTCGCCCTCCAGTTTTTTCAGGTCGCCAAGGATACTGTACCCGTCGCGGCCGGGCAGCTGGATATCGAGCAGCACCAGCTGGGGCGCGGGCTGCTCGGCGAGCAGCGTCGCCACGAGTCCTTCACCCGAGGGGAGCCCGATGACGCGGTGCCCCTTCATGGTGAGCAGCGCCTTGAAGAGCTTGAGATTGTCCGGCTGATCCTCCACCACGACGATGGTCGCCATCACGCTGGCTCCGGCCTCGAGTCGGCCCGTGGAAGAGTGAACCAGAAGGTGCTGCCTTTGCCGAGCTCCGAGTCCAGGCCGATCGTGCCCCCGTGCAGCTCCACGAGCCGTTTCGAGAGCGCGAGGCCCAGGCCCGTTCCTTCATAGCGACGGCTCGCGCTGGCATCGAGCTGGACGAACTCCTTGAAGAGCTTGCCCTGGTCCTCCGCCGCGATTCCGATGCCGGAGTCGCTGACGGCAATCCGCACGCGTCCCGTCTCGTCGAGACGCGCGCTGAGGGCAATGCGGCCGCCGTCGGTCGTGAACTTGATCGCATTGGAGAGGAGATTCAGCAGCACCTGGCGGAGGCGTCCGCGGTCGACCTGAACCACGACGTGGTCGCGAGGCGGCTCGATCGCCAGCTTGTGCTTCCGCGCTTCGAGCAGGGCCCGCACGCTGTCCGCCGCTTCCCGCAGCAGGTCGTGCACGTCGAGCGGCTCGAGCCGGAGCTCCATACGACCCGCGGCGATCTTGGACAGATCGAGCAGCTCGTTGATGAGCTCGAGAAGGTGCCGGCCGTTGCGCGCGATGGTCTCGAGATAATCGCGCTGCGTTGCGACGTCCGGCCCGTTGTCGGGCAGCATACTGAGCAACAGGTCGCTGAAGCCGATGACGCTGTTCAGCGGCGTGCGCAGCTCGTGCGACATGTTCGCGAGGAACTGGTCCTTGAGCTTGCCCGCCTGATCGAGCTCGGCGTTGAGGCGGGTAACCTCGCGGTGCTGCACCTCGAGTTTCTCGTTCAACGCGGTGAGATCCGCGTTCTGCGATTCGAGGCGCTGCGCGGCGTGCCGCACCTCGACGGCCAGCCGGCGCTGGTGCTGATGGGCGGACTCGCGTTCGCAGGCGATCGCCAGGTTGGGCGCAGCGTACTCGAGTGTATGCCGCGCTTCGTCCGAGAGCGGACCCGGAACGGCGCCGACGAGGAGACCCACCAGTCGATCGCGCGAGCGGAGCGGCACCACGGCCAGCGAGCCGTCGGAGGCCGTCTCGCCGTTCGAGAACTGCAGCTCCTGGCGCGCTGCGGAGGCAGCGCTCCCCAGGAAAAGAATCAGGTTGGTCGCGTCGCCGACGACGTGGCGCACCACGTCGCGTGACAGCGGCTGGGCTGTGGCCCGGCGCACCGCGGTGGGACTCCACTCATTGGTGTCGTATTGCGGTTGGTAGAGCGCGAGCGCGGTGGCCCCGGTCGCCCCGGCCAGGACGTCGAGCGCCGGCGCCAAGCTCCCACCGGCCCCCCCCCCTTCTCGCGAGGGCGCGTTCAAGGCCGTGAGCAGGCGGGCTTCCTGATCCTGCAATCGTTCCCGCCACGTGAGTGCCGCCGCCATCCGATTCACTCCGCGGGCGATGATCCGGAACTCCTCGGGCTGGTCCTCCGCTAGGCGCTCCTGGTATTGGCCCGCGGCCACACGCTCGAGCGCACCGACCACGTGCGCGAACGGCGCCGCGAGCCGGCGACGATTGTACCATAGGCCGATGCCGAGCGTCACGAGGACGATCGCAAACAAGACCGTCGACTGCGTCGCAGCCTGAATCGCGTTGTCCCCGACCTCGACCGTCGTCTCCTGCATGGCGGCCAGTTCGACCTGCAGGCTCGGGGACGGCGAGAAGCGAGACAGCTGCTCGAGCCGTTGCGTCAGGGCGATCATGTCGCTCTGCGTGCGGCGCGCGCTCTGCCAGACGGCGATGCGTTCGGCGAGGCCGGCGATGGCGATGGCGACGAACGCCGCCGCGAACAAACGGCTGATGCTGGGGGTGACGAGCAGCCGCCAGGGTCGAATCAGGAACCTGGACGGCGCGCCAGCGGGGCGCAGAGCGGGATCCGGCGCCGGACTGGTCATGCGACCGCCTATAACTAGGGAGCGGGAGGCGACGGGACAAGAGCGCGCGCACCCGCGCGCTGGCGGGGGTCAGGGGCCCGCTGTATGCTAGGCCCTCACACCCGTGCCCGAGCTCCTGGACTCCCTCCGCGACGCCCTCGCCGACCGCTATGTGGTCGAGCGCGAGCTGGGTCGTGGCGGTATGGCGACGGTGTTCCTCGCGGACGACCGGAAGCACGGCCGGCCGGTGGCCATCAAGGTGCTCCACGCGGAGCTGGCGGCCGCGCTCGGCGCCGAGCGGTTCCTGCGGGAGATCGAAATCGCCGCCCGCCTGCAGCATCCCCATATCCTGCCCCTCTACGACTCGGGCTCGGCCGGCGGCTTCCTCTATTACGTCATGCCCTACGTCGAGGGGGAGTCGCTGCGCGATCGGCTCACCCGCGAAAAGCAGCTGTCGCTCGAGGACACCCTGCGTGTGGCGACCGAGGTCGCGAGTGCCCTCGCGTACGCCCACAGCCGGGGCGTGGTACACCGCGACATCAAGCCCGAGAACATCATGCTGTCGGGTGGATCGGCGGTCGTGGCGGATTTCGGTATTGCGCGGGCGGTTACGGCGGCGGGGGACGGTCAGCACCTCACCCAGACGGGCACGATCATCGGAACGCCCGCCTACATGAGCCCCGAGCAGGCGAGCGGCAGCGAGGAGATCGACGGGCGCAGCGATGAGTACAGCCTGGCGTGCGTGGTCTACGAGATGCTGGTGGGGACGCCGCCGTTCACGGGGCCGACGGCGCAGGCGATCATCGCGCGCCATTCCATGGACATGGTCTCCCCACCATCCATCGTCCGCAGCACGATCCCCGATGCCGTAGAGGGCGCGATCCTGCGCGCCCTCTCCAAGGTCCCGGCGGACCGCTACCCGACCACGGCGCTCTTTGCCGAGGCGTTGAATATGCCGTCGGCCGCGACTGGCGCGTACCGCCGGGCGACACTGGAACGGGGCATCAAGCGGCCGGCCTCCGCCCTCCGCCGCCTCGTGCCTGTTGCCGTCGTGGTGGCAGGCCTCGCGGGATACTTCGCCATCCGGTCGGCGCGCGCCGGGCGGGGAGCGGCGGCGAGTGGGCTCGACCCCAGGCACCTCGCGGTGCTGTACTTCGACGATCTGAGCCGAGATCACTCCCTTGGCTACCTCGCGGACGGAATGACCGAAGCGCTGATCGCGAACCTCGCTCAAGTGCAGCCGCTGAGTGTGATCTCACGAAACGGCGTGGCGCCGTATCGGGGCGGGTCGGTCCCGCCGGACAGCATTGCGCGCGCCCTCGGCGCGGGCACGGTCGTCACCGGGAGCGTGGAGCAGGTGGGCGACCTGCTACACGTGACCGTGCGGCTCGTCGATGGCGCGAGCGGGGTGGACTTCAAGCGGGCGAGCTTCGACCAGCGCACCGGAGACATGCTGACGGTGATCCGCGACAGCCTGAGCGGGCGCGTGGCCGAGTTTCTGCGGGAGCGGCTCGGGGAAGAGGTCCGGCTCCGGACGGAGCAGCTGGGCACGAGCAACGTCGCCGCGTGGTCGCTCAAGGAACGAGCAGAGAAGAGTCGCAAAGACGCGGAAGCCGCCGTCGAGAGCGAGCACGCGGCGGAAGCGTTCGCGGATTTTCACGTGGCGGACTCTCTCGCGGCGCTCGCGGAGGCCGCCGACGGAAAGTGGGTGGACCCTATCGTGTTCCGAGGCCAGATCGCACTCCGGCGCTCACGGCTCCTCGAGGACGAGCCGCGTGAAGCGGTGGTGTGGATCCGGACGGGCCTGGGCCACGCGGAGCGCGCCCTGCGGATGGCGCCAAATGACGGGAGTGCCCTCGAGCTCCGAGGGACGTTGCGATACTACCAATGGCTGCTGCGCGTCACTCCGGATCCGGCGGCGGCGCAGGCGCTGCTCCAGGGAGCACGGCAGGATCTCGAAGCTGCGGTGCAGGCCGACCCGAGCTTGGCGAGCGCGTATAGCACGCTCAGCCATCTCTATTATCAGGTCGAAGACGTGCCCGCTGCGGTGCTCGCCGCGCGCAGGGCGTATGAGCAGGATGCGTACCTGAGTGTCGCGCGAGACATCTTGTACCGCTTGTTCATCGGCTCGCTCGACCTCGAGCAGTTCTCGCAAGCGGACCGCTGGTGTATCGAGGAGACTCGGCGCTTTCCGAGGGATTATCGCTCGCCGCAGTGCCAATTGTTGCTGATGGCGACGCCAGTGCGCGAACCCGACGTGGGCCGAGCCTGGCAGCTCGTGGCGCTGCTCGACACCGTGACCCCGCCGCAGTTCCGGCCCTACCTTCGCCTGGAATCCCGACTCCGGACCGGAGGCGTCATCGCGCGCGCGGGGCTCAAGGACAGCGCACGCCACGTGTTCGACCGGGTGCGTGCGGCTGCCACGCCGTCCGCCGATCCCGGCCAGGAGCTTCTGGCGATCGAGGCATATGAGCGCACCTTGCTCGGCGACCGCGACGAAGCGGTCGCGCTGTTGACCCGGTACTCGGCCGCCAATCCCGGGCATTTCGAGCGCGGCAAGGACATCAGCTGGTGGTGGCGTGATCTCAAGGATGATCCGCGGTTCAAGGCTCTTGTCGGCGCCAAATAACAGGGTTGTAACTCAGGCGCGACACTCTTGAGAGCGGCCTCCTCCGGAGCCTGTGCGCCGCGACCTAAGTCTCCATCCCGACTGTTCTTGCGCCGCAGCACAGGGAGAGGCGCCGGGCGTAGTTTCTGCGACGCCCACCTTCCAACAGGATCCGGAGTCCCAATATGAAGCGGGCCGTCGTCGTTGCAGGTTTCATCGTTGGCATCCTCGCCGCTTGTCGTGACCAGCAATCGGTCACCGCTGTGAGGCCAGGGCTGTCGGCAGACTTTTCGGATGGCCGGAGCACGGGGGGCAATCCCCATTTCTTCTTCCTCCCACCGCTGGTGTCGCAGCCGACCTTCTCCGGCGTGTTCAACTCGCAAATCCAGCCGGTCGTCGACATCTGCCAGTTGGACCTCACGCTGAATCCGGTCGACTGCGCTCAAGGCGTGGCGCACATCAATCCTGGGACGGCGATGATCGACGCGCCCCAGCAGTATCACGTCAACTGGGACACCAAGCAGCCTGCGATCGACACGAGCAAGTTTTACCGGATCCAGGTCTTTGGCTCGGCGGGCGGCATCCGACTCGGCTTTGCCGACATGGACCCTGTTGCGAATGGCAGCGGGCTCAGGAACGTCAACACGTCACAGTACATCGGGCTCATAGACGGACGCACGCTGCCGATCAGGTTTCGGATCGAGCAGGGCGCGTTTCTCCCGGATTTCAATTGCACCGACTGTGCCGAAGCGTCCGTGGACAATAACGGTGCCACGGTGGTCACGAACACCGGCTTTGCCGGTGTCCAGTTCCCCGCTGGTTGGCTGACGAGTCCTGGTTCGGTTGTGGTCACCGTCGAGCGCCAGACGGTAACAGCAGATGCCCCATGTATTGCAACGCTGCCGGCGAGTCAGCAGCAGTTCGAGGGCTGTTATCAGTTCAAGACGTTTCCCCGCGCCGTCTTCGCGACGAATGTCACGGTCGGCGTGTGCGCCAACGTTCCCCCGCCGAATCACGATGTGATCCAACTGTTCAGCGTCGACACGATCGATGGTGAGCTGGTGACCAGGGCGCTGCCCAATGTGCCGGCACCGTTCGTCTCGTGCGAAGGCTTCGCGTCGACTGCCCCACCGGGATCGGTGCGAGACTTCGCGGGTCGCGTGCTGCGGCGCGTCGAAGCGCTTCTCACGCCGACGCCCGCCTACGCGTTTCACCTCGGGGCCGGCGGAAGCACGTGCTGCTTCAGTCGCATCGGCTGGGCGCTGCCCAGCGGGACACTGATAAATCCTGACGCGGTTCCCGCCGGAACCGTAATCAACACCTCCTACGGGGACCAGGGCGTGACGTTCAGCCGCGTGCTCCCCGGGGTAGAGTCGCCCCAATGCGGAGCGGGCACGAACGTGTACGCGAACGACAATGGTCCGCTCGAGGGCGGCGGATTCGGCTTCAATTCCGGCGACAACGTCATCACCATCTGTCCGGAAGGCACGGCGTCGGATTTCAGCGAGGCCTCGGGGGGACGGATTGTCGCCAGGTTCAGCGGATCGGCTACGCAGGTATGCGTTCAGGCGTACGTCACCGGATTCCAGCCAGGCAGTCTGCCGGGAGCCCGTGCGTTACTCGAGGCGTTCAATTCGGACGGTGGAAGGATTGCCGCGGACACGTCTCAGCCGAATGCGCTTGGGGAGAATCTCTGCGTCCAGGCATCCGGCATCTCGTCGGTGCAATTCGCCGGCGTGCAGTCGGGTTTCGCGATGTTCGACAATCTGATGGTCACGGTTCCCCCCCCAACTCCCTGACATAGCTACCAGGCGGGGTGACCGGCGCGACGTACGAGGGCAGCTCTGAACGGGGCTGCCCTTAGCGTAAGCTGGGCGCGCGACTCTGTTGCGCGCCGCTGACAAGGCGCTCGGCACGAGCGCGCCGGTTCACCTGTAATCCCCGATGCCCCAGGCGGTTGGCCGATGACCTTGCTTGGCCCCGCTCTTGCGCCACCTTAACCAGAATCCTCCGCGGCTTCACCCTCAGCCGGTACCTCTGACCCTCCTGCTTCGTGCGGGCGGTGCCGGCTCACCCTAGGAGAGCGCCTTTGAAGCGGCTTGCCATCACCCTGCTCGCGATGATGTCGCTCGCGGGCTGTCAGGATCGACGTACGCCCGTTGGACCGCCCAGAGTAGGCATTTCCGCAGCGCTGTCGGACGGCGTGAGCGGGGGGAATCCCCATTTCTTCTTCCTCCCGCCTATCGTCACGCAGCCGACGTTCAGTGGCACGTTCGATCCCGCGTTGCGCCCTTCGGTCGAGATCTGTCATCTGATCCTTGACCCCAGCTGCGCCAATCCGGTGCTCCGGTTCGATCCATCCCAGGTGACGCTCGATCTCACAAACCAGCAATACAAAGTCAATTGGAATAGCGATCCGACCCTCATCGTGTCGTCGGACACGTATCGGATTCGCGTCCTGGTAGGCCAGATCCTCCTCGGCTTCCGGGATGTGCTCCCGGTGTCCACGCCCCAGCAAGTTCCCAAGGATCAGAGCCCGGACTCGTACGTATTTCTGAATGGCAGCACGAACCCGATCAAGTTCCGGATCGAGCAGCAGGCCCTCTGCACGCCGGGCGCCACCGACTGCGGTGACGGGACGATCAACCTGGGGACCGGTGGAACCATCCTCGCGACGTTCGCCGGCATCCAGGTCCCCGCCCAGCCTGGCAGCAATCAGTCGGTGACCATCGTGATCGAGCGCGTCACCTGCCCGCGCACGCCGGACGGCCGCGTTGCGTTTCTACCGATGGACATTCCTCAGTTCGAAGGATGCTATCGAGTCCGGACGGACCCCATCATCACCGTGCCGCTCAATCCGCCCGCGACGATCGGCGTCTGTCTCGAGGCGGACGCCGCGAATTTGCCGGGGAACCAGCACGACCTGTTGCAGCTGCATCGCTTCGAGCCGGCGAATCCGTTGGCAGGCATCGAGGTGCTGCCGAACGTTCCGTTCACCTTCGTCGACTGCAGCGGCTTCGCGCTCGGGAATAGCAGCCCCATGGTGAATTTCGCGCGGGCGTTGTGGCACGGCATCGAGCGACACGTCGGGCCGTGGTTCAGCCCGCCGCCGCTCGAGGCCGCTCACCTGGGCGTGGGTGGCCTCACCAAAGGCTTCAGCAATTTCGGATGGGGGCTGCCGGCGAAGATGACGCTGCTGCAGGGCGACAACCAGACGGGATTTGTCGGATCGACGGTCACGATCCCACCGGCCGTGTTCGTCACGGACCGCAACGGCGCTCCTGTCCAGAACGCGAGCGTGCACTACGCGATTACGGGGGGCAATGGCAGCGTCAGCTTCACGGGCGCGGCCTGTGCGTCGGACGTGAACGCCTCTTGCGTGGTCACGGGCGCAGATGGTGTTGCCCGCGTCAGCAGCTGGGTCTTGGGGCTGCCCAACCCCAACCTGCTCACGGCCAGCGGCATCGGGTTGGGGGGCGTCCCGACTGAGACGGGCTTCCTGCCGAACGGGACAGTCACGTTCCACGCCACGGCGTGCCGGCCCGGCTTCGGCACGGCCACGGTGGACGGCGTGATGGCTCCGGGAGAATGGCAGTGTGCCCAGCACGCGGACTTCACCGCCAACTTGTCCGGCGGCGCCACGCCCGCCACGCTGTACTGGATGAACGACAAGACGAATCTGTATCTGGCAGTGCGGGTACAGCGCGCCAGCACCGATAAGGTGAACACGCTGCGCTTCAACTTCGACAACAACAACAGTGCGAACACGTCACGCACCGGGCTC
>Ga0075436_100003847_pt1 | contig 10293 bp, 10 predicted proteins | sample RhiMethybrSRZTD5_FD_75303 | JGI IMG/M metagenome (GOLD analysis project Ga0075436, IMG submission 75303) | Populus rhizosphere microbial communities from Tennessee, USA - Rhizosphere MetaG P. TD hybrid SRZTD5 | ecosystem: Host-associated > Plants > Roots > Rhizosphere > Soil | place: USA... | reverse complement strand
CGACCTCCCGGGCCAGGCTCTCGCGATCGAGATCTACCGCGAAGGCGCGGTCCGCACCGTTGAGATCGGCTCGATCATGTTCGGCGACGGGGCCGCCCCCGCGCAGGCGGGCCTCGAGCTCGTCCGCCTCGCCATCCCGCGCCGCGTCTACTCCGCCTCGCACCTCGCGTTCGTCGCCGCGACGGTGATCGCCGTGTGGCATCGCCGTGCTTCGGTGCGGGGGTTCACGATGACGTACGCTCCGGAGCACCTGCGCCATTTCACCGCGCGCTTCGCCCCGAAGTAGCGAGGGTGCGGCCGCCCGAGTCACCGGTCGGAGGGGCTGGGCGCGAGTGCGACTACGATGGAAAGTAATATGACGGGGTCCGCGTCCCCCCGTCCCTGCCCCGAGCTACCGGGTCGGAAGGTCGCGATGTCGAACGATGTCTCCACCGCCGCTCGAACCCCCTCGGGGGAGCTCGGGACCGGACAACCCCGAAGGATCCAGGAAGCAAAGATGGCGACGGAGCGGAAGGTATTCTGGTCGGTGCCGGACATCGGCGAGGACGAGAAGAAGGCGGTCCTCGAGACCCTCGAGACCGGCTGGCTCGGGATGGGCCCGAAGACCAAGCAGTTCGAGAAGGACCTCTCGGCGTACACCGGCGCCAAGCACTCGATCGTCGTGAACAACGGGACCAGCGCCCTCCTCACGGCGCTGATCGCGATGGGCATCGGCCCCGGCGACGAGGTCCTCGTTCCCACCTACACGTTCGTCGCCACGGCGTCGAGCGTGATCGCCCTCGGCGCGAAGCCGATCCTCGTCGATTGCGACCCGAGCACGTTCAACGTGGGTCCACACGAGGTCGAGGCGGTCCTCGCCCACCACCCGAAGGCGAAGGCGATCGTCTTCGTCGACGTCGCGGGCCTGCCCTGCGACATCGACGCCCTGCGGGCCGTCGCCGCGAAGCACGGGATCCCGCTCCTCGAGGACGCGGCCGAGGCGTTCGCGGGGATGTACCGAACGACCCGGCTCGGGAACTTCGACCACCTGACCGTGTTCAGCTTCCACATCGCGAAGCAGGTGACGACGGTCGAGGGGGGCGCCGTTCAGACCAACCGCGACGACCTCGTCGACCGGATGCGCCTCGTGCGCAGCCACGGGGAGGGCAAGGAGAAGTACGTCCACGTCGAATTCGGGCTCAACTTCCGCCCGACGGACATCCAATCCGCCATCGGGATCGCCCAACTGCGCAAGGCCGACCACTACATCGCGCTCCGCGACCGCATCGCCAAGATGTACATGCGCGAGCTCGGCTCCGTGCTCGCGTTCCAGCAGGTGCCTGAGTATGCGACCCGCCCGACGTGGATGATCTTCATGGCGCTCGCCAAGAACAAGGCGGAGCGCGACCGGCTCAACCACTACCTCAACACGCACGGCGTCGATACCCGGATCCCGTGGCCGCCGATCCACCGCCAGCCGTACTTCGTCGCCCGGTTCGGCAACGTCCCATGCCCGCACGCCGACGCGACGTTCGACCGGATCCTCTCGCTGCCGATCGGGAACGCGATGACCGAGGACGACGTCGGCTACGTCATCCAGGTCGTCCGCGACTTCTACGAGGGGCCGAAGTAGGCCGGGAACCGCCGGCCCGGGCGCCGGGACGTCGAGTGGCTCCCTCACGGGAGGCGCGAGCCGGCTCGTCGCAACGAGAGGGATGCGAGCTCGGCCTCGGCAAGCCTTATGGTGCTTCGACGGGTCGGACCCAAGCCCGTCGCGAGCGGGAGTGGAGCAGAACATGGGATGTGGACGGCTGAAGGTCGCGTGCGAGGACGGATTCGAGGTCGTGACGAAGGACCACAACGAGCTCGTGGCCCTGATGCAGTGGCACCTCAAGAACACGCATCAGAAGGAAGCGCCGCGCGACGAGATCATGAAGATGGCGAAGCACCCGTAGGGGTGCTATCGGCGTCTTCGCGGCCAACCCCTTCCAACCCTACCCTCGCGCGTGTTCGGCGACGGGTCGTCGTCGCCCGAGATCCGCGGTCACACGAGCGCAACCCGTAGCGAGAGCCCGGGATGATGTGGAACGACGGCGTCGGACGTTCGGCCGCGGCATGAGCTCGGGCGTAGGGCAACCTGGCGGCGGGGGCATCCGGCCTCGCGAATGCGGGAACGCTGAAGCCCTCCCGTCCCGGGGATCACCTCGAACGGGTCCCACGTAGATTCTTCCTGACGGGTTTATGTAGCCCGCCGACGAGGCAAGGCTATGGCCGCTCCTCCGGGGGTCGAGGACCCGATCTCCGCGCTCTTCGACCTCTCCGAGCGGGCGGCCCGGATGGCCCCGGTCGTCCGGAGGCTCTACCGGTACACGGCGGCGATTCTCGTCACCTGGATCGTGATCATGGTCGTGCTGATCCTCGTCGGGCTCGGGGCCGCCGGCTGGCTGGTGCTCCTCGCGCTCATCGGGCTCGGCGGCGGGGTGATCGCGCTCGGACTGCTACGACAGACCGACCGGTTCTTCCGCGAGTTCACGCAACGCTACCGATGGATCCAGCTCGTCCGGGACGCGGACCCGATCGCGAAGGTCCCCGAGGGTCGGACGCCGATCGAGCGCCTCGGCCGCCACCTCGCCGTCGCGAACCCGCGGGTCGCCGAACTCCTGAAGGGGCGACCGGGCTCGCTCCGCTACCGCGTCGGCGTGCGGGCCGGCGGACGCGAGGTCCCGTTCGACCTGATCGTCGAGGAACCGGCGGGCGCCGTCGCGCGGTGGTCCGGCCTCGGCGAGCCGGGGTTCGCCGTCCTCGCTCGGTCGGGTCCCGACGCCCCGACCCTCGACGATCTCCGTCGGTTCGAATCCGACGCGGCTGCGGCGGCGCCGGGGTTGGACGGACGCGTCGCGCGACTGATCCTGCTCCGGACGAGCGTGGTCCCACTGCCCCAAGAGGTCTACGAGTACGCGGTCGGTCATCCGGCGTACGTTCCCTGGGGGTTCGGTCGCCACCGCGTGACGCTCGAGATCGTGACGGAGAACCCGGACGGAACGTACGACTTCGTCCCCCACGTGCTCGGCGTGCCCTGACGGGCCGCCGTCGCTCCGCTCAGCGGAGCCATTCGGGCGAGCCCGTGTACCGGTAGTGCTCCGCGAGCTCGCGCGCGTAGAGCTCGCGGTAGAGCCGGTGGTACTGGCGGAGGTGCTCGACGCCCTTGGACGTGATGCGGATGTCGTAGCCGCGGTCGTCGCGCAGGACGAGGACGAACCCCTCGGCGACGAGGAGCTCGAGCACCTTCTCGGTCATGTGGGAGTTGGAGCGGATCGCGTGGAGGATCTCTTCCTTCGAGACGCGGCCGTCGTACGCGGCGAGCTTCTCCTCGACGCGACCCAGCAGGTCCTCCTGGCGGAGGTCGAGGTCCAGCTCGCCGAAGAGCCGGCCGAGGGCGATGTAGGCGTAGATTCGGTAGCCCTTGTAACGGCGCTCCGGCACAGGTCCGACGGGCGGAGGTAGGACCGCTACTTGGGTTTAACCGCCGCGCGGTCGCGGTGGGGTTTTAGGGCAGGCGTGCCGTGCCCCGACGTCGACTCCGCGCGGGGCGGCCCCGAACTTGGTGGAGATCGCGTTCCTCCTCGCCGCCATCGCCTCGGTCCTCGCGATCGTCGACCCGATCGGGACGCTTCCGTTCTTCACGGCGCTCACCGAGGGGTTCAGTGCCTCGGACCGGGAGGTCGTGGTGCAACGTTCGATCGGCGTGGCGGGCGCAGTCCTCGCGGTGTTCGCGCTGTTCGGCCGTTTCCTATTCGCGGCGTTCGGGTTCACCCTGCAGGCGTTCGAGATCGCGGGCGGGGTCCTGCTGTTCATGGTCGCCTACGACATGCTCCGCGGGGAGATCACCCGCACCAAGCTGACCCCCGCCGACCGAGAGGAAGCGCTCGCGCGGCGCGACGAGATCGCCGTCGTGCCGCTCGGCATCCCTCTGCTGGCGGGACCGGGCGCGATCTCGACGGTGATGATCTTCGAGGGCAATGCGGGGAACGACCTTCTCTCGGTCCTCGCTACCTTCATCGCGATCGCCATCACGGTGGCCGTCACGTACATCGTGCTGCACTACGGCCCCGCGATCGTCCGCTCGATCGGGCGCATCGGCGTGATGGCGATCACGCGCGTCCTCGGGCTCCTCCTCGCGGCCGTCGCGGTCCAGTTCATCGCGAACGGCGTTCTCGGGCTCCTGCCGCACCCGTAGACGGGCGCGTCCGAGCCCGCTATCGACGACGCGCTGCGGTTCGCGCCGACTTCCGCCGCTTGGGCGGTTTCGTGGCCCGCGAGGTCAGAGGCGGCGCGACGGACGTCGCCTTCGGAGACGGTCGCGGTGGCAGCAGCGCCCGCACGGCGCTCGAGGGGCTGCGGGGGTTCCGCTCGGAGGACCAGACCTTCTCGCCCGCGCTCACCGAGACGGGCAGGTCGTTCTCCGCCGGCGGGAAGCCGCACTCGAAGGCGTCGGTATAGGCGCAGTACGGGTTGAACGCGCGGTTGAAGTCGAGGTCGTACTCGTCGTCCTCCGTGAGCTCGAGGGTGAGGTAGCGTCCGGGTCCGTAGGACTCGACGCCGCTCGTCCGGTCGCGGAACGGGACGAAGACCGACGTTCCGATCCCTTCGCCGGCGTGGTAGACGCGGAGGTGGAGTTTCTGCCGGTCGAGGGTGAACTCGAGGTCCCCGATGTGCTGCATCGCCGCCTGCCCGTCCCGGTTCGTCCGCAGGTACGCCTCGGCCGGGGCGGCCCGCCGGACCAGGTGGGCCGGGACCCGGAATCGAGGGTCGAGGGGGAAGTAGTGAAGGCCCTGAAACCCGGGTACGTGCTCCGCCACGAACGGCGAATCGGGATGCCCGGCCATGAACCGGTCCTTCATCGACCGCTCGATCTCGAGCTCCTTCCAGTACTCCGCCATCGACCCGGTCCCGACGAGGCGTGGATTCGGCTCTCTTAACCCCTCGGGGCGGCGGGCGTCCGGGCGGCCCGGTCGGCCAGCTCCTCGGAGAAGAGCATCGTGACCACCCAGTTGGGCTCGTCGACGACCTCGCTCAGCCGAAGGTGACCGGCGACGCTGAGCAGCAGGTACGCTTCGCGGGCCGCGAGCCCGCGGCCTTCGAGCACGCTGATCATCTCCTCCGTCGCCGCGCGAGCCGCCTCCCGCACGTCGGCGTCGACCCCCTCGGTCGCGAGCCATCGGCCGGCGTCCGATCGTCGTGCGGGCGCGACGAGTCGGGGGCCTCGCGGCGCGGTGCCGGGGAGCACGTCGACCCGGAGGCGGGCGACTGCGGGCGTCTCGATCCCGGTCCCGCACACCTCGCCGTCACCCTGCGCCGCGTGCGGGTCGCCGACCATCAGGAGCCCCCCGGCCTGGTGGACGGGGAGGGTGAGCTCGGACCCCACGCCGTGGAGTCGATTGTCGAGGTTCCCCCCGTGCGTCCGGGGCGGGATCATGCCGAGGTCGCCGGCGGGAGGGGCGAGCCCGATCCAACCGAGCATCGGCTCGATCGGGATCGACATGGGGCGGAGAAATCCGCTAACGGGGACCATCGCGTCCCCGTGGCGCTGCCAGAGGACCAGGTCGGTGTCGAACCGGTCGCGCAGAAGCCCGAAGTCGCGGAAGACGCCCGACCACCCCCATGCTCCGGTCTCGAGCGCGAGGAGGCTGATCCTCAGCCCATCGCCGGGCCGCGCGCCCTCGACTGCGAACGGGCCGATCGCGGCGTCGACCCGCCCGAGGTCGAGCGCGAGAAGGTCGGCGCGGGTCGACCGCGGCGAGAGCTGTCCGGTCGACGAATCGGGCACCTCCACCTCGATCACCTCTCCGGATCGCACGGCGGCGATCGGTCGTTCGTCCGCCCGCCATCGGACCCTTTGGAGCGACGGGTCGGTGCCGTTGAATCGACGCAACGTCGGACGCTCCCGTTCAGTGACCCGACGTCGGAGCCTCCCCGGCCGGATCGATCGCCAGGTACAGCCGCTTGTGCCGCGCCCCCTTATTCTCGAGTCGCTCGAGCCGGACCTTCCCCACCTCGCGCGTGGACCGCACGTGGGTCCCTCCGTCCGCCTGGACGTCGAACCCGACGATGTCGATCAGGCGGACCTCCTCGACCTCCGGCAGCAAATCCATCGCCACCCGTACCATCGACGGGTCCGCGAGGACCTCCGCTCTCGGGCGGAACTGTACCTCGACGGGGAGGTCGCGGGCGACGACGTCGTTGACGCGCCCGACCAACTCCTCGGCGAGCTCGCGCGAGAACTCCGGCAGGGAGAAGTCCATCCGGGCGCCGTCGGTGCGGATCTGACCGCCCGTCGTCGTGGCCCCGAACTTCTGGTAGGCGACCCCGCTCAAGATATGGAGCGCCGTGTGGTAGCGCGTGTGGGCCCACCGACGCTCCCAATCGACGATCCCATGCAGCGACTCGCCCACCTGCGGGACGCCCGGGCCTCCGATCCGATGGACGATCGCGTCCGCCCGGTGGTTGACCTCCTCCACCTGCCACACAGTGCGGTCGCCCCGCGTGAGCGTACCTCGGTCGTCGGGTTGGCCGCCCCCGGTCGGGTAGAAGGCGGTCCGGTCGAGGACGACCGCGCCCGGTTCGGCGGCCACGACGACGGCTTCGAACTCGCGGAGGCCTCCGTTCCTCAGGTAGAGACCTTCGGTCACGCTCGGTCTGCTCCGGAGCCCTCGGACGGCGCGACGGCCCTCCCATCGGTGAGTCGAACGCGAAGGTATATCATCCTCCGTCGCCGCGACGGGGGAGGAGCGATGTCGCCGAGCCGCGTCCGGATCGTGGCGCTCGTGGCGCTGGCTGTCGCCGTCGCCCTCGCGACCGTACCGGCGACGGGACGGGCGCTCGTCGCCCCGACGAGCGCTCCCGTCAGCGACGTCCCGGCCCCCTCGGGGTCGCCCCCCGTCGCCGTGAAGCACCTGTCGGGACACGCCGCGGTGTTCCCGGCGGCGGTGCCGCGGGGTGCTGCCGGAGGCGTCTGGTACACGCAGGAAGGCGCCACGATCTCCGAGCTGAACAACTCCCCGTTCGTGAGCGGCTTCCACTCGCTCTCGGTGACGATCCCGCTCGTCGCGAGCCCCTACCCGATCGGGTACGAGCTGAACGGCCTCTCGAGCACCGGCGATTGGTACCAGGTGCTCGTCGGGGACAACTGGCCCGGCTGCCCGGGGTACGAGATGCTCTTCGAGGTTTGGGACAACACGGGTGCGGGATTCCCCCCCGGGTGCGACACGACGGTGCCGATGAGCACGGGCAACACGATCCGGCTCGGGATCAACTTCACCGCCTCGCACCAGGTGTGCCTCGACCTGTTCGACGTCACGACCGGGTCCGGCCACAGCGTCTGCCAGGCGCAGCCCGACGGCGGTGCCACCGAGTTCGTCCTGCAAAGCCAGGCGTCCAACGTCAACGGCTACTTCACCGGCCCGATGACGGAGATCGCGAACATCTCGGCGTCGGGGTGCCCGGACTATACCCACATGCCGGTCGTGAATTACGAGTGGCCGGTGGGCACGTGGATCACCGGGTACCTCTCGTGGTCCGACGAGTTCGAGGTGGGTGGGTCGGGGACGTTCTGCTACGGCGGGGGCAGCGGCGCCTCCACGATCGGCCGCGGCGACCCGGCGACCTACTACGTCGACACCGCCTCGGGGACGTCGTACGGCCCGCACGTGATCGCCGGCCAGAACTACTCGATGGTGAACCCCGCGTTCGGGTTCCGATTGCAGACGGACCCCGTGCCCCTCACGTTCGTCACGCTATCGAGCTCCGCGTCGCTGATCGCGATCGGGTCGAACGTGACGCTGACGACGACCGTCTTCGGGGGGGTCCCGCCGTACACGACCCTCTGGGTGCTCAACGGGAGCCTCCAGGGACCGGGTGGGCTCGTCCGCGTCTTCAACGGCACGGCCTCGGGGACGTACCGCTTTTCCGTGTACGGCGTCGACACGCGCCTCGACGTCGTCGGCCCCTCCAACGTCGTCACCGTCCAGGTGAACGCGCCGCTCTCCGTGTCGGCGATCCGCGTCGACTCGGTGAGCGGCAACGCCGACGTCGGCCAAAGCGTCCAGTTCGCGGTCACCCCGGGGGGCGGGATCCCGTCGTACTCCTACGCCTGGGCGGGGCTGCCCTCGGAGTGCCCCGCGGTCGACGCGTCGGCGGTCACGTGCGTCCCGGCGGTCGTCGGCACGTACAGCATCTCGGTCTGGGTCACCGATTCGAACGGGACGTTCGTGATCTCGCCGTCGATCCTTTTTGCGGTGTCGCCCGCCCTCACGGCCTCGCTGGTCGCCTCGGGCGACGTCTTCGACGTCAACCAGTCGGTCCACCTCTTCGTCACGCCGTCCGGTGGCTCGGGCGGGAACCAGTTCGCGTGGTCGGGGCTTCCGGCCGGCTGCCCGGCGCCATCGACCCCGTCGGCGACGTGCCGCGTCGCTTCGCCGGGCGCGTTCATCGCGATCGCGACGGTCACCGATTCGAACGGCGCGTCGACCGACTCACCGGGCGCCGCGTTCACCGTCTACCCCGACCCGACGGTCGCTCTCGCGTCGGCCCGCACCTTCGTCGACGCGGGGACGAACGTCACGTTCGCGGCGGCCACCGGCGGCGGAGCGGGCGGCATATCCTTCACCTGGTCGGGTCTCCCGGCCGGGTGTGCGAGCGCGAATACGATCGAGCTGACGTGCTACGTTCCGACCCCCGGGACCCTCAACGTCAGCGTGCACGTCGTCGACGCGGTCGGGGGCACCGCCGATAGCCCGCCTCTGGTCCTCTTCGCCTACCCCGCCCTTGCCGTATCGCTCGAGGGGCCGGAGACCGTCGTCGTAGGCGAGACCCTCACCCTCACCGCCACGGTCTCCGGAGGGTCGCCTGGGGCGCTTCTCCACTGGACGGGCCTTCCCGACGGATGCGCCCCGCCCCCCGGCCCGACGCTCGTGTGCACCCCGAACTTCGCCGGGACCTACAATATCACGGTACAGGGGTCCGATAGCGGCGGCGGCGTCGGATGGGTCACAACGTCGGTGTCGGTCGCGTACCCATCACCGGCCCCCTCGCTCCTAGGGTCGACGACCGGACTGATCGTTCTCGGGGTCGTGCTGGGCGCGGTCGCGCTCGTCGCGGCGGCGATCGTCGTGCGACGGCGGGGCTCGGTGCGACAGCGCGGGCCCGAGCGGCCCTGACCGTCTGGGCGGCCCTACAGGTAGCCGAACTGGCGCTTCGCGAACTCGCTCATGCGCTCCGGCGTCCAAGGCGGCTCCCAGACCATGTCGACGGTCGCCTGGTGGACATGGGGGACTTTCTCGACGGCCCCCTTGATCTCCTCGGCCAGGATCCCGGCGACCGGGCAGCCCGGCGACGTGAGGGTCATCTTGAGCGTGACGTCGTCGCCCTTCCACTCGAACCCGTAGACGAGACCTAGGTCCACGATGTTCATCGGGATCTCCGGATCGTAGATCTTCTTGAGCTCGACGAGGATCAGGCCCTCGCGCTCGGCGTTCGGCCCGGTCGGGGTTGGTGTCCCGCCGTTCGACGGCGGAACGACGGGGGTCGTCGGGGCGGCCTCGGCGGTCATCGCTCTAGAGAGCGGCGCCGGACCTAAGAGCGTGTCGGGCGACGGCCCGCGGTCGCGCAACGGGTTTAAGGCGCCCTCGGGTGGAGCGCCCGTGAAGGACGTTCACGCGATGGCGCCCGTCCACGGACGGCTGAACCTGCACCAGGTCGGCGTGGGCGGTATCAAGAAACCGATCGCGGTCCAGCGGGTCGATCGGGTCGTCACGCTCACGGCCTCGTTCTCGGTGACGGTGGACCTGCCCTCCGACCGAAAAGGGTCCGACCTCTCCCGGAACGCCGAGGTCCTCGCCGAGCTCGTCGACCGGACCGCGCAACGCCCCGTCGCGAGCCTTGAGGGAGCGTGCGCGACGATCGCGCGCGAGCTGCTCGTACGGCACCCGTACGCCACGCGCTCGACGGTGACCGCCGCCGCCGACTACTTTCTCCCCCGCGGGGTCGCGAAAGACCGGGAGAGCCTCGAGGACTTTCGGCTGTTCGCCGAGGCGCGCGCGACCCGGGCCCCCGACGGGGGCGTGAGCGTCGTCCGCTCCATCGGTGCTGAGGCCGTCGGGATGACCGCGTGCCCGTGCGCGATGGAGAACGTCCGCGAGCGGCTGGGCGAGGAGTATCCGACCCTACGCGACCCGTCGCTGCGCGCCCTGCCGATGATCACCCACAACCAGCGCAACCGGACGCGCCTCACGTTCGACCTCGCCGACGGGGACGAGG
>Ga0075436_100003845_pt1 | contig 10293 bp, 11 predicted proteins | sample RhiMethybrSRZTD5_FD_75303 | JGI IMG/M metagenome (GOLD analysis project Ga0075436, IMG submission 75303) | Populus rhizosphere microbial communities from Tennessee, USA - Rhizosphere MetaG P. TD hybrid SRZTD5 | ecosystem: Host-associated > Plants > Roots > Rhizosphere > Soil | place: USA... | reverse complement strand
CCCACCTCGAACGCGACCACTCCGGCCAGCAGCCGCCAGGCCCGGGCGCCGAGCGGCGGCACGAGCCGCGCACCGAGCCGGCTCGCCCCGTCACGCATGGACGCCAGTCTAAAGGCAGGGGCCGGGCCGGCCGATGACTGCCGCGAATGGCCCTTCGCACGTCCTCCATCGCCCCCTCCCAGGCGACGCCGGCAGCCCCTGCAGACTGGCGCGGCCGGGTCGACCTCGCGGTCAGCGTGGCCGCCGCACGGCTCGCCGCGGCCGACCTGGACGGACTCGCCGCGGTCTTCGCGGACGTCACCACGTGGGAGGACGAGCAGCGCGCCTACCAGGCCCGCTGCCGGCTCGCCGAGCTGATCCTGGCCTACCGGCCCGACGACGTCGACGCCTGGGTGCGCGCGTTCGTCGCCGGTACTTCGCACCTGCTCGACGCCCTCGAGCGCGAGCCGCGCGAGCCGGTGCTCCTGAACCACCTCGGCGTGCTCCTGTACGAGCTGTGCGAGGCCGGCGCCGCCGCCGACCTCTTCCGGGCCGCCGCGCGGCTCGACCCCGATCTGCCCCACGCCGCCGCGAACCTCCAGCACGCCCGCGACCGCGCGCGCTCCGGCGCCCGACTGCCCGGCGTCGGCGCGACCCGCACCCGGCCGCTGGCCGAGCGCGCCCGCCGCCTGGCCGGCCGCGCGAAGCCGGCCAGGAAGCTGACGATCTCGCTGTGCATGATCGTGAAGGACGAGGAGGAGATGCTCCCGGGCTGCCTCGAGCCGCTCCAGGGCGTCGTCGACGAGATGATCGTCGTCGACACCGGCTCCTCCGACCGCACCGTCGAGATCGCCGAGTCGTTCGGCGCGAAGGTCGTGAGCTTTCCGTGGAACGGATCCTTCTCCGACGCCCGCAACGCCTCGATCGAGGCCGCGAGCGGCGACTGGCTGATCTACCTGGACGCCGACGAGCACATGGAGGCGGAGGACGCCCGCCACCTGCGCGCCCTCCTCGGCCGCACCTGGCGCGAGGGCTTCTACCTCGTCGAGACCAACTACACCGGCGGCTCCGACGCCGGCTCCGCCGTCACCCACATGGCGCTGCGGGTGTGGCGCAACCGGCCCCAGTACCGCTTCTCCGGGCGCATCCACGAGCAGAAGACGCACACGATGCCGACCTACCTGCCGGAGCGCTTCGAGACCACCCGGATCCGCGTCCGCCACTACGGCTACCTGAACCAGCGCATCGTGTCCAAGGACAAGTCGCGCCGGAACATCCAGCTGCTGGAGCAGGAGGCGCAGGAGTCGCGGACGCCGTTCACCGACTACAACCTCGGCTCCGAGTACCTGGTGCTGGCCGACCACGCCGCCGCCCGCACGCACCTCGACCGGTCGTGGGAGGGCCTGCGCAAGCAGGGCCTCGAGTCGGTCGGCTACGCGCCGCTGCTCGTGTCCCGCGTCGCCCGCGCCCGCCGCGAGGTCGGCGACTACGAGGCCGCCGTCGCCGCCGTCGAGGAGGGGCTCGCCCGCTTCCCCGACCACACCGACCTCGTCCTCGAGGCCGCCCTGGCCGCCCGCAGCCGCGGCGACCTGCGCAAGGCCGCCGAGCTCGCCAGACGATGCCTCGAGATGGGCGATGCACCGGCCGAGTACGCCAGCACGACCGGCGCCGGAACCTTCCTCGCGATGACGCTGCTCGCCGAGGTGCACGCCGCGCTGGGCGACCGGGCCGGCCAGGAGCAGATCCTGCGCCGCAGCCTGGCCGAGCACCCCGACTACATCGCGCCCGTCCTGCCGCTCGTCGAGCTCCTGATCGCCCGCGGGGTGGACTCCGCCGAGATCGACGCGCTCGTGCCCGCCAAGGTGCCCGCCCGCGTGCTCGCCGGCAGCGCGTACATCGAGGGTGGCCGCGCGGCCGAGGCCGAGCGCTGGTTCCGGAGCGCGCTCGAGGCCCAGCCGTCCAACTCCGCCGCCCGCATGGGCCTGTCCGAGTCGCTGCTCGCGCAGCGCCGGTACGCCGACGCGGCCGAGGTGGCCGCCGCCGAGCCGGCCGACTCGCCGGTCGCCGCGCGCGCCGCCGAGGCCGTCGTCTTCGCCTCCGCCGTCATGGGCCGCCCCGACGACATCGACGCCGCCGTCGAGCGGGCCGCCGCGAGCCTCGTCGACGCGGACGCCGACCTCTACCGCGCGTGGGCCGCGGCGATCCGCGGCGGCCGGCTGCCGGCGACGCTCGGCACCGCCGCCGGCCCGACCGCCGCGCGCCTGCTCGAGGCGCTCCTACGCGTCACCGAGACGGACGCCTTCACCACCCTGCTCGGCGTGTTCGGGCTGGTGCAGCTGCCGGAACGGCAGCGGCGCGAGCTCCTGGCCACGATGTACCTGCGGCGCGGGTTCCTCGAGTCGGCTGCGGACGAGTGGATCGCGGTCGCGACCACGCAGCCCGACGCCTCGGCCATGCTCGGCCTGGCCCAGGTCGCGCTCGCCCGCGGCTACGACCAGGACGCCGTCGACTTCGCCGCCGAGGCGGTGCGGCTCGAGCCCCGCTTCGAGGGCGCGCGGGTTGCATACGACGCTATCGTACAGAAACTTTCGCAAGTTGCCTAAACTCTATTCCAATCTCGCCGATCACGCGGTCAGCGACACGATCCACGGACGGATCGCGAGAGACCTTCGTGATGGAACACGGACCAAACCCGATTGGCAGAGTGATCCCCATGCGAACGAGCACGGGGACCACGTCACGCTTCTTCCGCTCCGGGCCGGCGCCGGGATCGCCGCCGCCCGAGGTGCAGGCCGATCTGGTGACGGCGCAGCAGGTCATCGCCGAGCTGGCCGCACGCCAGGTGAACCTGCACTTCGACGTCGATCACGACACGGGGCAGGTGCGCGTCGAGATGATCGACGGGAACGGCAAGGTCATCAAGGAGATCCCCGCCCGGCGCGTGCTGGACACGCTCTCCGGCGGCGGATTGCTCGTGGACGAGCAGGCGTGATCGCATGAGCACCCCCGCCTCGTCCAGCACCACGACGAAGTCGACGAGCGCGACGCCGTTCTTCAACGTCGGCGGCATCGCGACCGGGCTCGACACGAACTCGATCATCGACCAGCTGCTCGCGATCGACCGCCAGCCGGAGACGCTGCTCACCCGGCAGAGCACCGTCGAGACGGCCCGCCAGGCGGCCCTGAAGTCGATCCAGACCTCGATGCAGGCGCTGCAGACGGCCGCCCAGGCGATGCGCGCCCCGTCCGTGTGGGCGAACTCGCAGACGGTGACGTCGTCGAACCCGACCGCCATCAGCGCCGTGCTGACGGGCGGCGCCGCCGCCGGCGGTTTCTCGATCGGCGTCCAGCGGCTCGCGTCCGCCGACCAGGTCACCCAGCAGACGACGCTCGCCGCCGCGAACGGCAACGACACCCTCCACATCCAGGTGGGCTCGGGCGCCGTCGCGAACGTCTCGATCTCCGCGGGCGACACGCTCGCCACCATCGCCGGCAAGATCAACGCGAACACGAGCTCGCAGGTGTACGCGTCGGTCGTGAACGGCAAGCTCGTGCTCTCCGGCCAGGTCACCGGCGCCGCGAACACGATCGCCGTCACGAGCGACTCGACGCTCGCGACCGACCTCGGCATGACACAGTCGCTGGTCGCGAAGGACGCCCAGTACACGATCAACGGGCAGACCATGACGAGCGCCTCGAACACCGTCTCGAACGGCCTCGCCGGCGTCTCGATCACGCTGAACGGCACCACCTCGAGCGACGCATCCCTCGTGGTGACGGCGCCGGCGCCGAACACGAACACGATCACGACCGCGATCCAGGGCTTCGTCACCGCCTACAACTCGACGGTCGACCTGATCTACGGCTACGTGAACGACCCCAAGGTCGCGAACCCGACCACCGACGCCCAGCGCGAGGCGGGCATGCTGCAGGGCGACCCGCAGCTGCTCTCGATCCTCTCGAACCTGCGCTCGGCCGTGACGTCGACGATGAGCGGCGCCGCCAGCGGCATGGGCTACCTGGGCAACATCGGCCTCTCGACCGGCGCCGCCGTCGGCTCGGGCACGATCAGCCAGGACTCCCTCGAGGGCAAGCTCAGCCTCGACACGACGAAGCTCCAGTCGATGCTCGCGAGCAACTTCAGCGGCGTCAAGTCCCTGTTCTCGAACCCGACCGGCAGCTTCAGCTCGGAGGGCCTCTCCCAGCGGATGGACGACCTCATCAACCCGCAGGCGGGCGTCTCCGGCACGCTCGCCGGACGCATCACGTCCGAGGCTTCGCTGATCCAGTCCTACTCGCAGCAGATCGCCGACATCGAGCAGCGGGTGACGATGCACGAGGCCAGCCTCCGGGCCCAGTTCACCGCCATGGAGACGGCGGTCGCGCAGCTCCAGTCGAGCAGCTCGTCGCTCTCGAGCTCGACCTCGTCGTCCGGCTGATCTCGCCGCTCGGGGGCTCAAGATCCGGCGCCCTGACGCCGATTACGTGGTCGCCCAGTCCCCCCTGAACGGTGAGCCATATGAACCCGTACGACGCCAAGCGAGCCTACACCGAGTCGAGCATCCTGACGGCCCCGCCCGAGCGCCTCGTCGTCATGCTCTACGACGGCGCCATCCGCTTCCTGGGCCAGGCCGCGGTGGCGATGCGGGCGGACAACCAGCGCGTCTTCCTCGACCGCGTCCAGCGCGCCGAGGCGATCATCAAGGAGCTCAACCTGACGCTGAACATGCGCCAGGGCGGGGAGATCGCGCAGCGGCTGCGGGCCATCTACCAGTTCTGCGACCTGCACCTCACGTCGGCCACGGTGGAGCGCGACCCGCGCAAGGTCGACGACGTCATCAAGCTGCTCTCCGAGCTGCGCGAGGCGTGGCAGCAGATCGCCGCCAACCCTCCGGCCGCCGTGGCCGCCGCCTAGCGATGACCGATCCCGCCGTCGCCCCCTACCTGGCAGTCCTCTCGCTGACGCGCTGCGAGCGCGACCTGATCGCCTCCGGCGACTGGGAGGGCGTCGTCACCATCGGCAGCGAGCGCGCGAAGATCGTCGCGACCCTGCCGGCCCGGGCGCCCGAGGCCGCCCGCGAGGTGGTCGCCGAGGCGCTCGCCCAGATGCAGACGAACCTGGCCACCGCAGTCGCCACCCGCGACCGCACCCGCGCGACCCTCGCGCACCTCTCCGAGGGCCGCCGCGCGATGCGCGCGTACGCCGGCACCGCCCCGGGCGGCCGCATCGACACGCGCCGCTAGAAGCTCCGCGACCGGGGACAGTCCCCGCATGCGGGGACTGTCCCCAGCACTGCTCCATCTCAACCACCGTCGTGGGCCTCACCGGTCGGCCCTCAAGTCCACGGCACGCCCGCCGATGACCAGATTGCCCGCAAGGATTGCAGGCAACCGTATGCCCAGGGATGGGTTCTCTCTCGAGGTGAAGGGAACCGCTTAGGTGGATCTGTTCGACTCCTCCATCGTGGGCATCGAGAAGGCGATGCAGGGCTCCCTGCTGCGACAGCAGGTGCTCGCCAACAACATCGCCAACGCCAACACGCCCGGCTACCAGCGCTCCGACGTCGACTTCCAGTCGGCGCTCGCGCAGGCGTTCTCGTCCGGGACGCCCTCCACCAACCAGCTCGAGGGGATCACGTTCTCGCCGCAGCTCGCAGCCAACGGCGCGATGCAGGTCGACGGCAACACCGTCGACATCAACACCGAGAACGCCGACCTCTCCGAGAACACGCTCGACTACCAGGCGCTCGAGTCCGTCATGGGCACGCGCATGTCGATCCTGAAGACCGCCATCGGGAGCACGTCGTAATGGGAATGTTCGACTCACTCAACGTCTCGGCGTCGGGGATGACCGCCACGCAGCTGTGGATGGACGTCATCTCCTCGAACCTCGCGAACGCCGACAGCACCAAGTCCGCCAACGGCCAGCCGTACCGGCGCAAGGAGATCGAGCTGTCCGCCGCCTCGCCCAGCTTCGGCGAGGTGCTCGGCGGCGTCCAGGTCGACGGCATCGTCGACGACCCGAGCCCGCTGCGGAAGGTCTACGACCCGGGCAACCCCGAGGCGAACAAGCAGGGCTACGTGACCATGCCGAACGTGAATCCGGTCACCGAGATGGTCGACCTGATCTCGGCCAGCCGCGGCTACGAGTCCAACGTGACCGCCATGAACGCGGCCAAGCAGATGTTCTCCAAGACCTTCGACGTCCTCCGCTGATGCAGATCCCGGCCATCTCGAACGGCATCGCCGGCGTCACCGGCACCTCGGGGATCTCGAGCGCCCTGGGCGGCGTCGGCTCGGTCTCCGGATCGGGCTCCGGCTCGGGCGGCGGCTTCGGCTCGATGCTGACCGACGCGATCACGAGCCTGAACGACTCGCAGAACACGGCCGCCTCCGACTCGGTCGCGCTGGCCACCGGACAGGCCTCGGATGTGACCTCCGTCGTCACCGACGTCGAGAAGGCGAACCTCGAGATGCAATTGGCTGTTCAGGTTCGCAACAAGGCTGTCGATGCGTACGAGGAAATCATGCGGATGCAGATCTAGCCCGCCTCGTATCGCCCGTAGAACCTCCCCCCGCCCCGCCGAACCCCCCGCCTCGAACATGCCCAACTTCGCCAGCGCCAAGGACACGTGGAAGAGCATCGAGCCGCGCGGCCAGCTCACGATGGTCGTGTCGTTCCTGCTCATCCTCGTGACCGCGTACTTCCTCTTCAACTACGCGACGAAGCCGAGCTACACGACGCTTCAGACCGGCCTCCAGCCGACCCAGACCAACCGGGTCACGCAGGCCCTGGCCGGCGCCGGCGTCGCGTACAAGGTGGGCAACGGCGGCACGACGGTGAGCGTCGTCAGCGGCCAGCTCTCCGCCGCGCAGGTGGCGCTGGCCTCGGCCGGCGTCGGCCCCGGATCCCAGCCCGGCCTGGCGAACTTCACGAAGACCAGCCTCGGCACCACGAACGCCCAGCAGCAGGCGATGTACCAGCTCGGCCTGCAGGGCGACATCGAGCGCCAGATCGAGAGCATCACCGGCGTCACCTCGGCCCAGGTGCAGATCGTCCTTCCGACCGACACCCTCTTCGCCGACCAGGCGTCGCAGGCGACCGCCTCGGTGCTCCTGAACACCGACACGACCTTCGACCCGGGCGCCGTGAGCGGCATCGCTCACATGGTCGCCTCGGGCGTCCAGGGGCTCTCGTCTCAGAACGTCACCATCACCGACCAGACCGGCGCGATGCTGTGGCCGGCCGGCGGGAGCGGCGCCGACGGCATGCCCGGCGCGACGTCGAAGCTGGCCGTCCAGCAGAGCTACGACTCGCAGCTGGCCGCCCGCGTCGACGCGCTGCTCGCCCAGACGCTCGGCTCCGACAAGGGCCAGGCGCAGGTGAGCTCCGACCTGAACATGGATCAGGTGACGCAGGACTCCGTCAAGTACGACGGCACCAAGGTGCCCCTGACCAGCCAGACCTCCAAGGAGAACCTGCAGTCGGCCAGCGGCAGCACCTCCGGCGTCGCCGGCACCTCGGCCAACGTGCCTCCGGTCTACTCGGCGGGGAGCAGCAAGAACGGCGCGCCCACCGTCTACCTGAACACCACCGGGAACACGAGCTTCGGCGCCGACAAGACCGTCAGCCACACCGTCGTCGCTCCCGGCGCCGTCAACCAGCTGCACGTCGCGCTCCTGTTCGACTCGTCCGTTCCGCCCAAGGCCCAGCAGGCGCTGCGCGCGACCGTCGCCACGATGGTCGGCCTCGTCCCCAGCCGCGGCGACACGATCTCGATGGCGAGCGTGCCCTTCCAGAAGCAGACCGCGACCACCGGCGCCGCCGGCGGCCCGCTCGGCGTGATCGGCGTCTCCAGCCCCTCGGTGCTCGTCCGCGACGCCCTCATCGGCCTGGCCGCTCTCGTCTTCCTCTTCATGCTGCGCAAGAACCTGAAGCGGCGCGAGGGCGATGCCCGCTTCGCCGAGCCCACCTGGCTCCGCGAGATCTCGCAGGCCACGCCGATCGCCGCCCTCGAGGTCGCCACGGTTCCGTCCGGCGCCGTCCAGCATCGCGAGCTGATGCAGAAGGAGGCCGAGCAGATCGTCCAGAGCCAGCCCGAGCACGTCGCCCTCCAGGTGCAGCAGTGGATGAACGAGTAGCACCCGGCGCGACCATGACGCTGAGCGGCCGTCGCAAGGCCGCGGTCCTGCTCGTCTCGCTCGGCGCCCGCGGCGCCGCCGAGGTCTTCAAGCACCTGCCGAACGAGATGATCGAGCAGCTGACGGTCGAGATGGCACGCACGCCCTCCGTCGAGCCGGAGCAGGCGAGCGCCGTCATGGAGGAGCTCGTCGCGATGGCGAACGCCCGCGGCTACATCGCCGAGGGCGGCCTACGCTACGCCCGCGAGGTGCTCGAGCAGTCCGTCGGCTCCGCCCGCGCGGGCGAGATCATGAACCGGCTCTCGGTGATCATCGAGACGACGCCGTTCGAGTTCCTGCGCGCGACGCCGGCCGACCAGATCGCAGCCTTTCTCGCCAGCGAGCATCCCCAGACCATCGCCATGGTGGTCGCCCAGCTGCCGAACACCACCCTCGCCGCCAAGGTGATGGAGCTGCTCCCGCCCGACCTGCAGGCGGACGTCGCCGTGCGCATCGCGACCATGGGCCAGACCTCGCCCGAGGTCGTCAAGGAGGTCGCCCGGGTGATGGAGGGCAAGCTCGAGACCGTGCTCCAGCGGGAGTGGGCCGCCGCCGGCGGCGTCCGCTCGCTCGCGGCCATCCTGAACGCGGCCAACCGCACCACCGAGCGCAACATCCTCGACCACCTCCAGCAGGAGGACGAGGCCGTCGCGAACGAGGTGCGCGGGCTCCTGTTCGTCTTCGAGGACATCCTCCAGCTGGACGACCGCGCCCTGCAGATGGTGCTGCGCGAGGTCGACGCCAAGGACCTCGGCCTGGCCATGCGCGGCGCCTCGACCGAGGTGCAGGAGAAGATCCTCTCCAACATGTCCCAGCGCGGCGCCGAGATGCTCCGCGAGGAGATGGAGTACATGCCGCCGCAGCGGCGCAAGGTCGTCGAGGAGGCCCAGTCGAAGATCGTGGCGGTCGTCCGCAAGCTCGACGACGCCGGCGAGCTCGTGATCTCGCGCGGCGGCGACGACGAGGACGAGCTGATTGGCTGAGGTCTTCGAGTTCGCGGCGCTCGAGCGCCCGGCGTTCCTGGTCGAGGACTCCGCCTCGGCCGAGGAGCGCGCCGCCGCCCTCCAGGCCGAGGCCCAGCATCTGGGCCACCAGGAGGGGCTCGAGCGCGGCATGGCCGAGGCGCGCGTGCGCGTCGAGCAGGCCCTCGAGGCCGTGGCCGCCGCCGAACGGGCGATGGCCGAGATGCACGACCGCTACGTCGCGGAGGCCGAGGCGGCCGCCGTCGACCTGGCCTTCCAGATCGCCGAGAAGGTGATCGGCACGACGATCGCCACCGACCGCGAGGCGGTGCTCGGCGTCGTCTCCGGCGCGCTCCTGCGCACCACCGACCGCGAGCACCTCGTGCTGGAGGTGAACCCGGGCGACTTCGAGCTCGTGCGCGACTCGGCGGCGGAGCTCGCCGCCCGGCTCGGCGGCATCAGCCGGATGGAGGTCGTCTCGGAGCGGCGCGTCGAGGCGGGCGGGTGCGTCGTACGCACCGAGGCCGGCGAGATCGACGCGCGCGTGAGCTCGCAGCTCGAGCGCGTCCGCCGGCTGCTGGCCGAGGCGGGCGGCGCGACGCCGGACGCCGCGGAGCCCGACGGTGCCTGAGCCGACCGCGGAGCGGCCCCTCGCCGCATACGCCCGGACCATCGCCGAGGCGGACCTGCAGAGCCACCGCGGCCGCGTCACGAACCTGATCGGCCTCGTCATCGAGGCCACCGGCCTGCGCGCCGAGGTCGGCGAGCTGGTCACCATCGCCGGAGGCCGCAACCGCGCCGCCGTCCCCGCCGAGGTGGTCGGCTTCCGCAACGGCCGCGCCCTGCTCATGCCGCTCGGCGACATGCGCGGGATCGCGCCGGGCACGGTGGTCGCCCCGACGGGCGGTCCGTTCCGCGTGGCGGTCGGCGACGCCCTGCTCGGGCGCGTGCTGGACGGGCTGGGACGGCCGATCGACGGCGGCGCCGAGATCACGGGCTGCCGGCCGCGGGTGGTGGCGGGCTCGCCGCCGTCGCCGATGGACCGGCCTCGCATCAGCGAGCGCCTGGAGCTCGGCGTGCGCGCGCTCGACGCGCTCGTGCCGTGCGGCCGCGGGCAGCGGCTCGGCATCTTCGCCGGCTCCGGCGTCGGCAAGTCGACCCTGCTCGGCTC
>Ga0075436_100003842_pt1 | contig 10295 bp, 5 predicted proteins | sample RhiMethybrSRZTD5_FD_75303 | JGI IMG/M metagenome (GOLD analysis project Ga0075436, IMG submission 75303) | Populus rhizosphere microbial communities from Tennessee, USA - Rhizosphere MetaG P. TD hybrid SRZTD5 | ecosystem: Host-associated > Plants > Roots > Rhizosphere > Soil | place: USA... | reverse complement strand
GCGATCTCTTTTCTCTGTTCTGCGGTAAGCCGTTGGGCGCGAATCTTGCCTCCTTTTGATCCTGTAGCTCGCCAAATTAAAAGTGCAGCTCGAAGGTGGTCCTGAGGAGACACGAGATGGGTTGAGTCCGTGGGCGCAGATGCTGAGTCGGAGCCAGCTGCTCCTTATTAATGGCTTAAGATGCGACACTCGCCCAAGACGTGTAAGCCAGTGGAAAATCGGCGGATCTCAGGCCGCGCCGGTCGTAGCGATGGTGCAAGCCGCCCACATAAGACGTATACGCGGAGAGAAGCCGCTTGAGATGGCGCTCGTTCAGGGCGATGATATGGTCGAGCAGATCGCGTCGGCGGCTGCCGACCCAGCGTTCGGCCACCCCCTTTTTGCCAGGGCCTTTGGATCGAGGTTTGCACCCCCGTGATTTGTAGGGAGGCAAGGGCTGCGGGTACTTCCAGGCCGTATTTTTGGTCGTGATCGAAGAGCAGGAACCTGGGAGCGGATTGATAAGGAAAGGCTTCTCTTAGCGGCGGCGCGATCCAGGTGCTGGCGGGATGGCGGCTGACGTTTCCAGTGCAGAATCTGCCCGCTCATGGCTAATAATAAGGAAGCAGTACAGCAGCTGGAACGTGACGGTCGGGACGATTCTCAGCCGGACACCCGTCCCTCCAGTGCGGCTGAACCAGACCTGCCCGGTTTCCTCAACCGGTCCCAGTCCACTCCGAGCATTCCCGCACCGCACGCTTCAGGCTTAACAACTCTGCTTATTTAGGGGTAGAATCCTCCCTCTAGTGTGCATGGGAGCGCACGAAATTTTCCTGGTTTCGGTTATCCGTACCAACTTCTCAAGAGGTCAGCCTATGCCGACTCTCACGTTGCAGCGCTGTTTTGATCGTGTGCTTCTATGGACCGCTATTTGCGTGTTTCCTTGTGCGGTTGCGGCTCAAGTGACGACGGGGACGTTTCTTGGGACTGTGCTCGATACTACGAGCGCTGCGGTGCGTGGTGCATCGGTCACGGCAACGAACCTCCAAACTGGCGTGTCTCGATCGGTGCTCGCCGGGGATAACGGCGAATACGTTATCAACCTGTTACCGATTGGAAATTACTCTGTCCGGGTCGAGCATATGGGCTTTAGAACCGAAGAACGTTCCTCGATTGTGCTCCAGATCAATAGCCGAGTTCGCCTGGATTTTGTTCTGCAGGTGGGCAGTGTATCTGAAAAGATCAACGTTGAGGGAAGCGTGCCTTTGCTTGACACCGATACAGCCGAATCGGGTGAGGTTATTGAGAACCAGCGCGTGACACAACTGCCTTTAAACGGACGCCAATTCATCCAACTTGCACTATTAACTGCAGGTGTGGTGCCAGAGGTAAAAGGAACGCTGAGCAGCCCCTTGGCGCTCTCTGGCCAATCTGCCAATGCCAACGGTACACGCTTCGAAGACAACGTATTTCTCCTCGACGGCGTACCCATCCGGGACGAAATCTACGAGCGTCTGACAGTCTCGCCTTCGATCGATGCGATTCAGGAATTCAAGGTGCACACAAGCAACTACTCTGCGGAGTTCGGCGGTCATGGGGGTGCCCAAGTCAACATCTCGACCAAATCTGGTACGAACGCAGTGCATGGCACGGCGTACGAATTCCTGCGAAATGACGTGCTGGATGCTAAGAACTTTTTCGATGGTGCGACCAAGCCGCCTTTCCGTCAGAATCAATTTGGAGCGAGTCTGGGTGGGCCGATTCAGCCCAGTAAGACATTTTTCTTTGGTAACTACGAGGGCAGCAGGATCTTCAAAGGCATCACCCTGGGGGCCGCGCTCCCAAGCGAAGACATGAGGGCCGGAAATTTTAGGGGCATGGGGCCGATCATCGACCCGGCGACCCAGCAACCGTTTCCGAATGACCAAATCCCGGACGCGATGATAGCGCCGTTCGCGAAAGCCATGCTCGCCAATGTGCCATTCCCGACCACTACAGGCACGGGACGGAACTTCATCGGGTTTGGCGACCGCGATCTGTCAATGAACCAGTTCGGCGGGCGGATCGACCACACTTTCAATAACAACAACCTGTTGTTCGGGCGCTTCATATACTCGAACGTCGATGACCTCGAGCCCTATCCTGCCACTGTGGACTTGTCGTCGGGTAGCCCCCTACCTCCGCCAGGGTTCGGGCAGCTAACCACGCAACGAAGCCGCAATCAAGTGTTGCAATACACACGTGTTTTCACCCCGAATTTCCTAAATCAATTAAGGTTCGGATACAACTACCTGGATGCAGGACAGAAGTCAGCAAATTCGAATGTGGACTTTGTGAGTGAGTTCGGCTTCCAGGGTACGAACCCACCGCCGCTGGGTGCGGGCTATCCCAGCATGGTGATACCGGGGTTCAGTACCCTAGGCGACGCCACAACGAAGCTCTTCACTACCAATAATGTCTTCTCTCTTATGGACGACGTGGTGCGCAACGTTGGCAAGCACTCGTTGAAATTTGGAGGGAGCTACACCAAATCACTCGTGCGTACTGAGTTCGTCTTTAATACCGCTGGGCAGTACAAATTTCTTGGGGTGTTCACGCAAAATCCGTTCGCGGACTTCCTCTTGGGCTACCCGGCCGTGGCGACGGCCCTTACCGGTAACCCCACCTTGCATGGAATAGGCTATCGAGTAGGGGCTTACCTTCAAGACGACTGGCGAGTGACCAGTCGGCTGACCTTGAATTTGGGGATCCGCTACGACATCAATTCGCGCTTCCGGGAGCGTGACGACAAGATGGCAAACTTCGCGCCGGAGATCGGAGGGTTTGTGCTACCCGGTACTCCTGGACACACTAACCCGGCGGCCGATTTCGCACGCTTTCCGGGCGTGCCATTCGCAGCTTCATCGCAGCTCCGCTACCCAGATGCACTCACTAACAATGACTACGATAACTTTGCACCCCGCATCGGTTTTGCCTATTCGCCGACTGGTTCCCTGGTGTTGCGTGGCGGATTTGGAATCTTCTACAACACCGGGCTCCTAGGCGGCCGCTTCGGCATCATGGGTTTCAATCCTCCCTTCACTGGGCTCGAGCTGTTCCTGAACTTTGATCCGACGGCTCCGATTTCGGCACCGGTTTCGCTCGGTAACCCGGCGACTAACGTCATCCTGGGGCAAGGACCAACCAAAAACTTCCCTGATGCGTACTTGCAGCAGTGGAACTTGAGCATCGAGAAACAGATCGGATCGAGTTTCATGATCGAATCCGAGTACATCGGATCTCGCGGCATTCATCTTGACGGCACCACCCTGCCCAATCAACCCGTACCCGGCGGTATGCCCCGCTGGCCAATCCTTGGGGTCGACCTGGAAATCGCTGCGCCCGTCTTCGATTCCTGGTACCACGGCCTGATTCTGCGTACAGAGAAACGTTACTCGCACGGATTAGTTCTGTCTGCCAGCTATACATTCTCGAAATCATTGGACACCGGTGGGGGATCGCTGTCCAACTTCTCGGATGAACACAGCGGCGCACCTCAGAACTCGGCAGACATCGCAGCCGAGAAAGGGCGGTCAGCCTTCGATACCAGGCATCGAGTCGTCCTTAACGCCGTCTATGAGCTGCCTTTCGGACGGGGGAAAGCGCTGGCTTCGAGCGCTGGTGGAGTCGTCGAGAAACTGGTTTCTGGCTGGCAGTTGAATACGATCCTAGTGGCACAAGCCGGCAGGCCGGAGACTCCGCTACTCACTAACGACCAGAGTGAAACTGGGGCATTTAGTGATCGCCCCAACCAGATTAGCGATCCCGACACCGGGCCTAATACGCCAAACGAATGGTTCAACGTGAATGCGTTTCAACTTCAGCCGCTTGGCCAATTCGGAAATGCCCGCCGAGGCGCAATTACTGGCCCGGGATATGCTGCTCTCGACACCGGGCTGGCGAAATTCACTCCCATTTCCGAGCGGCTGAATCTCGAATTCCGTGCCGAAGCGTTTAACCTGCTGAACCACCCGAATTTCGACCTGGCAAATAGACAGTTTGGGACGCCGACATTCGGACAGATTTTCAGCGCCAATGACTCACGGGAGTTGCAGTTCGCCCTGAAATTTCACTTCTGATAAGGACGGAGCCACGTGCTTCGAGAGTACCGGTTGAGGATTGCTCTCTCGATCGCTTGCCTATTAGGGATTCCGCAGGTCGCGCCTGGATCGGACGCAATAGCGCGGCCGGAGAGACTATCACCTGAATTTCATCGGAATCGTTTGGATGAACTCTATCGCCGCTGCCCTGATGGGCTCATATTGCTCCGCGGGGAAATTTCTTGGTATCGGAAGCGAGAGATCAGAGCTTTCGATTCGACGTATGCCGACTTCAACTTCAAACAGGAAAGAAACCTATACTACCTCACGGGAATCGAAATCCCAGACTCGTTCGTACTGATCGACCCAAAGAAAAAAGAGGTCAGGATCTACAGCGATTGGAAGGGTGAGAGGGAACTGAAAGAACTGAAGAAGTTGGATTACGTAACTGGCCCGTTCTCCGCGGCTCAATTTCTCCACGATGTTTTAATCCGGTCCTCGGACTATTCCATTCTGTACGTTCTTTACGAGCCATTTCTCCAAGCAGGGACGCTTTACGGCAAGACTGGGGCTCTTTCAGGCGTTTTCCCGCCCGGATTCGGCGAACCTGTAACCGAAGAGACACAGTTTGCGCGCAAGCTAGCAGAAATCTTTCCAGGCGAAAGGGTAGTGAGTCTGTATCCAATTCTGCTGGAGATGCAGCAGATCAAGCAGCCGGAAGAGATTCGCCTTCTTCGTCGCGCTAACCAAATCGCGGCGCAAGGAGTTGTAGAAGGCATGAAAGCAATTCGACCCGGACTCTACGATCACGACATCGCCGCCGTGATGGAGTACATTTTTGTCCGCCAAGGCAGCGTAGCGCCGACATTCGCCTTCAACGTCATGTCGGGTCCTAATTCATTCATGAACCTCCTCCCCTTATGGAGCGACTACTATCACCTCGATCGGCAGATGAATGCAGGAGAGGGTGTCTTTCTAGACGTGGGCGCGGAAGTCGGCTATTACATCAGTGATATCGGTCGAAGTGCGCCGGTATCGGGGAAGTTTTCTCCCGAACAGAAGGTATTGTACGACGCTTATCTTCCATGCTTCCTAAAAGTGGAGAAGAGTATTCGGCCAGGCCTAACGCAACGGGACTTGTTGAAAATTTGTGCCGCATGCGCACGTGAAGAATTGTCCAAGGTCCAGGAGTCCTACTTGAAGTCAGCGCTGGAAGATTTCATTCGTGAACTGGAAAGCCATTCCTCTTTGGGCCACTATCAGGACATGAATGTCATAGGCGCAGGTCCCGGGGATGATCAACCCCTACAAGCGGGAATGGTCTTTGCGATTGAACCGGTACTCTACTCGAAGCAACAGAACTTTGCCGTTTTTCTCGAAGACGTGGTTTTGGTGACCAACAGTGGTTACGACGTTCTGTCGCGGGGGATGCCTTACACTGTGGAAGAGGTCGAAACCGTCATGCGCCAGAAGAGCGTCATTGAGGCCGCCGATCACCGTTGACCGGTTTGTTGGGCGAAATTGCGGAGAACATTTTTTTACTCAGGAACTTACCTTGAGCCCGAAAGTGATGTGCCGATGCTTCTTTGGCTACCGCGAGGTCGATTTTTCGACAGCTATCCGATCTCTTGGGCGAAAAGCACCCAATGTGTGGTCGTTGGGTTGATAATCAAGAAGACAATCACAAAGAGAATGTGGTGCAAACACGGGCTTTGCAGCTTACGCGAGTGGTTTGAACTCCGCTGAAGATGATTTCGTACGGTACAGCATGGCGAAGTATGTCCACGGGTTGATCATATTGTTGTTGCTTGTGGGCGCCTTCAGCTGGTCGCAGAGTGTTTCCGACGTTCCCATCGAGATTGACGCGCCGGTTCATCCAATGCCGGTAAAGGCAAATGGCAAGGTTCATCTGCTCTACGAACTGCATTTGACGAATCTTCGCGCGATGGGTCTGGAGGTGACTCGGCTGGAGGTTTCCGACGGTGCCGTCGGCAAACTCGCTGAGTACACTGGCCCTGAGCTGGCCAGCTTAATCGGGAACCCGGGTGCTTCGGCGGACGCAACGGGCAATCAGGTAATCGGCGGTGGCACCCGCGCGGTGATGTTCCTCGATGTCACGTTCCAAAGTCCGGCGAGCATCCCGCAGAAACTAATACATCGGCTCTGCTTTCGTACCCAGAGCGTCGATGCGCAAGATAAGTGCATTGATGATGTGTTCGTTTCTGTGCATCTAAGTCCCGCCATAGTGCTCAGCCCGCCGCTGCGAGGAGAAGGATGGATTGCACTGAACGGGCTCTCGAATACCGCGGGGCATCGTCGGACCCTGGTGGTCGTGAACGGCAAGATGCACATGGCACAGCGTTTCGCCACCGATTGGAGCCGCGTGGGGAGCGATGGCCTGGCGTTCCGTGGCGATCCCGGGAATACGGCGAATTGGTCGCCCTACGGCGCAGAAGTTCTAGCCGTGGCAGATGCGGTTGCCGTTGATGTGAAAGACGGGATTCCTGACAACAATCCAGCAGCCGACAAAAAGGCAATCCCGATAACGCTTGAAACTGTCGGCGGCAACTATGTCATCCTCGATCTGCGAAATGGCTTCTACGCTTTTTATGCGCATTTAAAGCCAAAAAGTATTCGGGTCAAGGTCGGGGACAAGGTTCATCGCGGAGAGGTCCTCGCGTTGCTGGGAAACTCCGGGAACTCAGACGCCCCGCATCTGCACTTTCACGTTACCGATGGCAATTCGCCGCTGGGCGCGGAGGGTGTCCCGTTCGTGTTCGAATCCTTTGAACAGCAAGGGTTTCTATCCTCCAAGAGTCAGTTGATCAGCGGCGGATGGAAGCCAGATCCGAAGAACATCACCAAAGTGCAAAACGAGATGCCGGCAGACAATGCCGTTGTCCGATTCCCGTGATGCACCTCACGTCGGGTTCCCAGTGCGTTGAAGACCACGTGCTTGGTTGTATAGCGGAACGACACCCTTGTTGGACTCCCGATTTCATTGCAGCCTCGTTCGAAGCGGGAGTCTTAACTTTTGAAATCGCATTATAAAAGGGCGCCCCTTTGGGAGTAGGTTATGAGCACGCAAGCACATTACCTACGAAAAGGAGCACCCTCGTGAACAGTGAAAAGTAGGCCCTGCCTGAGATACCGGCCTTGAAGCCGTAACGAGGAAAACTCGACTTACGGAATTTTAGGGGGAGCGATGGAAACGTCGGCATCATTCGAAGCCCGGTCCGCGCCATCGCCCTACCCGGCGGGTGAGCATCCGAAACGCCTGTAGGCGCACAAGTGTCGATGGCACTTAGCCTCTGTGAAATCCCTATGCCCTCTCGGACAAGCCGAAAAAGCATTAGGCCATGAGCCTCAGATAGATCCATGGTTGACACCGTACAACCGCCGCGCTTGCCAGTTTCAGAGACCGATCGGCGTCGTCGCTACTAATGAAGATGCAGCTGCTGAGATGGAACAGTGTAAGAACCCAAGGACCACAGGGCAAAAGAGCAAAACCGAGCGCCTCGGATAGCGCGGACAGGGGCTGGAAGTCAAGAAAAGCTTCTCTACTTCCGGTCGAGGGAGAAATATTTTTCTTGACATTCCCCTTTATAGATCAGGCGTTAACACGTTTCGACCGCCTGGTCATTTCGCGCTATCGAGATTTTTCGCCAATAACCCTTTCAAGTTAGCGTCAACTCAACGGCTTTGATTGACTTGCCCATGCTTCCGCCATAGCATCCTTGCCCATGATCGGTCAGACCATCTCGCACTACCGCATCATCGAGAAGGTGGGCGGCGGCGGGATGGGCGTCGTTTATAAGGCCGAAGACACGCGCCTCGGCCGCTTCGTCGCTCTCAAATTCCTACCCGAAGACGTAGCTGAAGATCGCCAAGCCCTGGAGCGATTTCGGCGTGAGGCCAAAGCTGCATCGGCGCTGAACCATCCGAATATCTGCACGATTCACGACATTGGCGAGGAGAATGGCAAAGCGTTTCTCGCCATGGAGTACCTCGATGGTGTGACCCTAAAGCACCGGATTGCTGGGCGTCCGATGGAAACGGAGTCGATTCTCTCATTGGCTATCGAAATCGCTGATGCCCTCGATGCTGCTCACGCCAAAAGCATCGTCCACCGTGACATCAAGCCCGCGAACATTTTTGTCACCGAGCGCGGGCACGTCAAGATTCTTGATTTCGGGTTGGCGAAGGTGGCGACTGCGGGCAGTACTTCGAGTCAGATCGCATCTGCCAACACACAGACGCGCATGTCCGACGAACAGCACCTGACCAGTCCGGGAACGGCAGTGGGAACGATTTCCTACATGTCACCGGAGCAAGTACGAGCAAAGGAACTCGATCCCCGTACCGACTTGTTCTCCTTCGGAGCGGTACTGTACGAGATGGCGACCGGAGCAATGCCCTTTCATGGTGAAAGTTCGGGCGTTATCTTCAAAGCAATCCTCGATTCTGTTCCACCGCCCCCGATTCGTTTCAATCCCGATCTGCCAGCGGAATTGGAGCGGATCATCTACAAGGCTCTGGAGAAGGACCGCAATCTGCGCTACCAGCATGCCTCCGAGATGAGGAGCGACCTGGCGAGGCTGAAGCGGGACGCGGACTCCGGCAAGTCCATCCCCATTGTCACCCAGTCGGTTGTTGTCGAGCGTTCGAGACTTCAGCCTGTTGCCACAGTCGCTCTGACGGTGGGGTCGATTGTGCTCATCGTGAGTTTGACTGTGTTCTACTTCAAGAGCCGAACAACACGCGAGATTTCTGGTCGCACTAACTCATCGCCTACGTTATCTGTTGCGGTGCTGCCACTGCAGAACACAAGCGCTACGAAGGATCTCGATTTTCTTCGACTCGGACTGGCGGATGATATTGCTACCACGCTGAGCTATTTCCCTGGTCTTTCGATCCGTCCGTTCGCCACAACCAGCAGATATGCCGGACCGGATGTCGATTTGCAGAAAGCCGCTCAGGAAATGCGCGTAGCGGAGATAATTACCGGCCACTTTATGGTCATAAGCGGGAACGTCGAAGTTACGCTGGAAGTCGTCGATACAGCGAACAACCGAGTGCTCTGGCGAGATACCATGCGAAGCACTACTCGAGATCTTACTGGAATACAGCAGCAAATAGCGACAAGCGTCCAGCATGGGCTGATTGCCGCACTGGGAGTGCACACTGACGCGAGCGCTTCCGCGAACACATCGCACAATGCAGAAGCCTATGAGCTGTATCTGCGGGCTGTGTCGGAACGAGAGCCGACGAATCCGCAGAACTCTTCGTTCACTTCGACTATTAAAAACGCAGAGCGCCTGCTTGAACGTGCCGTGGCTCTCGATCCCGCCTATTCCTCAGCATGGGCAGCGTTGGGCCATTTCTATTACTACGATATTGGTTTTGCGGGTGGCGGCGAAACAGCGAAGTTGCGCGCTAAGGCGGCACTGCGACGAGCCGTGGCGCTTGATCCCGGTCGCATTGATGCCGCAACTGACCTCATTAATATCGAAAGCGAAGAAGGGGAGCTGAACGGCGCTTACGATGATATTACGAAGCTTCTACGCCAGCACCCAGATAGCGGAGCAGTCCATCTGGTGCACTCGTATGTGCTCTGGTATGCGGGGCTTCTGGACGAGTCGGCCAACGAATGCGAGAAAACTCGATCCCTCGATGCAGGGACCACGGATTTAGCCTCTTGCGGCGCAGTCTTTGTGGCCCTGGGTAGGTATGACCGCGCCAGGCAGTATCTTCAACTAACATCGGGCAGTGAATATGAAAAGGCGGGCCTCGTGGGGATCCTGGCACGCGAGGGCAAGCAGCATGAGGCTCTGCAGGAGTTGCAGTCCTTGCCGAACACACCTTTCTATGGCCGGCCACTGCTCGAGCCCTGTCTGCAGCATGGTCCGTCAGTATCAGTAAAAGCGGACGCGGTGGCGCAACAGGTGCGTTCGCAACTAATGGAAGATGATGACCCGGGTCCAAAATACTGGCTCGCTGCATGGGATTCTTTCTGTGGGCAACCAGATCTCGCCTACCGAGAGTTGCGCCGCGCCATCGAGCAAAACTACTGCGCCTATCCTCAGATGGAAACAGATCCTCTCTTGGAGAGAGTTCGCGCCACGCCCGAGTTTGCGGAAATACGCTCGTTAGGCATGGCTTGTCAGCAGCGCTTCTTGCAACATCGGAGACAGAGCAGCTTGGAATGACACATTTCACCAACTAGCTCAACCTTTT
>Ga0075436_100003841_pt1 | contig 10298 bp, 8 predicted proteins | sample RhiMethybrSRZTD5_FD_75303 | JGI IMG/M metagenome (GOLD analysis project Ga0075436, IMG submission 75303) | Populus rhizosphere microbial communities from Tennessee, USA - Rhizosphere MetaG P. TD hybrid SRZTD5 | ecosystem: Host-associated > Plants > Roots > Rhizosphere > Soil | place: USA... | reverse complement strand
AGTAAGCGGTTGAAATCAAAGCGGAAAGGCGGCTGGAACGCCTCCAGCCGCCCTTCTTTTTGCGGAGAATCAGAAAGTGACGGGTGCCGAGATGTGGTTGATCATGCTGGGCTTGCCCACCGCCTGCACGTAGACTTTGACCCCGTTGCCGGAGCTGATATTGGCGGAAGAGAGGTCAGCGGAATGCGTTCCCGCCGCCACGTCGGTAAGGTGTTTGAAGTTCTGGCCGTCGCTGCTGCTCCAAACCGCGTAGTGATCAACGGTGTCTTCATTGCCGCTGACCTGCCAGGCAACCGAACTGCCCGCCGCCTTGGCCGAGACGCTCACGCAGTTGTCAATGCCGGTTTCGATCTCGGTACCCTCTTCATAGTCGTTCCAGGTGACTAACTGCACCCCATTTAAGCGCGGGTTTCCACCGTAATACTTGCCGATTTCATCGAGCGTGGCTAGCCAGGTCTGGCCGCAGTTCTGGTTCATCAACCGGTGTGTTCCCCAGCCCGACTGGCTGTCGTTGAATCCTTTGTAGCTGCTCCCGACGACGGCGTCTTTGCCGTGTTCCATGCCAGCGGCGTAGAAGGAATCCAGGTAAGACTGGCCCCAGTCATTGGCGTCGGCGGTGTTGACATTAACCCAGCTGAAGCCGCCGTTGGTCTGAGGCGACTGGAAGCCCACGGCGTTACGGAAAATAAAAACAGGACTGCCCTGCGCCTTGGCTCGCACCCTGTTCCAATCAACCGGAAATTGTTCCAACCCAAAAAAGAAAATGGCGGGATGACCGTTAATCTGGATGTAGGCGGAAGACTGAGCATAGTGGCTGATCGCATAATTCACGTCATTGATCAGCTGATCAGTCACATCGCAACCAGGCGTCTGGGCACATAACTGGGGCCCGCCCCCAGCATCCTCCATAATGGCAAACTGAAAACCACCGCGGTCCTGCGCATCCTGCATAACGGCGATAGCCGCAGAGTTTTCGTGGGCATGGCTGGCGTCGGTGCCGTACCAATCGATGATGGCACCCTTGATGCCCCGGCTCTGCATGTCATCGAGTTGCTTATGGACCTGATTCGGGTCAGCGGAGTCGTAACCCACGTTCATGTGGTTGGATTGACCAAACCACACCATCAAGTGGGCCCAAATCGGCGTGCTGGACGGAACCTTGAGCGCGCTGCGGATGGAGACTTTGCTCACGTTACTGGCGCCCGCGTTGCCATTCTGCTGGGGCACAAATGAATCCGCCGCGCTGCTGTTATTGGCCAGGGCACTTTGCGACGGGTTGTTCGGGCTCGCCTGCACGGCTGACGCCCCACGCGGTGACATGGACCCACCGCCGCAAGCTGCCAATCCCATTGCCAGCGCTGCCAGCAGCAGCACACTGCCCTTGTGAAAATTCGACACGTCTCCCCCTCTCGGGCTGCTTGTGTTTCGGGGGAAACGAAGGCCCTGCGAACCTCAGGAATTGCCCGGCTTTGCCCGGCCGGATGTGTACTTAGCTTGAATTAACACTATGGTAAACATCGGCTGCAGCTCTGCCAGTCGGCCAAAGACAGGATTTATAAGTGGGTTTTACCTTAAGGAACTCAGGAATGCGCCTTAGGACTGGTGAATCATCAAAACCAGGGCGGCGAAGAAGTTTCGGGGGCCTGGAAGTGGCTCCTTACATCCAGGGAGCGGTGCGGGCCGAAACCGCGCGAGCCAGAGCCGACCGAGTGGAAACCCATGAGGGAAGGCGGCGGAAGCGGCGCAACGGCTCCAGGGCGCGCGTGCGCTGGTGAATATCAAAAGCGCGCAGATACTGGCGCACGATCTGGGGCATGGTCATGCGCATGGCGGCGGAGAAATTCTGTTCCGCCATCTCTTGCTGGCGTTCCGGTGATTCCAGCAGATCAATGATTTCTCCCGCCAGACTCTGCATGTTGCCGGTCTCGTAGAAGGAAATGGCCAGATCTTCGTTTTCGGCCATCTCACGAAAATCCGGAATATCCGCACAGATGATGGGCAAACCGAAAGCCGCGGCCAGATGCGCGACCCCGCTGGAACCTGCGGCCGATGAATAGGGCATGACCGCAACCGTGGCGGTCTGGAAAAGCTCGGGGATTTTATCTTCCGCTACATAGCCCGTAAAGACGATCTGTCGGTTGTGCTGGTACTTCTGAGCTACGGAGGCCACATAACCTGGTGTTTTGGGATGGTCGCCGCCGCCAATCACCAACTGCGCGTTAGGCACCCGCGCCGACACAAGGGCAAAGACCTCAAGAATCTGCTCGAGGCGTTTGTAGGTTCCCCACTTGCCAAAGGCCAAGACCCGGTGCAGGGGATTGCCGCGGCGGCTGAAGTCCGGGTACTCCGGTCGGCTGGAAAGAATGCCATGCATGCGCACATGTACATTGGCGCCGCGGTACTTCTCGCGCAAGGTGCGGCGATAGGCAGGTAGAAGCACGGAGATAGAGTTCGACATCAGTACCAGTCGAGTTGCCAGATAGCCGGCCGCCCGGTATACGCGGGGGAAACGCACCCCCGCATCTTTCATGGAAATGTAATCAATCACCTGGTGCAGGGTGACATGGGTGTAATAGCCGTTAAGCCGGGTGAGCGCGGGGATGCAAATGCCGGCGAAGGCGGCTGCCGGACGATCGCCGTAGCTGGAAAATCCCAGGTTGAACCACACCACGTCGGGTTTAAGTTCGCGGATCTGGGCCAGAACTCGCTGGGCATTGGAAAGCGTGTTGAAACGCCAGCAGCGAATTACGCTGTAATCCTCAAGTTCCGGCTGGGGTGTTTCCAGTTCGTCGGCCAGAATGGTGAGGCTGAGCAGTGGGTTCTGCTGCAGCTCGTGTGCGATATGGAAGCCATATTCGGCCAGTCCCCGATGGCTGGGCGGGAAAGTTGTGACCAGGCAGATTTTCATCAGGAGCCCAACTTAAAAAGCGAATCCAGGGACAAGCGCCCCAGGAGAGAAAAATAGTCGAGCGCCACCTTCAGGCTGGCCTTGCTTTTGCCCGCGTAGCGCAGGCCGAAGAGAAACGGAATTTCCGCCGCCGAGCGGATGCGTCCTCGCACCAGGATTTCCAGCAGAATCTTGAACCCTTGCGAGTGCAGGGGAATGCCGGCGATGCAGCTGCGCCGCACCACAAAAAATCCGGACAGCGGGTCCTTGATGCGGATGTTTCTTTTTTGCAGAGGAATGGTCACCCAGGTGCCCAGCAGGGATACCAGGCGGCGGGCTGGATTCCAGCCCTTCACCGCGTCCTCGGCGACATATCGGCTGGCCACGGCGATGTCGTAACCCTGCTGAATGGCCTTAACCAGCTCGGGCAGCAGCTCCGGTGGATGCTGCAAGTCGGCATCCATCACCGCCAGCAGCTCCGCATCGGTATGCTGCCAACCGTAAATGACAGCGCCCGCCAAGCCGCTTTCTCCACGGCGCACCAGCAACTTGACCCGCGGATCCTGCGCCGCTATTTCCTGCACCACTTGCGCCGTCCCGTCGCGGCTGTCGTCGTCCACGACGGTGATGTCGTAAGCAACACCGAGAGTATCAAGGCTGGCCCGCACCCGTTGTAAGGCTGCGGCAATATTGCCAGCTTCATTCAAGGTGGGAATGACCAGGCCCAGTTTGTCCGACAGCTCCATAATGCAGTACCCGTGACTCGCTCGCTTCCGATACTTAGGATGGAAGGAAGGGGAGTGGATGTTGGCTGGAGTTGCTGCGGAAAATTGTCAGCGTTCGTGAACCAGAGTAGCTGGATTCCGATTTACGTATTTCAGCTCTCTTCAATCAGAAAAATTTACTCCCGCGGCGCCACGGTTCGCCGTCTCCCACATCCGGGTATGCCGTGCCGTCTCTTGAAAGAGCTTAAGGACTTCTTCACCGGCTTGCTCCATTGGAAGCGGAGGGACCACTGCCATTCCAACTATCTTCGCCAGTTCAAGATAAGTTTGACGGCAACGGCGGGAGAATTCCAGAGGATACTCCGGCTTACGCACGCAGGCCTCCTCGGGATTGGCGTCAATCAGGTAACTCAAATCGGGCCGGGGAGCGAGGGCGCGGGCAAAACGCAAAAAACCCCGCGCCACACCCTTTTGCAGGGGCAGATTGGCCAGCTCGTCATATAAGTAACGGTCAAAAATGATTACCGCTGCGCCCGAGCGGCAAGCTCGCGCTACCACCCGCCGCAGGTGCAGAGCGTCAAGCAGGTAAAGCGCGCTGCGGAGCAGGCTCAGGTACCAGGCGCGGACATTCTTATCGCGTCGCTGCACTGGCTTACCGGGCGCGCCCACGCCCTTTTCGCTTTTGAAAACCTTATGGGTAACGCCTTCCCGAAATCGGGCTAAAACCACCACGTCATCCCAAAAGGCTAGCTGCGTAACTGTACATCCGCTGGCCGCCAAAGCGTCGCGCAAATGCTCGATCTGTGTGCTCTTGCCGGCCCCATCGATCCCGGAAAAGCTTACCAGCAGGGGTGCGGTGCGGTGCGGTGAGTGGCTCTTCATGAATTATTTGGCGCCCGGTGGACGGCTGGGGCTGCTGCGAGAAAGTGCGTACACGGTTCCAATAGCGACGGCACCGCCGGCAATGGCTCCCAGTTTGATCAGAAAAGAGCGCACCTGATGCTGCTTGGCGGGTGCGATGGCCATCCCCGCCGGCTTGGAACCCGCCCCGCCCGCAGTGGGCCCGGCTTCCGCTGCTCCGGTTCCGGCCGGCGCCTGGGCCGGCTGCGCAGGCGGCTTCTGCCCCTGGTCCTGATTTTGGGGGGTGTTGCCGTTCGACTGCGGCGCTGGCGACGCGTTGGGAGCTTCCGGCAGTGGCTGCTGGTTCTGCGTCGTGGTCTGCGCCGCAGGCGGCGCGCCCGGGCTTTGCGCCTGTGCCGCCATCATTTCCGGCACTCCGCACAGGCATAGTGCCAGCGTGAGACTCACAAGGCGCGCGCTATGCTTGTGATCCGTTTTCATAATCTGCTCTCCAGATTCTTTCAGGCTGCGAGGTTCGAGGGCGCTTCGTCTCTGGGGTCGGCGGCCGAACCTGCTGTCACGGCCCACTCGGCGTATTTCCTCATGGCGTTGGGCAGGAAGCCGCTGAAACTGCGCACCGCATCCGACACCGTCTCGTAAATCTCGAATAGACGGTCAGCGCGGGTAAGTTCCAGCACAACGGCCGCGTGCGGCGAAAGCGCCGCCAACTTCAGGTCTCCGTCGTGCTTCATCACGTCCGACATGCATTCCAGCAGCATATCTACGCCGGCAGCATCCATGCGCCGCACGGCGGAAAAATCGAATACCAACTGGGGGCGGTCAGAGCGCATCAGTGGCTGCACTTCTCGTTGGAATTCCCGGGCCTGCTGCAAGTTGATGCGGTCCGGCATGCGCTTCACGATTACTGGTCTACTCGTTCCCATATCTCCTCACTACGGCGAAGTCTCCACCAAATTGCGGCCCTTGATTGGATGCCGAAACCGGCTCAGATGAGGGCTCCAGGTTTGCAGGTCGTGTCCGGGTCGGGGGCATCTCGGCCTCGGCTTGAGCCGCTGTGGCAGGTTGAGAGCGATGGCCTCCCCGCACTAAGCCGCGTACCGCCTGCACGGGCAGGTAAGCGGCCAGGGAAGCGGCGCCCTTAAGCGTCCGCCAGGCCGCCGAAACGCTTACTGTTCCCAGCAGCCGCGCATCGCCAATTTCCACTTCCGCATCCCGGCGCAGGTGCACAAGTCTTCCAAACCCGGCTACAGCGTGCGAGGCATCCAGGCCGGCTCCCACATAGGTGTATGGCAAAACGGTTGTATCCTCCAGCACCGTGCCGCAGTCCACCTCCGCGTGGTGCTCCACTGCGCTGCAGCGTGTAACCACAGAAGCGGCTCGCAATTTCGCGTGAGTTCCGACAAAAGCCGGCGCCAGCACGCGGGCAGTGCGGTGGATGCGGGCGTGCTCCCCAACCCACACGCCAGGCTTTACTTCCCGTCCCTGCGGACGAATGTCGCAGCGCATCAGCAGCGCATCCTGTGCCAGGCGTCGCAGGTCGCGGGCATTCTCCAGGCGGTTGACGTAGTCCGGCACGATGTAAGGCTCAGAAGGAAGGCGCGTCGCCCGCAGTCCATTTCTTAGTAGGAAAGACGCATCGCTGCGCCTCGCCGCCTGCACTATTGCAGCCTCAAGCGGACCTCCTGCCTGGTCAAATATGGCGGTGGAGTTTTGCCGCCGCTCCGTGTGGAAGCGCAACAGAGCGTCGAGATTTATCTCCGCATAAGGGCCCAGGCGAAGCAGCAGGACATTCTCTATTCCCTCAGTGGCATACGCGAAAAGCGCCTCCTCGGCGGCACGCCATAGCTGATTCGCTGGCAGGCACGAAACTTGACTTTGAATGTCGCGACCTTCCTCGCCGGCTCCTTCGCCGGTTAATGCCGTCACCGCTTCTATACCGGCGCGGCGCAGCCGGTCGGCCACATGGTGCACCACCGATTTGCCAAGCAGGTCCAGCAGCGCAATTGGAATGCCCGCGAACACCTCATCGGCAATGCCGGGGCTAGGATTTTTTCCGGAATCGCCTTCCCCTGGGCGGGCGCCTACAATAATGATTGCCGCTAAATCCATTGCGCCCACCTCACCTCAATCCCCCAATCTCTGTCCCGCACCCTCGATCTCTGACCCGACACGTAAAACTTGGCCACACAACCCACCTGTTACCCCGCTTTTATGACGAGCGGCACTCTGTAGGATTTCCATTAGCGGTTCGACTCACATGCGGCCAAAAAGCCGGCGTGCCTTGAGCCGAGTTCGAGCAAGCTATGGTTAAAGATGCGCTGCTGCTTGTCCCTGTTGTCCTCGGCTTTCGAGGGTCGGGTAGAAGCCCGATGGGCCTGCTTCTTAACCCGGCTTCATCTCGCTCAGGGAACTTTCTCATGATGAAACCGCCGGCGTTCGCGGCTGCAGCTTAAGCAGCCGGTCCACATCGTGATCGTTGCTTCGCGTCAGATCGCGAACTTTATTTCTGGCGTATCGCAGCAGGTTGCCGATACTGGTGTGGTACCAGCAACACTCTCTCATCCGCGGCGACAAGCCGCAGAGAACGCGTAAGTTCTTGGCCAACCTGCCGGGAGAGATAAGCAGCGCCGCAGCCACCCGATGATTGCCCTCAATGATCGTGAGGGGACTGCTTTCATCTTCCCCGATGAGCAGGATGGAAGTCGGCGCGGCATTTTCCTGCCGCAATTCGCCGGTTACCGCCTGCAATTTGCGGCGGAACCCCTGGCTGAGATCTGGGCCAGCGTTGCGGATGCGTTCTACAATTTCATTTACGTAGAAGCGGCCGCGGGAAAGCTTGCGCCACTGCGCGCGCGGGAAGAAGCGAAGGCGCTCTACGTCTGCGGGCTGTAACTCCACTTCCCACCATTGGGCATCGCCAGGCAATTCGCGCCATAGCCCGCCACGCCGCCGGAACAAAAGGGCACGGCGAAGCTCGTTCTCCGCCTCACTGCCAAAATCTGGATGTTCCACCAGGTGATGGAACTTTGCCCGGTCTTCGTCAAATTCGCGATGGTGGAACTCATTCCTGAGAAACTCGGCAATCACCTCATCTTCCGCCAGCTGCCGCAGCTTGCGCATGGTCACCAGCGCGGGTACAACCGCAACCGGAGCGTTCAGACGCAAGCGCGCCCGCAGGAAGGGCACGCAAACCGCTAGCAGCAGCGCCGCCAGGGCCACCAGTTGCACCACCACCACTTGGCGTAGAGTGGAATGGAAAACGAGAATTCCCAGCACTACAGCGCCGGCAAAGGCAAGTTGCACCCAGGCGCTGTTGGCAATCTTCCGCGACATCTCGTAAGTAATGATGACCACGCTGAGCGAATACACGCCGGTGGCGGCGGCATAAAGCACCAGCAACGAAGAGTAGAAGGCCAGGTTTTGCTGCGCAAACGCGGCTCCGAACACAGCCCGCCATACCAGGTTGGGAAACAGCCATAAGGCCACCGTGAAGCCCCCGGTAATCAGCAGCACGATGAGCAGGGGCGTGAACAGCACGTCGCGTTCGGTTGCTTTCCCGGTGCGCAAGCCGGCGGAGATTGGAAACATGGCGCTGACCACTGACCAGGAGGACATGTAAACCACTCTGCCGACCAGGGCTGCGGCAGCATAGAGGCCGGCGGCCTCCGCGGCGAAGAAGTGCTTCACCAGAATGATGTCTACATTGTTGATCACCACCTGGCCTACGAAGAACACAATCGCCTGGATGCCTTCCCCGAAGGATGCCGGTAAGCCGGGTTCGGGTGCCGCTTCCAACTCGCGCCCGGGGTGCCCGAAGATGTACGCCGCCACCTCTGAGGCCGTAACCGCCGCAATTGCGCCGTCCACTCCCAAGCCAAAGTGGATCAGCAGAAACGCGCCCCCGAGTTTGACCACACCTTCGATGATGTAATTCCAGGCCAGGCGGCGGAAGGCGTAAATCCCCTGCATGCCTCCACGGCGCACTCCCAGGGGAATGTAGAAAGCAATGCCAACGGCTAGAAGGATGACCAGCGTGGGCGAGTGCAGGTTGAGGTAAGCAGAAATCGGTTTGCTGGCCAGAATCAACAGGGCAGCGATGCCGATGCCGAACACCCAGGCACGCCGCCGCAGGCCCAGGTACACGGCCACCTTGGCCCCACTGGTCTCATTCCGGGCGACGAACTTGGCGCAGACCAGCTGGAACGACAGGGTTATGCAGGAAATCAGCATCAGCAGCGTGTAAACGGCCGCCGCTTCACCGAAGGCAACAGGGCCCAGCAGACGGGCCACTCCCACGTTGTAGAAAAGGTTAAGCAGGCTTACCAGGGCCGAACCGATCAGCAGAGTCAGGCTGCCGCTCACGATGCGGCCCTGAGTGCCTCGCGAGCGCCGCTGGATGGCGCTCTGTACTTGCTCGGCTATGGCATTAAGTCGGGGCATGGTTACAGCCAGCTCTCTCTTCGTCGCACCTAGAACAACGACAATTGCACCACCGGTACGATGGTGGCTCCGTGCGAAAAGTGGTAGAACTCCTGCTGCTGCACCCCGAAAGAGATCCGAAATGGGTACGCTACCGGCACATCTCCGTTGCCGGAATTGAGCATTTGCCGCACGGGCCTAACGTATGAGACGAGGAATCGGCTCTCCACGTTGTCATAGAAGTGCATGCCCTGCCCGCGTGAGTAGGCGAACTCACCCTGCGCCGACCAGTGGCTGCTCGGCCGGTATTCGAAGCGGAAGCCCGGACGCATTGCCTGTGCCAGAGCAAACTGGCTGCCCTGGACCCTCCAGGCCCGCAGGTAATCGCCCAAAATGCCGAAGGTCAGCTTTTCCCCAAACTTATGCTGAATGCCAAACCGCGTGCCGGTCTCGTAGTACTCCACAATGCGCGGGCGGAAAAGCAGGTCGTCGCCCGAATACTCGGTGAACAGCGAAGTCCGGCCCCAGGGCCGCCCCACAGTGAAACCGATTGTGCCTCTCAGCTCTCGTGAATGCAGAGGTAGTTCGGTGAAAGGCCCGGTTTCGTGCATCGCGCTGGCCTGCACCGAAATCCAGTTAAAGAACGATGACGTTGACATGTACACGAACTGGCGGAACAAGTTCTGGTTCATCGCGAACGGTGCTTCCGTGTCGCGGCGCACTGTGAACTGCACCCCAGGGTTGAAAGCGATGGTGTTTGAGCCCAGGCGCAGCACGGGATTAATTCCTGTGTTGAACGTGGTATCGAAAGTATTGCGGTGCTGGATGAGCAGCTCGCTGGGGAATGACAGCGTGCCGTAATCGTTGCGCTCTTCGGTAAACCCGGTGATGGTCGGCAGCCCGCCAATGTGCAGCTTGTAGCCGGCGTCCAGCTTGGTCTCAATCGAGTGTCGCGGAGTGGGCAGCAGCGCCGGGTTATGAACCGCCAGTAGTTTCGCGTCCAGCTGGTAAATGTTGATGTCTTCAAAAATGGGCTGCAGCGAGGCGTGCGGCAGCACGTTGACGTTATCAGTGATCGGCCTGCCCTCCTGCCCCGCAACATCCAGTTCGGAGCGCTCCGCATTCTCGTCGTTCATTGCCAGGCTGTCGGCCTGGGCGAAGGCCATCAGAGCGTCCGGCAGGTTCTGTTGCTGCCTGTAGACATTGGCCTGCGCCATCATGTAATCGAAGTTGTGCTCGTAGTCGGTGGAATTACCCAGGCTGGCCAACTCCGCCTGTGCATTTTGACTGTGCCCCTGGGCCAAGTCGGCATTGGCCATGCCGATGGCAATGATCGTGGCATCGGCGCCCGCCATTTTTGCGCGCTGCAGGTATTGCCGGGCCAGGTCGTAGTCATGGGTCTGCAG
>Ga0075436_100003839_pt1 | contig 10299 bp, 6 predicted proteins | sample RhiMethybrSRZTD5_FD_75303 | JGI IMG/M metagenome (GOLD analysis project Ga0075436, IMG submission 75303) | Populus rhizosphere microbial communities from Tennessee, USA - Rhizosphere MetaG P. TD hybrid SRZTD5 | ecosystem: Host-associated > Plants > Roots > Rhizosphere > Soil | place: USA... | reverse complement strand
GAAGATCTGGAACAGGTTGTCGACCAGCGCGGGCTTGCGGCCCTCGAACACGTGGCCGGTGAGCTGCAGGATCCAGCCGCCGACGAAGGCCGCCCCGAACCAGGTCCAGGCGCGCGCCGCGCCGCCGGCTGCGAGAAGCTCGGCGAGCCAGATGAGCGCGCCGAGGACGACGAGCATCGCCACCGCGAGCGCGAAATCGAGGACGAAGTAATACGCGAGCAGCGCGGCGGCGACCAGCATGGCCGGGGTGACGCTGAAACCCACGAGCTCGAAGCGATGGAGGCTCAGGGGAACCAGAAGGGCGAGCATGATGAGCGGCACGCCCACGAAATGCGTCGCCTTGTTGCGCGGATCGCGGTGGTAGGCCGCGTAGATCGCCATCTCTTGTTCGAGCGTCTTCACAAAAGCACTATAATTCATGGTTTTAACCGAGTCCATGGTCGTCACGCACGGCTCTTTGCAGCGCGCCCCGGGCCGGTGTGCGCTGACGATCGGCAACTTCGACGGCGTGCACCGGGGCCACCGCGCGCTGATCGAGCGCGTCTGCGCCAAGGCGCGCGAGCTGGAGCTCACTTCCTGCGTGCTGACCTTCGAGCCTCACCCGCGCGAGTTCTTCGACCCGCAGGCTGCGCCCGCCCGCCTGACCCGGCTGCGCGACAAGCTCGAGCTTATCGACGCCGTCGGGGTCGAACGCGTCCACGTGGCGCGCTTCGACCGGCGCTTCGCCTCGCTGCCGGCGCAGCGCTTCGTCGAGGAAGTGCTCGTGAAAGGCCTGGCTACGCGCTGGCTCCTGGTCGGGCGCGACTTTCGCTTCGGCGCGCGGCGCGCGGGCGACTTCGGCGCGCTCGCGGCGGAAGGCGGCCGGCACGACTTCGAAGTGGAGTCCATGGCCGACGTGGTCTTTGACGGGGCGCGGGTGTCGAGCTCCGCCGTGCGCGCCGCGCTCGCGGCCGGCGACATCGCGTCCGCCGAGCGCCTGCTCGGGCATCCGTATACGATCAGCGGCCGTGTGGCGCACGGCGCGAAGCTCGGCCGCAGCCTCGGCTTCCCGACCGCCAACATCGTCCTGCGTCGGCCGCCGCCGCTCGCCGGCATTTTCGTGGTGGAGGTAGACGGTCTTGGTCCGGGTGTGGCGAGCATCGGCAGGCGTCCCACGGTGAATCCGGTGCCGCTGCCGCTCTTGGAGGTACATCTCTTCGACTGGGAGCGCGACCTGTACGGCGAGCACCTGCGTGTGCGCTTCCTGAAGAAGCTGCGCGACGAGCAGAAGTACGATGGACTCGACGCGCTGAGGGAGGCCATCGCGCGCGACGCGCGGCAGGCCCGTGAATACTTCGTGAATCATGGCTGAGCATGGCTGACTACAAGGACACACTCAACCTTCCGGAAACGCCGTTCCCCATGCGCGGCGATCTCGCCAAGCGCGAGCCGCAGTGGGTGAAGGAATGGCAGGACAAGGGAACCTACAGGCGCCTGCGGCAGGCGGCGAAGGGCAGGCCGACCTTCGTCCTCCACGACGGGCCGCCCTACGCCAACGGCGACATCCACATCGGCACCGCGGTGAACAAGATCCTCAAGGACATGGTGGTGAAGTCGCGGTCGCTCGCCGGCTTCGACGCCCGCTACGTGCCGGGATGGGACTGCCACGGCATGCCGATCGAGGTGCAGATCGAGAAGAAGTACGGCAAGAACCTGCCGCCGCAGGAAACGCAACGTCTGTGCCGCGCATTCGCCACCGAGCAGATCGACCGGCAGCGGGAAGATTTCAAGCGCCTCGGCGTGCTCGGCGACTGGAACGACCCGTACCTCACGATGGCGTACGGCAACGAAGCCGACGAGATCCGCGTCCTCGGCAGGCTGCTCGAGAAGGGCTACATCTACCGCGGACTGAAGCCGGTGAACTGGTGCTTCGACTGCGGCTCCGCGCTCGCCGAGGCGGAGGTGGAGTACGAGGATCGCAAGGATCCGGCCATCGATGTGGGTTTCGCTTTTTCCGAACCGGGGAAGCTCGAAAAAGCCTTCAACACCAGGATCACAAGACCGGGATGGGCGGTGATCTGGACTACCACGCCGTGGACGCTGCCGGCCAACCAGGCGCTGAACGTCCATCCCGACGTGACCTACAACCTGGTCGACACCTCGCGCGGACTTCTCATCCTGGCCGCCGACCTGCAGGAGGCCTGCCTCAAGCGATACGGGTTGGAAGGGAAAAGCGTCGCTTCCTGCAAGGGAAAGGCGCTCGAGAACATCCGCTTCCAGCATCCGTTCTACGACCGCCAGTCGCCCGTCTATCTCGGCGACTACGTCACCCTCGACACCGGCACTGGCATGGTCCACTCCGCGCCCGCCTACGGCGTCGAGGACTTTGACTCGTGCCGCCGCTACGGCCTCAAGGACGACCAGATCCTCACGCCAGTGATGGGCGACGGGAAGTTCGCCGCCTCGCTGGCGCTCTTTGGCGGCCTCTCGATCTGGGACGCGAACCCGAAGATCGTCAAGACCATCGAAGAGAAGGGCGCGCTGTTTGCCGTCGACTGGAAGCACGTGCACAGCTACATGCACTGCTGGCGCCACAAGACGCCGGTGATCCTGCGCGCGACGACACAATGGTTCGCCTCCATGGACAAGAAGGTCGCTGGAGAAAGTCTTCGTGAAGTCGCCTTGCGCGAGATCGACAAGACGCACTTCTTCCCGGGCTGGGGCAAGGCGCGCCTGCACGGCATGATCGCCAACCGGCCGGACTGGACGCTCTCGCGGCAACGCCAATGGGGCGTGCCGATGCCGTTCTTCCTGCACAAGGAAACCGGCGCGCTGCATCCGCGCACCCAGGAGCTCCTCGAGGAGGTGGCGAAGCGCGTGGAAAAGGGCGGTATCGAGGCCTGGCAGAGCTTCACCGCCGATGTCGGCACTGAGTATGAAAAGAGCAAAGACACGCTCGACGTGTGGTTCGACTCGGGAACAACGCACTTCACCGTGCTGCGGCGCTCGCACAAGGAGCAGTCCACCTATCCGGCGGACATGTATCTAGAGGGCTCGGACCAGCACCGCGGCTGGTTCCATTCGTCGCTCCTCACGGCATGCATGCTCGACGGCCACGCGCCGTACCGATCCCTGCTGACGCACGGCTTCGTCGTCGCCGGGGACGGCCGCAAGATGTCCAAGTCGCTCGGCAATACGATGGCGCCGCAGAAGATCTCCGGCACGCTGGGCGCGGAGATCCTGCGCCTGTGGGTGGCGAGCACCGACTACTCCGGCGAGCTCGCGATTTCCGACGAGATCCTGAAACGGGTGGTGGAAAGCTATCGCCGGATCCGGAATACCCTGCGCTTCCTGCTGGCCAACACCTCCGACTTCGATCCTGCGAAGCACGCGGTGCAGCCGGCGCAGATGGTGGAGATCGACCGCTACGCGCTCGCGCTGACCGGGCAGCTTCAGAAGGCGGCCGCGCAGGACTACGAGCGCTACGAGTTCCACCTCGTGGCGCAGAAGCTGCAGACGTTCTGCTCAGAGGACCTGGGCGCGTTCTACCTCGACATTCTCAAGGACCGGCTGTACACCTCGCGCGCCGATTCGAGGGCGCGCCGCTCCGCGCAGACCGCGCTGTACCACGTCACCCACAGCCTCGTGCGGCTGATGGCGCCCATCCTTTCGTTCACCGCCGAAGAGCTGTGGCAGGTCTTTACCGGGAAAACCGACGACAGCGTGTTCTTTCACACCCTGCACGAGCTGCCGGTGCCGCCCGACGCGGCGGCGCTCACGGCGAAGTGGAAGCGCCTGCGCGAGCTGCGCGACCCGGTGCGCAAGGAGATCGAGGCGCTGCGCACCCAGGACAAGGTCGGCGCCTCGCTGCAGGCCGAAGTCGACCTGCATGCCGCCGACAAGGACTACGAGCTGCTCGCCAGCCTCGAAGACGAGCTGAAGTTCCTGCTGATCACTTCTGCGGCCCGAGCCCATCAGGGAGTTTCTTCCGTTGAAGTGAAGCCCAGCAGCCATGCCAAGTGCGACCGCTGCTGGCACTACACCGCGGACGTCGACGAAGAGGGCCTGTGCGCGCGCTGCCGCTCGAACCTGCGCGGGCCGGGCGAGACACGCCGCTATGTCTAAGTCCGCGCGCTGGTTTGCCGCGGCGGCCGCGATCGTGCTCCTCGACCAGCTCACGAAGTGGCTGGTGCTCGCACGCTTCGCGCCCGGCGAGCGACTGGAGCTCACCAGCTTCTTCAACATGGTGCTGGTGTTCAACAAGGGCGCGGCGTTCAGCTTCCTCGCCGCCGCGCCGGGCTGGCAGACACCGCTTCTCGCCGCCTTCGCGCTCGGCGCGGCGCTCGTCGTCTCCGTGCTTCTGCTGCGCTCGCCGGAGCGGCGCATGCTGTGCGCCGGTCTCGCGCTGATCCTCGGCGGCGCCGTGGGCAATCTCGTCGACCGGCTGCGCTTCGGCCAGGTGGTGGACTTTCTCGACTTCCACGCCGCCGGCTGGCACTGGCCGGCGTTCAACGTCGCCGACTCGGCGATCACCGTCGGCGCGGCGCTCCTGATCCTCGACGGCTTGCGGCGTCATGAAAGGCGAGCTGGCGCTCCTTCTTAAGGCACTCACTTTTGCGGCACGCAAACACCGCGACCAGCGGCGCAAGGATGCCCGGGCTTCGCCCTATATCAACCATCCCATCGCGCTCGCCGACGTGCTGGTGAACGAGGCCGGGGTGACCGATGTCGAAGTGCTCTGCGCGGCACTGCTCCACGACACCATCGAGGACACCGAGACGACCCCCGGGGAGCTGGAGCGCGAATTTGGCCGGGACATTGCCGACATCGTGGCCGAGCTGACCGACAACAAGATGCTCAGGAAGCGCACGCGCAAGCGCATGCAGATCGCGCACGCGGCGAGCGCGAGCCGGCAGGCGAAGCTGGTGAAGCTCGCGGACAAGATCTGCAACCTGCGCGACATCACCGCGCGGCCGCCGGCGAACTGGGGCGTCGAGCGGCGGCGTGAATACTTCGACTGGGCAAAGACCGTGGTCGACCGCCTGCGCGGCACCGATCCGAAGCTCGAAGCGGCTTTCGACCGCGCTTATGCGCTGAGACCTGAATGAGCGAGAATGAAGCCATGGAAGTGATGCTCGCCAGCCCGCGCGGCTTCTGCGCCGGCGTCGAGCGCGCGATCGAGATCGTCGAGCGCGCGCTCGAGCTGCGCGGCCCGCCGATCTACGTGCGCCACGAGATCGTGCACAACAAGTACGTGGTGGAGAACCTGCGCGCCAAGGGCGCGGTGTTCGTCGAGGAGCTCGACGAGGTGCCCGCCGGCGCGACCGTGATCTTCAGCGCGCACGGCGTGTCGAAGGCGGTGCGCTCGCAGGCCGAGCGGCGCGGCCTCAAGGTGTTCGACGCCACCTGCCCGCTGGTCACGAAGGTGCACGTCGAGGTGACCAAGATGCTGCGCGAGGGCTACGAGATCGTGATGATCGGCCACCGCGGCCACCCGGAAGCCGAGGGCACGATGGGGCAGGCGGGGCAGGGCATGCACCTCGTCGAGACGGTGGAGGACGTGGCCGCGCTGCGGCCGGCGTCCGAGCGGCTTTCGTATGTCACGCAGACCACGCTCTCGGTGGACGACGCCGCCGCGGTCATCGCCGCGCTCAAGGCCCGCTTTCCGAAGATCGTCGGCCCGAAGAAGGACGATATCTGCTACGCCACGCAGAACCGCCAGGACGCGGTCAAGTTCATGGCGCCGCAATGCGACGTGGTGATCGTGGTCGGCTCGCCCAACAGCTCGAACTCCAACCGGCTGCGCGAGGTCTCGCAGAACATGGGCGTGCCGGCGTACCTCGTCGACAACGCCGCGGACCTGCGTCCCGAATGGATCGCCGGCAAGCGCCGCGTCGGCATCACCGCGGGCGCTTCCGCGCCCGAGGTGCTGGTGGAAGAGCTCGTCGGGCGCCTGAAGTCGCTCGGCGCGCAGAGCGTGCGCCCGCTCGAAGGCATCTCCGAGAACGTGGTGTTCACGCTGCCGCGCGGGCTCGCGCCGCGCGCCTAGCCTATTGGGGTCTTTTCGCGAACGGCAGGGGCTCGCCAAAACGTACTTCGAGCGCGATCTGGCTCTTCACCGGAGTCGCGTCCTTGTACCCTGGGCGGAAGCGCGCCGCGCGGAAGGCCTCGGCCGCGGCTTCCTCGAACACGCCCGCGGGCTCGGCTTCGGTGATGTCGACCGCGTCCACCAGGCCGCGCTCGTTGATGTACAGCCGCAGCTTCAGGCGCCCGGTCTCGGGCGCCCCCTCCGGAAAGCGCGGCTCGATTCGCTCCAGCGGAGCCGGGCGCTCGCTGAGCTCGGAAGTGCGGTGATAGTAGGGCGCGGGCAGCGGGGCGCCCGGCGCGGCACCGCGGTGCGGTGCCCGCTCCACCGGGTGTTCTGACGCTGGCTTGGGCTGCGCCGGGACGGGCGAAGCGCTTTGCAGCCGTGCGACGAGGACGGCCGCTTTGGGCTCGTCTCCCGCCTTCCCGCCGAGGACCAGGCCCGCCACCGCCGCCGCAAGGCTCGCGTGGACCGCGAGCGATGCGGCGAAGGCGGTGCCCAGCCGCCGCTGGGCGAGCGCGGCGCTCATTGGTCGCCGATCAGCTCCCGCCACGACACGCGCTTGCCGGAGAAGCCCTGCGGCGAGAGCGGCGGCGGCTCGACGCGCGGCCGGCCCTTGTTGTCGATCGCGATCACGCCGCAGTTGCCGCCGGGGCCGCAGACGAAGCTCTGGCCGACGAGCAGCGCGTCGCTGACGCGCTTGCTCGCCATGGTATTGCCCGGCGCAGGTACGTAGCTGCCGGTCTCGACGTCGAGGAAGTTGAACCAGCCGTAGCCACCTGCGCTGCAGGTGTCGCTCGTCGGCACGTTCGACGGCATCGACAGGACGCCGAGCTGGACGATCGGGTCGATGTTGACGCGCTCGCCCGGATCGGGCAGGTCGGCGAGCCAGCCGTGCTGCGTCTTCCAGTCGGGCGGGGTTCCCTTGATGGTGCGCTCGTCGACGTCGGCCCCGGGGGCGAAGGTCTCCACCGCGATGTCGGCCGGATCGCGCACGTTCTTGATTACGGGCCCCGGCCCGGTCACCGCGTCGTCGTCGGCCAGCGCATAGATCGTCTGCGTCTTGAACGGCGGCGTCTTGTCCGTGTTCTCGATGAACTTGCCGGTGCCCACCAAGACGACCCGCTTGCCTTGCACCAGGGTGAGCTCGGGCGTGGTGGTGACCGGCTGCGCGTTGCCTGAGCTGTCCTTCAGCGCCGCCACCAGGGTGACGGTGACCGGGCTCGCGTCGAGCTTGAAGCGCCACAGGTTGCCGTCCAGGTCGCCGCCGTAGACCGCGAGCGCGGTGGCATCGGTCGAGATGTCGTCCGCCCAGGCCGCGATCTTGGCCAGACCGCTCGGCGAGGCGGCGCTTCCCGAGCCGGTGGTGATCCGATCGAGGATCACGCCGGTGACGGCGTCGAGGATGTAGAGATAGCCGCGCCCGTCGCCTCCCCTGAAGGTGTTGTTGTACCCGGAAGTCACCAGCACGACCCACCTGCCGTTGGTGCGCTTCGCGACCACGGGCATCCCGTAGGTGAGGCCGAGGTTGCAGTCGGAAGTCTTGTCCTGCTTCGCGATGTCGGTGTCGGTGTAGCAGACGCCGTTGTTGGTGAACTCCCACATGCCCTTGGGCGCGAGCGGGTTGGTGATGTCGAGCGCGTAGTAGCCCAGGCTGCCGGGGCCCGTTCCTATGCTGCCGCCGGCGTTGACGCCCGCCACGAGGATGGTGCGCCAGTCGTCCTGACCGGCGCAGGGGTTGGAAATGCAGATGTCGAAAGCGCGCGGCGAGCCGTCTGCAAAGAAATGGTGGATGTTCGCGCTGTCGGCGAGGAGCGTCAGGTTCTCCATCAGCATCCTCGGGATGTAAGACCAGCGCTCCACTCCGTTGCCGGTGTTGTTGCCGCCGCTGTACTTGTCGTCGGTCAGCGCGGGCGACGCGATGCCTTCGGTCTGGTAGTACGGGCTGTTGTTCACGTCGGTTTCGAAGGCGTGCAGCATGCCGTCGTTTCCGGCGGCGTACACCGTGCCGCGGCGCGGGATGCTCGCGTTCGGGAATTGCGCCACGTTGCAGCCCGTCCCGGTGCCTGCGGTGCAGGCCTTGAATCCCGCGTAGCCCTTGTCCGAGAAATTGAACGTCGACTTGCGGACGTAGGCGGGCTGCGCGTTCACCAGGTCGCCGAGCTTGCTGACGCGCGGGCGATAGAGGTCCTGCGTGCCGCCGAGGCCCGTGTCCTCGTTGGACGCGTCGCCGCGCACGTAGTCGACCAGGCTCTTGCCCGTCGCGTTGGTCCACTGCGGGCTGCCCGCGGCTCCCCAGTTGCTCGTCTGCGAAAGCTTGGTCGCGGTGAACCAGGCCTGCTCGGCGGAGGTAAGGCCTGAGCCGTCCGCGCAGACCGCAGTGCCGGTGCCGGGCCAGCAGAAGTTCTTGAGCTTGTTGCCGGCGGTGTCGCCCGGGTCGAAGGTATAGATGATCCTGCTGTCCCATTTCGTGGCGTCGAGCTTGTCTTTCGCCGACCAGAGCTGCGCCTCTGGCACGGAAACGTCCAGCGTGGTGAGATCGATCGTGCGCGCCGAGAGCTCGCCCCACCAGTCGCCGCTGTGGTAGCTCGCGACGAAGGCGAAGTTGTCGCCCGAGACCGGCTGCAGGTTCGACGTGGCCGCGGCCGCGCCGGCGCCGGTGTCGCCGCGAAGCTCGTTCAGCGTGTCCTGCAGGCTGGCCGCGAGCTCGGAGGGGTTCCTCGCGCTGAAGAAGAGGCCGCGGCCGTTCACCGCCGCGTGCCACAGGTCGTCGAGCGCCGACGGCTGGTCCGCAGCCGGCACCGGCCAGACGTCGGTGCCCTGCGTGATATTGAAGAAGTCGCCCGTCTTCGCAGTTTCGTAGTCGCGCTGGTAGGTGAGCTGGCCGTCCAGGCCCAGGCCGATGGTGAAGGTCACCATGTGCTGGAAGCTCGCCTTGTCCTTGGTCGTGGTGCGCACGTTGTCGGTGGACAGCGGTCCGCTCGTGCGCAGGTCGTTCTTGTAGTAGTACATCGCCACGTCGGCGAGGCTGCCTACGGAGGTCGCACCCGCGCCCTCGTAGGTGCCGGTGCTGACCGAGGTCCACTTGTCGGCGCCGGAGGCGTTCCCGTCCTCGTTGTCCATCGCGCTGCCATCCAGCTTCTGGCCGGTGAAGCCGTTCCAGTAGCCGTCGGTGGCGAGGATGGCGAAGTTCGGCTGGCACGAGGCGGTCATCGGATCGTCGGCCGCGGTGAGGCCCGTGGTGAGATGCGAGCCGAGCTGGCCCGCGAACAGCTGGCCGACGCGCGAAAGCGCCTCGCGCAGCGGCGTGAAGCCGGCGGTCTGAATGCTGTAGAGCTTCGTGTACCAGTCCGACTTGTGCGTGGCATCGAACGTGTCGACCTTCAGGTACTTGGCCGCGACGACCGCCTTGCCGTCCGTGGTGCTGGTGGAGTCGCATGAGCCGCTGATCGGACAGATGGTGATCAGCCCGACCCGGTACGTGTCGTTGAGCGGTGCGAACGCGCGGCCGACGGCGGTCTTCGCCATCAGCAGGCGCTTGCGGTAGTACGCGTACCAGTTGGCGAAGTTGGTCATCTCTTCGGCGTAGGTGCAGGTCGCCCCGGCGCAGTCGATGCGGGCCGACGCCCTGGTGTACGAGTTGTTGGAAGGCACGATGTCGGTGCGCGAGAACGCGCCCAAGCCGATCCGACGGTCGATCGTGCCGGTCTGCAGGTCGCGGCCGCCTGACATGTTCGTGACTACGAACGTTGCGGTGGCGACGGAAACGCCTACCTGGCCTGGAGAGGAGCCGCCCATGTTGATTGTGGTGATGGCGCTCAGGCCGGTACCGCTTCCGGCTTTCGCGACCGTCTGCCCGTTGGGTGTGGAGCCCATCGCGACCGGCGCGACCAGTTTCACGTTCGGGCTGGCGTCGACCGCCGTGACCGTATACCCCCCCGTGATCGTCTGCGCGCAGGTGTTGATCCGGCTGATCAGCGCGGCGCGCATCGAATCGCGCTGTGCCGTGGTGCTGAGGCCGGTCGCGGCGATGCTGGCGCTGCCGGCGGCCACCGTGACCCCGTTGTTGAAGTTGAGGGCCGTGGCGGAAGTGCAAAGGAGGTTCGTCCCGTTCACGCTGAGAGCCGTGAGCGTCAAACTGGACGAGCTGGTACCGACGGTGATGGCGCCGATCGAAGCCACGGTGCCGATCGTGCTCGCAGTCACGCTGACGGCGTTGCCGTTGCCGGCCGCAC
>Ga0075436_100003837_pt1 | contig 10310 bp, 9 predicted proteins | sample RhiMethybrSRZTD5_FD_75303 | JGI IMG/M metagenome (GOLD analysis project Ga0075436, IMG submission 75303) | Populus rhizosphere microbial communities from Tennessee, USA - Rhizosphere MetaG P. TD hybrid SRZTD5 | ecosystem: Host-associated > Plants > Roots > Rhizosphere > Soil | place: USA... | reverse complement strand
GCTCAGGCCTGGACGGTGATGGCCGGGCAGATCTACCTGGGGCCAGCCCCGTCGAGCGGCAGCTTCACCTGCTACTACCGCCGCCGCTTCTCCGCCCTGGTCGGCGAAGAGGAGTACCCGATGCTTCCGCCCGAGTTCCACCTGATGCTCGTGCATGGAGGCCGGGCGGAGCTGCTCGCCGTCTCCGACGACCCGATGGTCTCGCTGATGGAAGCGCAGTTCCAGCAGGACATCGAGGCGATGAAGCGTGAGTACCTGATCGACGCGCTTGGCCAGCCCGCGATGTGGCCGACCGATTACTCGGCGGTGAGCTGATGCCGAGCGTCACCAGCGATCAGAACCTGATTACTCGCCAGGCGACGAAGGCGAAGAAGCTCGCCTACTCGGAGATCTACATCGGCGACTTCTCGGGCGGGCTGAACATCCGGGACGCGCTGACCGAGCTGCAAAACAACGAGACGCCGGACTGCATCAACGTGATCCTGGACGAGCGCGGGGCCTGCCACAAGCGGCTCGGCTACGTCAAGTGGAACGCGACCGCCCTGCCGAACGCGATCAGCTACGGCTACGAGTCCGACGTCTGCAACACGATCTTCTGGTACTGCCAGGCGGACGGCAAGCTCTACCGCGACGACGGCGGCGTGCTGACCCAGGTCGCCCAGTTCGCCGCCGCTGGCACGGTCTCGATCGCCGACTTCGCCGGGACCTGCTACCTGGCCCATTCCTTCGACGGCCTCTTCTTCTCGACCGATGGCACCGCCTGGAGCACGGTCGCCCCCTCGGGCGGGCAGATCCCCTCCGGCGACATGCTTGCCACCTGGCAGAACCGGCTGTGGATTGCCTCCTCGACCAGCAACCTGCTCAGCGCCTGTGCGCCGGGTGACGCCACCCAGTGGGACGTAGCGAAAAACTCGGTCGGCAACTACATCCGGGAGGGCAATGACTTCCCGATCGTCTGTCTGTTCGGCTCCTCCGGCGCCGAGGCCGCGTCCACGCTGCAGCCGACGCTGATTGTCGGCAAGCGCTCCGGCGCCCAGGGGTCGATTCACCGGGTGATCGACGCCTCCAATGCTGATTATGTGACGCTCGATCAGTCGGTCGGCCCGGCCGGGCCAAGCTCGATCACGTCCCTATACGGGCGGCTGTATCTGATCTCGACCTCGGGGATCTTCGAGACCGATGGGCAGAACCCGCTGGTACCGATCGGAGCCAAGCTCTCCCGGCTCTGGCGCCCGGACTCGATCGAGTTCAGTCACCCCGAGCGCTTCGTCGCCACGAGGACGAGAGATCGCGTCCGCTTCTCGCTCGCCCTGCTCGGCTCGAACGTCAACAATCTTTGCCTGGAGTACCACCCGGGCTTCGCTGCCTTCACCGCGCGCAGCGATGCCGCATCCGCCTACGTCGTCCACGGCCAGCAGGACGCGATCCTGCTCGGGGTCTCGCCGACCGTTCCCGGCCAGATCTACCAGCACGACGTGGGCGGTGCCGACGACGGCCAGCCGATCTCCTCGCGGCTGACGACGAAGGTGTTCGAGCCTACGGGCGGATACCAGCAGCGCCTCCAGCACATTCACGTCCTCGGCCGGGGGACGTTCACCGTCGAGACGCTTCCCAACTTCACCCTCAGCGGCAAGTCGAAGGTGCTCTCGATGCAGGCCTCCGGCTTCCAGTGGGACTTCGACGGCTGGGACGACCCCTCGGTCGGTTGGGGCGAGGATCTGGTCGAGGGCTGGGACGACTTCTGGCCGCGCCAGCTCGGGCGCGCCTTCCAGATCCGCTTCACCGAGACCTCGACCAACATCGGCACCAGCCCGCCGCTCGGGATCGGCGGACCCGCGCAGGCGATCGGAGCCTGGGCGACCTACGGGCTGCACCTGACGATCACTCCGCTTCACCCCTACGGCTAGGAGGCCCGCGTGCCTTTCGACTTCTCGTCCTACCAGGTTGCCCCTGGGGAGAAGCCCGCGTCCTCGGCGAAGTTCAACAACTTCCTGACCGCTGTGCAGGCGGGCATGAATGCGATGCCGATCGCCAACCTGATCGGCTACCCCGCCGACGCCAACAAGTTCCTGAACGGAGGCGGTGGCTGGACGACGCCGATCACCGACATGGCAGCGGTCTTCGTCAAGGCCACGCCGACCGCCGTCACCGGCACGACCGCGACCGATCTGTTCGGCAACCAGTTCACGATCCCGGCCGGGCGGATGGGGCCTAACTCGGCGATCAGGATCTGGGCGATGGGCGACTACAACCCCGGGGGTACGGCGAGGACGATCCGGCTCGCGCTCTCGCTCGGCGCACAGACGCTCTGGGACTCGGGCGCCTCGGACAACATGCCGTCCGCCGGTTCGGCCTTCGGCTGGGAGTTCAGCGCCGTGGTCCAGAACCTCGGCTCACTGAGCGCCCAGCTCGCCTCCGGCTTCTTCGATACGAATAACTCGGCGAACCCGGCGACCGGCCTCGGCAAGCTCAGTGGCACCTGGCCGGAGGCGATGTTCGGCTTCTGGACCGGCGTCCAGACCAGCGTGAACACGGCCGGGGCGCAGACCCTGAAGCTGACCCTGACGATCTCCGGGACCAACCCGACGATGACCTGTAAAGCCGCTCGCGTGGAGGTAACTGCCTGATGGCCTCTTACTACAGCTCGACCTTCGGTGGCGGGCCGGGGCCGCAGTACGGCGGTCAGTACATGTACCCCTCGGCCCCGAAGAAGCCCGCCAGCTCCAGTCCTTACGGCTCCGGCATCTACTACGACCCGATCGTGGGCGTGCAGGGATCGACCTACGGGCAGGTGCCCGCGTACATGCAGGATCCCGCCCAGCATCAGACCGGCCAGCAGCTCGGCGTTATGCCGACGCAGCAGCCCACACGTCCGGCGATCGACTTCTCCAATATCGACTACTCGAACGATCCGATTCTCGCGCGCGTGAAGGCGCTGGCGGAGGAGTCGATCGGGCAGGCGAACGCGGATGCTCGTGCCAACCGCACGCGGCTGGCGATCGGCCTCGGCGATCCGGAGCTGGTGGACAAGCTCGGTCTCGGCGCCGACGTCCGCAAGCAAGCGGCCGAGAACACCTTCGGCACCTTCCAGGAGCTGGGGCGCCAGCGCGACCGCCGCGACGTCTTCGACATCACCGGCAACCTCTCCGACAAGCACAACCTCTTCTACTCGACCGAGCGCGGCCGGGAGTTGGGGCTGTCCGGGGAGCAGTTCCTGCGCGACCGCTCGACGGCGACCAACGCCGTCCAGGGCCAGCTCGCCACCATCTCTCAGCAGTTGATCGCGGCGAGGATGGCGGCGCAGGCGCAGATCATCCAGGCCGAGCAGGACGCCTACTCGCGGGCGCTGCAGCAGGCCCTGTACGCGGCGGGGATGTAGCGATGTCGAGTTACTGGTCTGACGCTCCCTACCGCCAGCGGGCGAAGCCGGTCCTCCCGCCCACGGTCAAAGCTCCGATGCTGGGGCCGGTCGGCAACGCGCCCGGCGGCAACCCCTTCGCCTCGGTCGGCACACCGGGCGGCTCTGGCGCCGCACTCGGCAACCTGCCGAACATCCCCGGGATCAGCCCGACCGTGCTCGGCCAGGCCTACGGTGTTATCGACCCGCAGCTCCAGAACGCGGCCGACATCATTAATCGCCGCTCCCAGATGGGAAGCGGCGCGATCAGCGGCCTGACCAACTTCCTCGCCCAGGAGATGGGCGGGATCTCGGGCATGGTCGGCAACGCCTACGGCGGGCCGATCAAGCTGGCGAAGAAGGTCGCAGGCTGGGCCGGTTCGAGCCTGACCGGAGCAGGCCAGGAGTCGGCCGGAAACGTGGGCAGACAGATGGCAGTCGGGAATGCCGGGCCGATCGCCCAGTCCTCCGATCTGAACCTGGCCCAGGAGGGGAAGGGCGCGGGCGGCGCCGCCTACGGGACCGGGATCGCCGAGCTGGACAACCTGATCGCCAGCCGAGCTGCGGCGCAGACACGAGCCGCGCTGGAGCCGACCTTCGCCACGATGACCGGCCAGCAGCAGCAGGGGATGCTTGGCGCCCAGCTCGCGCGCCAGCTCGCCGACCAGCAGGGCACGATCATGGCCTCGCTGCCGCAGCTCCTGCTCGACCTGCAGGGCCGAGCCGACGACAAGGCCCAGGCCGATCGCACCTACGCCGAGCAGGTTCGTGAATACAACCTGAATCGCGCGGACACGCTGACCGCCAGCAAGTCGAAGGTGGTCGGGCCGACCGCGCCGACGACGGCGGGCCGTCTTGCCTACTACCAGCAGCAAGCCGACTTTCGCACGAAGCACGACCCGAACGGCTACGTCTGGGAGGGCACGACCAGCGGCATCCACCCGGTCACGGACAAGCGGACGGGCAAGCCGATCGTGGACCCGGCCTTCGCTGCGGCGCAGGCACAGGGGCTGATCCCGAAGGCGGTCAAGGTCGGGAACACGGTCGGCCACTACGACCCGACCGGCAAGTTCGTCAAGGACTACTCGGCACCGTTCAAGCCGAGCGCGCCGAAAGCCCCACCCAGCCTGACCTTCAAGAACATCGTCGGGGCGGACGGGAAGCTTCACACCGTTGGGCTGAACCCGAAGACGGGCAAGCAGCAGATCGATGTCGGCCTGGCTCCGCCGGGATCGAAGGCAGGTACGACCACGAAGCCGCCGACCGACAACCAGGTCACGTCAATGATCCAGAAGTGGTACCAGGGTGCTGTCTCCCGGTCTACGTCGGTGAACAGCAAGACCGGCAGCGTGACCTCGACCACGACCCAGACCCAGGACCCGATCAGCTACCAGCAGGCACTCCAGAAGCTCCTGGCGATGAATGTGCCGAGGGAGAAGGCGATGAGCCTGCTCAACTCGACCTGGAAGCGTGGCGAATTCGGCAGGCCGTGGCTCGGGGCTGCAGCCCGGCAGGCGCTCTCGAAGCAGGGACTTCACCCCACCCCTCGCTACGAGGGGATCAACTTCGATCCGAAGACGAAGAAGCCGACGAAGCAAGTCCCGTACCTGCTCCCCGCGCAGGTGACGGCACTGAAGAAGGCGGGCCTGCTGCCCCCGGGCGCATGGGGACATAGCGGTGGAGTGGCGGGGCCGGTCTATGTGATCCAGGCGGGCTACTGATGGCCCTGCCCCAGTACGGCACTGCCCCTCGGAAGATCAACGGCGTCTGGGTTACTAGAAGCGGGCGGAAGCTGAGCGCTGCAGGGCAGGACTACTGGGACAACCTGGCAGCACAGGGTCATACCGATACGCGCGGGCACATCACTCGCCCGGCGCAGACGGCAGAGGGCAAGACCTCGCTGGTGATGAAGCCGGTCCAGGTTGCGCCGAAGCCAGTCACGAAGCCGCAGCAGCCCACCCGTCTGCAGATGGCTCTCGCCCAGGCTGCCGCCCAGGGCCAGACAGATCCGAAGCGCCCGGATGTGCGAGAGGCAATCCGGGTGACCCGGGCCTATAACAAGGCCGGGCACACGCTCTTCCACGACGTGGTCGGTGCAGCCAAGGGGGTAAAGCACTTCGCCGATGCGGCTGCTGCCGGTGCGGCCCAGGGTGTCGCCGGGGCAATCGGACTAGACCCTCACCGGCTCGGCTTTGCGCCGTCGTCTCCGAAGACCGGGGTAATGGGAAGCCCGGTCCCCGGGGTCAGCCCGAGGACGGTCGTGCGGACGGCGAAGACCGCAGAGAAGACCGCAGCAGCCGCCACGTCCCAGGACGTGGTCAACCTCCTCACCGGCCACGGCAAGGTCAGCCCACTCGGGACCGCCCTCGGCCTGGCCGCGATCGTCCCGGGCGGCCTGAAGGCCGGAGAAGACATCGTCAGGGCGGCGAAAGCTGGCAAGGGTCTGGAGACGGCGGCAAAGGCTGGCGTTGACTTGGAGAAGGCAGGGAAGGCGGGCCAGGTGCTCCCTGTCCCGAGCGAGCAGGCGCAGGAAGTTGCGGCCGCATTCTCCGGGGCGAAGTCCGCACGAGCTGCCCAGGACGTGAGACGGAGCCAGGAGTTCCAGCGGCGAGTCGGCAAGGTGGACGCCGCCTTCGAGGCCGAGGGCGGAGGCCGGGCCGGGCACTTTGCAGGCCTGCGGCAGATGGGCGGCGCCTACGAGAAGCTCCCCTTTGGCGCTCTTCAGCACGCGACTCCGGAGACGCTCGACAAGCTGCACAACGAGATCCAGGACCTGCCGCATCTACAGACGATGGAGAAGCGGCGGCTGGGGATTGCGATTGAGAACGCCGCCGCGCACGGACGCCTGCCGCAGCCGAACGAGATCGACCTGATGGAGAAGGCCTTCGGCAAGGAGGCAGCACAGCAGTTTGCCAGCGCGGGCAAGGTGCCGATCGGCGATGTGATCTCGAACATCGCCAACATCCCCCGGTCGATCATGTCTGCGGGCGATCTGTCTGCTCCCTTCCGCCAGGGGCTGATGGCTTTCGCCATGCACCCGGCACTCGCGGCCAAGCAGCTCCCGAAGATGTTCAGGGACTTTGCCAGCGAGGCCCATTACGGGAAGGGCATGGGCGAGATCCACGCCGATCCCGAATTCGAGAATTCTCTGCAGGCCGGGGTCGGATACACCGAGCTTGGCCCACGCGCTGCCCACCGCGAAGAGGCCTTCGGCTCCAAGGCCGCAGAGGGGATCAGCCCTGGACTCTTGATCGGGAAGCCCGGCAGGGGTGGCAGCATCGTCCGCGCCTCTGGCCGTGCCTACACCGGCTTCCTCGACCGGACGCGGCTGGAGCTGTACAAGAGCCTGAAGGCAGAGGCCCAGGCCGCAGGTCACGACCTGCAGCGCGTGGAGAGCTTCGGCCCTGGAAAGAAGCTCGTGCGGGCACCGCAGACGCTGGACAAGGACATCGCCGAGCTGGTCAACTGGGCGACCGGCCGGGGGACGTTCAAGAGCGCGAAGATGGAAGGTGCGGCACCGCTGCTCAACTCGGTCTTCTTCTCGCCCCGCCTTTTCAAGTCACGGCTCGATGCGGTCAACCCGGCCTTCTACAACAGGCTCGATCCGTTCGCGCGCAAGAAGGCAATGAATTCCGTGATCCGGATGGTTGCCACCGGGGCCGGTGTTCTCGCCCTCGCCAAGTATGTCGGCGGGGCGAACGTCGAGCTGGACCCACGCTCGTCCGACTGGGGGAAGATCCGGATCGGCAAGACCCGGTACGACGTCTGGGGCGGCTATCAGCAGGTCGCTCGGACGATCGCCCAGGAGATCAGCCAGACGACCAAGTCGGCCACGACGGGCGAGTTCAAGCATCCCAAGGGCCGTCTCGATCCCGCGATCAACTTCTTCGAGAACAAGTTCTCGCCGCCGCTCGCGCTCGTCAAGGACATCCACTCAAAGCAGATGTTCGGCGGCAAGCCGGTCACGCCCCTGAACGAGCTGAAGGAGAAGGGCCAGCCGATCCTCTGGCAGGACATGCGGGACGCGATCCGCAGCGGAGACTGGAAGAACGCGGCAGCGACCGGAGTGCTGGGTACGTTCGGCTTCGGCGCACAGACCTTCAGCAGCCAGAAGCCGCCGACGCCGAAGCACCCCGGGTCGGGGAAGTTCTTCAACCCGAGGGCATTGCCGTCCCTGAGCGAGGTCGCCCACCAGCAGGGGCATGGTCGCCCGGGAGCGGGCACGTTGCCATCGCTGGCTGAGGTCGCCCACCGGCAGGGCCACTAGGGAGGGATACCGATGGCCTATCGGGACGACTGGACTCGCTACATCCGCCAGCGAGCGGCGAAGTACGGCCTCGACCCGCAGGCGGTGCTGGCGGTCGCCTCCCGAGAGGGGCTGAGCGGAGCGGTCGGCGATCAGGGGACAAGCTTCGGCCCTTTCCAGCTTCACGTCGGCGGAGCGCTGCCGCGCGGACGCGGCCGGGGTTGGGCGGAGTCGAATGCGGGGATCGACTACGCGCTCGGTCAGATGGGCGGTGTCGCCCGAGGGCTGCGGGGACGGGCGGCAATCGAGAACATCGTCCGCCGCTTCGAGCGTCCGGCAAACCCCGGTGGAGAGATCGCCGGGGCGCTGGCAGCACTCCCCTCTTTCGGAGCCGGAGCCGGGCCTGCGCTTGCCCCCGCAGGCCCCTCTCCTGGCCCCGGCCCCGCCGTAGGCGGAGCCGCAGGAGCACAGCCTAACTTTGCCGACCTGATCCGCACAAGGCTGTTCTCCTCGATGCGAAGCGGTGATGCGCCGGACTGGATGAGTCTGGCCTCGCTTGCCCGGAAGGGCCAAGCGGCTCCGGCCGCGCCGCGTGTCGGGCCGGGGCCGAGCGCCGCCCCAGTGAACGACAAGCAGACCGGCAACTGGGTCGATCCGGCTACGGGCAAGGTGATCGGCACGCCCTACTCGGGGACGCACACGCTCGGCAACTGGGAGTCCGATCGCGCGCTCGACGTCGCCCTACCGATCGGGACGCCGGTTCGATCTCCCTTCGGCGGAGTCGTCGGCAGTCAGTTCGGTTCGCTCGGATCGAGCGGACGCTTCCAGGGTCTGCGACTGCACGTCGCCAGCCCGAAGAACGAGTGGTACGGGGCGCATCTCTCGCGCTACGCGCCGGGGATCAAGCCCGGCGTCCGGGTCCGGCCCGGGCAGGTCGTCGGCTACTCCGGCTCGGCCAGCGGAGTCGCCCACCTGCACGAGGCCCTGCGCTCCGGCAATCCCTATTCGCTGATCCGCTAGCGAAGGAGGCCCATGTCCAAGTGGTGGGAGAAGGCCTATCCGGGCGGACCGATGGTGAAGGTGGACGGCTTTCCGCGTCCGCTCTATCCGCCCGACGCGGCCGAGAGGGGGAAGAAGCCTTCGGCCGACGGTCCCGATGTGATCGCCTACAAGCGCACGGTCTCTCGGGCCGGGCGCTGGCCCTGGCCTGCCACGGGGAGCGCCGGTTTCGATGACACCTTCTCGAACGGCTTCTCGCACGGCAAGAGCGGCAACGTCGGCGAGAGTGGAATCGCCGGGGTGCAGCGCCAGCAGAATGTGGACGCGACCGGCTGGGTCGGCGAGACGACGTTCAACCTCTTCCGCTCGATTCGCATCCCGAAGGGTCTGCCGCACGCGGGCGAGCCTGCGATGGACGCGACAGCGGTCAAGCTGATTGACGAGGCCTGGCAGCTCTACAAGGGCAAGGAGCCGACGCCGGAGCCTCCCGCCGACGAGGAGACCGTCCGCAAGTTGATCGTGGAGTTTGCCGAGATCGGGTTGGCGAACACGTCGCAGTGGGACTACCGCCAGTACCGGCCGGTACCGCTGAACGTTAACCCCGCCTCACCGCCGGACGGCGACTGCTCCAGCTCGGTGATCTGGGCCTTCGACTACGCCAACCGCAAGTGCGGCGTCAATGTGCCCGACCCGGCGAAGCAGGGCTGGTCGGGCTACGGGAATACCGACTACTACGAGGACGACTGGCCGAAGGTCTCCGGCTCGTACAAGGTCGGCGATCTCGGCCACTACAACGGCCACGTCACCATGTGCATTAAGGCCGGGGACTGGAACACGTCCGACTGGTGGAGCTTCGGCAGTGAGCCTCCCAGCCGCCGCAAGCTGAACTACCGTTCGGACTTCCGCTTCGTATGTAGGCCACCATTATGTTGAAGCGTCTCGCCTTCCTCGCCTTCTTCATCCGCCGCCTCACCCGGGGCTGGCCGCACTGGTCGAAGGCCTGGCTCAACTTCTGGCTGAAGCACTACGGCGACCCGCCCTCTGATCCACCGTGATCGCGGGGACCGTCAACTTCGGCTGGGAAGTGATGGTCGCGCTCGTCGTTCTCTTCTTCATCCTCGGCTTCCTCGGGGCAATCGCGCTCGTTCGCCAACCGCGCGCGCACCATCTGCGGATCGGCTTCTTCATCGAGCACGGAGACCGAGACGACGAGGAGCCGGACGAGAGCGACTGGCCGACACAGCATTGAAAGAGTGCGGGGCCGCCCCTGGGGAGGGCAGCCCCGCCGAAAGCCTACGACGACTGGGGGGTCCCTACCGCAGAGGGGACCCCCCAGGCAGCCGCATGGTCTTAGGGCGTGGTCGGCGCGGCCACGTCGTAGCCGCAGTGCTTACAGGCCACCTGGCGATCCCGCATCCGCTCGCCGCAGCGAGCACAGCGACGGGGGCGGGTGGCGAGCCAGATGATCCCGAGCACGACGAAGCCGAGGAACCAGATGAAGACCACGATCCCGGCTCCGATCGCCGTCCCCGCATCCGAGGCCGCGATGCAGTCCTGCTTGCTCAGGATCGCGTCCGCCTTGCAGTCCTTGCTAGGACGATCGTTGGCTGCGGCGATGATCCAGATCAGCATCACCACGCTCCAGGCCACGATCGCCCAGCTCATCTT
>Ga0075436_100003836_pt1 | contig 10313 bp, 9 predicted proteins | sample RhiMethybrSRZTD5_FD_75303 | JGI IMG/M metagenome (GOLD analysis project Ga0075436, IMG submission 75303) | Populus rhizosphere microbial communities from Tennessee, USA - Rhizosphere MetaG P. TD hybrid SRZTD5 | ecosystem: Host-associated > Plants > Roots > Rhizosphere > Soil | place: USA... | reverse complement strand
GTTGCTGCTTGATAGCGCGTGCGTTGAACCACTTGATCGCGTTGCCCACTTCTTCCAAGCTGCCGACTTGCCAGGTGATCTGGTTGACGGTGATGCCGGGCTGCTCGCTTCTTCCCAACGCGTCGCGCACGCGCTTGGGAAAAAGCACCATAGCGTGATGATCGGTGCCGTAGCGGGTGAAGTAGCCATTGGGATCGCCGAGGCCCGCGACTTGCGCCGGATCTTTGGCGCGGCGCGAGTAATCCATGACGTCCGAAATGCGGAAACCCAAGAGATCGATATAGAAATGCACGCCATCTTCCATATTCGACAAGTTAAAGCCGAAATGGCCGAGCCGGCGAATCTTGAAGGGCTGGTTTAAAACCACGCCGCCAACATTGAAATTTTCACGGGCTACCGACATGAACCCACCTCCGAAGAGTGTTCGGCACCTCTATACAATCTTTTCCTCGCGCTCACAATGGAATCGAAAATTAACTTGCAACTGACGGGTCGCTGGTTTATCAATATGCCTGCCGATTGCAAGGCTTCCTCAAACGTAAATCTCGTTAAACCCAAGGAGGTTCAACATGGCGCTTCAAGAATTACACTCCAGCGGTAAGATACAGTGGCCGGGCGATGCCCGGATCGCGGTTTTCTTAAGCTTCGATTTTCAGGGCGGCGAAGACGTGAAGCCGGATAAGAACGGCCGGATCAATCACGAGGAATACACCCAGGGCGAATACGGACCCAACACCGGGATTTGGCGGATTTTGCGCATCCTCGCTGCACACGAAGTCAAAGCGACGTTTCTCACCTGCGGCGGCATCGCCGAACGTTATCCCGAGGCGGTGACGGCGATCGTCGCTCAGGGTCATGAAGTTGCCGGGCACGGTTATCATCACGAAGTCGCACGCGATCTCGCGAAAGACGAAGAACGGGACGTGATCAAGCGGACCACGGACATGATTCTCAACCGCACCCAGAAGCGGCCGTTCGGCTGGCGCTCGTGCACGCAGAGTCCGAACAGCTTGGAGTTGCTCTTGGAGCAGGGCTATCTGTGGAACAGCAATTCATTCTCGCACGACCTGCCCTTCCTTTGGCAAAACGGCAAAAAGAAACTTGTCGAGTTGCCGCGCCAACCGTTCGGCGACGGGCGCACCTACGGTCATCGCGATTCAGGAAACCCCAACGATACGCTGGTGGTTTGGAAGTCGATGTTTGATCAATTTTACGAGGAGTCGAGTTTGGCGCCGACGTTCTGCCCGTTCCAATTTCATCCGTACATTTCGAGCCGGCCCGGTCGCGCGAAGACTCTCTCGGAGATCATCGGCTACATGAAGTCGCACAAGGGGGTGTGGTTCGCCACCGGCAGCGAAGTGGCGCACTGGTGGTTGGAAAAAGGTTTCTCGGTGGACGTAGCGCCGGAACGAGTGTCCAAGGTAGCGTAAAACAAGAATGGAGTGATGGAGTACTGGAATATTGGAGTGATGGGGGGGCCGACCCAACACTCCAATACTCCATCACTCCAATCTTCATGACCTGAACCAGTAGCGAATTTTCTTTCTCAACCCCCGCCCCATCCGCCTTTTCAGCTCGAACCAGATGCGCAAAGACCAGTTGCGCGAAAACCAGGCTAAAGAAGTCGACGTGGTGATCCACTGATGATTGAACTCGAAGTCCGCTTTGAATTTTCTTATTTGCAGCGTCTTGCCGAATTTTCTTTTGAAGATCGCCTTGACGCTGACCGTATTGCGCGTTTCGACGAACACCGTGAGGGTCTCGACGGGGAGAAGCGAGCGGACGCGGGCGATTTTTTGCGCGAGAGCCATTTCGTTCTTGGCGCTGACCTCGACGATGTTGGCGAGCAGCTCCGGTTCCTGGAGCGTTTGCTCAACGATGGCTCGGCGTAGTTTGATTTCTTGTCCCTGGTCGATATCGTAGCCGGCGATCACGAAGTAGGTTTTGTGTTTCGAGGTCTGCATGGACTTTTGCCACCAGTCGAGGGCTCGGTCCATGCAGATGCCCGAGGCCTTGGAAAGCCGTTGCGCGTCCAAGACGCCGTACGGCATGGCGACGATTATGATGGAAATGGCGCGTGCTCCTTATGGGCCTGGCGGATGGCGTTCATCGCGATTATTTTTTCTTCGTTTTGCCGCGACGGGCTTTAGCGATTCTTGTAGAGTGAGTCGACAAAACCGCTGCTAACCAGCTCGCGGATGAATCGCGAATCGACGAAGCGTTGCGGCGTGATGCCAGCGGGCAGGGGACGGCTGGCGCCAAGCTCTTCGAGAATAGTTTGGATGGCGGCGGTCGTGGCTTCGGGAGCGCGTTTGAAATATTTGGTCGCATAAATTTCATAGATCTTTTCCACGCCAGGCGAGCTCTTTTGTTTTGTGTACTTCTCCAACACGGCGAGCGCGGCTGCCTTGTCCGTCTTAAAACGATGAATGCCTTCCACGTACGCTTTCATGAAGCGCGTCACCAAATCCGCCTGGCTTTTCAAGAAAGCTTGGCGCGCCGCAAACGGGCCGAAGGGATAAACCAGACCCGACGCGGAAACATCGGCGAGGCGCACATAACCCGCGGCTTCGGCGTTGAGCGTTTCCGGACCGGTTGAGAGCACGCCGCTCTGCACCGAGCCGCCTTTCAAAGCGGCGAACACTTGCGGCCCCGAGCCGGTTTGAAAAATGGCGACTTCCTTGTCGGGTTGGAGATTCCATTTGTTTAATAGATAGCGTGCCACGAAATCCGTAGTGGCGCCGATCCGGCTGACGCCGAGCTTGGTGCCTTTGAGTTGCTCCGGTTGTTTGATGCTCGGAATCGACCATAGCTCGAAGGGCAAAGAATCGATGCTCGCGCCGAGCAACACGACGTCCGAGCCTTGCAGATTTGCCGCCACGGTCGCGCCGGCCGCCGTGAAAGAGATCGCCACGTCGCCGGCGATCAGCGCCTGCAACGACGGCGGGCCGCCGGCGATATAAATAAATTCCGGATCGATATTGTATTTTTTAAAAAGTCCGGCTTCCTTTGTGAGCCAGAGCGGGCCGTAGACAAGCGCGATCGAAGTGTAAGCGATGCGCAGAGGCTCGGCTTGCGCCGGCGCGGTACAAACAAAAAGTATTGTCGAGAGCAGCCACTGCGCTACTCTTCGGCGCTTCAAGAGCCGGAGGACGACCGTGAGTTTTCGCATCGGCTTTTCCGTGTGTGCAATCTGTAAGTTAGATTGCCAATCCTGTCAAGCAAACAAGCCAAGGATTGAATACCTCAATCGTCGGCTCAGAGAAGAGGGCGACCGCCGGTCGCCCCTACATTTTTCGGCAGGCGCACGAGGAATTAAACCGAATCGATCAGCAATTTCAGCCGCGAAAATATTCTTTAAATCCCGTCACCATGAGATTGGCCAGGCGTTCGTTGTAACTTTCGACGTGACCGTAGTGGGTGAGTTGCGGCACCACGATCAAACGCAAGGCGTCGGCAAAGGGCGCAAATTTTTTGAACGCGTAGACCTCGCGGCGAAACTCGAGGCCCTTTTCCCCGCCTTCGATCCAATGGCCTTTGTCTTTCTCGCCGACGATGTGAAGCAGTTTCTTGCCGCGCAACCGGTTCAAATCCGATTTATAGGTGATGAACAATTCCTCGTCGGGCAGCCCGGAAAGTTTTTTGATGTCGGGCAGCAACACGTCGTGGGCGCTGTGCTCGATGTCCTGTAAAAATGGCTTGAATTGGGGACGGCGATGATTCTCGAGCTCGAACCATCGCTCCACACTGCCCCAAGGCTGATTCGGACCGACGTAGCCGTTTTTGGCGTAACCCTTGGGGGAGCGGCGACTCAGATCGGTGAGATTGCGAAACGGTGCGGCGCGTTCTTCGGGCGATTTCTTTGCGCAGGCCAAGTCCCATTCTTTGCGCACCCAGGCCGGCATGCCGGTGCCGAAGCCGAGGCCGCCGATGAGTTTATTCTTCAAGCCGTACTGTTCCATCAGATAGAAATATTCGCCGCCCGTCGAATGGCCCCACATGAAGATCGCTTGTTTGAGATTTTTCTCGACCAGGGCTTTGATCGCTTCTGCGCACATTCTGAAGGTATAAACCGCGAGACGATTCTTGAGCTCTTCATCGCTCGGAATCGCGCCGATGACGAACTCCGGCCTGCGCTCGGCGATCGGTGGCCAGGGTTTGCGGCTGTAGTGGCCGGGGAGCGAGATCGCCAAAACAGGAATGCCGAGCGATGCGATATGCTGCGCCACACCGACCCGCGCTTTTTCAGGATCGGTCTTTGTCAGGTCGGGATATTCCTCCGGTCCGTCGGGGGTGAAGATAAATTCGTACTCGTTTACGGCGCCGCCGTGAATCATCACCACGGCCATATCTTGGATGGATATTTTCGCCGGAGTGAAAAGCCGGCCGTGAATGTCCCACTGAAACAACTCGCCGGGTTTTTCCGGATTGGCATAGCGGCGAATACTTTCCTGAACCTCTTTCGCCTCGACGGTTGTGCGCGGGAAAGGATCGGGAAAAGTTTTGTAGTCGTCGAAGGGCATGTAGTAAATGAATTCGTCTTTGAGGCCGGCGCCGGTTTTCAGCGCCGCGATTAGTTGGCTCATTGCCGCTTGGCTCATTTGTTTTCTCCTGTATTTGCAATCGGGTTTTTGAAATTATATGGGGCTGAATAACGATCATTGTCAACATGACACGTGAAACGCCGCAGAGTTCGGTCTGAAATCGCTGCTTGGACGGCGAGCGCGCACTTGATGGTCCGCGCGATTCTGAGTTAAAGAAACAGTAACACTTCAGAGGAGGCTTGGATGGCAGACAGCATAAAGCGTCCGTCGTACGAAACGGTCGAGCGCAAAGTCGAGGTGATGGACACGCCGTACGATCGGTGGATCAGCTCGCAGGGGATCGACGTCGTGCGCGGTTTTTTTGTCGAGGATCTTTACACGATAGCGCTTAAACCCTGGGATCGCATGGGCGGCACCGGCGTCTACATCATGCTCGACGGCACCGGTTATCTCGACGATGCCTACGTGGTCGGGATTCCGCCGGGCAAGAATCTAAAACCGCAGCGCCACATTTACGAAGCGCTCTACTATGTGCTCGACGGCCGCGGCGCGACCACGGTTTGGCAGAGCAACGGCGCGAAGCAGAGCTTTGAATGGCAGACGGGTAGTTTGTTTGCGATCCCGCTCAACGCTTCGTACCAGCACTTTAACGGCCAGGGCGACAGAGAGGCGCGCCTGCTCGCGGTGACGACGGCGCCGCTGGTCTTCAACTTGTTTCACTGCGAAGACTTCGTCATCAACAATCCCTATGCCTTCACCGACCGCTTCAAAGGCGAAGACGGTTATTTCGCCGGCAGCGGCAAGCTCTACAACGACCGTGTGGTCGAAACCAATTTTGTCGCGGATGCGATCAATATCGAGCCGGTGGCTTGGACCGAACGAGGCAAAGGCAACGCGACGATCTTTTTCGAGATGTCGGAGAGCATGATGGGCTCCCATGTTTCGCGCTTTCCCGTGGGCATTTACAAGAAAGCGCACCGACACGGTCCCGGCGCGCATGTATTCATTCTCACAGGGAAAGGCTATTCGCTGCTTTGGCCCGAAGGCAAGGAGATGACCCGCGTTGATTGGCGGCCCGGCTCGATCGTCGTGCCGCCCGAAGGTTGGTTTCACCAACATTTTAATTCGAGCGCGGAGCCGGCGCGTTATCTGGCGCTGAAAATATTGAGCCGTAAGTACAAACTGCAGCCCGGCAAGATTCAATCGGACGTGCCCCTGGCCTTTGGCGGTTGGCAAATCGAGTACGAGGACGAAGATCCGATCATCCGTAAAACTTTCGACGAGGAGTGCGCCAAGTCCGGCGCCGAAGTGCGGATGCCTGCGGTGGCCAGATCCGCTAATTGACAAGCGTGAGGGTCTTTTTAATAATAGGCTATAAGTGTTTTAAAACGTGTATATTGCGAAGGAGACAAGCATGCTGAAACCGATCGGACTTACCGAGGGACATTACGAATGCCGTTCGCTCGACGAAACCCTGCCCATCTTCACCGATCTATTGGCGGCGCAAGTGGTTGAGTGGACCGAGAAAAAAGCGGTCGTAAAACATCCCAACACGGCGTGGCGCCTGGTGATTCACGAAGGCGGTCCAAATGCCAAGAACAAGCCGCACACCAACCATTACGGTTTTCGCGTCGCAAGCTCCAAAGAAATTCCCAAGGCGCATGAATATATTTCCGCTCATAAGGCGCAATACAAGATTAAAAGCGTAACCACGCCGCACGAGGCGCATTACGCCTACTCGATCTATTTCAAAGAGCCCGGCGGCAACGATCTTGAAATCGAGTACTATAATCCGGCGGCGATCAAGCAAGGGCGCAGAATCGCGGCGCCGCATTGGACGACGCCGCTGCCGGAAGAAAAATTCCCCGGCAAAGGCTACGTGCCGCAGGCGATGACGCACGGCACGCTGAATTGCGACGATAAAGAGACCAGCGACGAATTTTTAGCCAACGTGCTCGGACTATCGATCATCGGCGGCGGCCGCACCTCGACTTATATCACCGTTCCGAGCGGCCCCTGGTACGTCGTCGTTCTGCCGACCACGCACCGCGACTATTTGTCGGAGGCAAATCGTTTCACTTTGCAGGTGGCGACGCCCGAAGAAGTCGAAGATGCCCACAAAGAATTCTCGGCCAAAGGCAAAGAGCTCGGCGTGACGGAGCTCCGCGAGCTCCAGACCAACGGCCGAGCGCACTTTTTACTGAGTGACATCAGCAAGAACTGGTGGGAAATCACTTCGTAGAATGATAGGCAGGATTTCAAACTGCGCCGCCGCTAGCGTTCATTCGTTAGCGGCGTTTTTTGTCGCGAGCGCGGCCACGGTTGACTAGCGAACGTAAGGCTTGCCGCGCTTGTCGTGCGAGCGCAGGAAAAGATCATAGAACGATGCGATGGTGCGTTCTTCCATCTCCGGATGGCCGTTTTGGTTGCGTATGAGCAAGGTCAAGCTCAGTTGTCGTTTTTGCATCTCCAGCAGCTCGGATTCTTTCACCTCCAAATAATATCCGATCGTGCGCAGGGTGTTCGGCAAGCTGTAGAAATCAGGCAGCCGGTTCGGCTGTTTTCGTAGCGCGCGTCCCTGGCGCTCGAGCTGGTCGATATCCTGATTGGTAAACGTCAATGAGGCGTTAAGTCCTTCGCTGCGACGGCGCTGCTGCCATTGGCGCAGCGCGGCGAGCATGGATGTTTCTTTCTCGGGTTCTCCCTTGACGACGAAGCGATCTCCGTGGCAGACCAACTCGAAAATTTGAATGCGCTGCGCCTCGAGCGATTGACCGATCGAGCGAAGCTGTTGTCGATACGAAGTGAGACTCGTCATGGACATCCTTCGGGTGCGGGAGCCGGTTGACCGAATGGGCGTTCATAGCACTCCAATCATTTTGGAACAAGTCCTGCGTGGGTAAGTTTGTTGACAAGAATTGGCATGAAACGTAAGGTAAATCTTTACTAAATTACCGCACGGAGGCATTCATGGCACGACCGGAAAGAATCGGCGGATCTCAGAGCGCGGTCAGCTACCGCGGCTTACGCGACTGGCTCGGGCAAGTCGAAAAGATGGGCGAGCTCAAGAAAGTCAACGGCGCCCACTGGGACCGCGAGATGGGCAGTATCACGCAGATGCTCACCGAAAGCGGCAGAGGCAAAGCCCCCGCCATTGTGTTCGACGAAGTGCCCGGCTATCCCAAAGGCTACCGCACGCTCTACGGCCAGTTCTCCACGATCAAACGGGTCGCGCTCACTCTCGGGCTCCCGCTCGAATACGAGCACAAAGCCGACATCGTCAAGGCCTATCATCACGTCATGACCGACATGAAGATGCTCAAGCCCAAAATAGTCAAGACCGGTCCCATCTTCGACAACGTCTTAGAAGGCGACCAAGTCGACGTGCTTAAGCTCCCCGTGCCGATTCACCACCAAGCCGACACCCACCGCTATGTCGGCACCGCCGACATGTGCATCACCAAAGACCCCGACGCCGACTGGTATAATTTTGGTGCCTACCGCTGCGAAGTCTACGACGGCAAAACCATCGGCTGCCAGATCACCGAAGGCAAGCACGGGAGAATTCACCGGGATAAATATTTCGAAAGAGGGCAGAGCTGCAAATTCGCCATCGTCTGCGGCCAGGATCCGTTATTGTATTTACTCTCTGCCAGCCCGCTGCCATCCGGAGTTTCCGAATATGACTTTGCCGGCGGCATCCGCGGCGAACCGGTCGAAGTCGTCAAAGGGCCGTTCACTGGCTTTCCCATCCCCGCCGACGCTGAGATCGTTATTGAAGGCGAAGCCGTCCCCGGACAGACCCAGCCCGAAGGGCCCTTCGGCGAATGGATGGGCTACTACTCCGACGACGTCGTTCCCCGGCCCTACTTAAACGTCAAGACAGTTCTTTATCGAAACGATCCGATCCTCACCTGCGCCCCGCAGCACAAACCGGTCGACGAAACCGGGCTGCTCAAAGGCATCGCCGGCGCCGCCGAAGTCTGGAAAGCGCTCGAGTCCTGCGGTCTGCCCGACATTCTCGGCGTCTGGAACCACGAAGGCGCACCGGCCACCCGGTTCACCGCCATCCAGATCCGCCAGCGCTATCCCGGCCACGCCCGCAACGTCTTGCACATCGCGTCCAACTGCATGGCCGGCGCTTACAATGGCAAGTGGACTGTGGTCGTCGACGACGACGTCGACTGCTCCGACATGGACCAAGTGCTCTGGGCCATGGGCACGAGATTCGATCCGATGACCGACATCGACTTGGTTCAGAAGGCGTGGTCATCAGGTCGCGACCCGATGTTTTTACCCGGGAATTTCAACAACCGAATTTTGATCGACGCCTGCCAGCCGTACAACCGAAAACTCAAAGGAGAGTTCCCTAAAGTCGTGGAAGTCCCGGAAGATGTTCGCGCTAAGCTGAAAGCCAAGTTTCCGCAAATTTTCAAAGCGCAATCGTAGGCCGCGAGGAAAGCAAAGATGGTTTTTGCCAGTTGGCGCGGCGTGGTCGGAGTTGTCAAACCCACGCACCGGCCCGGATCGCTCGAAGAGTTTATCCGGCTGCTGCCCGAAGGGATCGGTGTCGTGCCGGTTTATTTGAACTTTCAGCGCGGCACCGAGGATGAATTTCGCGACGCGCTCAACGCCGTGCACGAAAAGGTCGCCGAGCTCGCCAAGGAAGACGTCGATCTGATTCATCCCGAGGGCGCGCCGCCGTTCATGGTGCACGGTTTCAAGGGCGAGGAAAAGATCGTCAAAGAGTGGGAAGCCGAATTCAAAATCCCCATCGTCACGGCGGCCCAGACTCAAGTCGAAGCGCTGGGCGCGCTCGGCGTGAAGAAATTCGTCGGCGTCACTTATTTCACCGGCAGTATCAACGATATGTTCACGCGCTATTTTCAGGAGGCGGGATTCGACGTTCTCGCCATGGAAGGAATGGAAGTAGCGTTTGCCGACGTCGGCCGTTTGGCCTCGACGGAAATCTACGCGCACACGCGCAGGGCTTTCCTCAAAAATTCCGGCGCCGACGGCATCTACATGCTCGGCACCGGCTGGCGCTGCCTCGATATCGTTCATCTGCTCGAAGAGGATTTGCAGGTGCCGGTGGTTCATGCGGTGCCGGCACGCGTCTGGTCGGTGCAAAAACGGCTGCACGTCCGGCAGGCAGTGAAGGGATTCGGTAGGCTGCTGGAAGAGATGCCGTGAACAAACCCATTGTTGTAGGGGCGCAATTTATTGCGCCCCTATCCCATTAGATCGCCGTTGGGCGCGATCAATCGCGCCCCTACATCGGATTATTTTAGAAGCGGCCTTCCTTCTCCAGTTTCCTGACAAACCGGTCATCGACCAAGTCCTCGGCCTTTAGCTTGCGGATCTTTTCGTTGGTCTGACCGAGCAGGCGGATGACATTGCGCACGCCGTCGGCGCGCGGGTAGATTTTTCGCTCGTAGATATTCGCCAGCGTGTCATAGCCTTCCATGGCTTGTTCGACTTTTTGCAGCCGCAACCCTTTCATCAAACTTTTCAGCACGGCCGGCTTGTTTTCCGGTTGAGCGATGAATTGCAATGAATCGACTACGCCTCGCAGCACGTTCTCTACGACTTGGGGCGAGCCATTCATATAGCGCCGCGTCGTCAAAACGCCGGTGCTCTGGAATGGGATCGGCAGTTGGGCGAGGTCGCCGAGGTTGGTAAAACCCTTATTGATCAATGGCGCCGAGAACGTATAGCCCAGGTGGGTCGCCGCGACCGTGTCGTTGGCCAGTGCCTGGCCGCGCACCG
>Ga0075436_100003835_pt1 | contig 10313 bp, 12 predicted proteins | sample RhiMethybrSRZTD5_FD_75303 | JGI IMG/M metagenome (GOLD analysis project Ga0075436, IMG submission 75303) | Populus rhizosphere microbial communities from Tennessee, USA - Rhizosphere MetaG P. TD hybrid SRZTD5 | ecosystem: Host-associated > Plants > Roots > Rhizosphere > Soil | place: USA... | reverse complement strand
CGCCCGGCCGAAAGCGCTGCGGACACCGTCGACGAAGTAGACCTCGCGTAGCTCGGCCATCTGGCCAAGGCTACCGTCACGCTTTCGGCACGGACCCGTCGCCTACGCGTTCATCAGGGCGTCGCTTGCGATGCCCGTAAAAGAGGCCGCGCCGACATGGCGGCGCGGCCGCTAAGCCAGGCTCTCGGACAAGTCACGCCCACAGCTAGGAGCCGATACGCCGCAAATCCCCGATACGCTCGCCGCGGGGAGGAGGATGGATGCACCTAATCAACGAGCCGACGCGGGGGCCGCGGACTGGCAGGCGGATCTCGAGCGTGAGGAGGGTCGCTACCGGGACGGCGTGCGTCGCCTTCCCGAAGCCGGCGAGCCTGGCGCGCGTCAGCGTCAGCTGACGCGGCTCGGCAACGCGTCAACCGGCGCCGGGCTCGCCCTGCTGATGCTCGGCCGATGCGACGAGGCCGCCGCCGCGCTCACCCGAGCCGCCGAGCGCTACCGCGAAAGCTTCGCTGACGCGCCCCCCGACAGCTGGGGCCGTCCGATCGGCGCGGTCAAGGCGCGCGTCATTGCCGGAGACTGGGACGGCGCGGCCACTGACGCGCGCTGGACGCTCGACGCCGGCGCGGCGACGGCCGCCTCCTCGATCGGACGGTATGCGGCGGCGCTCGCCTTCCTCGTCCTCGAGGACTACGAGCAAGCCCGCTTGCACGCCGATGCGATCCGCACGCGGGACGACTTTCCCGCCGAAGTCGGCGACGCGCTCGCCTTCGTCGCGGCGCACGACGTCGTCGGCTACGCGATCGCTGTCGACAGCGTGCTCGAGTCGTTCGAAAGCCGCGACGAATACCTGGAAGACATCCCGGTCGCCGACACGGTGCTCGTGCTGCAGGCGCTGGCGGCACGACGCGGGATCGCGGCCGAGCTCAGCTCGCCGCTGCTTCCGTCCTAGTCCGTCTCCCCGGTCGGCAACGGGTGCATGAACGCCGTGATCACGAGCGGCTCGGCGTCGTCGGTCTCCTCGTCGCGCACGCGCTCGGCGATCTCCTCGATCAGTCGCAGCGCGCGCTCGGCGGGGATCCGTACAGTCGTCTGAGTGATCCGGAACGTCCCCGAGGTGCCGAACTGGGCCCACGCCCGCTGCAGGTCGTCGAGCATCGTCGCCCGCACGTCGGTGCCCAGGCCGGATGAGACGAGCTCCGGCGCAACCCGCACGGTTCTCGCCACGGCACGGTAGGGCTTCTCACGGCCCTTGCCGCCGTCGGCGAGGTCGATCAGTCCGGCCCGCAGAAGCATTCGAACATGAAAGTGGAGGTGACCGGGGTCGACGCCGAGGCGTTGCGCGAGTTCCCTGTTCGTCAGCGAACCCTCCTCGCTCTGCCCCAGCATCTCGAGGACGCGAAGGCGCAACGGGTGCCCGAGCGCTTTCAGCTGTTCCGGGCGGTCGATCGTGAAGACGTCGAGCAGCGGCGGCTCGGGTGTCGGCACGCCGGGTATATATACGGAAACGGCCTTCGTTGTCTAGTCGCGCAACCGCGAAGCCGCGTCCCGATCGAGGACTGCAAGGGTCTCGCCCGCGTCCGAGCGGACCATGCTGCCGGGGACGGCGGGCTCCGGCGGCCCGGCGAGAGCACGCTCCACGGCCTCGGCCTTCGCGGCGCCGGCAACCAGGAAGACGATCCGCCGAGCGGCGCGTAGCGCGTGCAGCGTCAGCGTCACCCGCTCGACGTAGGGCTCGAGCGTCGGCTCGGCCGAAACCACGAGTCGCTCCCTCTCGTCCAGTCCTGGGGCGTCCGGAAACAGCGATGCGACGTGGCCGTCGGGGCCCAGGCCGAGGAGGACGAGATCGAGTGTCATCCCTCGCAGCTCGCGGTCGTAGTCGGCTGCCGCCGCCGCAGGCTCGTCCTCACCCCGGATGCGGTGAATGCGTCCAGGCTTACTCTCCAGGTTGTCGAGCAGCGTCCGCTTGGCGAGGCCGAAGTTCGAGCGCTCGTCGTCCGGCGGCACGCAGCGCTCGTCGCCCCACCAGACGCCCGCGTCGCTCCAGTCGGGCTCGAGCTCCGCGGCGAGCTCGTAGGCCCGGGCGGGCGTCGAGCCGCCGGTGAGCGCGATCTCCTGCGCGGCGCGTACGGCGTCGGCGAGCAGCTCGGCCACGCGGCGGGCGGCGGCCTCGGGGCTGTCCACAACCTCGATCTCGACTTCGCGGCCCCTCAGGGCGCACCTGCCGCGAGCTCGCGCGAGCGCTCCATCGCCGCCTCCTGCGCGCCCGCTAACGCGGGCGCTCCGTCGCGTGGGGGAAACCGTGTTTCCCCCACGAGCCCCCTTCTTTCTCGAGAGTTCGCCGCGACCTGGCCGGTCGCGGATTCCTTTCGGGGGAACCTCCCGGTTCCCCCCGGCCCCCTCCACAACGGCGATTGAGCGCTTCTCACGGAGCGCCCGCCGCGAGCTCGCGCGAGCGCTCCATCGCCGCCTGAATCGCGTTCAGGAACGCGGCGCGGACGCCCGCCTGTTCGAGCTCCCGGACGGCGCGGATCGTCGTGCCGCCCGGCGACGTGACGCGTTCGCGGAGCTCGACCGGGTGCATCTCTTGGTCGCGGAGCAGCTTCGCGGTTCCGAGCATCGTCTGGATGACGAGCTGAGTCGAGACGTCGCGCCCGAGGCCCAGCAAGATGCCGGCCTCGATCATCGCCTCCGAGAGCAGCGCAAAGTAGGCGGGGCCCGAGCCGGAGACCGCCGTGACGGCATCCATGTACGGCTCCGGCACGCGAACGACGCCGCCGAGATGCGACAGGGCCTCCTCGGCAAGCGCAAGGTGAGCCTCGTCCGCGTGCACTCCAGCGCACATCCCGGCGATCCCTTCGTGGATGATCGCCGGCGCGTTCGGCATGGCCCGAACCACGGGAACGCCGTTGGCAAGCCGGGTCTCGATCGCGGTCGTCGGGATCGCGGCCGCGACCGACAACACCGTCTGCTCCGGCGTCACCGCTGTCGCGATCTCCTCGAGCAGTACGTCGAAGTCCTGCGGCTTCACGGCGATCACGATCAGCGCCGCCCCGGCGACTGCGTCGGGATTCGAGAGGGTCGTCTCGACGCCGAGGGCCTCGCGCAGCTCCTCGATCCGCTCCTCGCGCCGCCCGGTTGCGACTATCTCGTCGGGGTTCCGCCAGCCGCCGCTGAGCAGTCCCGAGATCAGGGCCTCGCCGATCGTGCCGGCGCCCAGAACCGCCACACGTCGCTCGTCGACAGCCATTGGTGGAGTCTAGGCCGCGAGACCCTGCGAAATCGGCAGCGTCCCGTCCTTGAAGCCGGCCAGCATGTAGACGCTCGCCAGCCCTGCCCACTCTCCGTATGGCTCCAGCAGCTCGGCCGTCTCCCAACCTTCGACCCAGCGGCCGCGGAGAAGCGCGAGGAGCTTGACGAGCCCGAGGTCGCCGACGAGGCCTCGCTCGTAGCGGCCGAGGCCCTCCAGGCAGACGACGCCGACCGACCACGGCCCGATCCGCGACTCGCGAGCGAGGCGCGCTGCCGCCGCATCGGTGGACACGTCGCGCAGTCGCTCGAGATCCAGCGAACGGCAGAGCCTGACGAGCGCACTCGCACGCGGCATCCCGAGGCCTAGGCGCCGAAGCTCGGCAGGTGCGAATCGTGCGAACGTTGCCGGAGCCGGAGCTGCGTGCAAACCGTCGAGCGAAGCCGTCGCCTCGCGCACGATCCGCCGCTCGATCTCACGTGCCCGCCGCGCCGTGATCAGCTGCCCGCAGAGCGCCCGGAGCAGCGCCTGCGTGACGGTCGCGCAGCGAAGCGGCCGCAGCCCGCGGAGACGGCGAATCGTCCCGCCGAGGAAGGGATCGCGTGAGAAGCGCGCCACGAACTCCGAATGGTCGTCGTCGAGACCGAGCGTGAACCGCACGCGCTCGACCGCGGCTTCGCCCGGAGCACGCACGACGACGGCGCCGTCGGGAAGCTGTCGTGCCTCGGCGATCTCCAGACCGCCGTCGATCTGAAAGACCGCCCGGAGGACGCCCCGGCGGACGATCCGCGTCGCGTCGCTGCCTAGCCGGGTTGACAGTCGAAGCGAGTAAGGGCCGCGCGCTCGGAGCGAGGCCTCGATCAACTAATGCCGGCTGCCCGTGGCGAGGAGCTGAGCTGGGCGGCGCGGTCGAGCACGTCGAGCGCCTCGGACTCGCGACCAGCCTTCCGGAGGTAGCGCGCCCAGGCCCGGTAGGTGTCCACCTTCTCGACCTGGCGACCGTGCGCGTCGATGAGCTCGACGGCGCGCTTGAATGTCTCGTCTGCTTCGGGTCTGTCTTGCGTCGCGAGCGCGTCGGCGAGGATGGCCATCGCGACGCCTCGTTCTGCGGGGTGGTCCTCGCCGAGGGCCTCGAGGGCCTCGCGTGCCAGGTGCTCGGCCTCGGCCGGCTGATCGAGCAGCACGGCACGCTTGGCCTGGTCGGAACGGAGATTCGCGAGATCGAGTGGATCCGGCTTCGGGCCGAGCATCTGTTCCGCGGCGTTGAAGTGGGGCCCGGCTTCGTCGACCTTGCCCTGCGAGATCATGATCGTGCCGCAGAGGAGGTGGGCACGCGCGAGATTGAGCGTGTCCTCGGTCACCTCGAGCAGCGCGATCGCCCGACGGATGTAGTCGAGGGCGGCCGCGGGCTGTTCACGAATCTCATAGAGACGGGCCAGCGACCAGTACAAGCGAACCCGCGTGTAGGCGTCCGCGACCTGCTCGGCGCGGCCCAGCGCTTCTTCGAGCACTTCTCCGGCGCGCACCAGGTTGCCAACGTCGCTCAGGGCGTAGCTGAGATACGTCGAGAACCGAACCTGAGCCGCCGTGTCGTCGGGGCTTTCCTCCTCCAGCCGACCGAGACATTCCTCGAAGAGCTCGACCGCGCGCTCCGGCTTGCCGAGTGCCGCGTAGCACTGACCGAGCGTCGCGTAGACGTCCGGCCGCCGCGATGGGTCGAGGAGACCGGAGGAAATCGCCTCCTCGAGACGCTGGGCCGCGGCTGCGTTCTCTCCCGCACCCGCCTCTGTAAGTCCCAGGGCGATGCGCGCCCTGAGCGCTGAGCCCGTGTCGCCGGCTCCAATGGCGTCGTCGAGTATTTCCTGGATCGTCGCGCGTCCAGCGGCCGGGTCGTCGGCGAGGCGGAGCTTGAGCTCGGCATCGGCCAACCGAAGCTCGCGCTCGTCGACGTCGCGGAGATCGGATCCGGTTTCGAGGTACTCGACAGAAACGCCGAGCTTGCGCGCGAGCTGCCGTAACGCTTTCACCGACGGACGCCGCGCGCCCGCCTCGATTCGCGAGATGTAGGCATACGACACGCCCTGTGAGGACAGATCGCGTTGGGAGAGCCCGCGTTCGAGCCTGAGCCGGCGCAGGCGCCGCCCAATTGACTCTGGTCCATTCTGATGTTCGTTCACGGTCGGGGGGTCGAATCTTTGCGGGTTCGCCGCCTTGCGTCAAAGGATGTCCGAAACTCTCCTGTCGACAAATGGCTACAGCGCTCTGTTCGAGGCCTGCCGTAGCCCCGAAGTCGGAAAGGAGGTACGGCATGTCCGGTCGCATGAAGACGTTTCTCGTGCTTCTTGGCGCGCTTGGATTCGCGGCGATGAACGGCTCCCTTCCCTGGGGTCCGTAACGGCAGCTGCAGGGGCGGGGGCGCGCTGCGCGCCCCCGCCCATAAGCTTCCTCCATGTCTCGTACGATCGACCCGCGCGTCGACATCGGGCACGCCCACCTGAAGGTTTCGGACATCGACCGCGCGCTCGGGTTCTATCGTGACGTGCTCGGCTTCGAGGTGACCCAGCGTCTCGGTGATGAGGCGGCGTTCCTCAGTGCCGGCGGCTACCACCATCATCTCGGCTTGAACACCTGGGAGAGCCGGGGCGGCGCGCCGCCTCCGCCGGGGACGACCGGCCTCTACCACGTCGCCATTCGATATCCGGACCGTGCCACGCTCGCAGACGCGCTGAACCGCGTCGTCCAAGCGGGGATCCCGATCACCGGCGCCAGCGACCACGGCGTCAGTGAGGCGATCTACCTGCGGGACCCCGACGGGAACGGCATCGAGCTCTACCGCGACCGCCCGCGCGAGGAGTGGCCGAAGTCGCCGGACGGCGACGGCATCGCGATGTTCACCGCACCGCTCGATCTCGGCGCGCTGATGGCCGAAGCCGGGGCCGGCTAGACCGCTAGGTGCCGGCTGTGACCGTCCGCTGCCGCTGCGGCTCCGCGGCGACTTCGGTGTCCTGAACGACCGTGCGGCGGGCGAAGAGCCCGTACGCGTATCCGGCGAAGAAGAGGATCAGCCCGCCGGGGCCGTAGAAGTGGCCGATCCAGCGGAGCGCCTTCATTCCCTCGGTTCCGTACGGCTCGATCGAGCCGCTCGACCAGAGCGGGTAGATGACCGGGCAGATGATCAGCCAGGCTCCCGCGGCGAAGGCGAGCAGGGCGCCGAGAGCGCCGCCTCCGCGCGCCGGCATCATCAGCATCAGGCCGCCGAGGATGGCGACGATGCCCGGAATCAGCTGCGTTTCCCACTGCTTCGTGGAGAAGTTCCAGCTGGTGTCGTTGAAGAAGCCGAAGTTGAAGGCCGGCCCGATCAGCGCGGCGGCGATCACCCACGCGCCGAGCAGGGCGATCAGGAACCCGAACGGAATCGCTCGTGGAGTCCAGGCGGTTGTGCGTTCGCGTGCCATGCCTGGGTTATGCGCCGTCCCGGGAAATCGAAACGGGTAGCGTTGGCTCATGCCTCGCGGGTACATGGAGGGGCCCGCGGCCGAGGAGGCCGAGCGTCGGCTCGAGGAGCTCGAGCGGGGGCCTGGGCCCGAGGAGCCGGAGCCACGGGCGGCCGTGTACGGCTCGACCGATGACAAGCCTGAGCCCCATTTCCTCGGCTGGCGTGACGAGGTCGATCCGGACGAGCTGTTCGAGAGCGGCCGCGCGTGGGGCATCAAGGTCGTCAGACGAACGGCCTAAAGCTGTTGCGAGGCGGTTCGCGCGCAACAAACCCCGGGGGTGCAAAAGCGCCCCTACCAGCACGCTAACGGGAAAGTTGTGCCCTGTCTGTGACGGATCAGCACCAACCGCGTGCCAACGCGCTATACCTACGGCGGATGGCCAAGCAGGCCAAGCAGATCGAGCAGGTCGACAGCGTCATCGTCCGCTTCGCGGGCGACTCCGGCGACGGGATGCAGCTCACGGGCGGGCAGTTCACGAGCGAGACCGCCATCCTCGGCAACGACCTGTCGACATTCCCTGACTTCCCTGCCGAGATCCGCGCGCCGGCCGGGTCGCTGCCCGGTGTGTCCGGCTTCCAGGTTCACTTCGCCGACCACGACATCCTGACTCCCGGCGACGCGCCGAACGTGCTTGTCGCGATGAATCCCGCGGCGCTGAAGACGAACCTTCGCGACCTCCCACGCGGCGGCACCTTGATCGTCGACGAGGACACGTTCACGGAGCGCAACCTCGCCAAGGCCGGCTACGAGGCGAACCCGCTCGAGGACGGCAGCCTCGACGCCTATGACGTGCACACGGTGCCGCTGACGAGCATGACGCTGGAGGCGACCAAAGAGGTCGAAGGCGTCACGAAGCGCGAGGCCGAACGCGCGAAGAACATGTTTGCGCTCGGGCTGATGTCCTGGCTTTACCACCGGCCGACCGAGAACACCGTCGCCTTTCTCGATCGGAAGTTCGCCAAGCGTCCCGAGATCGCCGAGGCGAACAAGCGGGCCTTCCACGCGGGCTACGCCTTCGGCGAGACGACTGAGGACTTCGCGGTCTCCTACGAGGTCAAGCCGGCGAAGCTGCGGCCCGGCACCTACCGCAACATCACCGGGAACCAGGCACTCGCCTACGGGCTGATCGCGGCGAGCGTGAAATCCGGCCTACCGCTTTTCCTCGGGGCCTACCCGATCACGCCTGCCAGCTCGATTCTCGAGGAGCTCGCCCGTCACAAGACCTTCGGCGTCCGCACGTTCCAGGCGGAAGACGAGATCGCCGCGGTCGGCGCGGCGCTCGGCGCGAGCTTCGGCGGCGCGCTCGGGGTCTGCACCTCGGCCGGCCCCGGGGTCGTCCTCAAGAGCGAGACGGTCGGCCTGGCCGTCACGCTCGAGCTGCCGCTTCTGATCCTGGACATCCAGCGCGCCGGCCCCTCGACGGGGATGCCGACCAAGCCGGAGCAGGCGGACCTGCTGATGGTCATGTTCGGCCGCAACTCCGAGTCGCCGGTGCCGGTGCTCGCCGCCTCGACGCCGGCGCAATGCTTCGACGCGGCGATCGAGGCTGCGCGGATCGCGCTCAAGTATCGAACGCCGGTCTACCTCTTGTCGGACGCGTACCTCGCGAACGGCTCGGAGCCGTGGCTGCTCCCGGACGTGAGCACGATCGACGAGATCGACGCCGGCTTCACCACCGACCCGCCGCCAGAAGGGGAGTTCCAGCCTTACGTTCGCGACGACGAGACACTCGCTCGCCCGTGGGCAATCCCCGGCACGCCCGGCCTCGAGCACCGGATCGGCGGGCTCGAGAAACAGGATCTGACCGGAAACGTCTCGTACGACCCGGAGAACCACGACCTGATGACTCGTCTGAGGGCGCAAAAGGTCGCCGGGATCGCCTCGGACATCCCGGAGCTCGCCGTCGACGACCCCGACGGGGCCGACCTGCTCGTGCTCTCCTGGGGCGGCACCTACGGCCCGGTCGCGGCCGGCATCCGCCGCGTCCGCGGCGGCGGAGGAAACGTCGCGCACGCACACTTGCACTGCCTGAACCCGTTCCCGCGCAACACGGGCGAGGTCGTCGGCGCCTACGAGAAGGTGTTGATCCCGGAGATCAACCTCGGCCAGCTCCGCAAGCTCATCCGCGCCGAGTTCCTCGTCGACGCCGCGGGCTTCAACCTCGTCCGCGGCCTGCCGTTCCGGGCCGGCGAGGTGCAAGATGCGATCGAGGCGATGCTGTGAGGCTCTGGGACTGGGTGGTCGAGCGAACCCGCGGCGCCTCGCGCGCCCCGGACGATCTCGCGCTCGGCACGACCCGGCCGGGCGATTTTGCCGACGACCCGGAAACGCCTGAGCACGAGGGCGAGGGCTTTGCGCCGAACCCGCACGAGGACCCCCGCGACTACCAAGGACGGCCTTCGCCGGAAGAGGCAGAACGCCTCGCGGCGAACCGTGATGACCAAGGAGAGAAAGAGGATGCTGGGCTTCCGTAACTTCATCCGCCGGCTGCGCTCGGTGCAGGCCGGCGACGCCGACGGCCTCCGCCGCGGCGCCGATAACGTCGACGCAATGGCCGCAGGCGGCGCGAGTGGAAAGGGCGACGCCCAAGGTGGGGCGAACCTCGGTTCTAGCGTTCCGCCGAACTACATCAAGACCTACGACGACGGACGGCCGAGGCATTGAGCGAGACCAACGGCAACGGCGCCAAGCCCACGCTGACCGCCAAGGACTACAAGACCGACCAGGAAGTCCGCTGGTGCCCGGGGTGCGGCGACTACGCGATCCTCGCCGCGCTCCAGAGCTTCATGCCCGAGCTGGAGATTCCGAAGGAGCGGATCGTGTTCGTGTCGGGGATCGGCTGCGCGGCCCGCTTCCCGTACTACATGGAGACCTACGGGATGCATTCGATCCACGGGCGGGCGCCCGCGATCGCAACCGGACTCTCCGCGTCCCGGCCCGACCTTTCCGTCTGGGTCGTTACCGGCGACGGCGACGCGCTCTCGATCGGCGGCAACCATTTGATCCACGCGCTGCGTCGGAACGTGAACATCAAGATCCTGCTTTTCAACAACGAGATCTACGGGCTGACGAAGGGTCAGTACTCGCCGACGAGCCCACGGGGGAAAGTGACCAAGTCGACGCCGATGGGGTCGCTCGACTGGCCGTTCAACCCGATCTCGCTCGCGATTGGGGCAGAGGCAACGTTCGTGGCGCGCGCGATCGACACCGACCGCGCCCACCTGACGAACGTCCTTCGCGCCGCCGCGCACCACAGGGGAAGCGCGTTCGTCGAGATCTTCCAGAACTGCAACATCTTCAACGACGGCGCGTTCGACTTCGTCCGCGAGGACAAGGAGAACCGGATCTACCTCGAGCACGGCCAGCCTGTGCGCTTCGGGCCGGAGGCCGCGAACGGCGTGCGGCTGCGCGGCGACGGCTCGGCCGAGGCCTTTGAGGGCGACGGCGACGCGCTCGTCTGGGACGCCCACCATCCCGAGGCCTCGCCGGCGTTCGCGCTCTCGCGCTTGACCCGCGACAGCGTCGGCGCGACGCCGATCGGCGTCTTTCGCGACATCGAGCGAGCGGTC
>Ga0075436_100003832_pt1 | contig 10316 bp, 10 predicted proteins | sample RhiMethybrSRZTD5_FD_75303 | JGI IMG/M metagenome (GOLD analysis project Ga0075436, IMG submission 75303) | Populus rhizosphere microbial communities from Tennessee, USA - Rhizosphere MetaG P. TD hybrid SRZTD5 | ecosystem: Host-associated > Plants > Roots > Rhizosphere > Soil | place: USA... | reverse complement strand
GCTTATTGCGGTTTCATGTGCACGCGGGCAACGATCTTGCCGGTCTTGAGGTCGATGACCGCGATCTCAGAGCCCGCAGGCGAATTCAGATGGAGCGCGAGCCGGTCGCCATCGAGGGCAAGCGAGGTGACTGTCGCATCCTTAGGAATGGGAAGCTCCGACTCCATGCCTTGCAGCGAGGCCCCTGCCCTACCGCCGCTTTGCCCCCCGCCGGAGGCCTGATAGACGATAGCCGCAAGTACGGAGGCAAAGCCGCCGACGAGCAGAAGCCCCATCACAATCACGGCGATTTTCAGCACCCGCACCTGGCGCGGGGTGAACACCGTCCCCGGCAAGGGAGTATTGTCGGGCTCTCTTGCCACCGCCATCGCTTAAAGACCTCATGCCTCGACCAAACAAAACTCCCACGCAGGAGCGGTTCACGGCCGAAGCCGACCAGAGCCATGAAGGCCAGAGGCTCGATCGCTTCCTGTCGGAGCGCCTGCCCAACTTGAGCCGCACGCGCGTACAGACCCTCATCCGGCAAGGACATGCCTTACGGGGCGGCGCGACCATAGAGGACGTGAAATATCGGGTCAAACCGGGCGACCGCTTCGAGCTCACCCTGCCCCCCGCCGCTCCGTCAGAACTCGGTGCGGAGTCCATTCCGCTCACTATCGTCTACGAGGACGATCAGCTGATCGTCACCGACAAGCCTGCAGGTCTCGTCGTGCATCCAGGCGCAGGCCACGCCACTGGCACGCTCGTCAATGCGCTGATCGCGCATTGCGGCGCCAGCCTCTCAGGAATCGGCGGCGTGGCGAGGCCCGGCATCGTGCATCGCCTCGACAAGGACACGAGCGGGCTCATGGTCATCGCCAAGACCGACCAGGCACATCATGCGCTCGCAGCGCAGTTCGCCGACCATGGCCGAACCGGCGAGCTCGAGCGCGGCTATTTCGCCCTCGTGTGGGGCGCGCCAAACAGGCCGCAGGGTGTGATCGATGCGCCGATCGGACGCCATCCAACGAGCCGGACCAAGATGGCCGCGCTCAAAGACAGGGGACGCGAGGCTGTGACCCATTGGCGCGCGGTCGCGACCTTCGGCCGCGGAAAAGAGAAGATCGCCTCTCTGCTCGAATGCACGCTCGAGACCGGGCGCACGCATCAGGTGCGCGTGCATTTGAGCGCGATCGGCCATCCTTTGATCGGCGATTCGCTTTACGGCCCCGGCTTCAAGTCCAAGCTGCGCAAGCTTCCCGAGCCTCTGCGCGGCAAACTTGCCACTTTGGGCCGCCAGGCGCTGCATGCTGCGCATCTTGCTTTCGTGCATCCGGTCAGGGGCACATTACTCAAATTTAATAGTGCGCTTCCTCCCGAGCTCTCCGAGATCGTTGATGATTTCAAGGAACTGTGAATTGCGGACAGGCTTTAATCTCTGTGACAAAGGTTTTATAGAGAGAGGTTCGCCGGGGTGGGGGCAGTTTGGTGGAAAATATGCGGCTCTCAACGGCCGCAGGAGACGGGCTCTCATGGCCGCAAGAAGTTTGCCGAGTGTTGGCGCGCATGGGGGACTGACGCGCTACCTCGAAGAAATCAGACAGTTTCCGATGCTGGAGCCGCAGCAGGAGTACATGCTCGCCAAGAGCTGGCGTGAGCATGGCGACCGCGACGCTGCGCATCAGCTCGTCACCTCTCACCTGAGACTCGTGGCGCGCATCGCCATGGGCTATCGCGGCTACGGGCTGCCCATCGGCGAGGTGATCTCCGAAGGCAATGTCGGCTTGATGCAGGCCGTGAAGCGCTTCGATCCAGACAAGGGCTTCAGACTTGCGACCTATGCCATGTGGTGGATCAGGGCGGCGATCCAGGAATACATCCTGCGCTCGTGGAGCCTGGTGAAGATGGGCACCACGGCCGCCCAGAAGAAGCTCTTCTTCAACTTGCGCAAGATCAAGGGCCAGCTCAAGGCGCTCGACGAAGGCGATCTTCGGCCGGACCAGGTGAAGCGCATCGCGACCCAGCTCGGAGTGACCGAGGAGGACGTCGTGTCGATGAACCGGCGGCTTGCCGGCGACTCATCGCTCAATGCGCCGGTGCGCAATGATGCGGAGAGCGGCGAGTGGCAGGACTGGCTGGTCGACGACACCATGGACCAGGAGACGGCGCTAGCCGAGTCTGAAGAGCGCGACATCCGCCGCGAGATGCTAAGCAACGCGCTCAAGGGATTGAACCCGCGCGAGCGCCGCGTGTTCGAGGCGCGCAGGCTGGCCGAGGATCCGCTCACGCTTGAAGAGTTGTCGGCCGAATTCGGCGTGTCCCGCGAGCGCATCCGGCAGATCGAGGTGCGCGCCTTCGAGAAAGTACAGAAGGCAGTGCAGAAGGCCGCCGCCGCTTCGGCGCATACGCCTGAGCCCGCTCCCGCGGGCTAAGTGAAGCAGCTCACCTCAAGCGGCGTCGAGATCGCTTATCTCGATGAGGGCAAGGGACCGGCGGTCGTCGTCGGCCATTGCTCGAGCGCCTCGCACAAAGAATGGCTGCCGCTGATAGAAGCGCTGAAGGCCGACTGGCGCGTGCTTGCTCCCGACCTCATCGGCTATGGCAGCTCGGCACCATGGCCGGCCGACAAGCCGTTCAAGGCCGAAGCCGATCTCGACGTGCTGACGGCCATAGCTGCCAAAAAGTCTAGAGGCGCGTTGCACCTTGTCGGTCACTCCTATGGCGCTGCGCTGGCGCTAGAGACGACGAGGCGGCTCGGAAACCGGGTGAAGAGCCTCACTCTTGTCGAACCCGTCTCGTTTCATCTCCTGCGCCAAGAGAGAAGGCCGGAGTGGGGCGAGGTCGAGCAGCTCGGCAAGGCTGTGCTCGGCGGGGTCGCCAACGGGGACGATCGCGCGGCAGCAGCAGCCTTCATGAGCTATTGGCTCGGACGCTGGCGCTGGCGGCTGTCGCCCGAGCGCTTCAAGAGCGCAATCGTCGCGACGATTCCCAAGGTCGCGCTCGAATTCGGGATCATCGTCGAGGCGCCAACTACGCTCAAAGATTACGCATCAGTCACCGTTCCCACGCTTTTGATCAAAGGCAGCAAGACACGCGCGCCCACCCGTGCTGTGGTCGATCTCCTCGGCGAAGCTTTGCCGAATGCGAAGGTCGCGACGCTAAAGGGCGCGGGCCATATGAGCCCGTTCACCCATCCCGCCGAGCTCAACCGGTTGATACTCGATCACCTCGCCGCTCAGCGGTAACCTTCACGCCGTCCCCGTCGCCAAGCTCCTCGACGTCGCGCGCGAACAGCTCCTCGAGCTCTTTCGCCTGGGTCATGGCGTTGGCGCGAACCTTCTCAAGATCCGTGTAGTACTGGTAGTCCTCGTAAAGACGCCGCTCGTCGAGCCGCTTGAATGTCTCGACCAAGCGCCTGACCTCCGCCTCTTTGAGGCCGAGGCCGCGCAACAAATCCTTGGTCAATTCGAGTGCAGCAAGGAAGGTCTCGCGCTCGATGATGGTAACGCCGAGATCCATCAGCTTGTGCACATGGGTCCGGTCACGGGCGCGCGCATAGATCGGCAGATCGGGAAAATGCGCGCGCACCATTTCCGCTACCCGAAGCGAGCTGTCGACCTTGTCGATGGCGAGCACGAAAGCACGAGCCTTGTCGGCGCCCGCCGCGCGCAAGATATCGAGGCGGCCTGCATCGCCGTAGTAGATTTGCGCGCCGAAGCGCCGCACAAAATCCACCTGCTCGACGCTCGCATCGAGCGCGGTGAAGGGAATCTGCCGGGCGCGAAGGATACGGGCCACGATCTGGCCGAAGCGCCCGAAGCCGGCGATAATCACGTGTTCCTCTCCGCCAGCCGGCGTATCGTATGGCGGCGCCTCGGGACGCAATGCATCTTCCACCTTGTCGTCGATGAGCAGCAGCAAAGGCGTAGCCGCCATCGAAAACGTCACGGCAAGGATCAGCAGATTGGCCGTGCCCTGCTCGATTACACCCTGCGTTGCCCCGGCGCCAAACAGCACGAAGGCGAACTCGCCGCCTTGACTGAGCACGAGGCCGAGGCGTCTGGCGGCAGCGCTGTCCAACCCCCACCAGCGGCCGAGCAGATAGAGAATGCTCGCCTTCAAAGTGATCAGGACTCCCACGATAGCGATAAGCTGTAGCGGCTCGGCCAGCACCACGCTGAGGTCGATCGACATCCCCACGGCGATGAAGAACACCGCGAGCAGCAGACCTTCGAATGGCGCGATGTCGGCTTCGATCTGGTGGCGGTATTCCGAATCGGCAAGCAGTGCGCCGGCGATGAAGCTGCCCAATGCCGCCGAGAGTCCCACGGCTTCCATGATCAGCGCAACGCCGACCACCGTGAGCAGAGCACTCGCCGTCATCGCCTCGCGCACGCCGGTCGCGGCGACAAAGCGGTAGAGCCGGCTCAACAAAAAGCGGCCCACCACGATCACCCCGAAAATAGTGAGAATGGCAAGAACCGCACTCTTGAAATCCATCGTGGTCTCGGCGTGGCCGAGCGCAAACAACGGAACCAATGCGATCAGCGGAATCGCCGCAAGGTCCTGGAACAGCAGCACCGAGAAGGCGAGCCGGCCGTGGCGCGTGGTGAGCTCATTCTTCTCCTCGAGCACCTGAAGCGCAAAGGCGGTCGAGGACATCGAGAGCGCAAGTCCAATGAACAGCGCTTGAGCCGCGTTGAGCCCGATCGCAATCCCGATTGCGGCAATCACGACAGAGGTGATGACGAGCTGTGCCGCGCCGAGCCCGAAAATCGCCGAGCGCATGGCCCATAGCCGCACCGGGCGAAGCTCGAGTCCGATCACGAAGAGCAGCATCACCACGCCGAACTCCCCGAAATGCAGGAGCTTGCTGACGTCATCCAGCGCGTAGAGCGGACCAAGCACATAGGGTCCAATGATCACGCCGGCAGCGAGATAGCCGAGCACAGCGCCCATGCCGAGCGAGCGGCCGAGCGGCGCAGCGATGGCGGCCGCAGCTAGAAACACTGCTACTTGAATGAGTTGCGCTGTGACCATTTGGCTCGCTTCCCGACTCCCTCACTCGCCTCGGTAGCACGCGAGCCGTTGTCGCACTAGCCAGGCCCACATTTGGCCGCAATTGCTCGAGGGCCGGCTTGTCTCTAGGATTGCTGATCGGGGCCTGACCGCGGCCGCCCCGTGAGGCAATTCGCCCAAGCGCCGCTCCGTAAGGCTATCGCCTAACCCGCGGAGTGGGCTGCCATGGGCACGATCGAGACTTCACCCAAACCGACTTTCCAGGAAGCGCTCGCCGTCTGGGCCAAGATCGGGGTCCTGTCTTTCGGGGGTCCGGCCGGACAGATCGCGCTCATGCATCGTGTCCTCGTCGACGAACGGCGCTGGATCAGCGAGGAGCGCTTTCTGCACGCTCTCAATTTTTGCATGCTGCTGCCGGGACCTGAGGCCATGCAGTTTGCCACCTATGTCGGCTGGCGGCTGCACGGCACGACCGGTGGGCTTGTCGCCGGCATGCTCTTCGTTCTGCCCGGCGCTTTCGTCGTGCTCGCTCTCAGCATTGCTTATGCGTTCTATGGCCAGGTACCGCTCGTCGAGATCGCGTTCCTTGGCATCAAGGCCGCAGTGCTGATGATCGTCGTAGAAGCGCTTCTCAGGGTCGCACGCCGTGCGCTGCGCGGCCCTTACGATGTCGCGATCGCTGCCGCGGCTTTCATTGCTATCTTCTTCTTTGCAGCCCCCTTCCCGCTCATCATCGCTGGCGCTGCGATGATCGGATTCCTGCTGCCGCACAGGCGCCCCGCCGCACCCAGTCAGCTCGCGGACTCTCCGGTCTCGCTATCGCGCACGCTACGGACCGCGGCGGTGTGGCTAGCGATTTGGATCGTGCCGCTCGTTCTGCTCGCAGTGCTGCTCGGCCGAACCCACGTAACAACGGACATCGCCCTGTTCTTCTCGAAGCTAGCGATCGTGACGTTCGGGGGCGCCTATTCGGTGCTCGCCTATATGGCGCAGCAGGCGGTGGAAACGTATGGCTGGCTGAGCGCGGGCGAGATGCTCGACGGGCTCGGCCTTGCCGAGACGACGCCCGGTCCGCTGATCCTCGTAACCGAGTTCGTCGGCTTTCTTGCCGGCTTCCGGCACGGAGGCGAGCCGAAGCTCGCGCATGGACTGCTCGGCGCAGCGGTCACGCTTTGGGCGACCTTTGCGCCGTGCTTCCTGTGGATCTTTACCGGCGCGCCCTATGTCGAGCGCCTAGGCTCAAACCCTCGCCTTGCTGGGGCGCTTGCCGGCGTCACGGCTGCGGTCGTCGGCGTCATTTTCAATTTAAGTCTCTGGTTCGCGCTCCACGTCCTGTTCGGCGCGGTCACCGCGACATGGCATGGTCCGCTGCGCCTGTGGACGCCTGATCCCGCAAGCCTCAACATGGAGGCTCTGACGCTATCGATATTTGCCGCCTTGCTTCTGTTCAGCTTGCGCTTCGGCATCGTGAGCACACTCGCGCTCACCGCGGCGGGTGCGCTCGCCTGGTCGCTCTCTCAGGGCGCGATATAGCGCCCTCGTGCAAGATCAGCTTGTGTTGTCGTGACGGCTAGCGCGGCACCCAGCGATTCACAAACGGCGCGCGCACCCAGGTGCCGTACCGGCCGTTATAGACCCGCACGAAGGGCGCAGCGACCCAGGTACCGCCATGCGTATCAACTTCGGCGAACGGCGCACGCACATAGGTGCCATTGCCCGAGCAGAGACCACGACGCCAAGCTTTTCTTGAGCAGTAGTAGACGGGCTGGACGTCCGACGCGTGCGCCGGATGCGCGACTGTACCAGGTGCTGCTGATGCCGTCGCGGGCAATAGCGCAAGAGCCGCCACCGCCGAAGCTGCTGCGAGACCAAGACCTGCAAATCGCATGGATATTCTCCTTACTGGTTTTGACTGCCGTGTGCCCGACGCGAGCTCGCGGTGGAATGTGCCGAGGCTGCCACGCACATGCAAGTGCAAATTAGAGCCAACCTTTGCGTTTGAAATAAATGTAAGGCAACACCGCCGCGAGAACCATCAGGACCAGCGCAAACGGATAGCCGAAGAACCAATCGAGTTCCGGCATGTGATGAAAATTCATGCCGTAGATCGAGGCGAGCAGCGTCGGCGGCAGAAACACAACTGCCGCCACCGAGAAGATCTTGATGATGTCGTTCTGCTGGATATTGATCATGCCAAGCGTCGCGTCGAGCAGGAAGATGATCTTGCTGGACAGGAAGGTGATCTGATCCATGAGCGAGGCGACATCGCGTGCGGCGGTCCTGATGCGTCCCTGCAGAGGCTTGCCGAGTTTGCGCTCGTTGGCAACATGCACGAGAAAGGTGAGCAGCCGTCCGAGCGAATGAGCGCTCTCGCGCGCCTTCGAGCTGATCTCGCCCTCGCGCCCGATCGCGCGTAACAAGATGTCGAAGCGCCGCTGCCGTGTGGCGACGCCGCCTTTGATCTCGAAGATCGAATGGGACAGTCCCTCGACCTCGGCCTGAATCCGCTCGATGAAATCGGCGAGCCGGTCGACGATGGTTTCAATCAGCCCGATCAGGATCGTGGCGCCATTGTTCAGGTCTGTCTCCGAGCGGTTGCACCGCGCGACGTAAATAGAGAAGGCGCGGGGCTCGGCGTAGCGCACGGTGATGAGGCGTTGTCCGGCGAGGATGAAGGTGACTGGCGTTGCTCGAGGTTCGCCCTGCTCCGGCTGATAAATTAGCGTCGCAGTCATGAAATAGGCCCCGGCTTCCTGGTAAAGGCGGCTCGAAGCCTCGATCTCCTGCTGCTCCTCTCGGGTTGGGACCTCGATCCTGAGACCTCTTTCGACCTTCGCTTCCTCTTGCGGGGTAGGGTTGAGGAGATCGATCCAGACTGCCTGCTCAGTGATCTTGGGGCGCCCGGTCTGGCGCTTAAGCTCGCCCGCTCGGGTTTCGTAGACGGTTAGCACGAGACCTCCCCTAGCGTCTGCTGCGGAGCTTGCACCGCCCCTTCAGCCGGCTGACCTTACACCAGGGCTTGCTTATTGCCACTGAGACAATCAAGCCGAATCAAGGTGTTCGAGGTCTTGTTTTAGTTCTTCTGCACGATGCAGGCGCCGCCGGCCGTCCGCAGCTTGCTGCACAGCGCATCGGCTTGGGTGCGGCTGTCGGCACCGATCTGCACCATGTACATGTAGCCTCGTCCGCGGCTCAAATTTCGCTCGGGCAGAACAAACGGATCCTGGCTCCCGAGGACCGAGGCATAGCGCACCCTGATGCGAGCGAACTCGTCCAGCGCCTTGGCCTTCGAGAATGCAGTCGACACATGCACGCCCCAAGGCCGCCAGGCTCCGCTCGCAGTCAGCGGCTCGGTCTCGTAGACCGCGCGCACCACGAGCGGCGCGAGCTTGCGGCACGACTCTTGGACCTCCTGTCCTTTCGCCTTGAGCGAAGTCGGAAGGTCAGTCTCGGCGAGCTTCCATTCCGCGGCGGCGCGGCCGGTAACGAACTGGACATAGGCCTCCGTTTCCCAGGGAAGGCCGCTATTTCCGGCGAGCCACCCGCGCACGCGCTCTTCGCCCGCGTTATAGGCGGCGGCGGCAAGGCCGAAATTCCCGAACTCCCGCAGAAGGTCGGCAAGCAGGCTCGCGGAATGCATAATGGCTGACTTCGGCTCGAACGGATTGTCGAGCCCACGGTCGATGGCTGTGCCCGGCATGAACTGCGCAATCCCTTGCGCTCCCTTCGGGCTCACTGCGCTCGGATTGAAACGACTCTCGCGCCAGATGAGTCGCACAAACGCCATGGGCGGCAAGCCTCGCGACTCGGCTTGCTGCTGCATGATGGGGCAGACGATGTCGACGAAAGGCTTGGGCCCTGCGGCAACCAGTCCCGCTGCCTTGTTCCCGGCTTCGACGCTTGCGACGGCGTGGTTCTCCGCCGCCTGAGAACAAGGCGCGGCAAGCGCGAAGGCTGCAAAGAGACAAGTTGCCGGTAGAACCCGCATCATGCCCCAAATTTCGTCATGCCGCCGGAGTTAGAAGCGAGAAAGCAAGAATTCGAAAGTCGGACGAGAAACTCTATAACGGCAAATTCGGTTGCCTCGGCTTCAGGCCTCCCGAGCCTCAGTTCTTCTGCACGATGCAGGCACCGCCGCTTGCTCTGAGCTTGGCGCATAATGCATCGGCATCCTCGCGACTGGCGGCCCGATCCTGGCTGAATATTGCAGCTTCGTACCCAAATGTAGATCGCATTGCGCGACGATGATGGGATCATAGATGCCGAGGATGTCGGCATGGTCCTGCTTGACCCGGGAAAATTCCGCAAGTGCCTCCTCTTTGGACATGGCCGTGGCGATTTGGATGCCCCAGGGCTGCGCCGGCGCAGCGGATGAGTCCGTGCTCGCGCTGTCAGGCGTCTGCACGCAAGGGCTGAGCGGACCTTCCTGCTCGACCGTGGTGCCGGCAAAAGCCGGCCCGGCAGTGATTGTCAGGCATAACGATAAAACGACCCCAGCTCTCATGTGCCTAGCATGGAGCGACTGCGGCGCGACGTAAAGTGCTAGTCATTTGGGCCAGGCCTCCATCGCCGTCTCGACGATGCGTCTGAGCTCGGCGCGGGTGGCACCCCCCGCCGCCTGCACCGCCATTCCTACGCTCACCGTGGCGATATAGCGGGAAAGCGCGGCCGGATCGGCGTCCGCTGGCAGATCCCCTTCCGCCTTGGCCCGCTTGAGCCGCTCGCGGATCAACTTCTCATTGGCGGCACGGCGCTTACAGAGCTCATCCCTGATGCATTTGGCATGATCGCCTGCGCCGGCGATGCCTTGCACGAGCAGGCAGCCCGAAGGGCTGGATTTGTCGGTCAAAGAATCCGCCGAGCCGGTAAGCAGCGCAGCGATGGCATCTCTCGCCTTCGGCCGCGCCAGAACTTCGCGCAAGAACTCGTCGTGCCGCTCCACGTAGCGGTCGAGCGCCTTGCAGAACAGCTCTTCCTTGTTGCCAAAGGCGGCATAGAGGCTGGGCGGATTTATGCCCATGGCCTCGGTCAGATCTGACAGGCTCGCCCCCTCATAGCCGTTGCGCCAGAACAAATCGAGGGCGCGCTCCAGCGCCTGATCCCGGTCAAAGGCGCGGGGCCGACCAAGCCTGGAGGCCTTGTTTTGCTTAAGCTTTGTTTCAGCCATGATGGAGACCTTTGTAGTAATCGCTATATAAGCCTCTTGACAGTCCGGGTCCAGCATACATATGTAGCGATCACTAAATAATCCTTAGCAAATGGAGTGGACCCATGGCACAGCCCCTTACAGGAAAAGTTGCCCTCGTCACCGGTGGCTC
>Ga0075436_100003830_pt1 | contig 10317 bp, 7 predicted proteins | sample RhiMethybrSRZTD5_FD_75303 | JGI IMG/M metagenome (GOLD analysis project Ga0075436, IMG submission 75303) | Populus rhizosphere microbial communities from Tennessee, USA - Rhizosphere MetaG P. TD hybrid SRZTD5 | ecosystem: Host-associated > Plants > Roots > Rhizosphere > Soil | place: USA... | reverse complement strand
TTCAGCTCGAGCAGGCCACGGTTGCGATCCAGGGCTTTGGAAATGCCGGAAGCATTGCGGCCGAGCTGCTTTCGAAACACGGCAGCAGGATTCTGGCCGTGAGCGACACCCGGGGAGGTATCTTGAACCGGACGGGGCTGGACATTCCCGCCTTACTCGCCCACAAGGCACACACTGGGTCCGTCGTGGGTTTCCCCAACTCCGAGCCAATCAGTAACGAAGACCTGCTGGAACTTCAATGTGACATCTTGATCCCTGCGGCGCTGGAAAATCAGATCACGCTGTTGAATGTCGAGCGTGTTCGGGCCAAGATCGTAGCCGAAGCAGCCAATGGTCCCACTACCCCTGACGCTGATTTGATTTTGCATCAGAAGGGGATCATGGTCATTCCCGACATCCTGGCCAATGCCGGGGGTGTAACCGTTTCCTACTTCGAATGGGTGCAGGACTTGCAAGAGCTGTGGTGGGACGAGGACGACGTAAACCGCCGGCTGGAGAAAATCATGGTCAAAGCTTTCAGTGACGTGTACGCGACAGCTGAGCGCTATTCCGCAGATCTGCGTACAGGAGCCTACATCCTGGCCGTTGACCGCGTCGCTCATGCCACGAAGACGCGCGGCATCTGGCCGTAATCGCATGTCAAGCAGGGCTCCTCGCGAAGGGCCTGCTAATTATCGCAGGAGCCTGAGGTCGAGAGCATAGGCGCGTGCCGATCGTTCTCGCAAACGTGCTGCTCGACAATCAGGAACGGCTCACCTTACCGAAGGCTTTTTGTATAAGCGCGTAGCGAGCTGCACCGATCAGCCCGCAATCATCGTTGAGCACAATTTTCACGGGCATATCCTCAAGCAAGGGAGACATGCGACGCTTGGCCAAGAATGCCCGCATAAAAAGAGGATCCTGCATTTTGGGCACGATTTTTGCGGCTATGCTGCCGGCGATAAAAATCCCGCCCCTCGACATAAAGACTAAGGCGCAGTTCCCAGTCTCAGCCCCGTAGGCGCTTACGAAAATCGACAATGCTGCCTCGCAGATCTGAGCTTTGCGCTCGAGGGCAAGCTGAGAGATCAAGGCCGGAGGATCAGGCGTACTTCGCATCTGCTCCGCGAGCCATGCCGGTTCCTCCGCTCTCCCTGTATCTCTTAGAAAGTCATAGATATTCCTGATCCCAGGGCCGGAAAGAATCCGCTCGCAGCTTACGTGTTCGAACTTCTTCAGAAGGTATTGCAACAGCTCGATTTCCAGCTGGCTGCGCGGGGCAAAGTCGCTGTGGCCGCCCTCGCACCCGAAAGGATGATGTCTGTAGCCGTCCCAGTAAAGGCCCGCCATGCCCAACCCTGTTCGAGCGGAGATCACGGCTCGATTTCCCTCCGCCTCGGCTGAGCCAACGTTCAGGGTCACGAAATCTCTTGATTCGAGCGCATCAATGCCATAAGCGTAAGCCTCCAGGTCGTTGACAAGGCCCACCGAATTGAGCTTGACCTGCCTTGCGACTTCTTGCGAATCGATGGTCCAGGGCAGATTGGAAATCTTACTTCGTCCGTCGCGCACCGGTCCTGCAACGCCAAGACACGCAGATTGCACCGGAATGCCTTCAGTTCGAATAAAGTGGGCGATAATCTCCAGCAGGCCTTGGTGCTCGTGGCTGCTGTAAATTTTCTCCACCACACATTCCAGGCGGTTGCCTTCGGTTTCAAAAGCCGCCAGTCGAACCCGGGTTGCGCCGATGTCGCCCGCCAAAATCATGCTTCGATCTTTCTCCACTCCCGCTGGTCGGACTGCATCAGCGAGTCGGCCTCCTTGGGCCCCCAGCTGCCGGCGGCGTAGTTGGGAAACTTGCGCGGCGGCAAAGCCTTCCAGACGTCAAGCATGGGATCCACGACTCTCCAGCCAGCTTCGACCATGTCTGCTCGTTGGAACAAGGTGGCATCTCCAATCATGCAGTCATATAGCAACACTTCGTAACCGGTGTATGCCGCCTCACCAAAATACTTAGAATATTCAAAGCTCATCTCCACCGAACCGACACGCAGGATAGCCCCCGGAATCTTTGCGCCGAAACTTAACGCGATGCCTTCCGCCGGCTGCACATGAATGACCAACTGATTCGTATGCAGCTTATGAAACGGTGTGTGACGGAACAGCACGAAGGGGATGCGCTTGAACTCAATGGTGATCTCGGTGTGCCGCTTCGGCATGCGCTTGCCAGTCCGCACATAAAATGGCACGCCCGCCCAGCGCCAATTGTCTATGTTCAGCTTCAACGCCACAAACGTTTCCGTGTTTGATTCGGGGGAAACTCCAGGTTCGGAGCGATAGGCGCGCACCCTTGTGCCCGCCAGGAGGCCCTCGCCGTACTGCCCACGGATGCTGCAGTGGAGTACATCTTCGGAATCCAGGGGCTGAATGGCCTCCAAGACCTTCGCCTGCTCATTGCGAACAGCGTCCGCGTGGAATGAGACCGGCGGTTCCATTGCAGTAAGGCTGAGAAGTTGCATCATGTGGTTGGGAACCATGTCGCGCAACGTCCCAGCTTTGTCAAAGTATCCTCCCCGCTGTTCCACTCCCACCGTTTCGGCGTTCGTGATTTGCACGTGGTCGATGTAGCGGCGATTCCAGATTGGTTCAAAGATGGCATTGTCGAAGCGGAAGACCATGATGTTTTGCACGGTCTCTTTGCCCAGGTAGTGATCGATGCGGTAAATCTGATCTTCCGCCAGGACCGACTTGATCTCCCAGTTCAAGTTTCTTGCAGATTCAAGGTCATGTCCGAAAGGTTTCTCGACCACGACGCGCCGCCACCGCCCATTTTCCTGTTTCGAGAGGCCGGCCCGGTTGAGTTGCTGCACGATTTGCGCAAAGAAGCGGGGTGCGGTGGCTAATTGCGGCATTGTTTCCTTGCTGTACCTTTCGCCCTGGAATAGCTGGAATGGTTCTCAGCCGCGGCCTGGCGGGATTCGTCCACAACTGAATGTATGGCCCACCCGAACCCAAGGGAGATCTGTCCGTCATCAAGGCGCAACGAATTCAGCATCACCTGACCTGACCTTCTGGCAGAATCTATGCGTGGCGCATCAATCCCTATAAGACGAGATTGCCTCACCCCGCGTTTTTCGCCGGCATGGCTTGTGCGCTATCGAAATACTTTATGAACATGACCTCGTTCTGCGCTTCGTTATACAGAAGTTCGTCGGCGGCGGCCTTCGTCATCAGGATTCCAAATCCACCGGGCCGAATGCCGCGTTCTTCCCGAACGGACATGTGGGCTATAGGTTCCGATTCCGGCTGGCCAACGGCTGCATGAGAGAGTCCCTCGAAGGAAAAACCGGGGCCCGGGTCGGCGATGCGGAACATGAGCATTCGCGGCGAGCGGACAGAAGCGATCCGAACCTTTCGATTGGGGTCGAACTGACCACCCCATTCCACTGCGTTGAGCAGCAGTTCGCGGAAAGATGAGGCGATCGTTTCGCGCACGCTATCAGGAAGGTCAGCGTCCAACTTCATCATGAAGGTCTGAATTCGCTCGGCGGCTTCGCGCGTGCAAGGAATGAGGAGTTCTACCCAGTGCGGGCGGGCCGACAAGACTTCTATGGCCGGCTCTTGATCGGCGGAAAGCGCGCGTTGCGCGACTTCGACGGCCTGGCGGGGAGGAAACGGTTTGCTCAGGTAATCGTAGGCTTGCTCTTTCACGGCGCGCAAGAGAGTCTCGGACGTACCGTCGGATGTCATTACGATGACTTTCGGTCGACTTGTCCCCGTGCGAATGCGCGCCAGCACTTCAAGTCCTGAAAGGTGGGGCATCCAAATGTCCAAGAATACGAGGTCGTACTGTTTTTGCTGAATGGTACCCAGTGCAGCAACCCCATCCGCCGCTTCTGATACATCGAACCCAGCGTTCTCGAGCAGCTTGGCGACGCCGTGGCGGGTTGCCGCATCATCATCCGCAATCAAAACTCTACGTCGAGTCGGGGTTTCGTCGGACATAGAAAGACCTCCCCGATCATCGCGACCGGAATCGCTGAATACTATGTCGGTCTGCTGGTGGCGTCAACACGAACTTAGGCGTAGACTGCTCACCCTCGGAGAGCGAACATGTCCGCCCACTCAACATTCAGACCACCTGCCCTCGACACTGAAGTCACAGAGTTGCTTGATCTTGCCCTTGACCTGATCTGCGTGGCCGGGCTCGACGGATTTTTCAAGCGGGTGAACAAGGCGTGGACAGATGTTCTCGGCTACTCAGAAGAGGAATTGTTAACCCAGCCCTGGATCAACTTGGTCCATCCGGACGACCAGGAGACGACGAATGCGGAGGCCACCAAGGTTTTTCAAGGATATAAAACAATGCGCTTCCGGAACCGCGTTCGATCTAAGGACGGTTCCTTCCGATGGATTGTCTGGACAGCGGCCGCACCGGCGAACCGACAGTTTTTTTACGCAACTGGCCGCGACGTAACCGAGATGAAGCGCGACGAGGACCTCCTGCGCGCTCAGTACTCCGTCACCAGGGTCCTGGCGGAAGCACCTTCCCTGCACGAAGCGGCACCACAAATCCTCAAGAACATTTGCGAAACACTGGAATGGGTAGTAGGAACTATGTGGCAACTGGACAAGAAGGAAGGAGTCTTGCGTTCCGTCGAGACCTGGCACACACCAACCGCGAACGTAAGCGAGTTCTCGGCGGTAACTCGCTCCCGCACCTTCGATCGCGGCATTGGTCTGCCTGGCCGAGTTTGGGAAGAGGCCGATGCGCTTTGGATCGAGGACGTAACTAAAGACTCTAATTTCCCTCGTGCTCCGATCGCTTCGAAAGAAGGTGTGCACAGTGCGTTCGGCTTTCCAATTCTGCTCGGCGATGAGGTGCTCGGGGTACTCGAGTTCTTCAGTCACCAAATCCGGCAGCCTGACACGAAGTTGCTTAATTTGTTGACAGCAGTCGGTAGTCAAATCGGCCAGTTTATCGAGCGCACGGAGGCAGAAGCAGGGTTGCGGCTCTATGCGCGCGAGCTGGAATCCGCAAAACAAGTCGCTGAAGAAGCGACGAAAGCGAAGAGCGAGTTCCTCGCCAACATGAGCCACGAGATTCGCACGCCGATGAACGCGATCGTCGTGATGACCGAGCTTGCGCTGGGCACTCCGCTCACCAGCGAGCAGCGAGAATACCTGGGCATGATCAAGGATTCCGCCGACGCCTTGCTCGCGCTGATCAATGATCTGCTCGATTTCTCGAAGATCGAGGCACGGAAGTTCGACCTCGACAAGAGAGACTTCAATCTCCGCGACACCCTCGAGGACACAGTGCGCCTGCTGGCGCCGCGCGCTCACCAGAAGGAACTGGAGCTGGGGTGCCACATTCAAGCCGATCTGCCTGATCGCGTCTTCGGCGACCCGATTCGACTGCGGCAGATCGTCATCAACCTTGTGGGCAATGCCATCAAGTTCACCGACAAAGGCGAGGTGATGCTGCACGTTGAGCGACAAGGCCAAAGTGAGTCGACCCTCGATTTACATTTCTTTGTGTCAGATACCGGCATTGGTATTCCGGAGGAGAAGCAGCAGACGATCTTCGAGGCATTCGAGCAGGTCGATAGCTCGACGACTCGCAAGTATGGGGGAACAGGATTGGGGCTCTCAATTTCCGCCGCACTGGTAAAGTTGATGGGCGGAACGATGTGGGTGGAAAGTAAGGTAAGACAAGGAAGCAAGTTCCATTTCACGGTGGTCTTGGAACTGAAGAAATCCGAATCGGAACCTCTCCCCAAAGAGAGTCAAAAGCTCATTGATTTGCCCATTTTAGTGGTTGATGACAACGCCTCTAACCGGCGGATCCTAAAGGAGATTTTGACGAACTGGCACATGAAGCCGACGCTTGCCAACAGCGGCGCTGAAGCGCTGAATGCGCTTGAGAAGGGAAATTCGACCAACAGCGTCGCCTTGGTGCTACTCGATGTCCACATGCCTGAGATGGACGGTTTTGCAGTGGCGGAGCAAATCAGAAATAGGTACAAACACCAGGAGATCAAGGTAATTCTATTGACCTCAGCGTCTAGACCCAGCGATGTTGCGCGCTGTCGCAAGCTGGAGATATCCGGTTATCTCAGCAAACCGATCAAGCAGTCCGAACTCTTTGACGCCATCATTACGGCGATGGCTGAAGACAGTCAGAAACCTGAGCGATGTGAGAGCACATCAGCTTCCATCCAGCCTTCCGAGCGCTCGTTGCGAGTGCTGCTCGCCGAGGACAACCCGGTGAACCAGACGCTGGCGATGAGGATCCTAGAGAGGCTTGGTCACAAGGTGCAGGTCGTCAACAACGGCAAGGAGGCGGTCGGACGGGCTCAAGCGGAGGACTTCGATCTCATATTCATGGACGTGCAGATGCCCGAGATGGATGGACTGGAGGCAACAATGGCCATCCGCGCTGCGGAAGCAGGGACCGGAAAGCATGTACCGATCGTCGCCATGACTGCACACGCAATGAAAAGCGACAGGGAAAAGTGTCTCAGCGCGGGCATGGACGACTATCTTTCGAAGCCGGTTCGAATTGATGAATTGAAGCAAGGCATCTCTAGGGCAGGGCAAGAACGAAATATGGGACAAGCTCCCGAGCAGGGGCTATTTCGGGCGATTGGTCAACTCGAGGTGCTTCTCGACTCGGTCATGGGAGATCGAGCTCTGCTTGCAGAAATGGCCGAGCTATGGCTTGCAGACAGCGTAAAGCAAGAAACGCAGATCCGAGAAGGCCTTGATTTGGGCGACGCGATGATGGTCCAGAGTGCGGCTCACGCCCTCAAGGGCTCCCTTGGAACATTTCAGGCCTCTGGCGCGCAGGAAGCCGCGAACCAATTGGAAATGTCCGCCAAAGATATCGACCTTGTCGGAGCGAGAAAGGCGTTCGAAAGGCTTTCGACCCAGATTGATTTGGTCAGGCAGGATCTTCGTCGGCTCGCACGGGCGCCAGGGGCTGCTTTCCAATGATCAGGTAAGCGGCTGGCCCAAAGCTTTTCAACTCTCTAGCAGCCTCCTTGGCCGCAGAGCAATGATGCACGTACCTCCTACTTATTACAATTCGTAGGCAAACAAGAAACTGAGACCGTGTTCCCCTGACTTCCGTGTTGCCCGTCATCCAACCCGAGCGGGTGGCAAGATTCTACGGACGTCGCAGATCCATAACTGGACTTCTGGACCCGAATTGTCTCCAAGCACTGGGTTTGACCTTTATCCTCTTGAACCGAAAGCGCCAAAATCGAGGCTGGCAGGGTTATAATCACGCCACTCATGACCCTAACCTCCGGTACAAAAATTGGTTCTTATGAGATTCGATCGCTTCTCGGCGCGGGGGGCATGGGCGAAGTTTATCGCTCGCGTGACAGTAAACTCGGTCGCCATGTTGCGCTGAAGGTCCTGCCCTCCGCGCTCGCTGGTGACGCTGACCGGCTGGACCGTTTCAGCCGAGAAGCCAAAGTTCTGGCGGCACTAAATCATCCCAACATTGCTGCCATCTACGGCTTGGAAGATTCCGGTGTCACGCACGCCCTGGTTATGGAACTGGTAGAAGGCCCAACCCTCGCCGACCGGATAAAAGCCGGGCCAATCCCCAGTGAGGAAGCTCTCCCTATCGCCAAACAGATCTGCGAGGCGCTGGAGTACGCGCACGAACGCGGCATCATCCACCGCGACCTGAAACCGGCCAACATCAAAGTTACGCCAGAGGGTACTGTAAAGGTCCTCGATTTTGGCTTGGCGAAAGCCTTGGAAAATGAAGAGAGCCCCGCTGACGTTTCCAGTTCTCCCACCATGAGCCCTCTGGCCACGCAAGCCGGGATCATTCTGGGTACGGCGGCCTACATGTCGCCGGAGCAGGCGCGCGGGAAGCCCGCGGACCGGCGCGCGGACATCTGGGCCTTTGGCTGCGTGCTGTACGAAATGCTGACCGGCGAAATGGCTTTCAGAGGAGAAACGGTCTCGGACGTTTTCGCCGCGGTTATCAAAGAAAATCCGAACTGGGGTCAGCTTCCGGCGATAACTTCAACGAGGATCCGAGTGCTGGTGCAGCGTTGTTTGCAGAAGAATCCGCTGCAACGTCTGCAGGCAATCGGGGACGCGCGCATCGTCATCGACGAGGTTCTGTCAGGGGCGGCGGATCCAACGTTGCTTGCACAACAAAACGTGGCGGAAGTTCTGGCCTCAGGGTGGCGCCTCTTCGCGCCGTGGGCGGTAGGCGGGCTGATTGTGGGCGCGCTCGTCGCGGGTGTAATTTTTCTAGCAGTAAGGCCGCAGGCGGCGCCCCGGTTGGTGCGGCGTCTTACGATTGGCATGCCGCCCTCTACGTCGCCGTCGCCGTTTTTTCCGGACCTGGCTCTATCTCTCGATGGGTCCGAGGTTGTGTTTTCGCTGTTGCAGAACGGCAAGACGCAACTCTATCTCCGTCCGCTGGACCAGTTCGACGCCAAGGCCATTCCGGGGACGGAGGGCGCATACAGTCCGTTCTTTTCGCCAGACGGGCGGTCGCTGGCGTTCTTTGCAGGTGACAGCCTGAAGAAAGTGGACGTGGCTGGCGGCCCGGTGCAGACCCTTTGCAACTCTTCTGGGGCCGGGGCGAACTGGGCGGCTGATGGAACCATATTCTTTCAGGGCAAGAATCTTGGGCTATCGCGGGTTGCGGGCGCTGGAGGTAATTGCGAGGACATCACGAAGCCGGACGCAAGCAAGGGAGAGGTGGGTCATGATATGCCAGAACTCCTGCCGGGTGGCGAGGCGGTGCTTTTTAACATAGGCCAGGGGTTCAGTGCTGGCCAGACCAGCATCGCCGTTCTATCTCTGAAGACGGGGAAGTGGCACACGATAGTCCAAGGAGGGACGTATCCTCATTACGTTCCCGGAGGATACTTGGTCTACGGGCAAAGCGGCGCACTGCTCGCGGCACCGTTTGATCTTTCACAGCTAAAGATGACTGGCTCGCCGGTTCCGGTCTTGGATGGGGTGATGACGAATCCCGACACAGGCGAGGCGCGGTTCGCCATTTCTCGCGACGGAACGCTTGCCTACATCCCCGGCAGCGGCGCTGGATCCAATCGCAAGCTGGTGCTGGTCAACCAAGACGGGACATCCCAAGTGCTGACCCAAACGGAGGGTGCCTACGAAGACCTTGACTTGTCGCCTGACGGACGCCGTATCGCTCTTACCGTCGAAGGCCCGACGTGGAATATCTGGATTTATGACATCGCACGCGCGACCTTAACGCGCTTCACTTTTGACAACGACAACCGGGATCCTTTCTGGACGCCGGACGGCAAGCGTGTGATTTACACATCGTTTCGAAATGGCAAGTACGGCCTTTATTGGAAACCTGGCGACGGAAGCGGGGACGAACAGCAGCTTATCAGTAGCACCAATTGGGTGTGCGCCTCTTCCTTCTCGCCTGACGGGAAAGAGCTGGCATACATCGCGGAGAGTCCCGAGACTGGGACCGATATCTGGATTCTACCTCTCGAGGGCGAGCGCAAACCCAGGCCCTTCCTGCGCACTCGTTTTAAGGAGTGGTTTCCTGAGTTTTCTCCGGACGGACATTGGCTGGCTTACGAGTCGGACGAGTCCGGTCGCTTCGAGATTTACGTTCAGCAATACCCAGGCCCAGGACGAAAGGTGCAAATCTCGAACGAGGGTGGCGCCCGGCCTGTCTGGTCCCACGACGGGCGTACGCTCTTTTACCGTAACGGCGATAAGCTGATGCAAGTGAAGGTCGAGACCAAGCCTACCTTATTAGCCGGCACGCCGCAGCAGATGCTTCAGGGCAATTACTTTTTGTCCGGACACTACTTCGATGTCATGCCCGATGGAAAGCAGTTTGTCTTCATCAAAGAAACGGAGCAACCTCGGGCCGCCACTCAGATCAACGTTGTGCTCAACTGGTTCGACGTGTTGAAGCACCGAATGAGCGCAGGCGCAAAATGATGATCTGCAAAACCGCCCGGTAAGTGCGGCACCAGGAACTATTATCCAGAAAGGGCGTTCGGGGAAGTGATGATCAGGGTGGGGGGACGTATCGTCGGCCAGCCGAAAGTTATGGAGGCCCAGCCCTGATGAAGCTTTTAGCTTCCGGTTAGCCCGTTATTCGGAAGGAAGTGACGAAGGATGCGCAACTATTTCGAAAGATGAACCTGAGCTTTTGTTAACATTGCCATATAATTCCAGTCTGATATGCCCGTAGCAAAGGGGACCAGGCTCGGGCCGTACGAAATCGCTGCTGCCATCGGGGCTGGCGGCATGGGTGAGGTCTACCGCGCAAAAGACACACGACTCGACCGTTACGTTGCC
>Ga0075436_100003828_pt1 | contig 10318 bp, 6 predicted proteins | sample RhiMethybrSRZTD5_FD_75303 | JGI IMG/M metagenome (GOLD analysis project Ga0075436, IMG submission 75303) | Populus rhizosphere microbial communities from Tennessee, USA - Rhizosphere MetaG P. TD hybrid SRZTD5 | ecosystem: Host-associated > Plants > Roots > Rhizosphere > Soil | place: USA... | reverse complement strand
CCCAACCTTCAGTTACTCGAATATTGGCGTGGCAACCGGAGACGAGCAAACGCAGTGCTCCATTTCAATACCGCCGGAGGTGCCCTCAGGCGCCGCGAGGATCCGAGTTGTAACGAATGGTATTCCTTCGGAATGGTTCGACAGCTTCGTAGCTTCTGACCCCGGATTTATTATTGACGATCTCATGCCGGAGTTATGGAATCAGTTGCTTGGTACACCCAACGATGGTCCGCTGCTCGTGATTGGGCCGGACGGAAAGGTTCGACCCATTCCGCCATGGGATCCGAATGCAAAAGAAGTATTAGTTGCTTACCAGCAGATGCGCCGTGGAATTGAGGTGCTCAGAGTGGTCGGAAAACGGCTTTCAGCGGCCGAAGAGCTTGCGCGCGTGGAAGGGCCGTTTGGACTAAACGCTAATGATCCGAACTTAAAGGAACTAGATCCTGAGCCGATAATAGATAAGCTGAACGCGCAACGACGGAACCCTTCTCGGTGAGTCCTCGAAAATGAGGTGAAGCAGGAGCGTTTGGGCCGGGCCAGACAGCGGGGTCGTAGCGCACTTCTCGCAACGCTTGGAAGAAACTGAGCATTTCTGTCGTCGGCGTCAAAACGAAGTTGCGAAGATTGTCCACTGTGGGCTACCAAATCCTTTCAACAACTTACAGGCTCTCCTTCAGTGAGTAGATTTTGAGTGCCGCTGTCGTTGGGGACACCCTCACTTCATCAGAGTGCTCCTGAATCGGCAAAAGAACATTCACTCATTGAGATGGCGAGGCCGAGTTAATCCATCCAGGGCATCAGAGACTTGCCCGCCACCTTCAGTTGTCAAGAACGCGATCCAGCACGGCACGGGGACGGTGGGCAATCAACTTGGAACGCTTGTATGTACATTTGAAAATGTTCGGACGGGTACGAATTTTCCGGATCTCTTGGTAGGAAGTTTTGATGAATTCGACGGCGATTATATCGAAGCGGAGATCAAGAGATTAACTCGCGAGCCGGGAGCGGAACTGCCAACCCGTTTACTTAGAACCGCGCAGACAGCAAACTTCGTTCGGAGTATCGCGGTGGGTGAGACAAGATTGTCCACTGTGGGCGTCCAATCTCTCTCACCCATCACAGATACGAGCAGAGCCGCTATCGATCACTCGCCAATCACGTTGCACGACGACGCCGGACGTCCAAACAAGACGTAACGAACATCGCTACGCGTGCCTGATCCCGGTGGCGGAATGGAATTAAGTCCATAGCCGAACGCCGCGAACAGGTTTCCGGGATTGTCGTTTGTCGCCGGTGCCTGCCGGATAGTCACGTAGTCTCCGAAGCGACACGTGCCGACGTTACTCCCGGTCGTGATGTACACGACAAAGTCGCCCCAGAATCCCACAACGTGGTTCTCATAATTTCCGTTCCCACCATACTCCAGCGAGAGGCCGACTTCTCCAGTACATGCGTTAGTCGCTAAGGCGGGATAGCCGAAGGCGTAACTGTTGTTCCAGATCTGCACTTGTTGGATCTTGCTGAAGTTGTTGTTTCGATCCAGCGTCACCATCTCGACGTGAGGCTGTTGAAAGTTACTGTCGGTCCCGGCACTCCAGGCAAACCAAAGCTGATTGCCTACGCGGGTCGAGCCGATGACCGCGGTACCCGGAAAACCACCGCCACATTGACCAAGCCAGTTTTGGCCGTCGGGCGTTGTTGAAGACAAAGCTACCCTCGCCCACGACGAAATATTCACGTCGCGCCAGAAGTAAGTATTTGAGCCTTCCGCCAACGAGAAAACTCTCATCTGGCTATTGCTGTTGTGTCCGGCCCAAAAGATTTCATCGAGCGTGTTCTGCATCAGGTGACCGCCCCACACCATGCTCGAATCAGGCGGATTCGTATACCCAATCGTGATCGTGCCGGCCGCCTGAATGCCGGCGAGTGATATCCGTGAAACCTGGACCCCGCCGTTGCAGCCTGAAGGACAAGTAGGCCAACCCACGTCCCAACTCAGATAAAGCGAGCCGTTTCCCACCGAAAGGTCGGGGTAGTCGACGCCCGTCCCTGCCGGCTGGCCAAAAAGATTCGACGGCAAATTCCAATACGTCCAGGCCGTGCCGCCGCTGTTGATAATCGCTGCCGGACTGGCGGAAGCCAATCGGAAACCATTATTTCCCTGGAGCAGCCAGATAAAGCGATCGATGCTCGGCACATACTGGACGATTTGATCACAACAGAAGTTAATCGCGTCAGCGGGAAAGATGCTGGTTGGATTCAACTGCGTGAAGCTGCCGCCGTTATTCGTCGAATAGGCCGCGAAGAAATTTGCTGTGACGAATACGACGCCACCGCCCGTAGCACCACTTGGCTCGGCGATGTTGCTGGCGTTCGTGCCGACTCCCGCATTCTGAACGAAATTAATCGCGCCAGGAGCGTTTGCGAACCGTAACGGCCCAGCCTCTGTTTTGGCTAAAGTTGCGGTTTGCACGTTGGTAGTGTCCTGAGTCGGAGTGCCGGGGACGAATGGTCCGATTGGTGGAGTCCATAAAGAGCCGTTCTCGTCACCTTCGAACTCCGGCGGCAACGGCGGAAATGGTGCGCCAGTCACAAAGTTTGAGCTGGCGGTCGCTGAGTTAAGTGGGTTGGACCCGGGAGCATTTGGCGGAATGCGCAAAGTCAGGTTGAAGGTAAAGCAGAAGGTTGAGCCACCGACCTGATACGTTCCCTGAACGGTCAGCGCGTAAGTTCCATTTGGTTGGAACGGTCCACCGGTGAAGTTTGCATCGGCATTTGTTAAGCCGCCGGCGGGAATCGTTCCCAGGTTGTTCGGCAAAGTTGGACTTGTCAAGGTTCCACCGGGCAACGTGATCGACGTAATCTGAACGTTCTCCGCAGGGGCCGTTCCGGTGTTCGCGATTTGGAACGCGGAGAGCAGAGTCGTCGGATTCGACAGACTTGCTCCCGGCGCACGGCCCTCCAGCACAGCAGCGGGCGCAACGCATTCGACAGACACTGTCAACGTTGAGCCGGGGCTGGATGAAAGTGTGATCGTGAGTTGATTCTGATCGAGCAGCGTAACCGGTTTGACGATCGACGCTACCTGCTGATTGAGATCCCGTGGGCCGACGATCTGCTTACCGTTTAGTGAAATGGACGCACTACTAGCCCGTTTTGTCTTGTCGCCACTTCCGTTTGCCACAACGATCTGGCACTGGCCCGTTCCGCAATGTTGGAATGTTTCGGTAAAAGTCTGAGGCTGACCGGCCGCACGAGTGTATTGCTTTGGCCCAAATGCGATTGTCATTGGTACCGGCGTTGTGGGTGGTGGGCTTGGTGCGCTCAGCACTACCGAAATGATCGTAACTAAACAAAGTGAGATGAACACTGCAAGCACTAAGAGTTTCGTTTTCATTGGCCCTCCTTCGAGCGTGTGGGAGACTGGCCCGCAAATCTCTTGTGGTGGAGCTGCGGAACCACTCGTTGAGACCTTTGAACGTCGGGTTAGAGAACCACTCTAGACCGGGTTCTATTGAGGTCGACAGAAACGCAAGGTAAAGCGACTCTGGCGATATTTAGCGGCGCGAGGGTTGAAGCGGCGTCGGTGACTTCGTCGCTCTCAAGATCTTGAGCCACCAGGTCAGATGAGGCTTTGTCGTACGCTAAGTTTCTGGCCGGATTATACTCCTCAGTCGTGATAAATACACTAGACAGTTCGGATTCATAAAAACGAATTGACTCCAGCTTACTCTCACGTAAACTGGGCCGCGGATGACTGCCAACTCTGAGCGCCGCAGCCTCGTACCGATCGTTGCAATCGTTGCGTCGCTGGTTTCGATGGGGTTGCTGCTGTGGTTGGAAGGGCGGTCGATCTTCTGTTCGTGTGGTGTGTTTCGAGTTTGGAGCGGCGACCCGTGCAGCGCCACTAACTCACAACAACTCTTCGATCCTTACAGCTTCACTCACATACTGCACGGATTTCTATTGTTCTGGTTGGTTGCGTTGACGCTGAGGCGCAAAGTCGGAGCGGCGTGGCAGTTATGGCTCGCGCTCACGCTCGAAGCGGCTTGGGAGGTCTTCGAGAACACGCGGTTCGTGATCGAACGTTACCGTGCGGAGACTGCGGCGCTCGGTTATACGGGCGATACGATCGTCAACTCGTTTGGCGATCTGACGTGCGCGGTGGTTGGATTTCTCGTGGCCCAAAAACTCGGCGCCATTCGATCCGTGATCGTCTTTCTCGTGCTGGAAGTGATACTCACGATCTGGATCCACGACAGTCTGCTGCTGCAACTGCTGATGCTGGTCCATCCTGTCCAGACGATCAAGCTGTGGCAAATGTGCCGCTAATTCTGCGCACGCGTATCGATCACTCTGCTGTGTAAATCGCGCAATGCCAAACGATTCTTCTCACGTAACTCAAACGCGCCCTGACCGACGCGTATCTCCACCCATTGCGAAAGCGCGATCTTCTTGAACACCGCATAAGGAATCGTCGCTTCCAGCACTTCAAGCTTCGTGTCCCACTTGCCGGGTGTGGGCGTGTTTGCGAGAAGCATTCTGCCGAGCTTCAACGTCTCCGTATCGATCACGACCGACAAGTTGCGCTGCTCGAGCGGATGGAAGTGCACCCAGTCTTTGTTCTCAAACATGATTTGCAAGGTGACGTTGCGCACGTAGTTGAGCTGTACGCCCGGACAATGCAGACTGACTTCAATGCTCACGCAGCCGTCTTTCATAAACTTGTCTCTGATGCCGTCGCACGAGACCTTCATCTTTTGCAAACGCACCACGGTTTCGTAATTGAATCCGTCGTACTTTGATTCGATCTTGCCGCCGTGATTGACCGGGTTCTGCGCGGCTGGCGTGCCTGATTGGCCCTGCGACAGGATTGCAGTAGGATGCACAAGCACGAGGCTAAAGGCTAAAACGAGAAGCAGTTTACGCATCGAAAGTTCTCCAGCGTCAGCGAGTAATCGTTTGAATTACAGAGGTGGGAATTTGGGACAGAACCCGCGGGAAGGCTCGCAACGAACATAGCGAAGCTCCGTGCGCCATGTCAATAAACGTTTTCGTCAGGGCCTGAACACAACTATGAAATCATCTTTTTCAAACGAAGATTTGTCGGCTCTTATCGCGCCGCTGCAACAGGCTAATGAAGAGTTCACGGGCCACTATCCGGGCGAGACCGGCCGTCGCCAGCCGGTCCATACCGTCTACGGCGGTGCGCATCTGTTCAAGGCCGATTCAGCGAAACGGCTCGGTTCGCTGGCGCAACGCGCGCTCGATCAGTTCGCGCCCGACTTTCTCACGTTTGCAAAAGCGCTCAACATTCGCGGCGCCGATCAACTGCCGGAAACGATCGACGACGCGGCAGAGTTGGTTACGGATCTCGAGAAAGGCCCCGAACCTGTGCGACGCGAGAACAACTCGGCCTGGCTCGCGCACACGATCTACAACCGCGTAAGTGAGAAGCTGAGGCGCGAACCCGTCGAAGACTTTCGCATCGATTTCGAGGACGGTTACGGCAACCGCCCCGATGATGAAGAAGACGGCCACGCCGCGTCCGCCGCGGTAGAAGTCGCGAAGGGAAGCAAGGAGGGAACGCTGCCTCCGTTCATCGGCATTCGTATCAAACCGTTCAACGAAGAACTGCGCGCGCGCAGTTTCCGCACGCTCGACATTTTCGTTTCCACACTGCTCGACGAAAACAACGGACGCTTGCCGAACAACTTTGTCGTGACGCTCCCGAAGATCACGATCCCGGAGCAAGTCGCGACGCTCGCGTCGTTACTCGAGCGCTTAGAAAGCAAAACTGGTCTGACAGTGGGCAGCCTCAAGTTTGAAATGATGATCGAAACGACGCAGTCGATCATCAACAGCCGCGGGGAGATTAATCTTCCACTCTTGCTTCGCGTCGCCGACGGCCGTTGCGTCGCAGCGCATTTCGGCACTTACGACTACACCGCCGGTTGCAACATCACCGCCGCGCACCAGCACATGATGCATCCCGCCTGCGACTTCGCGAAAGCGATGATGCAAGTCTCCTTCGCCGGCACCGGCATCTGGTTGTCAGACGGCGCAACCAACATCATGCCCGTCCCGCCGCATCGTTTTACCGATGGCGGACCGCAGTTAACACCGCAGCAAATCGAAGAGAATCGTGAAGTGGTCCATCGCGCGTGGAAGCTTCATTTTGATCACATCCAACACTCGCTGATCAATGGTTTCTACCAGGGCTGGGATCTTCACCCGGCGCAACTGCCGACGCGTTACGCAGCAGTGTACGCATTCTTTCTGGAGAGTCTGGCACCCGCTTCGGAACGTCTGAAGAACTTCGTTGAGAAGGCTGCGAAAGCCACGCTCATCGGCGATGTTTTCGACGATGCAGCTACGGGACAAGGATTGCTGAACTATTTTCTACGCGCGATCAACTGCGGCGCGCTCACTGAAGCAGAAGCGCTCAAACTCTCTGGCTTGACGTTAGCGGAGTTGCGTTCGGCCTCGTTCGTTAAGATTCTGAAAAACAGGCAGGCATTGTGAGATGACCAAAACAGCTATCGTTTCCTTAACTCTAATCATGGGACTAATCGGTACGACTTTGACAGCACAAAATCGAAAATCAACCGGCGGTGATCTGGATCTCACCAAAAAGATCGCGCGCTTCGCGCCCACGACTTTGACCGCCGACGTTGCGAAGCTGACAGCGAAAGATCGTCAGGCGCTCGATAAGATCATCGCCGCGGCGAAACTGCTCGATCCGTTGTTTCTCCGGCAGGTCTGGACCGGCAACGATGCGCTGGAAAAAAAACTGCTAGCCGACAAGACGCCCGCCGGTCAGCAACGACTGCGTTACTTCTACATCAACGATGGTCCATGGTCGCGGCTCGATAGTAACGAACCGTTCATCGAAGGCGTGCCGCAGGAAAAACCACCGCAGGCCGCCTACTACCCTGACGACATGACGAAAGACGAGTTCAACGCGTGGGTGCAAACGCTTTCGGACGCGGACAAGCAGAAAGCGACCGGCTTCTTCTGGCTGATCCGGAGAGGAGCGGATCGGAAGTTGACCCTCCTGCCTTATAGCCAGGCTTACCGCGAGTATCTCGAACCGGCCGCGCGTTTGTTACGCGAAGCGGCGGTGCTGACGACGAATGCGACGCTCAAAGATTTCCTGAACAAGCGTGCCGATGCGTTTGGTTCGGACGATTACTACGAGAGCGACGTCGCGTGGATGGATCTCGATGCGCCGATCGACGTGACGATTGGTCCATACGAAACTTACGAAGACGAGTTGTTCAGTTACAAAGCCGCATTTGAGGCTTACATCACCATTCGCGACGACGCGGAGACCGCGAAACTCGCGAAGTTCAGTGGCCACTTGCAGGACCTCGAAAACAATCTGCCGATCGACCCGCGTTATCGCAATCCCAAGCTCGGCGCCGCCTCGCCGATTCGCGTAGTGAACGAAGTCTTTGGTGCAGGCGAGGGAAATAGCGGCGTGCAAACGGCTGCCTTCAACCTGCCAAACGACGAGCGCGTCGTGAAAGAAAAAGGATCGAAACGCGTCATGCTGAAGAACGTGCAGGATGCGAAGTTCAACAAGACGTTAATTCCGATCTCGCGCGTGGTGCTGGATCCGAGCGAGCAGTCGGCGTTATCGTTCGACTCGTTCTTTACCCACATCCTCTGTCACGAGCTGATGCACGGACTCGGCCCGCACAACATCACGGTCAAGGGCGAACAGACAACCGTGCGGAAGCAGTTGAAAGAGCTGTATTCCGCCATCGAAGAAGCAAAGGCCGACATGACCGGATTGTGGGCGCTGCAATACATGATCGACCACGGAATCATCGACAAGGGCATGGAACGGACGCTCTATACCACCTATCTCGCAAGCATGTTTCGTTCGGTGCGTTTCGGCATCACTGAAGCGCACGGTCGCGGCGTGGCGATGCAGTTCAACTATCTGACCGACGAAGGGGCGATCCGCTTCGACGAAGCAAAGGGTACGTTCAGCGTCGATCACACGAAGATCAAAGATGCGGTGCGGAAGCTGACGCACGATCTGCTCACGCTGGAAGCCGAGGGATCTTACGAGACGGCGAAGTCGATGCTCGACAAGTATGCGGTGATCAGACCGTCGATGCAGCACGCGTTCGACAAGTTGAAAGACGTGCCGGTCGACATCGAACCGCTGTTCCCGCTGGCGAAATAATTAATCGCGGAATTGTTTGCGGAAGAAGGTCGCGATCTTCCAGGCGTCGATCGCTTTCCACGGCAGTTCGCCCGTGGTGTAGTGGCCGCACGGCAGCCAGACGACGTCGAACGGCAGATCATTGCGTCGTGCTTCGGCGATCGCTTTGCGCGATAGATCGAGCGGAAACGTGAGATCGTAACGCGCGACGATGAAACGGATCGGCCTGTGGCCCATCTGTTTCAGCCGCGGCATAAACGGCAGCGGACTGATCGGCGTCCAGTAGGCGCGCAGTTCGTCGAGAGTGAGATGGTTCGCAAAGCCGGCGCGCACGTGCGCAGTTGAGAGCCCGTTCCAAACGACATCCGCCACATAACCCGAAACGTGATTGAACGCTCCGGCTTTTAGATCGGGCTCGTGTGCAAACGCGAGAAACGCGATACACGAACCGACACTCGTGCCCAGGATTCCAATCTTCTCGAAACCCTGATTCTTCAACCAACGCACCGCCGCGCGCGTATCCAGCACGGCCTGGCGCATCGACTGAATCGTTCGCCCGACGTTCGTGGAGACGAGATGATCGGCGCGTTCGATTTCGGCGGGCTTGCGCTGCTGGTGATACGGCAGTGTCAGTCTGAGCGCAGCCATGCCGATCATGTTGAAGATACGGCAGGCTTCGACGTGACTTTGCGGTTGCGCGTTCCACTGTGGCAGCACAACAACGGCTTTGCGCGACCGCCGGCCGTTCTTGTTCGGAGCGGGGAAGTAACGCGCGCGCGCGATGTTGTTTTCACGTGAGGGCGTTTCGAGCGTGCTCGTCCATGTTAGCTGGTCGTCTTCGAGATGGTAGTCGGAAATCTCCGGCAACGCGTAGAAGTCGTCGCTCGACTCCATGACACGCGCCGAGTGTTGCGCCAGTACGTGGCGCGGGTCGTCGCCATTCACGTGGTCGAGAATGTAGGGCAAGCCCCATTCAAACGGCCGTACGAGCCGGTTGTTATCGCGATCGTGATACCAGCGTTCACGCCGGTACATGTAGTCCTGCCACAGCGGCATAAGCGGTTGATCCTAAATAGAATCACGGAAAATGTAAAAAGGGGCGTTAGTTCACATAAAAAGAGGGCCGTCCCCGGAAGGACGGCCCTGCTGTTCACGTGCGGGGCACCGCGCTCTTAGATACACGTGGATAGCTTGAACGTATAGATGTAGGTGCTCCAATTGAAGTTTCCATTCGCAGGTTGGAACTGAGACGTGAACACCATAGTGCAGCCGTCGACCGGATCGACGCTGATGGTGCTGTAATCGCCCCAGCGTGACAGGGTGGCGGTTTGAACGCCGCTGCCTACCAAAATCGACGTTTCGTTGCCCATCGTTCCCATCGGATCCAGAGGACCACGATAGGCGTAGCGAATGCTCGGAACGATGGTCGAGGCGTTGGAGATGTTGTAGCCGACTGCGATGCCACCGGTTTTATCGATGGCCGCACTGCCCATCCAGCGGAAGTCGTTTGTTGGAGCAAACGTGCCTTGCTGGCGGATGACGGGTGTCGCACTGGCCATTGTCTGTCCCAGTGCGTTGGTTAGTTCGTACCAACGGATGCCAACTCCTGTATCGCTGGTGACGGAATGATTGATGACCAACCGTTCGCTACCGGCGATATTCCGGTAACTCAAGCGATACATCAACCGATCAGCCAGCGAATCAAGTTTCTGCGTCGTGCCCGGCTGCGGAATGCAAACGCCGCCGCCGCAAGCGCGACTAAACCCGGCTACACCGGCAATCGCGGTTGGACCACTTAACGTGCCTGTGCCTGCTGTCCAATTGACCGTGAAGCGCCAGAAGTTGACCGCGGTTGAAGTTATGCTTAGCAACAAGTTTGGTGTAGCAGTTGGCGGTAACGCCGTCCCTTCAAGGTCTGAAGGTACAAGACTAGCCTGACTGTTGCTGGTCATGGCGCAAGCCTGACGAGCCGTGGCGCCGATAAGCATCTTGTCGCGTTCGAGAGCGCAGACCTGGTTACCGATAAACGAAGCGCCGTTCCGAAACATGTTGTAAGTGATGTAATACGCATCCGTCCAAACGCCCATCTTCGGATAGTCGTTGAAGTTTCGGCTGTAAGAGAAGGCGTAGCGGAAGTAA
>Ga0075436_100003825_pt1 | contig 10321 bp, 10 predicted proteins | sample RhiMethybrSRZTD5_FD_75303 | JGI IMG/M metagenome (GOLD analysis project Ga0075436, IMG submission 75303) | Populus rhizosphere microbial communities from Tennessee, USA - Rhizosphere MetaG P. TD hybrid SRZTD5 | ecosystem: Host-associated > Plants > Roots > Rhizosphere > Soil | place: USA... | reverse complement strand
CCATCAAGGAGGCGCTCGAAGATCCGGCTCGCCTGATCCTGGAGATCTAGCGTGGCGACCTTCGATGTGGTGGTGATCGGCGGCGGTCCCGGCGGCTATGTCGCCGCCATCCGCGCGGCGCAGCTCGGCCTGCAGACCGCGTGCATCGACGACTGGCGCGGCGCCGACGGCAAGCCGGCGCTCGGCGGCACCTGCACCAATGTCGGCTGCATTCCCTCGAAGGCGCTGCTCCAGTCCTCCGAGTATTACGAGCAGGCCGGGCATCAATTTGCCGATCACGGCGTGAAGCTGAAGGGCCTCGACCTCGACCTCGCGCAGATGCACAAGCGCAAGGACCGGGTGGTGAAGGCGAGCAACGACGGCGTCGCCTTCCTCTTCCGCAAGAACAAGATCCAGTTCCTCCCCGGGCACGGCAGCTTCGTCAAAGCCGGCGCCGACGGCTACCAGATCGCGCTCGGCAAGGACACGGTGCAGGCAAAGCACGTGATCGTCGCCACCGGCTCGAACCCGCGCCCGCTGCCGGGCGTCGAGTTCGACGAGAAGCTCGTCCTCAGCAACACCGGGGCGCTCGTGATCCCCGAGGTGCCGAAGCGGCTCGGCATCATCGGCGCCGGCGTGATCGGGCTCGAGCTGGGCAGCGTCTGGCGCCGGCTCGGCGCCGACGTGACCATTCTCGAGGCGCTCCCGGCGTTTCTCGGCGCCGCCGACGAGGCCATCGCCAAGGAGGCCGCGCGGATCTTCGCCAAGCAGGGTCTGAAGATCGAGCTGGGCGTCAAAGTGGGCTCAGTTGAGCGGAAGAAAAGCGTTAAGGTTCAATATACTGCACCAGATAACTCATCCAAAACCTTGGAGTGCGACCGGCTGATCGTCTCGATCGGCCGGCTGCCCAACACCGACGGACTGAATGCGGGCGCGGTTGGACTCAAGCTCGATGAGCGCGGCTTCATTGCAGTGGATGCCGATTGCCGCACCAACCTGCCAAACGTATGGGCGATCGGCGACGTGGTGCGCGGGCCGATGCTCGCGCACAAGGCCGAGGAGGAAGGCGCGGCGGTCGCCGAGCGCATCGCCGGCCAGAAGCCGCACGTCGACTTCAATACGGTGCCGTGGGTCATCTACACCTCGCCGGAGATCGCCTGGGTAGGCGAGACCGAGCAGCAACTGAAGGCGCGCGGCGCCGATTACCGAGCAGGCACGTTCCCGTTCACCGCGAATATGCGCGCGCGGGCGATGGGTGACGCGCTCGGCCTGGTGAAGTTCGTGGCCGATGCGAAGACCGACCGCGTCCTGGGCGTGCACATCATCGGGCCGTTCGCGGGCGAGCTGATCGCCGAGGCGGTGGCGGCGATGGAGTTCGGCGCCTCCGCCGAGGACATCGGCATCATCAGCCACGCGCACCCGTCGCTGTCCGAGGCGATGAAGGACGCGGCGCTCGCCGTCGACAAGCGGGCGATCAACATATGAGGAGGTGGTTCCTCCTCCCGCTGGTGGTGACGGCCGCGGGCTGCAGCCTCAGGCCGGTGCACTATCCGACGCTGAACGAACAGGTACTGTCGCTGCGCAAGGGCGATCTCGAGGCCGCAGGCGTCGCGTTCGTCACGCCCTCGACCATCACGGGCCAGGAGCAGGAGAAGCAGGCCGTCGCGCTGACCTTCACCGATGTGCTCGTCGCGCAGCGCCCCAGCGTCAAGGTGGTCACGCTCGCCGAGACGCTGGGCGCGGTGAACCGCGCCGGGCTGGTGGACGCCTACCGGCGCATGTACGAGGACTACCGCGAGACCGCGCTGTTGCCGGCCGATGTGCTGCGCCGCCTCGGCGCCTCCACCGGCACCCGCTACATCGCGCAGCTCAAGCTCCAGGGCTTCACGCAGAACTCGAAGAACCGCCTGGGAATCCTGGGACTGCGCATCATCGACACGCAGCTCGGCGACGTGCGGCTGTATCTGCAGATCTGGGACAGCCGCGACGGCAGCATCGCCTGGGAGGGAATGGAAGAGCTGCGCATTGCGATGGACACCACGCGGGAGGAGCCGATCATGCTGCGCGCGCTCCTCGAGCGCTCGGCGCAGGATCTCATCGCCAAGCTTCCGTGACGGCGGACGTCGTCGCGCGCTACGAGGAGAGCCTCGCCAGGCGCGGCTTCGTCTCCGATCCGGCGCAGTGGCGCGCGGTAGAGCGCCTGCAGCGCCTCTATGAGGAATGGAGCGCTTACAAGGCGCGGCGCAACACGGCGCTGAAGCGGCTGCTGGTGCATCCGGACCTGCCCAAAGGCGTGTACCTCTGGGGACCGGTGGGGCGCGGCAAGAGCTTCCTGATGGACGCTTTCTACCGCTGCGTGCCGCTCGTCAGGAAGCGCCGCGTGCACTTCCACCACTTCATGCGCGAGATCCATCGCGAGCTCGACGAGCTGCGCGGCACCGAGGATCCGCTCGCCGCGGTTGCCCAGCGCACCGCGCGGCGCCATCGCCTCATCTGCTTCGACGAGTTCCACGTCTCGGACATCGCCGACGCCATGATCCTCGGGCGCTTTCTCGAGCAGGCGATGGACCGCGGCGTCGAGTTCGTCATGACGTCGAACTACCACCCGGACGCGCTTTATCCGAACGGCCTGCAGCGCGAGCGGTTCCTGCCGGCCATCGAGCTGATCAAGAACCGGCTGGACATCGTCGGTGTCGACAACGGCACCGACTACCGGCGGCTGAAGATGGAGCGCATGAAGGTCTATCACATCGGCTCCGACGCCCCGCTGGCGAAGATCTTCGACGAGCTGCGCGACGTGGAAGAGGAAAGACAGCCGCTCGACGTTGAAGGCCGCACGATCGCGTACCGCAAGCGTGCCGGCGGCCTGGTCTGGTTCGACTTCGACGTCCTTTGCGGCGGACCGCGCTCCTATGCCGACTACGTCGATCTGGCGAAGCGCTTCCACACGGTGATGCTCTCGGGCGTACCCCGCATGGAGGCGAAGGACTCGGATGCAGCGCGCCGCTTCACCTGGCTCGTCGATGTGTTCTACGACGATCGCGTCAACCTGATCGTTTCCGCCGCCGCCCAGCCCGAGGATTTGTTCGCGGCGGGCGAGCAGGCGGCCGAGTTCGAGCGCACCGTCAGCCGCCTGCACGAGATGCAGACCGTCGAATATCTGCGTACCGAGCGGCGCAAGTAAAGTGCAAGAATATGGCGGTGCGACTCGTACTCGCGATGCTGCTTGCGCTAGGCGCCGCGCTGGCGCACGCGCAAGCCTATCCCGGGAAGCCGGTCCGGCTGATCATTCCGTTCCCGCCCGGCGGCTCGAACGACGTCGTCGGACGCGTGGTTGCCGCCCAGCTGGGCGAGCGTCTCGGCCAGGGCGTGGTGATCGATAACCGGGGCGGGGGTGGCGGCACCATCGGCATCAATGCCGCGGCGAAATCGCCCGCCGACGGCTACACGCTGCTGTTCGTCTCGGTGGGTTTCCCGGTGAGCATCGCGCTTGGCCAGCTGCCGCCGGAATCGCGGCAATGGTTCGTGCCGGTGGCGGCAGTCGGCACCGGGCCGAGCCTCCTCGTCGTGCCGCCCGCGCTGCCGGTGAGCTCCCTCCAGGAGCTGCTCGCGCTCGCGAAGCGCAAGCCCGGCGAGCTGAACGCGGCCGCCGCCGGCGTCGGCAGCTTCCAGCATCTCGCCACCGAGCTGTTTCGGCTGCAGGCGGGCATCGACATCGTCATCGTGCAGTACAAGGGCGGCGGACCGGCGCTCACCGACACCATCGCCGGCCAGGTGCAGATGAATATCGGCAGCGCGGTGCAGAACGTACCGCAGGTTCGCACCGGCAAGCTGCGCGCGCTCGGCGTCGGCGGTCCGCACCGGCTGGCCGCGCTGCCGGAGGTGCCGACCTTCGCCGAGGCGGGGCTGCCCGGCGCCGAGGCGACCAACTGGTGGGGCATCGTCGCGCCGGCCGGCACGCCGGCCGCCGTGGTACAGCGGCTGCAAGGCGAGATCGGCGCGATCGTCGACTCGCCCGAGACGCAAAAGCGCTTCGAGCTCGAAGGCGCCGACGTGCTCCACATGACGGGCGACGAGTTCGGCCAGCATATTGCAGCGGAGACGGCGAAGTGGACCCGCGTGGTGAAGCAGGCGGGTATCAAGGCGGAATAGAAGGGACATCATGGAACACTTCAAGGCTTACAAGCTGACGGAGACGCCGGACAAGAAGATCCGCGCGGAATTCGTCGACTACACGCTCGAGCAGCTCGACCCCGGCGACGTGGTGGTGCGCGTGGCGTACTCCGACGTCAATTACAAGGACGCGCTCGCCGTCACCGGCAAGGGCAAGATCCTGCGCCGCCCCTCGACCATCGGCGGCATCGACTTCGCCGGCACGGTCGTCTCCTCCACCAACCCGCGCTGGAAGAAGGGCGACGCGGTCCTCACCACCGGCGGTGAGTACATCGGCGTCTCGCACGACGGTGGCTACTCGCCTTACGCGCGGGTGAAGGGCGAGTGGATCAGCCAGGTGCCGCAGGGCATGTCCCTCTGGGAGGCGATGGCCTTCGGCACCGCCGGCTACACCGCCGGCATCGCGCTGGTGCGCATGGAGCACAACGGCCTGAAACCCGCGAACGGCCCGGTGCTGGTCAACGGCGCGACCGGCGGCGTCGGCTCGATGGCGATCGCGATGCTCGCCAAGCGTGGCTACGAGGTCGTCGCACTCACCGCCAAGCAAAGCGAGGCGGACTGGCTCAAGCGCCTGGGCGCGAAGGAAATCATGCAGCGCTCGAGCGTCAACCTGGAGAAGATCCGGCCGCTCGACAAGGCGACCTGGGCGGGCGCCGTGGACAACCTCGGCGGCGACATGCTGGCCTGGATCGCGAGCACCATGCAGGAGAACGGCGTCATCGCATCGGTAGGCCTCGCGGCGAGCTTCAACCTCAACACCACGGTGATGCCCTTCATCCTGCGCGGCGTGAGCCTGCTCGGCATCAACTCCGGCGAGAGCTCGCGCGATGTCCGCGACACGGTGTGGCAGCGCCTGGCGAGCGATCTGAAGCCGCCGCTCCTGCAGGAGATGTGCCGCACGATCCCGTTCCGCGAGCTGCCGGGCGTGTTCGACGACTTCATCAACGCCAGGGTGAACCGCCGCATCGTGGTCGACCTCTCGGAGTAGGCGCGCTTGGCGTCGGCGACCGAACAGGCGAAGAAGCGCGTGCTGGTGGTCGACGATTCCAAGTTCGTGCGCAAGACGTTCGCTACGATCCTGCGCGGCTTGTTCGAGGTGCGCGAGGAGGCGGACGGCGAGGCGGCCTGGCGCGCGATCCAGGGCGATCCTTCGATCGTCATGGTGTTCACCGACCTCGACATGCCCAAGCTCAACGGCTTCGGGCTCCTTTCGCGCATGCGCGCCTCCACCGACGCGCGCATCCGCGAGCTGCCGGTGGTCGTCATTTCCGGCGTCGAGGAGCAGGCCAACAAGCAGCGCGCGCGCGAGGCGGGCGCGCACGACTTCATCGCCAAGTCGGCCGATGCCGCCGAAGTGCTGGCGCGGCTCGACAACGTCCTGCGGCTCGTCTCGACGCGCAAGGAGCTCGAGGCCGCGCGCGAGGTGCCCGAGGTGCCCGCCGCGCGCGAGGCGCCTGACGCGTCCGCCGCGCGGGACCGCCTTACCGGCACGCTTACCAGCGAATACCTCGTCACCGAGAGCCGCAAGCGCTTCTCGTTCGCGCGGCGCCACAACGCCGACCTCTCGGTAATGGCGCTGCGCATCGACAGCCATCGCGAGGTCGCGCGCACCGCCGGCAAGGAGGCCGCGGACCAGGTGCTCGCCCGCATTGCGAAGCTGGTCTCGACCCAGATCCGTGCCGAGGATTCGATCGCGCGCACCGCGGCGGCCACGTTCATGGTCGTGGCGCCCGGGGCCACCGCTGCGCAGATGCACAATCTCGCCGAACGCCTGCGGGCGCAGCTCGGGCAGGCGAAGCTCACCTTCGGCAAGCAGCCGCTCAAGATCGCCAGCCGCGTCGGCGTCGCCTCGCTCGCGGCCGATGCGGCGGCCACGATCGAGGAGCTGATGGGCATCGCCGTGCAACGGCTCGATAGCACGCCGAGCGCCGCCGCGCCGGCGCCCGCGGCGCCGCCGGCGCCGGCAGCGCCGCCGGCTGCCGCAGCGCAGCTTCCCGCGGATGTGGAGCAGGCGCTGCAGACCCTCGAGCGCGCCGACGTGTCACGCATTGGCGGGGCGGCGACCGAGCTGCTCAAGCGCCTGCACCGCATCGCCAAGTTGATCCACGACCGGCGTCGCTAGTTAAACTAGGCCCATGACGGCCTGGCGCGACTTCCACCGCCGCTCGCTCGAAGAGCGCGACGCGTTCTGGCGCGAGCAGGCCGCACTCATCGACTGGCGCCGGCCGTTCCGCCAGGTGCTCGACTACTCCCGGCCGCCGTTTGCGCGCTGGTTCGTCGGCGGCGAGACCAACCTTTGCCATAACGCGCTCGACCGGCACCTCGCCGCGCGCGCGGAGCAACCGGCGCTCGTGTGGATCTCCACAGAGGTGAATGAGACGCGGTCGCTCACCTACCGGGAGCTGCACGCCGAGGTGAACCGCGTGGCCGCGATGATGCAGTCGCTCGGCGTGCAGCGCGGCGAGCGCGTGATCATCTACATGCCGATGATCCCCGAGGCCGCCTTCGCGATGCTCGCCTGCGCGCGCCTGGGCGCGATCCACTCCGTGGTGTTCGGCGGCTTCGCCGCGGCGAGCCTCGCCGCGCGCATCGACGACGCGAAACCGGCGCTGATGCTGACCGCCGACGGCGGCAGCCGCATGGGGAAGACGGTGCTCTACAAGTCGCTCGTCGACGAGTCGCTCAAGCTCGCCAGGCACCCGCCGCGCAAGGTGCTGATTTTCCGCCGCGGGCTGGACGCGAACATGCCGCTGGTCGGCGATCGCGATGTCGACTGGGCGACCCTGGCGCAGGACTTCGTCAATGCCAGCGTCCCATGCGCCTGGCTCGAGTCCAACGAGCCGTCGTACATCCTCTATACGTCAGGCACGACCGGCCGGCCGAAAGGCGTGCAGCGCGACGTCGGCGGCTACGCGGTCGCGCTCGCCTCGTCGATGAAGTACATCTTCTGCGGCGCCGCCGGGGAGACGATGTTCACCACCTCCGATATCGGCTGGGTGGTGGGCCACTCGTACATCATCTATGCGCCGCTGCTCGCCGGCATGACTACCATCATGTACGAGGGCGTGCCGGTCCGGCCCGATGCCGGCGTGTGGTGGAAGATCGTGCAGGACTACGAGGTCTCGGTGATGTTCTCGGCGCCGACCGCGATCCGCGTGCTGAAGAAGCATGACGTCTCCCACCTGCGCAAGTACGACCTCGCGTCGCTCAAGCACCTGTTCCTCGCCGGCGAGCCGCTGGATGAGCCGACGCACAAGTGGATCACCGAGTCGCTCGGCCGGCCGGTGGTCGATCATTACTGGCAAACGGAGACCGGCTGGCCGCTGCTGTCGGCGCAGCCGGGCGTGGAGCAGACGCCGATCAAGCTGGGCTCGCCCAGCTTCCCGGTCTACGGCTACGACGTGCGGCTGCTCCACGAGCAGACCGGCAAGCCGGTCGGCGTGGGCGAGAAGGGCGTGGTTGCCATCGCTCCGCCACTGCCGCCCGGCTGCATGAGCACCGTCTGGGGCGACGACCAGCGCTTCGTCAGCACGTACTTCCGCGACTTCAAGGACCAGCTCATCTACTCGACCTTCGACTGGGGCATCCGCGACCAGGACGGCTACTACTACATCCTCGGGCGCACCGACGACGTCATCAATGTCGCCGGCCACCGCCTCGGCACGCGCGAGATCGAGGAGGCGGTCAACATGCATCCGAACGTCGCCGAATGCGCGGTGGTCGGCGTCGCCGACGAGCTGAAAGGCCAGATGCCGCTCGCCTTTGCCGTGCTGAAGGATGCCGGCAAGACCACCAGCGCCGAGGACGTCATGCATACGGTCGATCGCCAGCTCGGCGCCATCGCGCGGCCGAAGGCGGTGCACTTCGTGACGCTGCTGCCGAAGACCCGCTCGGGCAAGACGCTGCGCCGTGCGATCCAGGCGCTTGCCGAAGGCCGCGATCCGGGCGACCTTACGACCATCGAGGATCCGAACGCTCTTACCCAGATCAAAGAGGCCCTGCGCACATGAAACAACGTCCGATGCTGACGCTCGAGGACTGCAAGAAGATCTCCGCCGCCGCCGAGGGCGAAGCGCGAAGGAACAACTGGAACGTCTGCATCGCCATCCTCGACGACGGCGGCCACCTCCTGCACCTCGCCCGCATGGATGGGGCGACGCCTGCCAACGCGCGCATTGCGGTGGCAAAGGGCCGTACCGCCGCCGAGACGCGCCGCTCCACCGCCAACTGGCAGGAGCGGGTCGCCAAGCGCATCGAGCTCCTGCGGATGCCCGAAGTGACGCCGGTGCAGGGCGGCGTGCCGATCGTCGTCGAGGGCACCTGCGTCGGCGCGGTCGGCGTCTCGGGCGTGCAGTCGCACGAGGACGAGCAGATCGCCGCTGCTGGAATTAAAGCGCTCGGCTGACTGTTCAGCCGGGATCGATCGTCAACCGTGGAAGAGGAGACCATGAAACGTCTGCTATTGGCAGCAATTGCCGCAACCCTGGCTGTCGGCGCCGCGGCGCAGCAGCCCAATCCGCGCGATGCCGTGCCCGACAAGATGCCGTTCGATCTGCCCTACGGGCCGCCGATCTCGCTCGACCGGGCCCAGGCGGCGATCAACGCCGCGGTGGCCGAGTCGAAGAAGCGCGGTTGGAAGCTCAACGTGGCGATGGTCGATTCGGGCGCCAATCTGGTGGCGTTCGCGCGCATGGACGGGGCGCAGATCGGCTCGATCCAGATTGCCGAGCACAAGGCGCGCGCCGCGGCGAAGTATCGGCGGGAAACGAAGATCTTCGAAAGCGGCGTGCAGGAAGGCAATCTGCACTATCTGCTCACGCTGGACGATGTGATCGCGTCGCGCGGCGGCATCCCGATCGTCGACAACGGCCAGCTGGTCGGCGCCATCGGCTGCTCGGGCGGCACCGGCTCGCAGGACGAAGTCGTCTGCAAGGCGGGCGCCGACGCGGTAATGAAGCGCTAGCGTTCCTCCGCCGTTGCGCTGAGATAGGCGCCGAGCGCGGCATCGACGTTCGGCGCAAACAGCTCCGCGAGGTCCATGCGGCGTCGCGTGAGCTGCTGCTCATCGAGGTACTGCAGCAGCGCCTCCAGCGTCGGCCGGCTGCCTTCGATCGTGTAGTCCCACGGGACCTCGCGGCTGCGCTCGGTCTCGTCGATCACCCACGGCAGGCTGACCGTGAGCGCATCCGTGTCATACATGTGGCGCTGCGCGAGGTTGCGCGCCCGGACGAACGCGCGGTACAGATTGACCGCGAGCCAAGGCTGCGTCTGGTACAGCGCGCGGCGCAGCACCAGCGTGTGCATGATCGGGAAGATGCGCGTCTTGCGGTAATAAGCGAGCTCGACCTCGCGGAAGTTCGGAATCAGCCGCCGCAGCGTCTTGCCGAGCTGCTGCGGCAGCATCACCGACATCAGTGCGTCGATCTTCCCTTGCTCGAGCAGCTCTTCCAGGATGGCCGAGCCGCCGAGCGCTTCGATGCGCACGTCCTGCGGCTGGCGGATCGCGCGGATCGGGCGGCCGACGATCCATGTGATCTCCTGCGGCTGCACGCCGTACTCGTGCTGCAGGAAGCCGCGCGTCCATACCGCGGCGGTCATCTGGTAGTCGCCGACGCCGATGCGCTTGCCTTTCAGCTCGCGCGGCTCGCGCAGCGGCGAATCCGCGCGCACGTAGAGCGCGTTCTGGCGGAAGACCCGCGACGGGAACACCGGGATGGCGATGAAGCGCTCGTCGCCTTCGGAACGCAGGATGGTGTAGGAGGAGAGCGACATCTCCGAGGCGTCGAACTCCTCGTGGTTCAGCATCCGCCAGAACGTCTCGCCCGGCCGCAGCGCAAGATAAGTGAGCTCGTCGACGCCCTCGATCTTCACGCGCCCGTCGATCAGCGCTTGGGTGCGGTCGTAGCGCCCGCAAGCAAGGGTCAGTCGCATGCGCTGAAGTATAGTTGGCCGCCATGCGCGTTCTGATCGCCGGGGGCGGCATCGGCGGGCTGACCGCTGCACTGGCGCTGCTCAAGCACGGCATCGACGTCGACGTCTACGAGCAGGCAGCCGAGCTGAAAGAGGTCGGCGCCGGCGTGCAGCTCGCGGCGAACGGTACGCGCGTGCTCTACGCGCTTGGCATCGGCGAGGAGCTCAAGGCGCTGTCGTGCGAGGCGCAGGGCAAGGA